>Ga0207657_10006222_pt1 | contig 12405 bp, 15 predicted proteins | sample KBSC33metaG_FD_184316 | JGI IMG/M metagenome (GOLD analysis project Ga0207657, IMG submission 184316) | Corn rhizosphere microbial communities from Kellogg Biological Station, Michigan, USA - KBS C3-3 metaG (SPAdes) (version 2) | ecosystem: Host-associated > Plants > Roots > Rhizosphere > Soil ...
CGCCGAAGTTCTACGTGACCGTCGTGAGCGCGGGGATAACTCGAACCGGTCGCGAGCTGGACACAGTGCAGGTCCGCCGGACGAGCGACGGCCATGTCACCGCGACCGTGCCCGCGCTGCCCGCAGACTTGACCCTGGGGCCTAGCGTCTCGGTCACCGCCGATGACCGCACCTTCACCGTCGCGGCCGCGACGACCACTGTGTGCCCGTCTTCGACGGCGACCCGGACGCGCTTCTACCAGTTCACCGTGACGAGTACCGGGCACGTCACCGGCCTGCGGGCGGTGGGCAGACCCGTCGTTGGCGACATGGTCAGCGAGTTCGCCGCGTCACCGGACGGCACCGAGGTCGCGTACGCGCAGCAGGGCTGCGCCGCGGCGGCCTCGGCGGCCTCGTACGCCGGCGTCATCCACGTCATGAACCTGTCCAGCGGCGCCGTCCGCAGCTGGCGCAATACCGTGTCCGCCGCCACCCCGGCCCGGGTCACGACCCAGATCGGGGCGTTGTCCTGGACGGCCAGCGGCCGCACCCTGGTCGCCGACTATCAGTGGAAACTCACGGACGCACCGGGCGGCCTGGCTGTCCTTGGCCTGGACACGACCAGCTCTGGCGGTTCACTGCAAGCTCACAGCCACCTGCTGTTCAGCCAGCGCGACCACTGCACCGTCTGCGTGTACACCGCCCTCACCAGCTCCGACGGGTCCACCCTGACCGTAGCAGCGGCGAGTTCTGAACCGCGGCAGCGCCAGCACCGCGGGACGCCCCGGTACCGCATGAATGTACTGCGGCTCTCCCTGGCCACCGGGCGGCCGAGCGGCATCATGTACCGCTCGGCCGCCGGGAACGGTCCACCCGACGAAGGGGGACTTGTACCAGTGCTCTCCGCCGACGGCCAGACCCAGCACTGGTTCCTCATAAACAATCCAGAGCAGTTCGGCTGGATCTCCGGCGGCAAGCTGGTCCCGCTCCCGATAAAGGCGAAGGCCGGGCTGCTGGCGATTAGCTGGTGACACGGGTTGGGCGGAGTGCGGCTACGTAGATCGCCGCCGGGTTGCCAGGCTCCCAGCCGGGCAGCGGGTCGATCGTGTCGACCTGGACGAAGCCGTTGCGTTCCCAGAAGGCCCGGGTGGCCTCGTAGGGGCGGTAGCCGGAGGAGCGGTCCAGGGTCTTAGCCTCCACGACGCTGATCCCGTCGGCGCCTAGGTGGTCCAGGACACGACCGAGCAGCCTGGTTCCGTGCCCGCGACCGCGCCGGGCCGCGTCGACGGCGATCCACAGGATCTCCGCGCCGGCGGGTGATTTCCTGGCGGCTATCGCGAAGCCCGCGACCGTTCCGGAGTCGGTGACGACCCAGGCCTGGTGCCTGGCGGCATCGTGCTCGACCTTGTCGGGGACATCCTCGGTGAAGTAGTCCGAAAGGCCCCGCACGATGGCCGTGGCGGCGGGAACGTCCCCGGCCTGGAAGGAGCGGACAGCGGACATGTGATTCATGGTGCCAGCGCCTGGCACCCGCTGGCGATTCCATTTCGACCTCATCGCGGGTGCGTCAAAGTGAGGCAGGGCGGAAACCAGGACCGTTCGGGATCTGGGTAGGCCTGTATCCGTGACGACGAGCATCGCCAAGTTCATGCGGGACCTGGAACAGGCCTGGGATACCCACCAGCAGGCCCTGCTCCAGCGCCGCGATCTCGCTGCGGCCCTCGCCTCGCTGGCCGCCGAACCCGCCGTAACCCACATTCCGGCCATGACCGGCGCGACCGGACGTCAGGCCGTGGAGCGCTTCTACGCCGACCAGGTCCTCCCGCACCTGCCTGACGATCTGGAACTGCGCAGGATCTCCCGGACCGTGGACCGGTGGCGGCTGGTGGACGAGACGACGGTGTCGTTCACCCACGACCGCGAGCTGCCCTGGCTGCTGCCCGGGGCCGAGCCGACCTTCCGGCGGGCCGAGGTGCTGGCCATCGCCGTCGTCGGTTTCGACCGCACCCGGATCCGGTCCCAGCGCGTGCTCTGGGATCACGCCACGCTGGCCGCGCAGCTGGGCCTCGGAACAGCTACTGCCCCAGCAGCCACCGGCCCGGCGCGATGAGCTTGCGGGCCGCGGCCGGCCCCCACGAACCCGGCGCGTAGGACGCGACCTGCGGCGGGTCCGTCAGCAGCGGCGTGACCGTCTTCCACGCCGCGGCCAGCCCGTCCGGGCGGGTGAACAGCGAGCGGTCGCCGATCAGGGCGTCGTGGATCAGCCGGACGTACGGCGGTAGCGGGTCCGCCTTGGCCAGGCTGGACAACGGGAGCGACACCACGCCGTGGTCCAGGTCGAGACCGGGACCCGGCTTCTTGGCCACCAGGTCGAGGCCGATCTCGCCGTCGCCGGCCAGCGAGAACGACAGCACATTGCCCGCGCCGGACAGCTGCCCGGCCAGCGGCCCGGACGGCTCGCGCAGGACCAGGCTGACCCGCTGTTTGGTTTCCGCCAGCCGCTTGCCGGTGCGCAGGTAGAACGGCACGCCGCGCCAGCGCGGGTTGTCGATCCAGAGCCGGGCCGCCACGAACGTGTTCTGCGCGGACTTGGCCGCCACCCCGGGCACCTTGCGGTAGCCGGTGAACTGGCCGAGCACCGCCTCGGCCGGGTCAAGCCGCCGGAACGACCTGATCACCTTCTCCCGGGCGGCCTGCAGGTCCAGCGCGCCCAGGCTGGCCGGCGGCTCCATCGCCACCTCGGCGGCCACCTGGAACAGGTGCGTGACGAGCATGTCGAGCACCGCGCCGGTCGCGTCGTAGAACACCGAGCGGTCGGTGATGCCCAGCTTTTCCGGCACGTCGATCTGCACCGACTCGACGTGCTGGCGGTTCCACATCGCGTCGAACAGGCCGTTGGCGAAGCGCAGCGTGTGCAGGTCCTGGGTGGCCTCCTTGCCCAGGAAATGGTCGATCCGGTAGACCTGCTGCTCGTCCAGGACCGAGTGGACGACGCGGTCCAGCCGGCGGAACGACTCCGGTGACGTGCCGAACGGCTTCTCGTACACCACCCTGGCGTTCCTGGCCAGCCCGTGCTGGCCGAGCGCCCTGGTCAGCTCCTCGAACGCCACCGGCGGCACCGCCAGGTAGTGCACGAGCTGCGGGTCGCCGCCCAGCGCCTCGCGCGCCTTGGTCAGGTCGTCCAGCAGGCTGCCGGGACTGTCGCTGGTGAAGCCGCCGCCGGCGAAGAACACCCGCTCGGCGAAGGCCTTCCACTCCTTCTTGGCCGGCTTGTCGGCGAACTCGGTGAGCGCGTCCCGCACGTGCTTGCGGAAGTCCTCGTGCGCAACGTCGCCGCGGCCGTTGCCGACCAGCAGCCACTGCTTCGGCAGCAGGCCTTCCTGGGCGAGCCGGTAGAAGGCCGGCAGGACCAGCCGCTTGGCCAGGTCGCCGGTGGCGCCGAACAGGACAAAAACCGTCGGCCCCAGTTCGGGGTTGCTCTTCTTTGTGGCTGGCATGCATGACAACCTACGTGACCGCCCTGGCGGGGGCCGGTCTAGGGTGGGGACGACGCCAGATCGAAGACGCCTGAAGATCGAAACTAATGAGGAGAATCCATGCCGACTCGCACCGCACGCACGGGCTGGACCGGGACCCTGGAGCAGGGCGTGGGCAAGGTCGAGCTGACGAGCTCCAAGCTCGCCACGTTCGAGGTGTCCTTCCCCAGGCGGGCCGCTGAGGACGCCGGGGGATTTACCAGCCCGGAGGAGCTCATCGCGGCCGCCCACTCCTCCTGCTACGCCATGCAGCTGTCCGCGCTGGTCGCCCAGGCCGGCGGCACCCCGCAGGCGCTGGACGTGCAGGCCGACGTGTCGCTCGGCCCGGACCCGGCCGGCGGCTTCAAGCTCACCGGCATCAAGCTCACCGTCCGCGGCGAGGTGGACGGCCTGAACGCGGAGCAGTTCGCCCAGGCCGCGCAGGCGGCAAAGGAAGGCTGCCCGGTCAGCAAGGCGCTCACCGGCGTGGACATCACGCTAGACGCTGCCCTTGAGGAGTAGAGCCGTTGAGGAGTAGAGCCTTCGGGGAGTAACAGGGCCAGGCCGCCGTCGACCGGGACGACCGCCCCGGTCATGGCGCTGCCGCCGTCCCCGGCCAGGAACGCGATGACCGCGGCCACCTCGGCCGGGGACACCAGCCGGCCCAGCGGCTGCTGGGCCGCGAAGGCCCCGGCCGCGGGCAGGCCGTAGAGCCGGGCGCTCTCGTCCAGCATCGGGGTCTGCGTCGAGCCCGGGCTGACCGCGTTCGCCGTGATGCCGGTGCCGCCGAGTTCGGCGGCCAGCGCGCGGACGAACCCGGTCACCCCGGCCTTGGCCGCGCAGTACGCGGCGAGCATCGGCAGGCCGCGGGTGGCGGCGGCCGAGGCGACGGCGATGAACCGGCCGCGGCGTGGCTCCGGGCGGCGGAGCAGGGCCGGCACGGCCGCGCGGGCCAGGTTCAGCACGCCGCCGAGGTCGACGTCGAGCACCGCCCGTTCCTGTCCGGGCGGGACCTGCCAGGCCGGGACCCCGCCGGCGATGACGCCCGCGGCCGCGATCGCCGCGTCCAGGCCGCCCCAGCGCTCTCCGGCCAGCCGCACCGCCGCGGCCAGCGCCTCCGGGTCCCGCACGTCGGCCTCCACGGCCGTGACCGCGGCCGGATCCGGCGCCGCCGCGATCACCTGGTCCAGCTCGGCCCGCGATCCCAGCGGGTACGGCAGCGCCGGGTCGTCGGCGCACCGGTCCACCGCGACCACCCGCCAGCCGTCCGCGGCCAGCGCCGCGACCGTGGCCGCGCCGATGCCCCGCGCCGCGCCCGTGACGAGCGCGACCCTGGGGGCATCCGTCACAGCTGGCCCTTGGCCGGGTCCCCGGCCGGCACCGCCTGCAGCACGACGACCTCGGCTGGCCCGCTGAGCTTGCCGTCCAGCCTGGGGGCCTGCGCGGCCAGGGCCGCTCCCCGGCTGTGCGCGCGCAGCGCGTCGGCGCTGGCCCACTTCTCCACCATCATCAGCCGGTCGTCCGCCTGGTGCAGGGCGTATAGTTCGCAGCCGTCCTCTTCGTGCACCCTGGCCACGGTCTCGGTTATGGTCGCGATGACCTCGTCGCGGTGCTCGGGCCGCGGGACGATGGTGGCGACGACGACAACGGACAATTCGCGCTCCCTTGGTTAATAGGTGAAGATCGCGCCCAGGGCGGGGGCGACGTCGGTGTAGCCGCCGATCCGGCGCAGCCGTCCGTGGCCGAGGCGGGCCAGCTCGCGGGCGAGTTCGGCGTCCTGCTCGCCCGAGGTGTCGAGCAGCACGTCCAGCCGCGGCAGCCGGGCCGCGAACGGGCGCGGGTCTGGGCCTGCGTTGTGCACGCAGTCAGACAGCAGCACCGCCCGCGCGTCGCGGGCCGGCACCCGGGCCAGCTCACGCGCTGCCACCCGCAACGGCCAGGCGATATTGGTCAGTCCCTTAGCCGGGATGCGCAGCATCGTATCGAGCAGCGCCTGCGGCGGCACGTGCTGTCCCAGCCGGCTCAGCACGGCCGCGTCGGACCAGAACGCGATCACCGCGAGGTCGTCCCGGCTCAGCTCGGCGGCCAGCGCGCCGACGGTGGCGGCGGCGGTGCGGACCCGCTCGCCCCGCATCGAGCCGGACACGTCGACCAGCAGCAGCACGCTGCGCCTGGTCCTGATCCGCTCCCGGACGATGATGTCGTCCTCGTCCGGCAGCGGGTGCTCCACCAGCTGCGCCACGGTCCGGTCCAGGTCGATGTCGTCCGAGCCGCCCCGGTACCGCAGGCTGGCCAGCTCGCCCGCGCCGCGCCGCGCAGTGACGTCCCGGCGCGGCCGGGGCACCGCGAGCCGGGCGGCGATCTGGCGGGCGCGGCGCAGCGCCTCCGGGTCGGGCCCCTCGCCGTCCGGGATGGCGGAGAGCGCGGATCGTTCGGCGGTCACGGCGGGCCCGCCGCTGCCGGTCCGCGCTCCGCCCTGACGCCCGCGCCGGTCACCGGCCAGCACCAGGCCCCCGGCCCCGCCCCGGCCGCCCGTCTCGAACAGCCGTGGCTCCGCGTCGAGCTGCTTGGGCCGCCGCCGCAGCGGCGCCATCCGCGCCACCCTGGCCGGATTCGAGGCCCAGGCCGCCGCACCGGCGAGTCGGCCGTCACTGCTCTTCAACCGGGCGCCGCCGCGGCCGGGGCCAGGATGAACTGGTCCTCCCAGATCTGCCGGAGCACCGCCTCCGGCGTCGCCTCGACGGTCTCGTCCAGGAAGATCCGGCCGGACAGCGCGACCACCATCGCGTCGTACACCAGCTCGGGGTATTCCGCCGGGCCTCGCAGCTCCAGCAGCTGCCCCGCGACCAGGGTGAGGTCGATGGCGCCGCGCACGCTGCTGCCCTGGCGGACGTCCGGGTGCTCGCGGGTAGCCCGGGTGACGGCCACGGCGTCGGCGACCAGCCGCTGGTACAGCTCGGGGGCGACCGATGGCAGCGGCGCCCGCAAGGCCACGATGCCGCGCTCGGCCGCCGCGTCCTGGTAGCCGATGGCCAGCCGGCAGATGCGGTCGTGCACCGACGTGGACAGCCTGGTCGTGCCGACGTTGTCGTACGGGTTCATGGACGCGACCACCCGGAACGTGGGCGCGGCCGTCACGATCCCGGCGGTGGGCACCGCGACCTGCCGTTCCGCCATCGCGGTCAGCAGCGTGTTGAGGGTGTCTTCCGGCGCCCGGTTGAACTCCTCGATGTACAGGAAGCCGCCGTCGCGCATCGCCTGCAGCAGCGGCCCGTCGACGAAGTTGTCCGGGCTGTAGTCCTCGCGCAGCACCCGGGCCGGGTTGTGGTGGCCGATCAGCTTGGACGGGGTGAGGTCGGCGTTGCCCTCGACGAAGACCAGCGGGATGCCCCATTCGGCCGTGATCGCCCGCAGCAGGGTGCTCTTGCTGGTCCCCGGCGGTCCCTCCAGGATGATGTCGCGGCCCGCGGCCACCGCCGCGAGCACGAGGGTGAGCTCGCGCTCGCGGCCGACCAGGTGCGTGGCGACCCGGTCGTAAGCCGCCGCCAGGCTCGGGCCATCGGTCATTTGATCAGCAGGCCGGCGTCGATGGGCAGCGTCACACCGGTAACGTAACGCGACTCGTCCGAGGCCAGCCACAGCACCGCGTTGGAGATGTCGATCTTCTCGACCCACGGGATCGGCAGGAGGTTCAGCTCCCCGAAGCGGGGTGCCAGCGCCTCCTTGGTCCGCTCCGCCTCCGGGAGGTCGGGCGCGAACAGCTCGTAGGTGGCCGAGTTCTGGATCATGCCGGTGTCGACCGCGGTGGGGTGCACGCTGTTCACCCGGATCATGTCCGGGGCCAGCTCGTGTGCGAGCGTCCGCATCAGCCCGACCACGCCGTGCTTGGCCGAGTTGTAGTGCCCGGTGTTCGGGATCGCCTTCAGCCCGGCCGTGGAGCTGGTCAGGATGACCGAACCCCCGCCCGCCGCCCGCAGGTGCGGGATGGCGGCCTTGACCGCGTGCCACACGCCGGTGAGGTTGACGTCGATCATGTCCTGCCAGGTGGTCTCGTCCATGTCGGCCAGCGTGCCGAAGCTGAAGATGCCGGCGTTGGCCGAGACGATGTCCAGCCGGCCGAGCTGGGCCACGCCCTCGTCGACGGCGGCCTTCACCGCGCCGTAGTCCCTTACGTCGGCCTGGGTGGCCACGATGCGCCGGTCCAGCGCCTCGACCTCCTTGACCGTCTCGGCCATGTCCTCCGGCGTCGACATCTCGTACGGAACCGTGGCCACCTGACCGCACAGGTCGACGGCGATGATGTCCGCGCCCTCCTGCGCCAGCCGGATCGCGTGCGACCGGCCCTGGCCGCGGGCCGCGCCGGTGATGAAGGCGACCTTGCCCGCTACCCGTCCTGCCATTTCCCTAGCCTCCTTGACTACGACTACCTGATCGTGTTTCCGGCGTCGACGGTGAACTCAAGGCCGGTGACGTAGCGGGCCTCGTCCGAGGCCAGGAACAGGACCGCGTTGCTGATGTCGCGCGGGTCCACGGTCTCCACCGGCAGCGTGTTCATGTAGATCGGGCCGAGGTTGGGGTCGCGGTTGATCAGCGGCTCCAGGCCGCCCAGGCCGTTGCCCATCGGGGTGTCCACCCCCGTCGGGTGCACGGTGTTGACCCGGATGCTGTGCCGGGCCAGCTCGTTGGCCATGGTCCTGGCGATGCCGACCACGCCGTGCTTGGCCGCCACGTACGGGGCCAGGTAGGGCAGTCCCTTGATGCCAGCCGTGGAGCTGGTGCAGATGATCGAGCCGCCGCCGGCCGCGATCAGGTGCGGCACGCTGACCACCATCGTGTTCCAGACCCCGGTCAGGTTGGTGTCCAGGGTGTCCTGCCAGACCTGCGGGGTCACCTCGTCCCAGCTCTGGATGGTGCAGATGCCCGCATTGGCGCTGACGATGTCCAGCCGGCCGAGCTGGGCCACCCCGTCGTCCACCGCGGCCTTCAGGGCGCCGGCGTCGCGCACATCGGCCACCGTGGCCACGATCCGCCGGTCCAGTGCCTCCACCGCCGTGACCGTCTCGGCCAGGTCCGCCTCGCTCGCCAGCGGGTACGGCACGTCGCCATAGTCGCGGCAGATGTCGATCGCGATGATGTCGGCGCCCTCCTCGGCGAGCCGGATCGCGTGCGCGCGGCCCTGCCCCCGCGCGGCCCCGGTGATGAAGGCGACCTTGCCTGCTACTCGTCCAGCCATGCCTGTCCTTACTTCTTGTTGGTGAAGCCCGCGTCCACGGGCAGCGTCACGCCGGTGACGTAGCGGGCGTCGTCGGACACCAGCCACAGGATGGCGTTGGAGATGTCCACCGGCTCGACCATGTCGACCGGGAGCGCGTTGGCCATCGCCTGGGACAGGCTGGGGTCGGACTCGAGGAAGGCCTGCATGATGTCGTTCACCACCATGGGCGTGTTGACCCCGGTCGGGTGCACCGAGTTCACCCGGATGCGGTGCGGGGCCAGGTAGTTCGCGTAGGCGCGCATCAGCCCGACCACGCCGTGCTTGGAGGCGGTGTAGCCGAGGCCGCCGCGGCCCGAGCCGCCGATCCCGGTGATCCCGGCGGTGGAGCTGGTCAGCACGATCGCGCCGCCCGCGCCTCGCTCGATCATCGACGGGATCGCGATCTCCACCGTGTTGAAGACCCCGGTCAGGTTGACGTCGATCACGTCCTGCCAGGCCTCGTGCGGCTCCTCGCCGAGCGACATCGGCGCGATGCCCGCGTTGGCCAGGACGATGTCGACCGGCCCGAGTTCGGCCACGCCGGCCTCGAAGGCCGCGCGCAGCCCGGCCTCGTCCCTTACGTCGGCCTGCCGGGCGACGATCCGCCGGTCCAGCGCCTCGACCTCCTTGGTCGTCTCGGCCAGGTCCTCGGGCGTGGCCATCGCGTAGGCCACGCTGCCGATCTGGGCGCAGATGTCGACCGCGATGATGTCCGCGCCCTCCTGCGCCAGCCGGACGGCGTGCGACCGCCCCTGGCCGCGGGCCGCGCCGGTGATGAAGGCGACCTTGCCTTCGAGTTTCCCAGCCACTTACGTCACTCCTTTCACACGTGCTCGCGCAGTTCTCACCGTCCCTGACCCGGGCCGGTCAGGGACGGAAGCCGGCCAGCGGGTTCTCGTCGCAGGCACGATCCGGTCTGTGCCGGACTGGTCCGGGGCCAGCCGGGCGGCGGCCGATGGTGACCGGCACCGGCCGGGAACGGTGCGAATGATTGCCGAACGGTCTGGGCACGGGAGCCCCTCCGACGGCCGCGAGCGCACGCTCGCCGTGCCCCTTGACGCACTCCGGGTCGGGGCCGTCCAGCGGCAGCCCGGTGAAGAACTTGGCCGCCATGCACCCGCCGCGGCACGAGTCGTAGGCCGAACACGACTGGCAGGCGCCCCCGGTCTGCGGCCGGCGCAGCCCGGCGAACAGCTCGGAATCCCGCCACACCGCGGCGAAGCCGCCGGGGCCGCGGACGTTCCCGGCCAGGAAGTTCTCGTGGATGGCGAACGGGCACGCGTAGACGTCGCCGACCGGGTCGATCAGGCAGACCACGCGGCCCGCGCCGCACAGGTTCAGGCCGGGCAGCGGGTCGCCGTACGCGGCCAGGTGGAAGAACGAGTCGCCGGTCAGCACCTGCTCGCCGCGGGCCACCAGCCAGTCGTAGAGCTGCCGCTGCTGGCTCGCGGTGGGGTGCAGTTCGTCCCACACGTCAGCGCCGCGGCCAGACGGCCGCAGCCGGGTCAGCCGCAGCTGCGCGCCGAACCGTTCGGCGATCGCCATGAAGTCATCTAGCTGGCCGGCGTTCTGCCTGGTCACCACCACCGAGATCTTGAAGCCCGTGAACCCGGCCTGCGCGAGGTTCTGCATCGCGCGCAGCGCGGTGCCGTACGAGCCCGGGCCACGGATTTTGTCATTGACCTCGGCGGTCGCGCCGTCCAGGGAGATCTGGACGTCCACGTAGTCGCTGGCGGCCAGGCTTTCGGCTCGTTCCGGGGTGATCTTGATCCCGTTGGTGGAGAACTTGACCCCGACACGGTGCGCGGTGGCGTAGTCGACGAGGTCCCAGAAGTCGGGCCGGACCGTGGGCTCGCCGCCGCCGATGTTCACGTAGAACACCTGCATCCGCTCCAGCTCGTCGATCACCGCCCGGCACTCGGCGGTGGTCAGCTCACGCGGGTCGCGCCGCCCCGAGCTGGACAGGCAGTGCACGCAGGCCAGGTTGCACGCGTAGGTCAGTTCCCAGGTCAGGCAGATCGGCGCGTCCAGGCCGTACTGGAACTGCTCGACGAGAGCCGGTGTTGAACCACGCTGCGTCATGCTGGCTCCCGCGGGCGGATCATCTGGGAACTGGCCAGCGTCTGCAGGGCGGTGGCGTAGGCGGGCAGTTCGGCTTGGGCCAGGCCGGCCCGCCGGCAGGCTTCCCGCGCGCTGGGCGCGTCGCCGAGCGTCTTGACCACGGTGAGCAGCGCGGGGCTCTTCAGGAACGACAGCCGGCGGGTGCCGAAGTGGTAGAGCAGCGCCCCGAACCGTTCCGGCCGGACCGACACCTGCGGGTGCAGCTGCCAGGGGCGGTCGAGATCGAAGGATTCCGCCCGGGGCGGGGCGTCAGTAGACACCGCACATGCCGTCGATGGAGACCTCTTCCACTAGCAGTTCGGCCTCTGCTAGGTCTGTTAGCTCGCTCTGGGCCAGCCCGGGTTCCGCGGCTGGGACCTCGATGACGTCAGCGGTTGCGACACGCTCGCTCATGGCGCTCTCCCTAGCTGCGCAGACGTGGACAATGAATGCGGCGGCACCATTTCCGTCACGCGGTGACGAATATAATTCGCATGTTAACGTCACCTTGTGCCATAAGCAAGGCTTGTCCCGGAGGCAACGGTGTTGACCACCAAGACGGCGGAGGTAGCGGGCGGGCGGCGTGGCCGGCCGCCCGGCACCAGCCGGCGCGAGCTGGAGCTGATCGCGCTGCGCCTGTTCACCGAGCAGGGCTTCGACAACACCACCATCGAGCAGATCGCGGCCGAGGCCGGCGTCAGCAAGCGGACGTTCTTCCGCTACTTCGGCTCGAAGACCAGCGTGCTGTGGAGCGAGTTCGACCACGAGGTGGACGTGATCCGGGCGGCACTGGCCGGGGTGCCGGCCGGGGTGCCGATGATGGACGCCATCCGCCGGGCCGTGGTCGCGGCCAACCACTACGGGCCGCAGGACGTCCCCGAGCTGCGGATGCGGATGAACCTGATCGGCAACGTGCCCGCGCTGCAGTCCAGCGCCGCCGTGCACTACGACGCGTGGGAGCGGGCCATCAGCGACTTTGCCGCGACCCGGACGGGCCAGCCCGCCGACTCGCTCTACCCGCTCGCCGTCGGCCGCGCCACCCTGGCCGCCTGCCGCGCGGCCTACGACCGCTGGTCCGCCCGCGCCGACGCCGACCTGACCTTCTACCTGGACGCCGCCCTGGCCGCCCTGGCGGCGGGCTTCGACCCGGACACGATCCGGGCCAGCGCCCAGGCCCTCGGCCACGACATCACCCACCGCGTCAGCACCTGAGGCCGTGACCACGTGGCCAGGTCCCATGATCACCTGGCATCACACCCGCCACCTGCCCGGGGCGAGGCACAATGTATGAATGTGGCGCTGTGCACATTCTTTGGTGCACAACGCCACGTTCATACCCAGCCACCCGCCGCCCTGCCGCCCGGGCCGCCGCGCCGACCCCGGCCGCCGCCGCGCCGACCCGGGCTGCCGTCGCGCCGACTCGCCAGCCGTCCCGGCCGCCGCTGCGCTGGTCCCACCTGTAACTCCGCCCCGGCCAATCCCTCCACCCTCGGCAGCCTCTCGTCAAAGGCGGCGCCGATTCCATGAACGTGGCGTTCTACCGCATCTATCCGGTAG
>Ga0207657_10006224_pt1 | contig 12404 bp, 12 predicted proteins | sample KBSC33metaG_FD_184316 | JGI IMG/M metagenome (GOLD analysis project Ga0207657, IMG submission 184316) | Corn rhizosphere microbial communities from Kellogg Biological Station, Michigan, USA - KBS C3-3 metaG (SPAdes) (version 2) | ecosystem: Host-associated > Plants > Roots > Rhizosphere > Soil ...
TCACCCCGATGAGCCACAATTTCTGCGAAAGCTGCAATCGCGTCCGCCTCACTGCGACGGGCCAGCTTTACCTCTGCCTCGGCCAGGACGACATGGTCGACCTCCGCGGCGCCCTCCGCGACGGCGGCCCGGACGCCCTCGATGCCGCCCTCGACAGCGCCATGCTGCTCAAGCCGAAGGGTCACGATTTCGTGCTCGATCGCGACCACAACGGCCCGGCGCTAGCGCGGCATATGAACGTGACAGGCGGCTAGATCTTCTTCTTTGCACCCTTAGGCGCGCTGTGACGCTTTCGCACGATCAAGCGTCCACCCTCACTTTTCATTTCAAGCTTATCGATGCCGCGTACGAGGTCGCTCAGCTTCTTGAACCCGTAAGTTCGCGGATCAAAGTCCGGGGCAATATTGGGGAGTTGAACGTCGCGATCTCCTCAAACAAGCCGTCGACAATCTTCGCCGACGCGTTGTCAGCATCGATCAGGACTGCCAGACGTGCTGGACGAGCGTCAGCAGCCACTTTATCGCTACTTGTCGTCGTCGCTGACGATCGCGAACTCGAGCGGCAGCGCCGTGGTGTACTTGATCTGCTCCATGGCGAAGGACGAACTGACGTCGGTGAGGGCGATCTTGCCGATCAGTTTCTTGTAGAACACATCATAGGCGGCAATGTCGGGGACCACGACACGGAGCAGATAGTCGACTTCGCCGCTCATCCGGTAGAACTCGACCACTTCGGGAAAATCCTCGACCACGCCGGCAAATTTACGCAGCCAGCCTTCGGTATGCTCGTTGGTCTTGATCGCCACGAATACCGTGACGCCGGCGTTCACCTTGACCGGATCGAGCACCGCCACTCGCCGCTTGATGACGCCGTCTTCCTCCATCTTCTGTATGCGCCGCCAGCACGGCGTGGTGCTGAGCCCGACCTTGCGGCCGATCTCGGCCACCGGCATCGTCGCATCCCGTTGCAGCAGCGTAAGAATCTTACGATCGATCTTGTCCAACGCCCCAAACCCTCACGAAATGAAATTGCCAAAACCGAGCCAAAAACCCGGCTCCAGGAAATGCCGCCCCAGCAGGGGGCGGATTGAAGGCAAAGCCATTGCCATTGTCAACTGCGCTCGTCGCCACCGCGGGACGGCGCATCATTGCCCCGCCGCCACAACTTGCCGATGGCAACCGAGGTTGACCGCTACGGCTCACGAGCCGAACCAGCCCCGGATCGTCGCCAGCACGCCCCCACCACCCTGGCCTTCGTCGCGTCGCCATTGCGCCGGCGCGGTAAACGGCCCGGCCCAGATCCCAGCCTTCGCGGCGCGTGCCGCCGCTGCCTCCGCGCCGTATCCGCCATCTGGCACGGCGAGCCCTGCCCCCACCACCTGCCCGCCAAGATCGCTGCCAGCCCCGCTGCAGCGGGCCAGCAGGCGCTCGTAACGGTCGCGGCCGGTCGGCGTGCAGGTAATGTCGCCGCTCGCCAACAATCGGCGCAAATAGGATCGCGCCGCCTCGCCGCAGGCCCACTGGGCGCCTGCGGCATCGGTGCAAATCTGGGCCCGCTCCGGTGCGTCGAGATTGAGCAGCCGCACCCGCTCGCCGCCCAGCCGCAGCGTATCGCCATCCACCACCGTGCCGCGGCCGGAGAGTGGCGGCGGCACCGGTTGCAGCAGCCGCAGCAGCGCCACGACGAGCAGCGCCAGGACCATGCCGACCCACAGGCCGCGGGGCCGGCGGCGGCCGGGCATTTGTCGCAATCGCGGATGCCGCAATTTATCTCCCCTTAACCACGCTGACCTAGGGTCTGAGCTAGCGTAGCGGAGCCCGAGGGCGACCGCATCGAGTAAGTACCGAGTAGCGTTCCATGGCGTTTGTGTCGTCGAAAGACGAAGCTGATGTTCGTGCCCAGATGGGGCGCGAGCTTCGCCGTAGCTCGCAGAAGACCGTCTTTGACGCGCGCCAGCGGCTGACCTCGAGCACCGGCACTCGCGCGTCCTTCGATTTCGAACTGCTCGACGAATACGCTGGCTCGCGCCTTTCCGGCGTGCTTGCCGTCCCGGTGCTGCTGATCATCCTGGGGCTGTTCTCGAGCCTCTGGGTCCCCCCTGTCGCCGCGGCACTGTGGGTCGCCCTCGCCATTGCAGCCAATTCGGCGGTGATCTTCATCTGCCGCCGCTTCAAGCGCACCGCCACCCGCGAAAAGTTCAACGCCCCGCAGTGGACGGCAAGCTTCATTGCCGCCGAGACGGTCTATGGCATCTGCTGGTCGCTGCTGTCGCTGTTCTCGCTCGTCGCGGGCGGGCAGAGCCTTTCCGTCGCCATGTTCGCCATGGTGCTGGTTGGGATCGCCAGCAACGCCGTCTCCACCCGCACCCTGCCCACCGCAACGCTGGTCAGCACCCTGCCGCCGGCCCTCACCGTTTCGTTCAACCTGATCTTCACCGGCGGGCTGCTGAACTATTCGCTGGCAGCAGTGACCATCGGCGCCGAGATCTTCTTCGTCTACCTCGCCCGCCAGCTGCACGCCTCCGAGCTCGAAGGCGTCACCCATCAGGCGGAAAAGGACGCGCTCATCATCGAGCTCGAGGAAGCGCGCAACATGTCGGAAGAGGCCCGCCGCCATGCCGAGCAGGCCAACATCGCCAAATCGCAGTTCCTCGCAACCATGAGCCACGAGCTGCGCACCCCGCTCAACGCCATCATCGGCTTTTCCGAAGTGCTGAAGTCCGAGTTGCTCGGCCCGCACGCCATACCGCAATACAAGGAATATGCCGGCGATATCCATTCGAGCGGCCAGCACCTGCTCAACCTGATCAACGAATTGCTCGACCTGTCGCGCATCGAGGCCGGCAAGTACGATCTCAACGAGGAAGCCGTTTCGCTGGTCGACATCGCCGAAGATTGCCGGCGCATGATGGAGATCAGGGCCAAGGCCAAGAGCATCGAATTGAGCTTTTCGACCGGCTCCAACCTGCCGAAGATCTGGGGCGATGAACGCGCCATCCGCCAGGTTGTGCTGAACCTGTTAAGCAACGCCATCAAGTTTACCCCGCAATCGGGCAAGGTCTCGCTCATGGTCACCCGCAGCGGCGATGGCGGCCAGATGATTTCCGTGCGCGACAACGGCCCCGGCATCCCGGAGGACGAGATCGAGACCGTGCTCTCGTCCTTCGGCCAGGGCTCGCTGGCGCAGAAGACCGCCGAGCAGGGCGCCGGACTTGGCCTGCCGATCGTGCAGAAGATCATGGAACTGCACCAGGGGCGCTTCGACCTGTTCTCAAAGCTTCGCTTCGGCACCGAGGTGATCGCCACCTTCCCGCGCGCCCGCGTCATGGACGCGCTGGCGCCGGTGGTCGAGCGCAAGAATCGGCTGGAGATCTATTCGGAAGCCCGGCCCCGCGCCTGATCCCCTATTTTCGCCGCGAATGGGTGCGAAGGCCTGCGGCGCATCGTCAACGGCCGCGTACCGCGATTGACCGGCCGCGTGACCTATGGGATGCGACAGCAGCAACGGGCAAAGGATCAAGATTTCCCATGCGCTTCAATCGGTACGTTATTGCCACCTGCGCTGCGGCGCTCCTCGCCGCGACAACCCCGGTGCTCGCCGACGATGCGGCACCGGCTGCGCCCGCTCCCGCCGCGGCACCGGCCGCCGCGACGGCACCGGCTGCGCCCGCCGCCCCTGCGGCAGCAGCGCCAGCGGCAGCAGCGCCTGCGACCGCCACTCCGGCGCCGCGCGAGGTGCCGGCTGCCGTCAAGGCCTGGGCGAAATTCTGCGATCCCGATCCGAAGGACGGCCACAAAGTGTGCATCGTCCGCAAGCTGGCCTTCGAAAACACCAGCATCATGGGCTCGTTCCTGCTGCGCATCGACAGCGCCAAGGGTGTGCCGACGCTGGCGGTCGCCGCCGTGCCGGTTGGCGTCGTGCTGAAGCCCGGCCTCAGGTGGCAGATCGACACGGCAAAACCACAGGCGCTGCCCTACTGGCGCTGCACGGCGCAGTCCTGCGAGTCCGAGCAGTTCATCAAGGCCGATTTCATCAGCCGCCTGCGCAAGGGCAAGACGCTGAAGCTGATTGCCAAGGACGTGGCCAACAAGGACCTGTCGGTGAGCTTCTCGCTTGCCGGCTTCAGCGAAGCCTACGACCTGAAAGACGCCCCGACTTTCGAGGCCTACGCCAAGAGCCTACCGCACTGACTGGCGACCCGGCGGCCGGGCTACTCCCGGCCGCTGACGGCGGCCTCGGCAAACGTTGCCATGTGAGTATGCAGGTGCAGCGCGGTCTTCACCAGCACGGCGGCCAGCGCCGCCCCACTCCCTTCGCCGAGCCGCATGCCGAGGTTGAGCAGCGGCTCGACGCCCATTCGCGCCAGCGCCCGGGCGTGTGCCGTCTCGGCCGAGACGTGGGCAAAAAGGCAATGATCGATGGCGCGTGGATTCACCGCATGGGCGACAGCAGCCGCGGCAGTCGCCACGAACCCATCGACGATGACGGGAATCTTCTGCTGCCGCGTCGAAATGATGGCCCCGAGCATGGCCGCGATCTCGCGACCGCCCAGCCGCGCCAGGATCGACAGCGGATCGACCAACTCATCGTAGTGGTGGGCCAGCGCCGCATCCACCGCCGCGGCCTTGCGCCCAAGGCCCTGGTCGTCGACCCCGGTGCCGCGCCCAACCCAGGTGGCGCCGTTGTCGCCGTAGAGCGCCGCATAGATGGCCGCCGCCACGGTGGTGTTGCCGATCCCCATCTCGCCGATGGCCAGCAGGTCGGGCTGCCCGGCCACCGCCTCCATGCCATAGGCAATGGTCGCCGCGCAGGTGCGATCATCCATTGCGGCCTCGACCGTGATATCGCCGGTGGGCAGGTCGAGCGCCAGCTCGAATACCCGCAAGTTCAATCCATGCAAACCGCAGATCTGGGAGATCGCCGCCCCGCCATTGGTGAAGTTGGCGACCATCTGCGCCGTCACCGCCGCCGGAAAAGCCGACACGCCGCGCGCCGCAACACCGTGATTGCCGGCAAAGATCGCCACCATTGGGTTGTCGAGGGTCGGCGGCGCCTTGCCCTGCCAGCGCGCCAGGAATTCGACCAGCTCTTCCATGCGGCCGAGCGAGCCGGCGGGCTTGGTCAGCGTCGCATCGCGGGCCCGCACAGCCTCCACCGCCCGCTCGTCGCCGTCCGGCACGATGGTCAGCAATTCGATGATGTCGGTAAACGGGCTGGGGTCCGAGGCGGGCATGGTAGCTCCTTGCAAGCGCGCCTTGGGATAGGCGAGTCCGACAGGCAAAGCTAGCGCGGCAAATTGGCCACCCTCCGGTTTGAATTGCCGCGCCGCGGCGCCGGTGCCATGGTCGGGCGCAGGGCGAAGCAGGAAGATCGACAGTGAGTCACAACCCGCCGCAGCGCCAGGGCGGCCCCCATAACGACAACCAGTCCCCTGACCGCCCCGACGCGACGAAGGCACAGTTTGGCGATGACGTGCTCATGGGGCTGCGCTTCTTTTCGCGCCTGCCGACTGGCGACCGGCCGCACCGGCAGCCCGAACTGACGCGTATCGCCATGGCCCTGCCGTTCACCAGCGTGATCATCGGGGTGGTGCCGGCCCTGCTGCTGCTCGGCGCCAGCCTCATTGGCCTGCCTACCCTGTTTGCAGCCGGCCTCGCGGTGGCGGCGTCGGTGCTGGTGACCGGCGCGATGGCCGAGGACGCGCTCGCCGATGCCGCCGATGGCCTGTTCGGCGGCAGCACGCACGAACGCCGGCTGGAAATCATGAAGGACAGCCGCCACGGCACCTATGGTGTTGCCGCGCTCTGCCTGTTGCTGCTGCTGCGCGTCGCGGCCCTGTCGGCGCTCGCGGCCATCAGTCCGCTGGCCGCCGCGGCGATGTGGCTCGCGGCCATGTTGCTGGCCCGCAGCGGCGCGCTCTGGCTCTCGGTAGCGCTGCCGGCCGCCCGTCCCAACGGGGTGGCGGCCGCCGCGGGCCGCGTCAGCAAACCCGCCTTCGCGATGGGCGCGATCTTTGCGCTGATCCTCGGCCTGATCCTTGCCGCCCCCGGCGCCGGACTGGCCGGCTTCCTGCTGGCGGTGGTGCTTGCGGCGCTGGTGGCGTGGGGCTGGACGGTGCTCTGCCGGGTACTGGTTGGCGGCCATACCGGCGACCTCATCGGCGCCCTGCAGGCGCTGCTCGAAATCTCGGCGCTGGCGGCGTTCCTGGTTTTCGTCTGAGCCGGTCAGGCTGCCTTCAGCAACACCGCATCGAGCTGGCGCAATCGGCCGAGATAACGCTCGACGTAATCCTCCGGCACGGCGGCCCGAACGCTGTCGCGGGCGGCCAGCGCCTTGCGCCACGCCTCGAGCCCGGGAAACCCATCGAGCAGTTCGGTGGTCGTTACTGTCTCGAGTGCGTCGATCTGCCGGAATACCGGGGCAAACGCCGTATCAACCAGGCTGAAGTGCTGTCCGGCAAAATATGGCCGCCCCACCAGCGCCGATTCCAGCCGCTTGAACTTGCCGCGCAGCGCGAGGCGCGAGGCAGCCAGCGCCGCGGCGTCGGTCGCGGTGCTGTAGCGATGGAGATCGCCGAGAACGCTGGAGCCGAACTCGATCCAGCCCCGATGCTGCGCCCGCTTCAGGGGGTCGGCCGGATGCAGCTTCACCCCCGGCACCGCCTCCTCCAGATATTCGAGGATCACCGCACTCTCGAAGATCACCGCCGGCGGCTCGCCATCACGCTCAATGCGCAGCACCGGCACCTTGCCGAGTGGCGAAATGGCAAGAAACCACTCCGGCTTATCCGCGAGATCAACATACATCACCTCGAACGCCACCTGCTTTTCTCTCAGCGCGATAGCGGCGCGCTGCACATATGGACAGGTGGGCGAGCTGATGAGCGTAAGTTTGTTCATGGCATGATCTTTGCGGGGCTCGGGGAAAACTTAGCCTAACACCAATGTCGGCGTTGCCGGGCCTGCCCTCACCCCCCATGTCCGCATGGCTGGCATGCGATGACGGCAAGCCAGTTACTCATGCCCCGTCCGGCCCCGCCCGAACACCGAGCTTGAATTCGCCCCCGCGAATGGCTTTATCTCTAAGATGACCAGCCTGACGCCGACTATTCGCACCCCGCAGCGGGAGCCCGACCCGGCATGATCTTCATCGGCATCGCACTGCTGATCGCCGCCGGCCTGGCGTTCGTCGTGAGCAGCGACGCCGGGGCCCTGATGGGGCTGACCCAGCAGCAGACCGGCCAGGTGGTGGCCCTGCTGCTGGTGCTGATCCTCATTGCCGGCGGCGCCTTTGCCCGGCGCCGCCCAGCCTCCGAGCTCATCAGCGCGCTGGTGCTCTGGATCGGCATCTTCGTCGTGGCGATCACCGGCTATGCCTACCGCGACGAGATCATGAACGTGGCGACCCGCGTCTACGGCGAGCTCACGCCCGGCCAGCCCATCGTCGACGGCCATACCGGCCGGGTGAGCTTCCGGCGTGGCCTGAGCGGTCATTTCCAGGTCGATGCCAAGATCAACGGCATCAAGATCCCGCTGATCTTCGACACCGGCGCCAGCGCCATGGTGCTGAACAACGACGATGCGAAGAAGGCCGGCATCGACGTGGCGCGGCTGCGCTACGACACTGCGGTGTCGACGGCCAATGGCATGGGCCGTGCGGCCGTGGTCCGGATCGCCGACATCGACGTCGGCGGCATCGTCCGCCACGATATCCGCGCCTACGTCACCGAAGGCGGCGCGCTCGACACGAGCCTGCTCGGCATGACTTTCCTCGAAACGCTCAGTCGCTATGCGGTGAGCCAGAACTCACTGGAGCTGACCAACTAATGCCCCTCCGCGGTTATGACGAAAAGCTGCTCCGCCGCGCCTTTGCCATCGCCAAGGCGGCCCGCGACGGCGGCGACCACCCGTTCGGGTGCCTGCTCGCCGACGCCGATGGCACCATCCTGCTGGAGCAAGGGAACGGCTTTTCGGCCGAGGGCGGGGACCGCACGGCACACGCCGAAAAGCTGCTGGCCTCGCGGGCGGCCAAGGCCTACGAGACGGCCTTCCTGCAGCAGTGCACGCTCTATACGTCCGCGGAACCTTGCGCCATGTGCGCCGGCGCCCTCTACTGGGCCGGCGTCGGCCGCGTCGTGTTCGGCCAGACCGAGCGCGACCTCAAGGCGCAGACCGGGGCGCATGAGGAGAACCCGACCCTCGATCTGCCCTGCCCCACCGTCTTCGCCGCCGGCCAACGACCGACCGAGGTGGTCGGCCCGCTGCTCGAGGCGGAGGCCGCGCAGTTGCAAGCCGACTACTGGGCTGCCCGGTAAGCAGCGCGCCCTACTCCGCCGCGACAGCGCGGGGCTCGACCGCCTCCAGCGCCCGGAACAGCACTTCTGGACCGGCTCCGCGTCGGCAGGCCTCGACGCTGAGGACCTGCCGGAACTGGCGTGCCCCCGGCATGCCGTTGGCGAGCCCCAGCATGTGCCGCGTGATCTGGTTGAGACGCGTCCCGCCCGCAAGCTGGCCCTCGGCGTAATCGGCCATCGCCGCAACGATGTCGCCCAGCTCCACGGGTGCCGTGGTGTCGCCGAACAACCGATTGTCGACTGCCGCCAGCGGCATCGGGTCGTGATAGGCCGCCCGCCCCAACATCACGCCACTGACATGGGCGAGATGACCCTCGGCCGCATCGAGGCTGTCGATGCCGCCATTGAGCAGGACCGGCAAGGGTGCGAGCCTTGCCGCAAGCCGGTACACGCGCGGATAGTCGAGCGGCGGAATAGTGCGGTTTTCCTTGGGGCTCAGCCCCTTCAGCCACGCCTTGCGGGCATGCACATAAAGGGCGTCGACGCCGGCCGCGACCATGGCATCGGCGAAACGGTCGAGATCGGCCTCACTGTCCTGGTCGTCGATGCCGATCCGGCATTTCACGGTTACCGGCAGGTCGGTGGCCCCGCGCATGGCACGCACACACGCCGCCACCAGGGCCGGTTCGGCCATCAGGCAGGCCCCGAAGCGGCCGGACTGCACCCGATCGGACGGGCAACCAACATTGAGGTTGATTTCGGCATAGTCGAACGTCGCCCCTGCTGAGGCAGCCAGCGCCAGCTCTGCCGGATCGGCGCCGCCAAGCTGCAAGGCCACCGGCTGCTCGCTGGGATCGAAGCCCAGCAGCCGCTCCCGGTCGCCATGTACGATCGCCGCGCTCGTCACCATTTCGGTAAACAGCAGCGCGCGCCGCGTCAGCAGCCGATGCAGGTACCGGCAATGCCTGTCGGTCCAATCCATCATAGGCGCAACGGAGAAACGCCGCGCGGTATTGAGGTCATGCGTCATGGTGGCGCCTCATAGCCGATTTCGTCGTGCCGGCCTAGCTCCGGCGGGGCGGGTTTATTCGCCGCGCCGGGTTTACTCGTCGCGGACTGACATGTCAGATGCTGGCAACGCAGCCGGAACCAGAAAAAGCCATGAGCGCGACTCCCATCAAACCAGCCTTCCCGACCCGCCGGATCGGCCAGACCAGCCTTGAAGTCACCACCCTCGGCCTCGGCGGCGCGACGCTTGCCGGCATGATGGTCGAAGTGCCCGAGGAGCAGGCCCGTGCCACCGTCGCGCGCGCGCTCGAAGCCGGCATCACCTATTACGACACCGCCCCGCAATACGGCCTCGGACGCTCCGAGCACGTCATGGGCGATGCCCTGCGCTGGCATCGGCCAGGCACCGTGCTCTCCACCAAGGTCGGCCGGCTGCTGAAGCCGGTGCAACGGGAGAGCGATCGCGTCTACGCGCATTCGTGGGCGAGCCCGCTCTCCTTCGACATGGTCTACGACTATTCCTACGATGGCATCATGCGCTCGCTGGAAGACAGCTTGCAGCGCCTCGGCGTGCCGGCCGTCGATATTCTCTATGTGCACGATATCGGCGTCATGACGCACGGCGACAAGAACCCCGGCTATTGGCAGCAGCTCAAGAGCGGTGGCTACCGCGCCCTCACGGAGCTCAAGCGCGCCGGCACCATCTCGGCGATCGGCCTCGGCGTCAACGAGTGGGAAGTGCTGATGGAGGCCTTCGACATCGGCGACTGGGACGTGTTCCTGCTCGCCGGCCGCTACACCCTGCTCGAACAGACCTCGCTGTCGCCGTTCCTCGAAGCCTGCGTCAAGCGCCGGTCTTCCGTCGTCGTCGGCGGCCCGTTCAACGGCGGCGCCCTGATGGGCACCGGCATGTGGAATTATGCCAAGGCGCCGCCGGAGATCGTCGAACGGGTCAAGCAGCTCGAGAATTTCTGCAAGGAGTTCAACGTCCCGATCGGGGCCGCCGCGCTGCAGTTCCCGCTCAGCCACCCGGCCGTCGCCACGGTGCTGCCCGGGCCTAAATCGCCCGCCGAGCTCAATGGCATTCTCGACTGGTGGCAGGTGAAGATTCCCAACGCCTTCTGGGAAGCGCTCGCCGACCGGCACCTGGTTGCCCCCGGCACGCCGCTGCCGAACGGCAAGACCGCCTGAGCGTCACGTCTCCATAACGCGCCGCAGCATGGCGACGTGCATCAGGCGCCGGGGGAGAAAACCGAGCGCCGTGTAGGCCGCGATGGCGCTGACATTGTCGGGCCAGACATGCAGGAAGGCCCGATCGCCGCGCGACGCCATGCTTTCCATCACCGCCGAAATCAACGCCTTGGCGTAACCTCGGCCGCGATGATCCGGATGGGTCGCGACCGCCGACACCTCGGCAAAACCGGGGAGCCGCAGCCGCTCGCCGGCGATGGCCACCAATTGCCCGCCCTCGAAGATGCCGAAGAAGTCGCCGAGCTCCATGGTCCGCGCGAAGAACGGTCCCGGCTGCGTCAGCTTGACCAGCGCCTGCACGGCAGGGACATCGTCCGCCCCTAATCGCCGGAACGGCGGCCATCGGGCAGTCGGAGGCGGTGCCGTGGCGAGCATTTCGAGCAGTGGTCCGCCCGCCTCGCGCGCAAATCCCTCGGGCTGCAGCGGCTCGGAGGTAAACAGGATCGCCGCCGCGCCGGGCGGGATTTCAGCCCTGAGCGCTGCCTCGTCGGTTTCGCGCTCGGTGGCGGCAAACGCCGCAAACGCCGGCTCGTACCGCCGCACGCGCCGGCCGCCCGGCACCCTGAATGCCGCCTGCGGGCCGCCGAGCGCATGCCAGATCGCATTGTCGAGCAGGGATTCGTCCATCGCCTCAACCGTCGCGAAGCGGCGCCCCGAGCACTTCCTTGACCTTCGAGTTGATCTGGTCGAGCGAATAAGGCTTGGCCAGGAATTCGACGCTGCGGTCGTCGGCGATATCCTTGCGAACGCTTTCCTCGGCATAGCCCGAGACGAGGATCACCTTGAGGTCGGGCACGCGCTCGCGAATCCGGAGGAGCAGCGTCGGTCCGTCCATTTCCGGCATCACCACGTCCGAGATCAGCAGGTCGATGCGATTGTCGATCTCGTCCAGCACTTCCAGCGCCTCTTCACCCGAGCCCGCCTCGAACACCTCGTAACCGGTGGTTTTCAGCGCCCGCGCCGAGAAGGCCCGCACGCTTTCCTCGTCCTCGACCAGCAGGATGCGCTCGTTGCCGGTCAGGTCCTTCACCGGCGCCACTGCCTTGCTCTGCGGCTGCTCGCCCTCGGTTGCGAGATGGCGCGGCAGGAAGATGCGGAACGTCGTGCCCTTGCCGAGCACCGATTCCGGATAAATGAAACCGCCGGTCTGCTTGATGATGCCGTAGACAGTGGAGAGGCCGAGCCCGGTCCCCTTTCCCAGTTCCTTGGTCGAAAAGAACGGCTCGAAAATCTTCTCCATCACCTCGGGCGTCATACCCGTGCCGGTGTCCTCGACCTCGACCAGCACGTAGTCCGCTGCCGGCATGCCGGCATAGGTGAGCCCCGCCGCTTCCGCCTCGCCCACGTTGCGGGTGCGGATCCGAATCGAGCCGCCATTCGGCATGGCGTCCCGGGCATTGACCACGAGATTGATCACCACCTGCTCGAGCTGCACCAGGTCGGCCCGCACTGGCCAGACCCCCTGGTCGTGCGTCACCGCGAGGCTGATCTGTTCCCCGATCAACCGCTTCAGCAGCACGGTGAGGTCATCGATATTGCTGGTGATGTCGAGAATTTGCGGCCGCAGTGTCTGGCGGCGCGAGAACGCCAGCAATTGCCGGGTCAGGCCGGCGGCGCGATTGGCGCTCTGCTTGATCGACATGATGTCGCTGAAGGAGGGATCGCCCGGCTTGTGCTTGAGCAGCAACAGGTCCGAAAACCCGATGATCGCCGTCAGGACGTTGTTGAAGTCGTGCGCCACCCCGCCGGCGAGTTGGCCCACCGCCTGCATCTTCTGGCCCTGCGCGAACTGCGCTTCGAGCTTTCGCTGCTCGGTGGTGTCCAGGGCATAGACATTGACGCGCTCGGGCGA
>Ga0207657_10006226_pt1 | contig 12402 bp, 15 predicted proteins | sample KBSC33metaG_FD_184316 | JGI IMG/M metagenome (GOLD analysis project Ga0207657, IMG submission 184316) | Corn rhizosphere microbial communities from Kellogg Biological Station, Michigan, USA - KBS C3-3 metaG (SPAdes) (version 2) | ecosystem: Host-associated > Plants > Roots > Rhizosphere > Soil ...
GCGGCGCGCTTGGGCTCGACCACCCAGTTGCGGTGGGAGAAATAAGCGGCGCGGTCGGTGGTGAGCTTGGCCTTTTCCCCGCGCAGCAGATGGTCGAGCTTGGCGGCGGCGCGGAGCAGGACGCCCGGCGAGGAGATCACCGCCGCCTTGGTGCCGACGGCGGCGGCGAGCGCCCGGGCGAACTCGCGATGGCTCCAGCCGCCGGGCTTGCCGTCGTCGGGCTCGATCAGGCAGCGCGACGGCGTGCCGGGCGCAGCGAGCGCAAGCAGCAGGCGCGCGAGATCGTCGGCGTGGATCACCGACACGCGGCCCTTGGGCGGCATCAGCATCAGCCCGAGCTTGGCCATGCGGAACAGCTCGAGCGTCTCCCTGTCGCCGGGCCCATAGACCGCGGGCGGGCGGACGATCGCCCAGTCGAGCCCGGACGAGTGGACCAGCTCCTCCGACTTCGCCTTGGACGCGCCGTAGAGCGACAGCTTCGGCTCGCGAGCGGCGAGCGAGGAGACATGGACGAAGCGCTGCACCCCTCCGGCGGTCGCGGCGGCGAGCATCGCCAGCGTCCCGGCGACATTGCCCCGCTCGAAGCCGGCGGCGTTGGGGGCGTTGATCGTGCCCGCGACGTGGATCACCGCGTCGGCATGGTCGACCAGCCATTCAAGCGAGTCTCGGGTCGAAAGGTCGCCGAGCACCCAATCGACTCCGTCGCGCTCGCGCTGCGGCTTGCGGGTCAGGGCCTTGACGCGGTGTCCGGCGGCGAGGGCGGCGTCGACCAGGTGCGCGCCGACGAAACCGGTGCCGCCGGTAATCGCGAAGTTCATAAGGGCGACCACGACCGTTCGTGCGCGCTTCCCGCCTTTTCGGTTTCGGTGGCGGTGCCGAGCCGCTCGATGATCGCATCGAGGAGCGGCCCCATCCCTTCGTCGAGCGGCGCGGAGATCGGGAAGACGCGCGCGCCGGATTCCTTCTCCAGCGCCTTGACGATTTCCCCCCGCTTCTTGTCGTCGAGCAGGTCGGCCTTGGTCAGCGCGATGACTTCGGGCTTGCCGGCGAGTCCGGCGCCGTAGCTGTCGAGCTCGCCGCGGACGACGCGCCAGGCCTCGAGCGGGTCGTCGGCCGAGCCGTCGACGAGGTGGAGCAGCAGCCGCGTGCGCTCGACGTGGCCGAGGAAGCGGTCGCCGATGCCCGCGCCCTCGGCCGCGCCCTCGATCAGGCCGGGGATGTCGGCGAGCACGAACTCGCGACCCTTGTGGCGGACGACGCCGAGCTGCGGGCGCAGCGTGGTGAACGGATAGTCGCCGACCTTGGCCGAGGCGTTGCTGACCGAGTTCAGCAAGGTCGACTTGCCCGCGTTGGGCAGGCCGACGAGGCCCACGTCGGCGAGGAGCTTGAGGCGCAGCCAGACCCACATCTCCTCGCCCGCCTCGCCGGTCTGGTGCTGGCGCGGGGCGCGGTTGGTCGAGGTCTTGTAGCTGGCGTTGCCGCGCCCGCCCATGCCGCCCTTCAGCAGGACGAGGCGCTGGCCGGGCTCGGTCAAGTCGGCAAGGAGGCTGCGCTCCTCGTCGTCGGCGAGGATCTGGGTGCCGACCGGCACCTTGACGACGAGGTCGTCGCCGCCGGCGCCGGTGCGGTTGGAGCCCGCGCCGCCCTTGCCGCGCGGCGCGCGGAAATGCTGCGTGTAACGAAAGTCGATCAGCGTATTGAGGCCGGGCACCGCCTCGAACACGATGTCGCCGCCCTTGCCGCCGTCGCCGCCGTCGGGCCCGCCGAACTCGATGAACTTCTCGCGCCGGAAGCTGACCGCCCCCGGCCCGCCCGCGCCCGAGCGGATGAAGATCTTGGCCTGATCGAGGAAGTGCATTGCGCGCCCCGGTTAAGCGATGCGGGCGCGCGATGGAACCTCGACGCTACGCGGCCAGGACTGCGTCCTTGATGCTCTGGAAGAAATTCTCCATCGCCTGCACGCCGTTTTCAGTCAGCGAGACGAACGAGCGGCGCGCGTCGAGCGGGTCGGCGTGGCGGACGACGAGCTGGCTCGTTTCGAGCGTGCCCAGCCAGCGCAGCGCCGTCGTTGCCGGCACCTTCGCCGCGGCGCAGACCTGAGTCACCGTCATGCGCTGCTGCGCGAGCTCGGCCGAATAAAGCTCCAGCAGGATATCCCACGCAGGTTCGGCGAAGAGGCTCGGCGGCAGAAATTTCGAGCGCTGCGTGCGCGCACGGATGATGCCTTTGGCGAGGGCTGCCGTGCCCTTGCCGGTCATCAGCATGGTTCCGGGATCATTGTCCGCGCGGCTGATGATCTCCGCAAGTTCCGCGGCCTGGGCTTGAAGTGCTTCGGCCTGCTTCAGCAATGAATGAGAAGTCGGCGCTTGTGGTGCGAGCGTCCTTTCGACGTTCTGCATGAGATTTCCCCTGTACGAAACTGTCCAAACCGCCCTGGTCCCACCAGAGCAGCGATTCGGCACAACCGCCGTAATGGACAAATAAATCTGCGTAAATGGTCAATTTACGATCCGAAATGGAAGCTAATACTGTCTAAAGTTAAGTGATTACATCTGTGACAATCATTTGATTTTACTAAAATGACCAAAATGAATTGATTAAATATCCGAAATGGGACGCTCCAAAACCGAGCCTTTACGTTCGGTAAGGTAGATGCGCCGAAATGGACGAGGCAATGACCGTATTGGCGCTTGGCGCGCACCCCGACGACCTCGAGCTCGGCTGCGGCGCGACGCTTGCGAAGCTCGTCAAGGCGGGCGCGCACGTGCGCGCCGTCGTGTTCAGCAAGGGCCGAGAGGGCGCGTCACAGGGATTCGACCGCGAGGCCGAGACGCGGGCGGCGCTGGAGTCGCTCGGGATCGAGGACATTCACGTCCACAACTTCCCCGATACGCGGCTGCACGAGCGCCTCAACGACCTGATCGAGACGATCCAGGATCATGTGCGCAAGGCGCCGCCGGATCGCGTGTACACGATGTTCAAGGAAGACCGGCACCAGGACCATCGCGCGGTGCACATGGCGTCCGTCGTGGCCTGCCGGCGCGCACCGCAAATCCTCGCCTACGAGACTCCGAGTTCCTACCCCAATTTCATTCCGACCGTCTTCGAACAGGTCGGCGAGTTCATGGAGCGCAAGGTCGCCGCCCTTCAGCTCCACGAGAGCCAGGGCGACCGGGTCTACATGAACGAGGACATGATCCGCAGCGCCGCGCACTTCCGCGGCGTCCAGGTCGAGATCGGCCGCGCGGAAGGCTTCATTCCCTACAAACTCGTCTTTTGAGAGAGAGCACATGAAAACCATCCTGTTCTTCGCAATGGCCGCGCTGGCCCTTGCCTATGTGCTGGCAAGGGCGAGAGCCCGGCCGAGCAAGAACCTCCAGTCGGTCGACGTGATCGTCCCGGCCTTCAACGAAGAGCCGGTGATCGAGCAGTCGCTGATCAACCTGCTGCGCAACCCGTACGTAAAGCGGGTCATCTGCGTCGACGACGGGTCGACGGACGGGACCGCGTTCCTCGCCGCTCGCCTCGCGCAGCATACGACGCGCCTGCTGCTCGTCAGCAAGGAGAATGGCGGCAAGGGCTCCGCGATCATGGAGGGGCTGAAGCATGTCACGGCCGATTACGTCTTCCTCACCGACGCCGACACATACGTCCCGTTCAAGAAGCACGGTCTGGGCTACATGATCGCCGAGCTCGAGCGCGGGGCCGACGCCGTGGGCGGCGTACCCTCATCGGACCTGCGCGGCGGCGGCCTGCTCGGCTACGTCCGGGCGAGCGTCAAGCTGCCGATGATCGTCCTGAAGCGGACCTTCCAGCAGATCCTCGGCGGCGCGCCGTTCATCGTATCGGGCGCGTGCGGGATGTTCCGCGCCGACGTGCTGCGCACAGTAGGCATGACCGACCGCACCAACGTAGAGGATCTCGACCTCACCTGGTCGCTCGTCGCGCAGGGCTACAAGGTGCGGCAGGTCAACCGCACCGTCGTCTATCCGCAGGAGTGCAAGACCCTGCGCGACGAATGGCGCCGCTGGCGGCGCTGGATCATGGGTTATGCGGTCTGCATGCGGCTTCATTGGCGGCTGCTGTTCACCCGCTACGGGCTGTTCAGCATCCTTCCGATGTTCCTGGTCGTCGTGCTGGGCGTTGCAACCTACGGCTACAATTGGAGCCGCGCCGTGGCGACGGGGCACGCATTCATGCTGCCCTCGCTGATGTTCCCGCTGCTGTGGCTCGGGATCGTCATGATCCTGGGCGGCGTCAGCGCCTTCCATCACAATAAGCTGAGGCTGCTGTGGATGGCGCCGCTGGCGCTCATCTACGTCGTCCTCGCCTATGCGGTGTGGCTGAGCCACGGCCTGCAGGGACTGATCACCGGGCGCGAATATGGCCGCGACAAGCCGACGAGGTATGCCCGTGTGGTGGCGTGAGCTGCAGGCGCAGGCGTGCGACTTCGGCGAGCTGGTCGCGAACGGCTTCGGAGTCGAACTCCACCCGAGCGCCAGCGTGTCCGACACCGCGGTGCTCGACACCAGCCGCGGTCCGATTTTCGTCGGCGCGCGAACCCGGATCTGCGACGGCGCCTTCATCCAGGGGCCGGTGACGATCGGCGCCGACTGCCTGGTCGGCAATCTTGCTCTGATCCGCGGTGCGACCTCGATCGGCAATGAAACGCGGATCGGCTTTGCGAGCGAGATCAAGAACGCGATCATCGAGGACCGCGTCACGGTCGGGCCGCAGTGCTTCATCGCGGACTCGAAGATCGAGCGAGAGGCCTATCTCGGCGCGCAGGTGCGCACGTCGAACCACCGCCTCGACAAGCACAGCGTCAAGGTTCTCCTTGAGAACGAATGGGTGGACACCGGGCTGGAGAAGCTCGGCTGCCTGATCGGCGCGGGCGCCTCGCTCGGAATCCAGGTGATCGTCCTTCCCGGGCGCGTGATTGCTCCGGGCTCGTCCTTCGCGCCGCGCATCACCGTCGAAAAGAACCTGCCGCCCGGGCGCTACCGCCTCGCGCAGCAACTCGAATCCTTCTGACCAGAGAGGAACTGAAATGACCTTCGCACAAGCATTTTGCGGGGCGGCGCTGCTCGCCTCGACCGCCGCCGGCGCAGCCGAGCGGGCGTTTCCAAACAAGCCCAAGGGGCCGGCGATCGGCCGCGTCAGCTCGTCGGTGCGGCTCGAATATACGGACTTTTCCAAGCTGTTCGGCGACCGCGCGGTCCTGACCGCCGATTCGAAGCTGGGCATCGGACGAGCGACGCGCGTCAGCTTCAGCCTCGCGGAAGGACAGCGTCGCGGCGTCTCGACCCGGAGCCGGGGAACGCAAGCTGTCGCCGCGATCGATCACAGCTGGTCCGATCGCCTGTCGTCACGGAGCTCGATCGGGCTTGCCAGCAACGGCGCCATCTTCGCCAAGGAACAGTTCGGCCAGGACATCAGCTACAAGATCACCGACGGGCTCGTCGGCACGATCGGCGGCAGATATTCCAGCTATGGCAACCGCAACGATGTCGCGACCTGGTCGGCGGGGGCAGCCTATTATGCACGGGGCGCGATGTTCAGCTATCGCTATAGCCTGCTCGCATCGAGCCGCTTCGGCCGCAGCTACGCGCATCTCGCCAGCTTCCGTGTCAAGGACCCGGGGGGAAGCGGGTCGAGCCAGTTGTGGGTGGGACACGGAACCTCGCTCTACGAGGTCGACCTGCCGCGGTCGGCGAACGGGACGTTCACCAGCATCGCGCTTCAGCGCTCGCAGCCAATCGGCGGCGGGGTGGCCCTCGACGTTGGCGTGAACCGCGCGTGGTACAAGACGCCAACGGCCAAGTACCGCGGCACCGGTCTGGTTGCGGGCCTGAGCTTCTCGAGCTGGCCCCTCTAGGGGTCAGCCGCCTCGCATCAACCCTCGCTGATCGTGATCTCGGCTCCATCGATGTCGCGGAAGCGAGCGAGGCGCGTGCCGTGCATGTCGGCGGGCGGCGCGGTGAAGGTCAGTCCCTTGGCCTGCCCCTCCGCGTAGAAGTGGTCGAGATCGCCGGTCGACAGCCCGAGTTGCACGGTGCCGGCAGGATTCTCGTCCGACGCGGGATGGAGCGCGAGCTTGGTTTCGCCGGTCTCGAACTCGCTCCAGAACGGCGAATGGAAGCCGAGCTTTAGCCCCAGCGTGTCGCGGTAGAAAGCGACGGCGGCGTCCATGTCGCTGACGAACTTGATCGCATAGTTCAGGCGCATGTTGCCCTCCTCTTATTTGCCCGCGACGTCCTGCGGGTGGTGCGGCACCAGGACCAAGGTCTGCCCCTCGACGCGCCATGACTGAAGCTTCGAGAGGAAGTTCATGCCGAGGACGTCAAGCTCGCCGAGGCCCGGGGCGGTCACGATGCGAAGGTTGCGCGCGACGATATTGCCGACGCGGATCTCGTCGACGCGCCCGATCTGGGCGGGAGCGGCGCCGTTCGCGGTGCGCAGTACGATCGGCGCGAAGCTGCTTCCGACATCGATCTTTGCCGCATGGGCAGTCGATTGCGACAGCGCCGTCACCGTTGCGCCGCTGTCGATCAGCATCCGCCGCGGCACGCCGTTGATCGACGCCAGGACCCAGAAATGGCCGTCCGGCGACATCTGCACGTGAAGCTCCTTGCCCGAGACCTGCTGGTCGTCGAGGCCGAGCTTGCTCGTGATTCGCGAGAGCTCCGGCTGGTACGGCGCCTGGGTGAGGAGGATGAAGATGAGGAAGGCCAGCAGCCCGAGCGAAAAGGCGAAGCGGACGAAGCGGCCGACATAGGGGATTCGCTGCAGGAGCATGATGATCAGCGCGGCGCCGACCGCGTAGATCGCCAGAGTCTGCCATTCGGGGCCGGTGCTCGCCATGGGGTTGTTCGATTTCGGGCCAATTGCGCGCCGGTTCAAGCTGCGGGAACGGTTCAATGCCGAAACGCTAGGCACTTACCGCTCGGGCGAACGTTCTTGATGCATATTAGGTTACGGAGCGTTTTCTGTCATGAACGAGCGCATCGTAGCCGTCGGCCTGCTCACGCAGCGGGAACTTAACCTGCTTGGCCCGACATTCGAGCGCGTTTGGCCAGTTGAAGAGGCCGCCTCGTCCTTCGAGGAGCTGCTCCACGCGATCGATGAGGCGGAGCGGGAGCTGCAGGAGGTCCCCGGCCGCCGGCGGTGATCAGAACCGGTCGAGCAGGCGGTCGACAGTGTCTTCCGTCGTTTTTTTCTTGCTTTGCTTTTCTTTGACTTGCTGCGCGTGACGCTCGAGCGCGGCGCGGAGGAGCTCGATCTGCTGATCGGTCAGATGCTCGATGCCGATGAACTGCTCGCGCGCCTTGTCGACCGCGCGCAGGAGCTCGTCGAGCTTGGCCTGCATCGCCGCGCCGTCGCGGTTCTGGCTGTTCTGGATCAGGAACACCATGAGGAAGGTGACGATGGTCGTGCCGGTGTTGATGATCAGCTGCCAGGTGTCCGAATAAGCGAACATCGGCCCCGTCACCGCCCAGATCAGAATGATGAGAACGGCGATGACGAAGGTGAACGGCTGCCCGGCGGCGGTCGAGGTCTTGGTCGCGAACCAGTTGAAGAAGCGGCGCATGCGGCCGTAACGCACGCGCAACGGCTTGGTGCCTTATGGCTGTTCAGCCCTTCGGATGCTCGGCTTCGAAGCGGTGGCGGAGGCGCGCGGCGGCGAGCTCGCGCGCGGCATCGCGCGGAAGGCCGAGCGCAAGCGCGATCTCCGGGCCGAGAAGCGAATCGCCGAGGGCGTTGAGCACCAGCGACAGGGTGCTCTCGGCTACCTGTCGTTCGTCGTGACCGACGGCGAGCTGCGCGACCAGGCCGTGGATCGAGTCGAGGATCGGGTTGAGGGCGTCGCGGTTGCCCGAAAGGATCATCCATGCGGCAAGTGCTCCGGCGCCTTCGCGCCCGAAAGCGTCGAAGCACTGGTCGACGATCACCCGCGCGTCGGTTTCGCCGGCGCGGGCGCGCTCGACCGCTTCGGCGATGCTGCCGTTGACGGAGTCCGCAATCGACTTGGCAAGCGCGCCCTGGAGCCCGGCGGCGGAGCCGAAATGGTGGAGGAGGTTGGCGTGAGTGCGGCCGATCTCGGCGGCGACGGCTTTGAGCGTCACCGCCTGCGGGCCCTGATCGATCAGCAGCTTGCGCGCGGCGCGCAGCGCGGCGGACCGGCTTTCTTCAGGGCTGAGGCGCGTTCGTCTTATTGACACGAGTGTAAGTTAATGTAATTTCCCCACGTATGACCGCGACAATATTGCCGACCCCGGCGGACCTCAGCATCACGCCGCGCGACCGCCGCTTCGGCCGGGAAACGGCCACGCCGCGCTTGTGGCACGGCGGGCGCGTCGAAGCGACCGCAATTTACAATGCATTATCGACGACGTTCCCCGCCGGCGAAGCCTTCTTCGTCGAGAGCGTCCGCGCGTTCCGGAAGGGCGCGCCGCCCAAGCTCGCCGACGAAATCAAGGGCTTTACCACGCAGGAAGCGATCCACAGCCGCGAGCATGACGCGTTCAACAAGCGCGCGACGCGCTCCGGCTACGACCTGACGAAGCTAGAAGCGCAGGTGGAGAGGCGGCTTGCGGTCACCCGCAGCAAACCGCCTGTCGTCAGCCTCGCCGCGACCATGGCGCTCGAGCATTTCACCGCCATTCTCGCCCACCAGCTGCTGGCGAACCCGCGGCATCTCGCCGGCGCCGAGCTGCAAACCGCGGATCTGTGGCGCTGGCACGCGGTCGAGGAAATCGAGCACAAGGGCGTCGCCTACGACACCTGGCTCTTTGCGACGCGCGACTGGCCGCGGTGGAAGCGGTGGAAGGTCAAGGCCAAGGTGATGCTGTACGTCACCCGCAATTTCGTCGTCGATCGCACCGCCGGTTCGCTGGAGCTGATGCGGCAGGACGGGGTCACGGGCGCCAAAGCCTGGACGCTGCTGCTGTGGTACCTGTGGGTCCAGCCAGGCATGTTCCGCAAGATCGCCGGCGCGTGGCTCAAGTTCTTCCTGCCCGGATTCCATCCGTGGAACGACGACGACCGCCACCTGCTCGCTCACTATGCCGCGATTGCGTCGGGTGACGAGCCCAAGCGCAAGGTGAGGCGGGCGGTTTGATCCTCCCCGGAACGGGGAGGGGGACCATTCACCGAAGAGTGAATGGTGGAGGGGGCGTCGTGCAGGTCTCCAAAGCCCCTCCACCACCTGCGGTGGTCCCCCTCCCCCTCCGGGGGAGGATTGTTCAGGCCGCGATCGCCTCATCCTCTTGATCGACCGCGCGCGCGGCGAGCCGCAGCCGCATCAGACGCGCCGGCACTTCCTTGCCGCGCGCGCAGCTCATCCGCGGAGCGATGATCCCGACGGGTTCGAAGCCGAGCTTCTCGAGCACGCGGCCCGATGCCGGATTATCGATGAAGTGCGAGCCTTCGAGGCTCGGCAAGCCGAGTGTCCGGCCGATCTCGACCAAGGCCGTGCACGCCTCGGTCGCATAGCCGTGGCCCCAGAAGGGCCGCCCAATCCAGTAGCCCAGCTCGACCGCGCCCGAAGGACGCCGGGCGAGGCCGCACGAGCCGATCAGCTGCGGCGCGCCTGTGCCTCGCTCGAAGATCAGCAGCGAGGGAAGGATCGGGTCGCGCGGGCTGGCGAGGAAGGCTTCCGCGTCGCGCAGCGTATAGGGCCACGGCACCACCGCGAGGTTCCTGGCGATCGCCTTGTCGCCGATTGCGCGGGCAAGCGCGGGCGCATCCTCGGGGAAACCGGGCCTCAGCAGCAGTCTGGCCGTTCTCGCGAACATCGTCCTTCTCCTCGCCGGCCGCATGAGCGCGGCTGGTGACATTCTCGGGAGAAGAATTGGTCCCTTCCAAAACGAAAGAAGGGAGGAGAGGGGGCTTCCCTCTTCTCCCTTTTGGTCTCGATCCGTTCAGATCTCGTCCGGGCCGCCCCCTTGTGGGAACGGTCCCTTTCTGACCGTTCCTATGCTTCGCTTCCGCTAAACGGCATAATATGCACGTACTTGCGGCCGAGCTTGCCGTCGCGGAATGCGACGGTGCCGTCGGTAAGCGCAAAGAGCGTATGATCCTTGCCCAGGCCGACGTTGTCGCCCGGGTGCCACTTGGTGCCGCGCTGGCGCACGATGATGTTGCCGGCGCGGACGGTCTCGCTGCCGAACTTCTTCACGCCGAGGCGCTTGCTCTCACTGTCGCGGCCGTTGCGGGACGAGCCGCCTGCCTTCTTATGTGCCATGTCGAATTACTTCGCTTTCGGACTTTTCTTGGCGCCGCCCTTAGCAGGTGCAGCATTTTCTGTCGAGGCGGGCTTGGGCGATTTGCCGCCGCCTGTGCTCTTCTTGCCGCTGACTTTCGGCGGCGCATCGACGCTCTGCGCGGGCGGATTGGCCTGGGCTTCGTTGTTGGGCGCCGGGTTCTCGGTCGGCTTGCCCGCAATGTCGCCGGCGCCTTCCTCGGGCGTCACCCCGCCTTCTTGCTTCGCAGGTGCAACAGCCGTTTTCGCTGAAGCTGCGGCGGCCGGTGCCTTCTCGGCCTTCGTCGGTTTCTTTTCCGCCTTATGATCACCAATCGCGACGATCCGGAGGATCGTGTGCTGCTGGCGATGGCCCTTCTTGCGGCGGTAATTGTGGCGGCGGCGCTTCTTGAACACCGTCACCTTGTCGGCCTTGGCCTGGGCGACGATCTCGGCCGCGACGGTAAGGCCGTCGGTCGACTTCAAGCTTCCGCCGTCGCCGGCGAGCAGGACGTCGCCCAGCGTCACCTTGTCGCCGGCATTCCCGGCGAGCTTCTCGACGACGATCTTGTCTCCCGGGGCGACGCGATATTGCTTGCCGCCGGTGCGCACCACTGCGAACATTGGCTCTTCTCTTCCAACTAGAATCTCGGTCCCGCGCGAGTGCGGGCGCAAAAGGCCATGCCCTGCGCGGGAAAGCGAGCCGCCTATGGCAGCGCTTTCACCCTGTCAACCGCGCGCAGCCGCTCAAACGCCTGTGGCGCGGCGGCAACAGCAGTAAGCCAGATTGATGCGCGGCTGCAGCAAGTGCTTGCAAGCCGGCGCGTTCCGCCGTTCCCTGAAGGAGCCGGTCCGCATGCCGGCAAACAGGGGGTTTTTTCGAGATGATGAATGTATCGCGCACCACGCTGCTTGCTAGTCTCAGCAGCCTTGCCCTTGCCGCTCCAGCGGCGGCCCAGCAAAACCCTGAGGCCGTGCAGAACGCGCAGGCGCAGCAGCAGGCGACGGCGAACGCCGCCGGGCAGCCGACCGTTCCCAGCGACCAGCAAATCATCATTACCGGCACGCGCGCGACCAACCGCACCGTCGCCAACAGCCCCGTGCCGGTCGACGTGATCAGCGCTGAGTCGATCAACAACACCGGCCAGACCGAGACCAATAAGGTGCTCAACGAGCTCGTGCCCTCGTTCAACTTCCCGCAGCCGTCGATCGCCGACGGCTCCGACGCGATCCGGCCGGCCACGCTGCGCGGCCTCAGCCCCGATCAGACGCTGGTCCTCGTCAACGGCAAGCGGCGGCATGTCTCGGCGCTGCTCAACATCAACGGCACGGTCGGGCGCGGCAGCGCGGCAGTCGACCTCAACCTGATCCCCGCGCTTGCGATCAGCAGGGTCGAGGTGCTGCGCGACGGCGCGGCCGCGCAATATGGCTCCGATGCGATCGCCGGCGTGATCAACATCCAACTGAAGAACGCTAATCACGGCGGCCGGGCGAGCATTACCGCGGGCGAGTACATCACCACCATCGACAATGTCGCGAACGTCACCGGGCTACAGCTCAATTCGTCGGGCCAGCCGATGCTCGACCCGGCCGACAACCGCTATTTCCTCGCGAACACGGACGGCGACCGCCACGTGCATGACGGTCGGCAGATCACGACCGCGGTCAACGTCGGACTGCCGCTCGGGCCGAACGGCTTCGTCAACATGACGGGTCAGTATCATCGCCGCCAGCTCAGTAACCGTGCCGGGTTCGACCTCCGGCCCAATTTTGTCCGTCCAACTGCGACCACGTGGGACCCGCGCGAAGTCACGTTCAACCGGCTGGAATTCCAGTTCGGCGACCCGAAGGAACACGATTGGGACCTGTTCCTCAACAGCGGCTATGACGTGACTCCGGACTGGCAGCTCTACGCCTTCGCCAGCTACGCGCACCGGCGGACGGACAGCGCCGCAAACTATCGCCAGGAGAGCAACAGCGCCAACCGCGACTGGAGTGCGCTCGCGCCCAACCAGGCGCCAACCAACGCCAATTTCGTGCCGCTGACGCCCGAGGGCTTTCTGCCGATCATCGGCAGCACGCTGAAGGATTATGCCGGAACGCTCGGCATTCGCGGCGAGCTTGCCGGCTGGCACGTCGACCTGTCCGGCGGCCGCGGC
>Ga0207657_10006228_pt1 | contig 12402 bp, 13 predicted proteins | sample KBSC33metaG_FD_184316 | JGI IMG/M metagenome (GOLD analysis project Ga0207657, IMG submission 184316) | Corn rhizosphere microbial communities from Kellogg Biological Station, Michigan, USA - KBS C3-3 metaG (SPAdes) (version 2) | ecosystem: Host-associated > Plants > Roots > Rhizosphere > Soil ...
GAGATCTACGAGTCGAACACGGTGATGCTCGCGGCGCAGGTGCGGCGGGCCGGCGCGGAGGCCGAGGTGCACGGAGTCGTCGCCGACGACGCGGACGCCACGCGCGCCGCGCTCGAGCGCGGGCTCCAGGCCGACGTGCTGCTCACCTCCGGCGGCGTGTCGGTCGGCGAGCACGATCTCGTCCGCCGGCTGCTCGCGGAGCTCGGGGCTGTCGAGGTGTTCTGGCGGGTCGCGGTGAAGCCGGGCAAGCCGGTCGCGTTCTCGACGCGCGGCTCGACGCTCGTCTTCGGGCTGCCCGGCAATCCGGTCTCGTCGTTCGTCGGCTTCGAGCTGTTCGTCCGCCCGGCACTCGCAGCGCTCCAGGGCTCGAGCGAGCCGCGCCCCGCGTTCCTGCCCGGGCAGCTCGGCGGGTCGCTGCTGCGAAACCCCGCGCGGGACGAGCTCGTTCGCGCGCGGATCGAGAACGGCGGCATCGTGCAGCCGCTCCGCGGACAGGAGTCGCACATGATCGCGCGTGCAGCGCGCGCGAATGCACTCGTGCTCGTGCCGCGCGGCGACGGGGAGCTCGCCGCCGGCAGCGCGGTCAGCTGGCTGCCGCTCTGATCAGGTACGTCTCGCCGCCCGTGGGCGTGAACGAGGCGAGCGTCGCGTCGACGATGTACCGGTGCGTGGCGAAGAAGCGCGGATGGCACGCCTGCAGGCGCAGGATCTCGCGGCCGTGATCCTGCAGGACGGACAGCTGGTCTGACCGCACGATGTAGTGGCGCTGCACGCGGTAGGTGAACGTCGCGTACGGCAGCGAGAAGGTGATGTAGTCGCCCAACTCGATGTCGTCGATGTGCGCGAACGGCGCGAGGTACGTCGTGCGATGCCCTGCGACGTAGATCAGGTGGCCCTCGCCCGGGAGCCGGCTCGGCTCGTAGTGCCCCGGACCCTTCTTGAGCGTCTCGTGGTCGGTCCCCTGGACGACCACCATCTTCAGGCCGATGCGGCCGATCTTCAGGCGGCCGACCGGGTCGCCCGTCTGCAGCGTGCGCGCGTACGCGCGAGCCTCGGCGGCGATCTGCAGCTGCGCTGCGGCGAGGTCCTTCCCGTGCGTCGGCTTCGGGCGGTACGCGTGCACGCGGCGCTCGTAGCTGTGTGAGAGTCGGTTCTGCTCGACGTGCGTGTAGATCGCGGTGAACGGGTCCTGCCACTGCCAGACGACGACGACCCACCCGAGCGTCAGGACGCCGGCGACGATCAGCAGCAGGCCGAGGACGCGAGCGGCGAGGCGCACTAGGCTCGACGTGCGCGGGCCGTGAGCACGACGGCGCGGACGAAGCTTCGAAACGGACCGAACGGCGGGCGCTCGTCGCGGTCGGGGTACGGTGCGTAGCGGTGTGCGGTCACGGCGAGGAGTTGTGCGGCGCACGCGGCGCCCGCCAGCGTGATCGCGACAGCGGGCACGTGGACGTACCCTAGCGACACGAGCTCGAGCAGGTACCACGGCGCGTCGAAGCCGAGCCCGAACCTGATCGCGAGTGACAGCACGATCAACGCAGGTCCTGCGAGCCCGGCCGCGAGGAGAAGGACGGCGACCGCTCGACGGCGGGTCCGGACCTGCGGCAGCCACAGCCACGCGTGCAGCGCCGGCACGAGGAACACGAGCGCATACGGATTTGTTGCCAGGACGAGCAACGAGACGATTCCCAACCCGATCAGCGCGGCCGTCTCACCCGCGAGCTGCTCCTCCTGCTCGACGCGCCGCCGCGGAGTCAGGCGCTGCCGTGCCAGCAGCCAGCCGACGAACGAGATCGCCGCGAGCAGGGTCAGCGCGAGCACGGGCCAGTCGCCGGCGGCGCGCGAGGACGGGCTCGGCGGGCGCGGCTCGCCCGACGGCCACGCGCCGACGACGCGGAGCGCGTAGAACGCTGCACCGGCGAACAGCCAGACCGTGACGCGGCTGCGCAGGCTGCGCACAGCGGGCAGCAGGGGGATGCGACGACGTCTGCAATGCGCGAAGAGGTCGACGACCACGACGAGGTACGGGATGAGCAGCGTGAACAGCACGACCTCGATCGCCCACCCGCGGACGAACCGCTGGCCCGCCCAGACGAAGGTCGTCGTCCCCTGCGCCAGCTCGAGCCCCTGGTCGAGCGATCCGACGAGCTGCTGGGCCGCACGGCCGATCTGACCGATGCGGGTCGTCGAGAGCGTGCTGCTCCGGTCCGTGAACGACTCGGGTGGACGTGCTCCTGCCGTCGTAATCGTCAACGCCGGAATGCCGCGCGCGACGAACGGGCCCTGGCCGTAGAGCGTGAAAGGGAATCCGAGGTCGATCAGCTGCGCGATGACGCTCGTGCGACCCGGCGGCCGGCCGGCCTGCTCCTCGATCCTGCGCGCCGCCGTTTGCACGAGGCTTGCGGCCGGCGAGCGGGGAGCGTCGCCGGCGATCTGGATCTGCGGCGGCCCGAGCCCGCCGATCGCGTCGAGGTCGATCGCCGCGACGACGGGAAAGGGCGGGTGCGAAGCGAAGCGAAGCGCGCCGAGCCCGCCGAACGAGCCGGCGTCCGTCGAGAGGAACACGATCGTGTGCCCGGACCGCACGGGCGAGCCCGGTGTCGTCGAGAGCGCGTACCCGCGCGCGAGCTCGACGAGCGCGGCCGTGCCGGTCGCGTTGTCGTCGGCGCCGGTGCCGTCTCCCGGATCGTCTCGATGCGCCATGACGACGATCGCCTGCCGCGAGGATCCGCGTGCGACCGCCCAGATGTTCTGCAGCTGCGTCCGGCCGCGCCCCGGGATCGCCACCGTCCACGTGTCCGACGACACCGGCAGGTCGTACTGCCGCATCTGGTCGCGGAACCAGCGAGCCGCGGTCAGCGAGTTCGCGCCGCCCGGCGAGCGGTCCGGATAGTGCCCGGAGAGGTACGTCGCGAGCGAACGGGCACCGGCGCCGTCGAAGTTCGCCGGGAGCTGCGGCGGCGGCAGCGCGACCGGTCGCACGATCGAGAAGGCGAGCAGGAGAACCGCGAGCGCGACGACGACGAACGAGCCGCGGTAGAGGCGGCCGTTGACCGGGCGTTCGAGGGATCCGCGGCGGGCGCGGCGAGCAGTGCGCGCCATCTCCGGGGCTATCCTGGCACCGCCGGACCGCCGATGCCCGACCACTCCCCCACGATCCTGCTGGTCGACGACGAGGACGCCGTGCGCACCGTCCTGACGTTCCCGCTCGAGAAGGACGGGTACGTTGTTGTCCAGGCTGGCGACGGCGAGGAGGCGTTGCGACGGTTCGCCGAGCAGCCGATCGACCTGGTCGTGCTCGACCTGATGCTGCCGCGGCTGGACGGGCTCGAGGTCTGCAAGCGGCTGCGGGCGACGAGCACGGTGCCGATCATCATGCTGACGGCGCGCGACGACGAGCTCGACAAGGTGCTCGGGCTCGAGCTCGGCGCCGACGACTACATCACGAAGCCGTTCTCGATTCGCGAGTTCCGCTCGCGCGTCCGCGCGCTGCTGCGCCGCGCGCGCCAGCCGCACGTGCCGGCGGACGAGGCGGAGCCGCGCATCGAGGCAGACGGGCTCGCGATCGACATGTCCCGGCGCACCGTCGAGGTGCGCGGCCAGCCGGTGACGCTGACGTACGTCGAGTTCGAGCTCCTGCGCACGCTCGCGTCGAGCCCCGGTCGTGTCTTCAGCCGGCGGATGCTGCTCGAGGCGCTCTGGAAGAGCGCCGACTACCGTGATCCGCGCACGATCGACGTCCACGTCCGCCATCTGCGTGAGAAGCTCGAGGCCGAGCCGCGCGAGCCGGAGTACATCCTCACCGTGCGCGGCGTCGGGTACCGGTTCAGGGACAGCTGATGCCCTTCCGGAGCGTCGGCAGCAGGCTCGCGCTCGCGCTCCTCGTGATCGTCACCGGCGTGCTCGCGATCGTGTACGTGATCGTCGTGCCGTCCTTCCGGCACTCGCTCCAGAACGAGGAGCTGCGCAACCTCTCGTCGTCCCTCCAGAAGGTCGCGCTGCCGACGTTCCCCGCCGAGTTCGACCTGCGCGCGCAGTACGTGAACGAGGTGGCGCCGGCGGTCGACGCGCGCGTCGCCGTCCTCGATGCGCTCTCGGACACCGTGCTCGAGCCGATGGCCGACTCGAACCTGGACCAGCGCTCGTCGGATCTCGAGGAGGATCCGGTCGCGCTGCTCGCGTTGCGGCGCGTCGGAGAGGCGCGCGGCATCGTCCACCGGCAGGGCGAGGAGTACGCGGAGGTGGCGTCCCCGGCGCCGAACGAGCCGCGGTCGGTCGTCCTGCTCTCGTCGCCGTTGCGCGCGCAGCTCCAGACGGTCAGCGTCGTTCGGCGCCGCCTGCTGGTCGCGGGCGCGGTCTCGACCGTGTTCGCCGTGCTCGTCGGCTATGCCGCCGCGCGCCTCTTCGCGCGCCGGCTGCGGCGCCTCGAGCAGGCGGCGGAGCGGATCGCCGCCGGGAACTTCGAAGAGCCGGTCGTCGACGCGGGCCGCGACGAGGTCGGCCAGCTGGCCCGCGGGTTCGAACGGATGCGCCTGCGGCTCTCGCGGCTCGACCGCGCCCGCGGTGAGTTCATCGCCAACGCCTCGCACGAGCTGCGCACGCCCCTCTTCTCCCTCAGCGGCTTCCTCGAGCTCCTCGAGGAGCCGGAGCTCGACCCGGCGACCCGCGAGGAGTTCCTCGTCTCGATGCGCGAGCAGGTGGCGCGCCTGGCGAAGCTCGCCACCGACTTGCTCGACCTGTCCCGGCTGGACGCCGGCCGCCTGACGCCGGTGAGCGAGACCGTCGACCTGGCGGGGCTCGCGGCCGAGCTGACCGCCGAGCTCACGCCGCGCGCCGCCGCGACCGGTCACGCGCTCGACCTCGAGTACGGGCCACCCGTCGAGGCGCGCGGCGATGCGGAGCGGATCCTGCAGATCGGCCGGATCCTGGTCGAGAACGCGATCGTCCACACACCGCCCGGGACGCGGGTCCGGCTCGCCGCCTCGCTCGACGGCCACCGCGCCCTCCTCGCGGTCACCGACGACGGGCCCGGCATCCCGCCCGAGGTCCGCCAGCAGGTGTTCGAGCGCTTCTTCCGGCTCGACGGCGCTCGCGCCTCGGGGAGCGGCCTCGGTCTCGCGATCGCGCGCGAGCTCGCGGCGGTGATGGACGGGCGGATCGAGCTGTCGGAGCGCGACGGCTGGACGTGGTTCACGCTCGCGCTCCCGGCCGAGCTGCCGCTCGCGAAAAACGTGAAAACGGCGCAACCGGCCGTCTGAAGCCAAAAAACCACTCGGGCGCAGGCGTCGTATAGTGGCGCACGGTGCGCGCGACCCCGATCGCTGCCCTCGCACTCTGCACTGCGGTCCTCGGAGGCGCCGCCGTGCTGGCGGCCGCCTGGGCCGGCGGCTTCCTGCACGACGACCGCACCGTCGTCGTACGCGAGCAGGTGACGGCGGGCGACGCGGGGACGCCTGTGATCGTGGCCAAGCCGATCGCCGGCAACGGCTTCCAGCCCGCGCAGATCTTCGCGCGCCGCGCGCCGGGCGTGGTGACGATCGTCTCGTACTTCGGCGGCGCGAGCGCGACGGCGGCGGGCCAGGGATCCGGGTTCGTGGTCTCTCCGACCGGCAACGTCCTGACGAGCGCCCACGTGATCACCACGGCCGGCCAGGGCGCCGGGCATACCCGGCGGGCCCGCACGATCTACGTCCAGTTCTCGGACGGCGACCGGGTGCCGGCCAGGATCGTCGGCTACGACCTGTTCGACGACGTCGGCGTCCTCCGCGTCGACCCGAAGCTCCACGAGGTGCGACCGGTGCCGCTCGGAAACTCGGCGCGCGTGGTGGTCGGGGAGCCGGTGGCGGCGATCGGGAGCCCGTTCGGCAACGCCGACTCCCTCTCCGTCGGGGTCGTCTCGGCGGTCCGCCGGTCGATCCCGTCCCTGACCACGACCTACGACCTGATCGACGCGATCCAGACCGATGCGCCGATCAACCACGGCAACTCGGGCGGGCCGTTGTTCGACGCGCGCGGCCGCGTGATCGGGATCAACGCGCAGATCCGCTCCTCGAGCGGCAATTCCGGGTTCGAGGGCGTCGGCTTCGCGGTGCCGATCGACTCCGCGCGCCGCTCGCTGAGCCAGATCCTCCAGACCGGCGAGGTGCGCTACGCGTTCATCGGGATCGAGACGGAGGACCTGACCCCGTCGATCGCGAGGCGCTTCGGCTACGCCGCGCGGCGCGGCGCCCTGATCGACACGGTGCTGCCGCACACCGGCGCAGCAGCGGCCGGGCTCAAGGCGGGAACGCGCACCGAGGCGTTCCGCGGCCTCGGCGTGCACGTGGGCGGCGACGCGATCGTCGCGATCGACGGCATCCCGGTGACCGGCTCGGAGGACGTCGTCCGGCTGGTCGCGACGCGGCTCTTCCCGGGCGAGATCGCGCGCTTCACGCTCGTCGACGGGCACGCCCGTCGGGTCGTGCCGGTGAAGCTCGGCGAGCGCCCGGCCGCAGGTTAGGAAACGCCGGAGCAGGGTAGTGCGCGGGTGGCGGAGAACTGCCTGCTCAGGATTCGGCAGAATCTCCGAGATTCGACTCGGCAATCCGGCTCGAATCCCCACCTGACATGGACTCCGCGCAGAACGGTCACGACCACGGCCAGGCGATCCGCCTCACGATCCCGGCCAAGCCCGAGTACATCACGCTCGGCCGTCTCGCTCTGACCGGGATCGCGCGCCTCCGTCCTGCGCCGCTCTCCCAGGAGGTGCTCGGCGATCTCAAGCTCGCGCTGACCGAGGCGTGCACGAACTCCGTCCGGCACGCCTACCGCGACGGGGCCGGCCTCGTGCACATCGTCTACGAGCTCCACCGGGACCGGCTCGTCGTCGAGGTGTCCGACTCCGGCGAGGGGTTCCACGCGCCGGCGACCCGCGCCGCGGCCGCCGCCGGCCCCGAGGAGCTGGCCGAAGGCGGTCTCGGGATCGCGATCATCGAGGCTCTCTCCGACGAGCTCGAGATCGGCCAGGGCGACGGCGGCGGCTCGCGTCTCCGCTTCGTGAAGCACCTCGCGTAGCCGACGTGGCCGGCCGCCGGTCGCTGATCGTCGTCTCCAACCGAGGCCCGGTGACGTTCGATCGCGGGCCGGGCGGCGAGCGCGTCGTGCGCCGCGGCGGCGGCGGGCTCGTGACGGCGCTGCGCGGGCTGCTCGAGCACCACGACGTGACGTGGATCGCGGCGGCGACGACCGCCGAGGACCGCGTCGCCGCCGCCGAGGGAGCGAGCGAGGCGGCGCTCGTCGCGCCCGATCCCGACGCGTACCACGGGTACTACAACGTCGTCGCGAACCCGATGCTCTGGTTCATCCAGCACGGGTTGTGGGGGCGTGGGCTGCGGCCGGACCTCGACGAGGCGTTCCATGCGGCGTGGCGCGACTACGAGACCGTCAACCGCGCGTTCGCCGAGCGCGTCGTTGTCGAGCTGGACAACAAACCCGGCGCTGCGGTGCTCTTCCAGGACTACCACCTGTACCTGGCGCCCGGGTACGTGCGCGCGGCGCGGCCCGAAGCCCAGCTCGCGCACTTCGTCCACATCCCGTGGCCCGTCGACTGGACGATCCTGCCGGAGCAGATGCGCCGAGCCGTGCACGAAGGCCTGCTCGCGAACGACGTCGTCGCGTTCCACACCGCACGCTGGGCGCGGAACTTCGAGGCGAGTTGCAACGAGGTCGTCGGCGGCCACGAACGCACGCGCGTCACGCACCACGCGATCTCGATCGACGTCGCCGAGTTCGACGAGCTCGCGCAGTCGGACCGCGTGCTCGCGGAGGAGCGCGACCTCGAGGCGCGCCGTCCGGAGAAGCTCGTGCTGCGTGTCGACCGCACCGATCCGTCGAAGAACATCGTGCGCGGCCTCGAGGCGTTCGGCCTCCTGCTCGACACGCGCCCCGAGTGGCGCGGGCGGGTGAGGATGCTCGCGCTGCTCGACCCGTCACGGCAGTCGATCCCCGAGTACGTCGAGTACGTCGCGGCGATCGAGCGCACGACGGAGGAGATCAACGCGCGTCACCCGCGGGCGATCGACCTCGAGGTCGCCGACGACTTCGAGCGGTCGATCGCGGCTTACAAGCAGTTCGACGTGCTGCTCGTGAATGCCGTCTACGACGGCATGAACCTCGTCGCCAAGGAAGCGCCGCTCGTCAACACGCGCGACGGTGTCCTCGTCCTCTCGGAGAACGCCGGCGCGCACGAGGAGCTCGCCGACTGGGCGCTGACCGTGAACCCGTTCGACATCTGGGGGCAGGCCGCGGCGCTCCACGAGGCGCTCACGATGGAGCCGGCGGAGCGGCGCCGCCGCCGGGACGGCATCTGCGCCCAGGTGCGCGAGCACGACGTCCACGCGTGGCTCGACGGGCTGCTGGCAGATCTGGACGCCGTCTAAGGTTCGCCCATGTCCGACCTTTCGCACGTCGACGAGACCGGGAGCGTTCGCATGGTCGACGTCGGCGGGAAGCCCGTCCAGCAGCGACGTGCCGTCGCGCGTGCGCTCGTGCGGATGGCGCCGGAGACCGTTGCCAGGCTGGGCGACCTGCCGAAGGGCGACGCGCTGACGACCGCGCAGCTCGCCGGCATCATGGCCGCGAAGCGCACGTCGGAGCTGATCCCGCTCTGCCATCCGCTGGCGCTCTCGCACGTCGGCGTCGAGCTGCGCGTGGTCGAGGACGGCGTCGAGATCACGGCGTCGGCGGAGACGGCTGCACAGACCGGCGTCGAGATGGAGGCGCTCACTGCGGCAGCGGTCGCCGCGCTCACCGTCTACGACATGGCGAAGGCGATCGACAAGCAGATGACCTTCACGGTCGAGTTGGTCGAGAAGACAAAACGCGGCGTAGGCCCGACGGAGCCGGAAGCGGGTACCCGGTGAAGGCGGCGGTGCTCACGGTGTCCGACCGCGTGTCGCGCGGGGAGGCGGAGGACACGAGCGGCGACACGCTCGCGGACCTGCTCGAGGCGGACGGCTACGAGGTCACGCGCAGCGTCGTCCCCGACGAGGCGGGGGAGATCGCCGCGGCGATCGAAGAGCTCGCCGGCGCGGCGGCGCTCGTGCTCACGACGGGCGGCACCGGTATCGCTCCGCGTGACGTGACGCCCGAAGCGACCCGGACGGTGCTCGACCGGGAGGCGCCGGGGATCGCCCAGGCGCTTCGCGCCGACTCGATCGCGAAGACGCCGCACGGCTTGCTGTCACGCGGCGTCGCCGGCGTGTGCGGCGGCACGCTCGTCGTCAACCTGCCCGGATCGACCGGCGGCTGCCGCGACGGCTACGCGATACTGCGGCCCGCGCTCGGGCATGCGCTGGCGCTTCTCGGCGATCAGCCCACCCGACACCAGCAGACATGAGAGTGGCCCGCCTCTACTACCGGCTCGTCAAGTTCGAGCACACGATCTTCGCGCTGCCGTTCGCCTACGTCGGCGCGTTCCTCGCGGTCAAGGGCGTCCCGTCGGCGCACGACCTCCTCTGGATCACGCTCGCCATGGTCGGCGCCCGCTCGCTCGCGATGGCGCTGAACCGGCTGATCGACGCGCGCCTCGACGCGCTGAACCCGCGCACCGCGTCGCGCGAGCTGCCGTCCGGCGCGCTGAAGCCCGCCGAGGTGATCGGCTTCTGCGCCGCGTCGCTCGCACTGTACGGCGTCGCGGTGTTCGAGCTCGACCCGCTCGTCCGCTGGTTGTCGCCGATCCCGGTCGTGGCGTTCGTGGTCTACCCGTACCTGAAGCGCTTCACGTGGCTCTGCCATCTCTGGCTCGGCGCGGTCGACGGTCTGGCGCCGGTCGGTGCGTGGGCGGCGATCAAGGGCGAGCTGCCGTGGCAGGCGTGGGCGCTCGGCGCCGCCGTCGCGGCGTGGGTCGCCGGCTTCGATCTCTTCTATGCGCTCTTCGACGTCGACGTCGACCGGACGCAGGGCCTGCACTCGTGGGCGACGCGGTTCGGCGAGCGCGGCGCGTTCGCCGGTGCGCGGACGCTGCACCTCGCGACGCTCGCTCTGCTCGTTGCCGCCGGCGCCGGGCTGCACGTCGGCGTCCTCTACTGGCTCGGCGTCGTCGCGGTCGGGTGCCTGCTCCTCTACGAGCACTCGCTGGTCAGGCCCGGCGATCTCCGGCGGCTCGACGCCGCCTTCTTCACGATGAACGGCGTGATCTCCGTCGCGTTCTTCGTGTTCGTGCTCGCCGACGTCCTGTGACGGTCGTCGGCCTCTTGCATCCCGGGGAGATGGGGGCGGCCGTGGGCGCGTGCGCCGGCGGCGAGGTGATCTGGGCGTCGGAAGGCCGGAGCGAGGCGAGCCGCGCCCGGGCGGCGGGCTTCCAGGACGTCGGCACGCTCACCGCGCTGGTCGGCAGGGCCGACGTGATCCTCTCGATCTGCCCGCCGTACGCCGCGGCCGAGGTCGCCCGGGCGTGCGAAGGCTTCACGGGGATCTACGTCGACGCGAACGCGATCTCGCCGCAGCGCGCACGGGAGATCGCGGCGCTCCAACCGCGGTTCGTCGACGGCGGCATCGTCGGCGGCCCGCCGACAGAGCCGGGAACGACGCTCTACCTGTCGGGCGGCGACGCCGCCGCCGTCGCCGCGCTCTTCTCCGGCTCGCCGCTCGCGACGCGCATCGTCGCGAACGCGTCCGGCGTGAAGATGGCGTACGCCGCGTGGTCGAAGGGGACGACGGCGCTGTTGCTCGCGATCCGCGACGTCGCCCGCGCGAACGGGATCGAGGACGAGTGGCGCCTCGCCGCGCCCGACCTCGCCGAGAAGGTGCCGCGCGCCGAAGCCGCCAAGGCGACCAAGGGCTGGCGCTGGATCGGCGAGATGGAGGAGATCGCCGACACGTTCGCCGCCGCCGGCCAGCCCGAGGGCTTCCATCGCGCCGCCGCGGAGGTGTACCGCTCGTGATCCGCGTGCACGGGCTCGCGAAGCGGTTCGGCGACCGGCGGGTCTTCGCCGGTGTCGATCTGGAGCTCGCGGACGGGCTGCTGCTCGTCACCGGGCCGAACGGCTCCGGCAAGACGACGCTCCTGCGCGTCCTCGCGCGGCTCGCCGCGCCGTCGGCCGGCACGCTCGAGCTACCGGCGCGTGAGCAGATCGGCTACCTGGGCCACGCCCCGAACGTCTACCGCGAGCTGACCGCCCTCGAGAACCTGACCCTGTTCGCGCGGCTCTACCGCGTCGAGCGCGAGCGGGTCGGGATGCTGCTCGAGCGGTTCGGGCTGTGGGAGGCGCGAAACGAACGCGTCGCCACCTTCTCGCGCGGCATGCAGCAACGGCTCGGCCTGTGCCGTGCGCTGCTCCACGACCCATCGCTGCTCGTGCTCGACGAGCCGACGAACGCGCTCGACGCGCAGGGTCTCGAGCTGCTCGACGCAGTGCTCGACGAGGAGCGCCTGCATGTCGTCGCGACGCACGACGCGTCACGCTTCGACGCCCGCGCGACCGAGAGGCTCGTGTTCGCGTGACGTACGTCGCCGACGTCGGCGCACTCGCGCGCAAGGATCTGCTCCTCGAGCTGCGCGCGAAGGAGACGCTGCCGTCGATGCTGCTGTTCGTCATCTCGGCGCTGACGATCTTCCACTTCGCGCTGCCGGCGGGGACGAGCGACGTGGCCGCGCGCGGCCTCCTCTGGTCGGCGCTCGTCTTCACGGCGTTGCTCGGGTTGACGCGCGCGTTCGTCGCCGAGCGGGAGCAGGGGATGTTCGACGCGCTCATCCTCACGCCGTGTGACCGGAGCGCGATCTGGCTCGCCAAGTCGATCGCGGTGCTCGCATTCCTCGCCGCCGCCGAGGTCGTGGCGCTGCCGGCGTTCGCGGCCTTCTTCCACGGCCTGAACGGCCGGACGGTCGCGGCCGTCGCCCTCGCCGATCTCGGGATCGTCGCAGTCGGCACGTTGTTCGGCGCGATGGCGGTGGCCGGGCGCGCCCGCGAGCTCCTGCTGCCGCTGCTCTTCCTGCCCGCGGCGATCCCGATCGTGGTCGGCGGCGTCGGCGGCTACCTCTGGTTCCTGGCGCTCTACGACGCGATCTTCGCCGTCTTCGCCTGGGGTACGTTCGAGTACGTGATCGCCGAGCTTTGACCACTACCATTCAGTCGTGAAGCTGTCGGCCCTGACGACGGTCGCGTTCGGCGCGGCGGTCGCCCTGATCTTCTTCTACGCGCCGACCGACGCCGACCAAGGCTTCTCGCAGCGCATCTTCTACTTCCACGTGCCGATCGCGCTGACGTCGTACGCGTGCTTCGGCTGGGGGGCGTGGAAGGCCCTGCGCTACCTGCGCACGCGCGACGAGCGCGCCGACCTCGAGAGCTACGTCGCGATCCACCAGGGCGTGATCTTCGGCGCGCTGACGCTCGTCACCGGCTCGATCTGGGCGCGGGCGTC
>Ga0207657_10006229_pt1 | contig 12400 bp, 13 predicted proteins | sample KBSC33metaG_FD_184316 | JGI IMG/M metagenome (GOLD analysis project Ga0207657, IMG submission 184316) | Corn rhizosphere microbial communities from Kellogg Biological Station, Michigan, USA - KBS C3-3 metaG (SPAdes) (version 2) | ecosystem: Host-associated > Plants > Roots > Rhizosphere > Soil ...
CCGTCACACCGGCGCGAAGCATAGCCTCGATGCCTTGTGCACGCGGTTCGGCGTGGACCGGAGCCAGCGCGTGAAGCACGGAGCCTTGCTCGATGCGCAATTGCTCGCGCAGGTCTATATCGAGCTTACCGGAGGTCGGCAGATCGGACTTGGCCTGGTCGAAGAGACGGCGGGAGCGTCGATCGGGGCCGTGAACGGCGGAGTCGCGGTCCGGCAGCGGCGCGATCCTCGACCCCACCAGCCGGCAATTGAGGAGCTTGAGCGCCACCGTGCGTTTATCTCGAGGCTGGTCAACCCGCTTTGGGCACGGTTCACCGGAGCGAGTTGACGCCGCCGCAAGAGCCGCCCTAATCGACGGGCGAGCCAGGATAAGGAGCCTCGTCAGTGGACGTTCGTGTGGCCGACCACCAGGTCGAAACCGGCGACTTGATCAAAGAGCAAGCGATCCAGCGAATCGAGGAGATCACCGAGAAATATTATTCCCGCGCCGTCGGCGCCGATGTCACGTTCGGCAAAGGGCCCCAGGGCGATTTTACTTGCGACATTGTCGCGCCGGTCGCTCAGGGCGTCGTTCTCAAGGCCGCGCATCGCGCACCCACCGCGAAGGTCGCCTTCGAATGCGCCGCCGACAAGATCGAAAAGCAGCTGCGGCGATACATGAGGCGGCTGAAGGAGCATAAGCCCGGCCACGACGTTGCGCCGCGGATCGAGGCGAACGCCGCCTACCGGGTCTTTGCCGGAACGGCGGAGGAGGAAGAGGCGCCGGCGAACCCCGCAATCGTCGCCGAAACGAAGGTCAATATCCCCGATGCCAATGTCGCCGACGCGGTGATGATGATGGACTTGCGCAATACGACGGCGCTGATGTTCCGGAACAGCAATACCGGCGAGTTCAACATGGTGTATCGCCGCGACGACGGGAATATCGGCTGGGTCGAGCCGCACGAGGAATAGGCGCCGCCCCTCCCGTCCGGTAGTTGGCCGGGCCGGGGGCGATTTGCGGAAGCTTGAAGATGCACCTGACGGATTTTCTGGATTTCGACGCGATCAAGGCGGCGCTGCCCGCCGGTAACAAGCGCACCTTGCTTCAGCAGGTCTCCGCGCTCGCGGGCGAGAGGCTGGGGCTCGATTCGCGCGCGATCCTCGAATCCATTTCGGAGCGCGAAAAGCTCGGATCGACCGGCTTCGGCCAGGGCGTCGCAATCCCGCACGGAAAGATCGAAGGTCTGTCGGAAATCTACTGCCTCTTCGTCCGCCTTTCGGAGCCGGTTCGATACAAGGCAATCGACGGCGCCCCGGTCGATCTCGTTTTCCTGCTGCTTTCGCCGCCTGACGCGGGCGCCGAGCATCTGAAGGCGCTCGCCGCGATCAGCCGGGTCGTCCGTCATGCCCCGACTCTCGAAAAGATGCGCGGCGCGCGCAGCCGGGATGCGCTGGCGGCGGTCCTGATGGGAGCGGACGAACGCGACGCCGCCTGAGCCGTCGATGACCGCGGGGCGGCTGAGCTCCGGGGTCGAGGCAGCAGGTCTCATCCGCAGGGCCGAGGTCGCTGGGGATTTCGCGGCCGTTCTCCACAAGGGCGATCCCGATCGCGGCGCCCTCTTGATCGTGGTGCGCGGCCGCGGGCGATATGTCGCATGCCTCGAGCGCTCGCTCGTCGCGGATGGCCGCTATCGCTGGGGAACGGCAGGCCCCGGCGAGTCAGCGCCCGACGATGAGCTCGCCGAATTCCTCGCCAAGCGGCTCCGGTTCGACCCGGATTTGTGGCTGATTGAACTGGATATCGCGGAGCCGGAACGATTCATCGCTGAAACGACCTCGGCGGGTTGACCCGCGCTCGCCGGCGGGGAAATGCGGCTGAACGAAAGTGAAGAGCGGGGGGTGCGCGCCGAAAAGTTCCGGCAGAGCACCACGCGAGTCGGGGAACTGCCCGGGGGCACAAGCGGATCGGTCCGCGCGTATCTGAAGCCTCGTTGTTGGGCGATTCACCGCAAATCTTGTGGACAAAAATGGTGGTTTCGCTTCGCTCGGCGCTGCTGATCTGTGCCGCGCTCAGCGCCAGTTCGGTTGCGCCGGCCCAGGTTGGCCCAAGCGCCCAACCGGTCGAGCTTGCAAGTGCCGTCAGCCCGTCGGCGATCGCACAGGAACTCCTGCGCAAATCCGACCAGCTGGCCGTTCCTCCCGAAGACCAAACAACGTCGGGCGATTCGGACTCCGACGCAGCCGCGGGCGCCGATGCCAATTCGACCCTTTCGACGCTGGTTGAACGATTCGCCAGTTCGGACCCCGGAAGCCAGAATCTCGAATGCCTTGCCGCCGGAGTCTATTTCGAATCGAAGGGCGAGCCGCTCGCCGGGCAGCTCGCCGTCGGCCAGGTGATCGCCAACCGCGTGGAGAGCGGCCGCTTCGCCGACAGTTATTGCGGTGTCCTGTTCCAGCGCGGGCAATTCTCTTTTGTTCGCGGCCATTCGTGGCCGCGAATCTCGAAGGACAGCCGAGCCTGGAAAACCGCAGTTGCGATCGCCAGGATCGTCGATGGCGACCTTAAGGATTCCCTTGCGGAGAACGCGCTCTATTTCCATGCGCGCCGGGTTCACCCGGGCTGGCGGATGAAGCGCGTCGCGTCGATCGGCAATCACGTCTTCTACCGTTGATTCAATAGATTTTCGGCGGCCCGGCCGGGTTTCAAGTAACCTGGCGGATTGTCTGTGTTCCCGAATCGTTCTAGCGATTCCGGGATGGATGCCGCCGCCCAACGCCAGTGCTTTGCCGAACTTCCGCCGGTCGCGGCGGATGTCGCGCGCGGGGTCACCCGGCTGTTGTGCAGGCAGGACCTGTTCGGATTCTGCGAGGTCCCGCTGCCGAACGGGCGACGGGTGGACATCATGGCGGTCGATTCCAGGGGCATGCTGACCATCGTCGAAATCAAGGTCGCCAGGGCCGACCTTCTGGGCGACGGAAAGTGGACCGATTATCTCGATTATTGCGACCGCTTCTTCTGGGCGGTTCCGCCCGAGCTCGCCGCGATCTGCGAAGAAGAAAGATTCCTTCCGAACGCGGCGGGCCTGATCGTCGCCGACCGCTATGACGCGGCGGTGGTGCGTGAGGCGGCGCATCGAGCGATGGCTCCGGCTCGCCGCAAGGCGGAGTTGCTGCGCTTCGCCCGCCGGGCAGCGCGGAGGCTGTCGGAGCAGCTCGATCCGACGCTTGGCGCCGGGACCTAGGACTCGCGCAAGCGCGTTAGCGCGCCGGCTTTTTCGACTGAATGATTCGCAACAGCTCGGGCGTGCGATTGTCGCGCTTTGCATAGTCGCGGGCCGAATAGCCTTGCGCCGAATCGGCCTTGTCGGGATCGGCGCCGGCTTCGAGCAGTGCGCGGACAATTGGAACTTGCCGGTGCTGGACGGCAATGATCAGCGCCGTTTCGCCCATCCTGTTCGTCGCGTCGACCTTTGCGCCGGAGCCGAGCAACCAGCCGACCGCATCCTGGAAGCCGATCTTTGCGGCGGCCATCAGCGGAGTTTCGCCCTGGCCGTTGGGCGTGTCGGGATCGGCGCCCTGCTGGAGTAAGAAACCGGTCCAATCCTCCGCACGGCTTTCGATCGAGGCGATCAACGGGGTCTGGCCGTTGATATCTCGCGCGTTCACGACCGAGGGGTGATCCTGCATGAGCTTTAGCGCATCGTCGCTCTTGCCATCCTGGATCGCCTTGACGAATTGCGCGCCCTCATAGCCGGTGACCTGCGCCGCGGCCGGAGCGGCGAGCGCCACGGCGGCGACCGCGAGCAGGAAAGGCTTTAGCGCGTGCATGTGGATCCCCCCGAAGGTCTCTTGATCGTCGGCGGTTAGCAGAGCATTGCTGGCTTTGTCATGAACGCCCGCAAGCCTTTCTGGGAAAAGCCTTTGTCGAGCCTCGACCGCGGGGAATGGGAAGCGCTGTGCGACGGCTGCGGCCGGTGCTGCCTGCACAAGCTCGAAGACGAGGAGACCGGCGAGCTCTACCCGACCAACGTCGCGTGCCGCCTCCTGGACCGGCGCAACGGCCGCTGTGCTGATTATCCGAACCGCAAGAGCCGAGTGGCCGATTGCGTTGTGCTCGACCGCCGCAAGCTGGGAACATTCGACTGGCTCCCGGAAACCTGCGCCTATCGGTTGCGCGCCGCGGGGAAGCCTTTGCCCGACTGGCACTATTTGATCTCCGGGCGCCGCGAAGCGGTGCACGAGGCGGGTCAATCGACTCGCGGCTGGACCATCAGCGAGGACGATGCCGGCGAGCTCGAATATCACATGGTCGAGCGTGCGCTCTAGGCGCATCGCCAACCATCCCGACCTGCCGCTGCCGGTTCTTCTCTGCGCGATCCGGACCGCGCGGCGGCTTCGGCTACGGCTCGACGAGCGCGAGGGCGTGCTGAAAGTCACGCACCCGCGGCACGTCCGCCCCGGCGCTGCCCTCGAATGGGCGGCGACACAGAAGAATTGGGTTGCCGACCAGCTGCGGCAGAGCCTGCCGCCGGAGCCGCTTGAGCCAGGCTCGGTGATTCCGCTCGAAGGGTGCGACGTGACGCTCGCCTGGTCGGAGGAGGCAACCCGGAGGCCGGTACTGGACGGGGGCAGGCTTACCTGCGGCGGGCCGCTGAGCGGCTTTGCGCGGAATATCGAACGATTCCTGAGGGCCGTCGCGCTCGAAAGGCTCTCGAACGAGACTGCGGAGGTCGCGGCCAGGGCGGGCGTTCGAGCATCCTCGGTCAGGATAGGCGACGCCCGGACCCGGTGGGGCAGCTGCAGCAGCGATGGACACGTGCGCTACAGCTGGCGGCTGATCCTCGCTCCGCCGGAAGCCCGCCGATATGTGGTCGCTCACGAGGTCGCGCACCTGAGACATCTCAATCATGGAGGCGCATTCAAGGCGCAGGAACGTGAACTGTTCGGCGGCGACGTGTCGGCGGCAGAAGCCCTATTGCGGAAGGCCGGCCCGAGATTGCGAAGGATCGGGCTCGCCCGCTGAACGCGGCTGCGGTTGCCGCGGCGAGGGGCCCGGTTGCGGCTGGGGCGGAGTCGTTGCCGGTGGAGGCTGTTGAGCCGGCTGCCTTTGCGGCGGTCGCTCGCGATTGGTCCCAAGCACATTGTCGAGCCACTGTTGCGACAGCCCCGCGGGGCCGCCGGGCTGCTGTTGCTGCTGCGGCGGATTGCCTTGCGGCACCGACACGCCCGGCGGATAGCCCTCGGGGGGCGGGATCGGATTGCCGTTCTCGTCGACCATCGGCATCGTGTTGGTGTCGATATATTCGTCGCCCGGATATTGCTCCTCCGGCGACAGCTGCCAGTCGGGCATCGGCACCTGCGTTTCGAACTGCTCGACGGGGCGGTTTGCGACCGCAACCGACATGAAGTCGTGGAAGGCCCTTGCGGGAGCCGTTCCGCCGTAGAGGCCGCCGACCGGCTTGGCATCGTCGCGTCCCATCCACACGCCGGTCGTGATTCCGCTCGAAAAACCGATGAACCAGCCGTCGCGGTTGGACTGGGTCGTTCCCGTCTTGCCGGCGACCGGGCGCCCGATCTGTGCCGCCCGACCGGTCCCGGACAGGACCGCAGACTGCAGCAGGTCGGTCATCTCGGCCGCGACCCAGGGCGCGACCAGCACCCGCTGCTCGGGCGGGTCGTGGCGGTAAAGTTCGCGCCCGTTCACGGTCACGACGCGGGAAATCGCATAAGGAGTCACTGCTACTCCGCGGTTGTCGACGGAGGCGAACGCCTGGGTCATCTCGATCAGCCGGACGTCGCTCGTCCCCAGCACCATCGACGGATAGGTCGAGATGTTGGTGGTCAATCCGAACCGGTGCGCCATATCGGCAATTGTCGAGAATCCGAGCTGCTGCCCGATCTTGGCGCTGATCGTGTTGATCGACCGCGAGAAGGCTTCGCGCAGGCTGACCGGACCAGCATAGGTCCGGGTGTCGTTGCGCGGTTGCCAGCCGTTGATGTTCACCGGCTCGTCGACGATCATATCGGTCGGCTTCATCCCGGACTCGAGCGCCGCCAGATAGACGAACAATTTGAACGAGGATCCGGGCTGCCGTTCCGCCTGGGTCGCGCGGTTGTAAATCGACGATACGTAATCCTTGCCACCGACCATTGCCCGAACGGCTCCGTCGCGGTCGAGCGCCACCAGCGCGCCCTGGGCGCCATCGGGCGCATTGGCGACCACCGATTTCTGTGCGGCCTGCTGCATCGCCGGATCGAGCGTTGTCCAAACGTCGATCGGCTCGGAGGTTTCGTCGATCAGCGTGTCGAGCTGCGGAAGCGCCCAGTCGGTGAAATAGCGGACGCTGTCCTGCTGCGTGGACGACTGGATTCGGATCTTCGCCGGGTCGATGCTTTCGGCTTGCGCCTTCGAAACGAAGCCGTTTTCGACCATTGCGTTGAGCACCACCTGCGAGCGCTCGCGGGCGGCCTCGACATCGGCGGTCGGCGCATAGTTGGACGGCGCCTTGACCAGGCCGGCGATGATCGCCGCTTCGCCAAGGCTGAGATGGTCTGCGCTGTGCCCGAAGAACCGCCTAGAGGCGGCGTCGATCCCGTAGGCGCCCCCACCGAAGTAGACCCGGTTCAGGTAGAGCTCGAGAATCTGGTCCTTGGTGAACTTCCGCTCGAGCGCCAGCGCGAGGACCGCCTCCTTGATCTTGCGGCCGAAGGTACGGTTGTTGGTCAGGAAGATGTTGCGCGCCAGCTGCTGCGTGATGGTCGATCCGCCTTGCCGCCAGCGACCGCTTTCCGCCCGAACGACGATCGAGCGCGCGATTCCGATCGGGTCGACTCCGGGATGGGAGCGAAACCTCTTGTCCTCGATCGCGATCATCGCCGAGCGCATCTCGGGCGGGATCTCGTCGTAGCTCAGCCATTTCCCGAAGCTCGGCCCCAGTGAAACGAGAACCGCGCCATTGGACGCGTGAACCCGAATCATCTGACCTAGATCGGTCCGGCGGGCGAGCTGATCGTAGCTCGGGAGCGACGCGACCGCGACAGCGACCGCGACTCCAAGCGCGATGAGACCAAGTACGGCCCCATAGAAGAGAATCTTGAATGCGGTGACGAGCGGGCGCCCTGCGGTGCCGGGTTTGGATCGGGCCATTTAGAGTTCGGCGATAGAAATCAGGCGGGGATCGGGCAAGGAGATTGCGCGGGCGGGCACTGGATAGTCTCGTCCATCTGCTCTTCCTCGGCGATAGCAGGTTACGCTGCGATTAACCCTGTTTTAGGCAATGCCCAATAGCAGTTGTCGACATGACGTGCCGATGTGCACTTGCGAGCAGCCTCCTCGCGGCCATTGTGTTGGCCAGCGCGTCCGCTCCCGCGTCCGCGCAATGCCGGCTTTGCAGCGCGCCGACCACCGACCTTCAGCAAACCGAAGACGGCGGCCCGATCACGCTCGAAGTCGAAACCAGCCTCGATTTCGATCGCCTCGTGCTGCTTGGAAGCGGCGACGGCCAGGTTACCCTGCTCCCGAATGGCGACCGCAGCGCCGGCGGGAGTGTCGCCACCGTGAGCGCGAGCGCAATGGTCGGGTCGGTCAGCGTGCATGGCGATCCCGGCCGGACCTTGCGTGTCGAGATGCCGCAGCGGATCACGCTCTACTCCGTTGGCGGCGGCCGAGTGTCGATCAGCAATATCGAAACCGACCTGCCCGGCCTCCCAAGGCTCGACTCGGCGGGCAATCTCAATTTCCGGTTCGGCGGCCGTCTGACGATCAGCGGCGATTCCGAAGGCCAGTATCGCGGCGACGTGCCGATCACGGTCGAATATCTCTGAACGAATATGCCTCCGGATCGGGGATTTCCTTAAAACAGCGGTAACCACGCCCTTGAGGGAAGGGGTAAGCGGGGGCGGTTAATGGGATGCTCACGGGTGACCAGACCAGCGGTCGGGCAGCCGCTGTTTTTTTGAACCAGTGGGGAAATGGAAATGAAAAACATTCTGATCTTTGCCGGTGCGACTGTCGCGCTGGCTATTGCCACCACTCCGGCGAATGCTGCTGCGGTTCCCGCGACAGCGAATGCCAATGCCCATGCCAGGATCATGAAGCCGCTGCAGCTGACGGGGACTCAGGACCTCGACTTCGGCACGCTCGTGATTTCCGGTTCGGGCACGCAGGTCATGCATATCGACCAGGCCGGCGCCCTGTCGGGCTGCGGCGCGGTCATCACCTGCTCGGGCACGGCGCAGACTGCGATCTACAACGTGAAGGGCACCCCGAACGCAACGGTGGTCGTCACGGTCGCTTCGCCGGTCACCCTGACCAATGCCAACGACGGCTCGACTCTTGCCCTCACCCCCGACGCTCCGGCGACGGTCCTGCTCGACACCAATTCGCCGAGCGTGGGCGACAATTTCAACATCGGCGGATCGATCAGCATCGATTCGGCGGCGACGACCGACGGCGTTTACAACGGTACGTTCGACGTCAGCGTCGACTATCAGTAAGCGTCCTTGACCAAAGCGCGGCGTCATTGCCGCGTCTCCGAAGGGGCTGCCGGTATCCGGCGGCCCCTTTTTTGTTGCGTTCAACGGCGATGGTGAACCGAAAATCAACCATTCCGGCGGCATAACGGAACCCACTCCGGTTCGGAGCAAAGTGGGGATTGCCGAGATGAACCTGTTGACCAGGGCCGCCGTGGCGGCCGCGTTGATTGCCGCGCCAATCGTTGTTCCGTTCCAGCCCGCCTCCGCCGGGGTCGGCGACCTGCTGGTCGCTCCGACCCGCCTGGTGCTCAATGGCGGCCGCGGGGCAGAGATCATCCTCAACAATATCGGCGACGAGCCGGCAACCTACCGCATCTCGGTCGAATTCCGGCGAATGAAGCCCGACGGAATGCTCGAAGAGGTCGCCGATCCCAGCGCTGCCGAGAAAGCGGCCCGCGACATGATCATCTACGCTCCGCGGCGCGTGACCCTCGCTCCGAACGAGCCCCAGTCCATCCGCATCGCCGCGCGTCCGCCGCAAGGCCTGCCGGACGGCGAATACCGGATCCACATGCTGTTCCGGGCGATCCCGCCTTCGACTCCGGTGACCCAGCCGGCAAGCGCTCCGGCCAAGGGGGTCAGCTTCAGGCTCATCCCGGTCTATGGAGTAACGATCCCGGTTATCGTCCGCCTGGGCAATCTCGATGTCACGGCGGGAATCACCAACGTCCATCTCGAGCAGCAGGACGGCAAGCCGGCGGTCGCCCTCGATCTCACCAGGTCGGGCGGGCGCTCGACCTTCGGCGAAGTTCGGGTGCTCAAGCCTGGCGTGAAGGACCCGATCGCGGTCGCCCGGGCGGTCGCCGTCTATACCGAGCTCAACGAGCGCGAAGTCGTCATTCCCGTCGATGACAAATTCAAAGGTCCGGTGGCCGGACCGGTGACTGTCCAATATGTCGAAACCTACGACGACGGCTCCAAGACCATCGCCGAAACCCAGGCGGTCCTGCGCTAAGGCGAGCTGGCCAGGCGCGGTTGAACGAGGATGTTCGACGCCGGCAAATGGCTGGGCAAGGGGGGTGCGCTCGCCGCAGCCGCCTGCATCAGCACGGTCGGTGCCTACGCGGCCGCGCCGGTCGGTGACAATTGGGCCGCCAATCCCGACGATCAGTTCCTTCTTGACGTCAAGCTCCACCAGTACCGGCTGGGCGATGGCGTTCGCGCCTACAACACGCCCGAAGGCACCTGCATCGTCTTCGGAGACTTCCTGACCACGCTCGACGTGCCGATGAAGATCGACCTCACCGCGAAAAAGGCGAGCGGCTGGGCCTTCAAGGAGACCAATCACATCTCGATCGACGCCGGCGCCGGCACGGTCAGCTATGGAGGAAAGAGCGAAACGCTTGCTCGCAACGCGATTCGGGAAACTCCGGAAGGATGGTGCGTCGATAGCGCCGCGCTCTCGCGCTGGTTCGGGATCGGCGTCAAACCGGTTACGTCCGGCTCGGTTCTCATCCTCGAATCGGAGGCGAAGCTACCGGTCGAGCTGGCACTGGAGCGGCAGAAGCGGGCGGCGAACCTGCACCAGACCAAGTTCGATCTGTCGACCCTTCCGCAAGTGCGACTGCCCTATCGGATGTGGCGGGCGCCGGCGTTGGACTTCGTCGTCAGCGGCGGCGTGACCTACCGCGCGGACAGCGGCGCCCGGGTCGACCGGCGCGCGTCCGTTTTCGCCGCCGGCGAGATCGCGCACCTTTCCTACGATGCCCAGGTCTCCACCGATGAAAAGGGAATGCCGGCATCGCTTCGGATTCGGGCCTATCGCTCGGATCCTGACGGGCAGCTGCTCGGCCCGCTGAAGGCGACGCACTTCGGATTCGGTGACGTGGCCGGGATCGCAACCCGCCTCAGCGGAAGCGCGACGAGCGGCAGGGGGGCCGTGGTCACCAACCGGCCGGTGGTAAACCCGACCAACTTCGATCGCACCCGGTTCGAAGGCGACCTCCCCGCCGGCTGGGAGGCCGAGCTGTACCGCAACGGGCAGCTGCTTGCCTTCGCGCGCCCCGACGATCGGCAGCGCTACGTCTTCGACGACGTGCAGCTGATGTACGGCGAAAACGAGATTACCATCGTGCTTTACGGCCCGCAGGGACAGGTCCGCACACGCAACGAGATGGTCAATGTCGGCCAGGACAATGTCCCTGCCGGCAAGACCTGGTATTGGGCCGGAATCAACCAACCGGGGCGGGACCTCATTTCCGTCAACCAGGCTCCGGTCAGCCCGCTCGAACCGAAATTGCAGGCAGCGGTGTCGCTCGAGCACGGTGTCGACGACCGCACCTCGGTCGGGGTGCTCGCTCAGACCATGCTGCTTGAAGACGCGCGCGTGACCTTCGTCGAAGGCACAGTTCGCCGGTCGATCGGCTCGGCCCTGGTCGAGGTCGGCGCATCGAAAGAGAGCAGCGGCGGGACCGCCGCCCGGGCCCAGCTCCTCGCCAAGCTCGGCTCGCTCAACGTCAGCGCGGAAGCGATCACCGCGAGCAATTATCATCTGAACGGAGGACGGCCGACCAGCTTGCGTGATGTCAGGCTCTCGCTCGACGCTCCGATTCGGCTCGGGCGGACGGCGATCCCGCTTCACGGCGACTTGCATTATACCGACAAGCCGGACGGGACGGGCGAGCTCGAAGCCGCCGCCCGGCTCTCCGCGACGATCGACCGGTTCAACCTCGCCGCCGGTGTCCATTACACGCGGCAATATCTGGCCAAGGGGCCCGCTCCCCCGCCCGAAATCGTCGCGGATCTCATCGGGACCGGCCGGATCGGCTCGATAAGGATCCGCGGCTCCACCGAATTCGAGATGAGCCCCTACAGCCGGCTGCGCTCCGCGGAGCTCACCGGCTACTGGTCTGGGTCCGAGAACGCGGACTGGGAGGGGACGCTCGCCTATGACGGGCCCCAGCACAGGGCGCGCGCCCGGATCAGCCATATCCGGCGCTTCAACGCATTCGCGATCGCGCTGACCGGCGAGGCGGCGACGGACGGCTCGTTCGCGCTCGGCTTCAACCTCAACTTTTCGCTCGACTGGGCGGACGGAATCAATCTCTCGCGCGAACCGATCGCCAGCGCGGGCTCGGTGCGCGCTCGCGTGTATCGGGACCTGAACGACAATGGCGAACGCGACCCCGGTGAACCGTTCGAGAAAGGCGCACTGATCACTGCGGGCACACTGGTCGCCAAGACCCCGACCGATTCCCAAGGGTCCGTCATGCTCGCCGGACTGCCGACATTCACTCCGATCACGGTCGGAATCGATCAGAGCAGCCTCACCGACCCGATGCTCGCTCCAAAGAAGGCGCTCCAGGTCGTCGTTCCACGGCCAGGCGTGCCTGCCGAGGTCGACATTGGCCTGGTCGGCGCTGGCGATGTCGAAGGCGCCATCGTCAAGAACGGCGGCCTCGGCTTCGAGGGCCTCGACCTGGAGCTGGTCGACTCGAACGGCGCGGTCGCCGGCACCGCGCGCACCGATTTCGACGGCTACTTTCTGTTCGATCGAGTACCCTATGGGAGCTATACCATCAGGGTCGCCAAGGCGTCGGCCCAAGCCGCGAAGGTCCAGCAGGACCTGAAAGTCCAGGTGAGCGTATCTGACGCGCGGCCAGTCGCCCGAACCGGCTCGATCCACCTCGATCCGCCGCCGCGAATCGCGTCTTCCGAATAGTCGCCTCGGACGACTTCACCAATCAATGCTGATGCGACGCAGTCGCAGCGAGGGCGCGATGTTCCGGGACTGACCCGGATCAATCGCTGGGCCGGACAAGTCTCCCGACCTGTCCTCGTTTCAATGCTGGTGCGGTCGAGAAGACTCGAACTTCCACGGCCTTTCGGCCACAGCGACCTCAACGCTGCGCGTCTACCAGTTCCGCCACGACCGCACGTGCAT
>Ga0207657_10006230_pt1 | contig 12400 bp, 7 predicted proteins | sample KBSC33metaG_FD_184316 | JGI IMG/M metagenome (GOLD analysis project Ga0207657, IMG submission 184316) | Corn rhizosphere microbial communities from Kellogg Biological Station, Michigan, USA - KBS C3-3 metaG (SPAdes) (version 2) | ecosystem: Host-associated > Plants > Roots > Rhizosphere > Soil ...
TCCGCCACCGCCGTGCAGCCGCTCGTCGGAGAGTCGGCCGATTTCCACAGGTGCGCGAAAATGCAGCTGCCCGCGCCGGTTTCGCCGCGCGGGTTGTGTTCGATGACGAAACCGATCTTGTAGGCGTCATCGCCGCTCGCATGCAGATCGCGGCGCATCGGCTCGGTGGAACCGGCGACCGCCGCGCTGCCGACCGTACGCGCATCGACGATGCGGTTGTACAGCGGCGAGCCGCTGACATCGACGCAATATTCGTCCGCATTCAACGGTAGATACGGCAAGGCGGTGGGTTCCGACGCGGCGTAACCGAACGCACTGCCGATGGCGAACACGCCGGCGGGACTGCGTCCGTCGCCTTCGTGTTTGCTCGGACCGGACTGCTGCGGATGCAGGCCGATGCCCCAAGCGGAACCGGCGCGGCCGATGACGGCCGGCAACGCCGCGCTCGCCGCGCGCCAGCCTTGCGCGGTGCGCGAGTAGGTGCGCAGCGTGCCGCGGCTGGCATTCCAGTCCGGCACGATCACAAGTACCAGCTGTCGCGCATCGGACCATGGCAAACGTGCGGCGCTGCGTTGAACATTCGCGCACGACACCAGCAGGGCGACGACCGCGATCAAGGCGCATGGCCAAACGAATCTGGCTTTCACGGTTCGAGCAGGCTGCGGATGCGCGCCTGGTTCGCATCGAGTTGCGCGAGGCGGCGTTCGTCGTAGTCGCAGAGCAGGACGAAAATCATGTCGAGCAGATGACGCAGCGCAGAGTGGTAAAGCAGCGGCTCGATGTGCGGCCGCTCGTCGTGCGCCGATACCAGCAGCGACAGATCGGCGTGCGTACGCAGCGGATTGGCCGTGTGGCGCGTGACCGACACCACCTTGCCGCGGCGCTCGCGGAATTGCCGGCTGATCTTGCCGAGCGCGGCTTGCTGCCCGTATTCGGAAAACACCAGCAGCACGTCGTTCTGCGTAGCGCTGGCGATGCTCGCGGTCATCAGCACCGCGTCGAAATGATGCACGGTCAGCACGTCGAGCATCGACAGCCGCATCGCGAACGCGCGCGCCGGAATGCCGTCTTCGCCGAGTCCGATGATGAACACCTTGCCGGCCTTGGCAATCGCGGCGGCAATCGCATCGACGTCCGCCGGCGAGTTGATCAGCCGCGTTTCCTGCTCGGCTTGCGCCTTGCTTTGCCACAGGCTTTCAGCGAGCGCGCCGTGCGGATCGTCGCGCAGCGGCTCGCCGATGCTGTTGCCTTCGCCGCCATCGCCGCGCGCGATCGAATCGGCGATTGAATACTTGAGATCCGAGTAGCCCTTGAAGCCGAGCTTCTGGCTGAACTTGACGACACTGGATTGGCTGATCTTCAGCGTGTTCGCCAGCTGCTGCGAAGAGTAGTCGCGCAGCAGATGCGAATTTTCCGCGATGAAGTCGGCAATGCGGCGTTCGATCGCCGACATCTGGTCGCGTTCAGCGCGGATTTTCAGCATTGCCGACATCGTTCGATTCCCGCTGCTCGTCAGCCGATTGCCTCGAGCCCGCGAATCTCGCGAATGCCGAGGCCCGGCGCGTCAGTGATCGAGATCTCCGACTCGCGGAAGATCACGCCGCCGTCGACCGGATTGAACGCGCACAGCGACGGTCCGTCGAGGTCCACCTTGGTGATCACGTTCGCCTTGGCCACGGCCAGATGTACCGCCGCGGCGACGCTGATGCTGGTTTCGAGCATGCAGCCGATCATGCATTCGACCTGGTACATCGCGCAGATGTCGGCGATACGGATGGCATTGGACAGACCTGCTGTTTTCATCAGCTTGATGTTGATGATATCCGCTGCGCGCATGCGGATCAGCTCGACGACCTCGGTCGGGCCGAACACGCTTTCATCGGCCATGATCGGCGTCTGCACGCGCTCGGTGACGTATTTCATGCCGTCCAGATCGTGCGCCTTCACCGGCTGCTCGACCAGTTCCAGGCGTACGCCGGCGTCCTCGAGCATCTGCAACGCATACACGGCGTGTTTGGCCGTCCAGCCTTGATTCGCATCGAGGCGCAGCAGCGCGCGCCCTTCCACCGCGGCATAGATCGCCTTGACGCGCTCGACATCCACGCCGATGTCCTTGCCGACCTTGATCTTGAGCGAATCGAAGCCGCGTTCGACCGCGTTGATCGAGTCGGCCACCATTTTGTCGATCGTGTCGACGCTGATCGTGATGTCGGTGGTGATTACCGGGTCGCCGCCGCCGAGCAGCCGATACAGCGGCGCGTTGTACAACTGTCCGAACAGGTCGTAGACGGCGATTTCCACGGCGGCCTTGGCGCTGGAATTTTTTTCCATCGCGCCTTGGATCAGTTGTGTGATGTGGTTGAGGTCGGCGATATCCATGCCGATCAGGCGCGGCGAGATGTAGTGGCGGATCGCCTCGACGATCGAACCGTGCGTGTCGCCGGTGATCACTGCGGTCGCCGGCGCTTCACCGTAACCGACGTGTCCGCTGTCGGTATTGATCATGACGACGATGTCTTCGACCGCTTCGACCGTGCGCAGCGCGGTCTTGAACGGCGTCTTCAGCGGCACCCGCAGCATGCCGAACTGGATATCGGTGATCTTCATTGAGTCTGGGCCTTTGTTGGATGCACGATGCTGGTCATGCGATCGATGTAGGTTTGTTTGTCGTTGAACAGCAGCGGCGTCAGCGGCGAGACCGACACTTCGTTGAGGTCGACATGGACTTTCGCCCCGTCGCGAGTGCGGTAACTCAGGCCACTGGTATCGTGGATCACGTACGGTTCGCCGTCGATCGAGCCGATCGCCATCATCACGTGGCCGGGAATGTAGACGAGATCGCCGACTTGCAGCGAATGCGCGGCGGCGAGACGCGCCGCGCGATCGTCCTTGGCGCCGAACAAACGGTGGTCCAGGCCGGGGCTCACGCTCTGGTCGCGCGTGTTGCGCGGCATGTCGACGCCCATGCTGCGATAGACGTCCGATACGAAACCGCTGCAATCGCGCGCGCCGTACGCATGGCCCCAACCGTAGCGTTCACCGAGAAATTTGAACGCCTGCCGCAGGATATTCGCCTGTGTCAGCGGCAGATAATCGGCGCTGGTATCGGCGTTCTTCTGCAGCAGCGCGGGTGCCAAATGAAGCGCGCCGTCGTCGCCGCGCAACGGCAACTGGATCACGTGCGACGTATACGGGTGCTGACCGTTGACGATTTGCGCGGCGGGCCAGTCGGTCAATAGCGGCACGCGCACGCTCATGTCCAGGCGCAACTGCGACAGCGCCGGTTGCTCAGGCGTGAACACGGTCGCCACGTTCGCGCCGGTGACGATGCGATACGGGCTCCGTTCGGCGTAATCGAGAACCTGTGCGACGGCGCCTTCGGCGATGTATTTCTTTTCGACCCATGCGGCATAACGTGGACTGATCACGAACCACCACAGGCCATCGCCGCTTTGATGAATCATCGCGACCGGCGTGCCGGGGAACAGCGCCGATTCCTGGAAACGGTCGATGTCGGTGTCACCGCGCGTGCTGAACACGCGCAGCGCTGTGGGAAACGTGCGCAGATCCGCGCGCTGCACGACGAGTCCGTAGCGCGTGGTCTGCGTCTCGGGTATTGCTGATAGCGCGAGATCGTCGATCAGCGCATCGATGGTTTTGGCCGGTACCGGTTTTCCTTCTGAATCGAACAAATCGTGCGACGGTCGTTCCGACAGCGCTTGAATCTTTTCCGCTATCTGTTTGCGCGATAACGTGGCCGGCAATGCGCGCAGGTCGTGCAACGTCGCGTCCACCTGCAGCAGATGCGCATTGCGTGTGCGGATTTGCTCCGCATCGAGCAATACCTTGTCCGGCTCGGCAAGGCGCGCGATCCAGAATTCCGGCGTGAGCTGCGGTGCGTCGACGCCAATTACGCCATGCGCCGGCGCGTCGAAAGCCGTGCTTTCGCGCGCGTCCGCGCCCGCGCAAACGAACCATGCCGCCAGAATGGCCGCGACCACGGAAAACGCCGTGCGGCCGGGCTTCGTCGTGCAGGTCATTGATCGTCCTCCCCGTCGCCTGAATCGTCTGTGGAATAAATAATTCCTAGACGACTTACGCGAAGCATAAATTATTGACGGCAATTTGCAACCGTGGTAGACAGCACATGTGGATGGTCCGGTGGGGAGATCGGGTGAGCCTGAAATCGGGGTCGGCAGTCACGAAGCACTTCGCGCGATGCGCTGGCTGCGCCATGGCCGCTTTCGCGTTTGGATTGTTTTTCGGGGCGGCGCCGGCGATGAGCATAGCCGATGCGCGGTCCGCCGAAGCAGCCACAGAGCCGAGCGTCGCGATCGTTGCAGCCCAGATCGATGCCGGGCAGTTCAGCGCGGGGCGCGCGGCAATCGATCAGGCGCTCGCGGCGGGCCATCCTTCTGACGAGCTTCGCGCGGCGCTGGAGTTCCAGCGCGAGCGCATGCGCCGCATCCTGCTCGACTTCACGTTGAGCGAAGCCCAGCTCAAGACAAAACTGCGCGAGCAGATTCCCGATCTGACCGACGCAGAATTCGCTGCCTGGAAAGCCGCTGGTCTTTTCGAAACGCAGGTCATCGATGGCCGTGTGCTGTATTTCCATCTGGCTGCCTCCAATCTGTTTCGCCTCAGCGAGCAGGCGCGCCTGCGCCGCAAAGTGCAGACGCCGTTTCGCGACAGCCCGCTGCAAGTGACAAATCCGCACCATCGCGAAGTGCGCGACGCTGCCGTTGCCCAGCACCGTGCCAGCGTCACGCCGCGCCGCCTGCGCGTGACGCAATCGCTGACTGTACATGCCGACGCGGTGCCGGCCGGCAAAACCATCCGTGCCTGGGTTCCGTATCCGCGCGCGATCGCCGGACAGCAGGAGGACCTCCGCTTCGTCTCGAGTGAACCGGCGGCGCACACGCTGGCGCCGGAATCCGCGCTGCAGCGGACGATATTTGTGGAAAAGGCGGCAAAAGCCGGCCAGCCGACGAAATTTTCGGTGACTTACGAGCTCACCGTCTATGCGCAGTATCACGCGATCGATGCCGACAAAGTCGTGCCGGCGCCGCTCACGTCGGAGCTCGCGCCGTTCGTGGCCGAGCGTCCGCCGCACATCGTGTTCAGCGAGGACATGCAGCTTTTTTCGCGCCAGATCGTCGGCGACGAAAAGAACCCGTGGCGCATCGCGCAGAAATTGTACGCGGCGGTCGATCAGATTCCGTGGGCCGGCGCACGCGAATACTCGACGATCACCAATATCGCCGACTACGCGCTGCATGCCGGTCACGCCGACTGCGGCGAGCAGACACTGTTGCTGATGACACTGCTGCGACTGAACGGCATCCCGGCGCGCTGGCAGTCGGGAATGATCTATTCCGATGGCGACTACAACAACCTGCACGACTGGGGTTCGCTGTACATCGCGCCGTACGGCTGGCTACCGATGGACGTGACGTTCGGACGGCTGAACGATGCGGACCCGGCGATCGCCAATTTCTATCTCGGCGCGCTGGATGCCTATCGCATCGCGTTCAACGACGACTACGGCCACGAGTTCGTGCCGCCGAAGAAGTTCTTCCGCTCCGAGCCCGTCGACCTGCAACGCGGCGAGGCCGAGTGGGATGGCGGCAATCTGTATTTCGATCAGTGGGATTACGACTTCACCTGGCAAATGCTTCCGGTGCACGCCGCGCGCGCCGGCAAATGACGACATTCACATGACAGCACTTCATGACGGGGAGATCAGCGATGGGCAAGAATAGACGGCAATGGCGCAAGCACGCATTGTGCGTGGCGATGGGATTGTGCGTATCGATGCTGGCCGTCGCGCCCGCGCTGGCGGGCAACAATGACGGTTCCGTGGTTGGCCACACCGAAGCCGGGGCGATCGTCACGGTGACCAGTCCTTCGACCGGCTTGACGCGCACCGTTACCGCCGATTCCAAAGGCAGCTATCGCTTTCCGTTCCTGCCGATCGGTGACTACACACTGGAGGCCAGCAAGGACGGCAAGCCGCTCGGCAAAGCGGTCGATGTCACCGTCGCGCTCGGTAATGCGACCACGGTGAATATCGGCGAAGCGACGAATCTCGCCGCGGTCACGGTCAACGGGAACATCGTCTCCGCTGTCGACGTCACGTCGACCGAATCGGCGACGAACATCACGCGCGAGGAACTCACGCGCTTGCCGGTGGATCAGAACGTCACAGCGGTGACGACGCTGGCGCCCGGAGTCAACAAAGGCACGTCGAGCTTCGGCGGCATCACGTTCGGCGGTTCTTCGGTCGCGGAAAACTCGTATTACGTCAACGGCCTCAACGTCACGGATTTCTACAACCGCAACGGTTTCTCCGAAGCGCCGTTCTCGTTCTACCAGGAATTCCAGGTCAAGACCGGCGGCTACTCGGTCGAGTTCGGCCGCAGCACCGGCGGCGTCGTCAACGCGGTCACGCGCTCGGGCAGCAACGATTTCCATTACGGCGCCGAACTGACCTATGGTCCGGCCGATTGGCAATCGTCCGGCCGCAACGCCTACAACGCCGACGGTTCGCTCAACGTCGCCAACCAGTACGATCGCGACGCGCTGACCAAACTCAACGTGTACGCGTCCGGTGCGCTGGTCAAGGACAAGCTGTTCTTCTTCCTGATGTACGAAGGCCGCGATCACAAGCCGCGCAACACCAACGACGATGGCACCGACATCACGTACGGCAGTTCGCCGGACGGCTTCTGGGGCGGCAAGGTCGACTGGCACATCAACGACAAGAACCTGCTCGAGCTGATGGCGTTCTCGAACAAGAACAACAACACCGGCCGCGTCTACGATTTCGATTTCGACACCGGCGAACGCGGGCCGAAGACGAACGAGGTCTATACCGACTCCGGTGGACGCAACTGGAATCTCACTTACACGTCGTATCTGATCGACGATCTGTCGATGAAACTGATGTACGGTCAAAACGACCGCAACCTGTTCAACCGCTCGCTTGCCGACATCGATTGCAATCGCGTCGTGCGCTCCAGTTCGCAAGTGCCATCGCCGGGCGTTGCGCTCGGTTGCACGACGAACTCGACGGTATTCAAGCGCGACGACAAACGCGAGGCAACGCGCGCCGACTTCGAATGGAAGTTGAGCGATCACTTGCTGCGTTTCGGGCTCGATCGCGAGAAGGACGAATCGGTCTACAGCCGCTACTACTCCGGCCCTGGCGCGCTGTTCTACAACGTTTATCACGCCAGCGCCGGATCGACGATTCCGAATGGCGGCGTGGTGCCGGACGGCTACGACAACTACGTACGCGCGCGCCGCAACGAAATCGCCGGCACGTTCGATACTTATGCGAACGCGTACTACCTCGAGGACAACTGGAACGTCACGCCGACGTTCCTGATCAACGCCGGACTGCGTCTGGATGCGTTCGACAACCGCGACGGCGCCGGGCGTTCCTACATCAAGACCAATGACATGCTCGCGCCGCGCTTCGGTTTTTCGTGGGACATGCGCGGCGACGGTACGACGAAACTGTTCGGAAATCTCGGCCGCTATTTCCTGCCCGTCGCGAACGTGATCAACATCAAGCAGGGCGGTGGCCTGCTGGATCAGCGCACGTATTACGCGTTCGGCGGCTGGGACATCCGCACGCGCAATGGCGCGCAGTACGCGGTGCCGATACTCGGCCCGCAGATCGGCAACGTCGATGTTTCGCAGGGCGACGGCACGGTCGGCGACCTGCGCAGCGAAGTCGATCACGACATCGATCCGGTATTCCAGGACGAAGCGATTCTCGGATTCCAGCAGATGTTCAACGACAAGTGGTCATGGGGCGTCAATGGCACCTATCGCAAGCTGCACAACGCGATCGACGACATGGAGATCAGCGCGACGCCGCAATGCGGCGGCGATGGCTACATCGGCTTCGTCATGGGCAACCCGGGCAAGAAAACCACCGTGTGGGGCGATACGGATTGTGACGGCGTGGCCGACGGCTACATCACGATCGACACTTCGAAGCAAGGCTGGGCGCTGTACGATTCCAACGGCAATTATCTCGGCCAGCGCGGCTGGGTGAAGCCGAAGCGCAGCTATCGGGCGGTCGAGTTCCAGATCGATCGCGCCTGGGACGGCGTGTGGGCGCTGAACGCGTCGTACGTATGGTCGAAGAGTTACGGCAACGCCGAAGGTCCGGTCAATTCCGACACCGACTTCGACGATACCGGCCGCACCGAGAACTTCGACGACCCCTGGGTCAACCTCAACGGCTACGGTCCGTTGTTCAATGACCACCGGCACCAGTTCAAGGCGCGCGGCACTTGGGCGCCGATCAACCACTGGCAGTTCGGCGGCAACGCAACGGTGCTCTCGGGCGGACCGATCAGCGGTTTCGGCGTGGGCAATCCCTACGACGCGACGAACTACCACAGCCACTACATTTGCGTGTCGGCGGCCTGCAATGATCCGGACGCACCATCGGAAGACCGGCAGTACGTGCTGGCTCAACGCGGCCAGTACGGCACGATGCCGTGGACGTACACGTTCGATGCGAGTGCCGCCTTCATCATGAATCTCGGCGAGGCCAGCAAGCTGCAGGTGAAGCTCTCGGTGTACAACCTGTTCAACCAGCAAAAGACGATCGCAGTCGATCAGGACTTGCAGACGGACATCACGACCGACACCAATCCGAACTTCCGCCAGCCGATCCGCTTCCAGTCGCCGCGCGCGGCGCAGTTGACGGTGACCGCAACGTTTTAGTGCGACCCTCCGCGGCCCGATGCGAGCGGGCCGCGGTTTTTTTTGGTTGGAAAACACACACCACGATGATGCAAGCCGTCAGCGCGGCAACGCGCACCGAGATGCACAATGCGCTGCTGGACGGCGTCGATCTGGAAGCCCTGGCGCGAACGGTGGCGACGCCGTTCCATGCGTACTCGGCCAACGCCATCCGCTGGCGCATCGCCGCGCTCGAAACCGCGCTTGCCGGTCTGGACGCGTTGATCTGTTTCGCAGTGAAAGCGAATTCGAATATCGCGATTCTGCAGTTGATGGCGCAGGCTGGGCTCGGCGCGGACATCGTCTCGGCCGGCGAATTGCAGCGCGCGCTGCGCGCCGGGATTCCACCTTCACGCATCGTTTTTTCCGGCGTCGGCAAAAGCGCGCGAGAAATCGAGGATGCGCTGGTCGCCGGCATCGCGCGATTCAATGTGGAGTCGCGCGAGGAACTGGACGGCCTGCAACGCGCAGCGCGCGAGCGCGGGGCCGTCGCGCATGCGGCGGTACGCATCAATCCGGACATCGATGCCGGCACGCATGCGAAGATTTCCACCGGCAGGTCGGAAAACAAGTTCGGCGTCAGCGTCGATGAAGCGCGTTCGTGGTTCGCCGATAGCGCACAATTGCCGAATGTGCGCCTGGACGGACTGCACGTGCATATCGGTTCGCAGATTCTCGCGCTGGCGCCGTTCCAGGCGGCGTTCGAACAGGTCGCCGCGTTTGCGCGCGAACTTGCCGCCCATGGCCACGTGATTGCGAGCATCGACGTCGGCGGCGGTCTCGGGGTGGCGTATCGCGACGGTCAGGATCGCCCGCTCGAGCCGGCCGCGTACGTCGAAACGATCCGCCGTGCGCTGCACGGATTCCGTGGCCGCATCGTGCTCGAGCCCGGTCGTTTCCTCGTTGCCGACGCCGGCGTGTTGCTCACGCGCGTGATCCGCGTCAAGCGCGGCGCCCACCGCGATTTCCTCGTACTCGACGCGGCGATGAACGATCTGCAGAGGCCGAGTTTGTACGACGCCTGGCACGATATCGAGCCGGTATCGAAGCAGGTGCGCCCGCTCACAACGTATGACGTCGTCGGTCCGGTGTGCGAAAGCGCGGACACGTTCGCACGCGCGCGTGAGTTGCCGCGCTGCGAAGCCGGCGATCTGCTGATGATCAAGGCGACCGGTGCCTACGGCGCGTCGATGGCATCGACCTACAACTCGCGGCCGCTCGCGGCCGAAGTGCTGCTCGACAATGGGCGCTATGCGATCATCCGCCGCCGGCAGACGATCGAAGAAATGCTCGCCGGCGAATCGCAGGCGAACGCATGGCGGACCGCGTGAACACGACCAGAAATCTCGTTGGCACGGCAATACTCGCGTTGTTGGCTGTGGGCGGCGCATGCGGGGCCGAGCCGAGCGACATGACGCGTCCGCTGACGCTCGACACTCATGTCGACATTCCGCCCGATTACATGCGGCAGCCTCGCTTCGATGTCGGCCATGACACGGTATTGAAAGTCGATCTGGACAAGATGCGGCGCGGTGGCCTCGATGCGGCGTTCTTCATCATCTTCGTCGAGCAGGGCCCGTTGACGAGCTCCGGTTATGCCAAAGCCGTCGCGCAAGCCGAGCGGAAATATTCGGCGATCGAGTTGATGCTGCAAAAATATCCCGAACGCATTCGCCTGGCGAAAACTCCCGACGAAGTTCAGGCAAATCACGCGAAGGGATTGTTGTCGGCGATGATCGGCATCGAGAACGCCTACTCGCTCGGACACGATCTCAAGCGCCTGGACGCCGCCTATGCGCGCGGCGCGCGCTACCTGGGCCTCGTGCACGTCGGCAACAACGATCTGTGCACGAGCTCGCTGCCGAATAAGGACCTCAATGAGCCGGCGGTCAGCGACGTCGGCCTGAGCGAATTCGGGCGCGCCGCGGTCAAGCGCGCCAATGAGCTCGGCATCATGGTCGACGTCTCACATGCTTCCGACGCGTGCGTGCGCGATGTGCTCAAGCTCTCGTCCGCGCCGATCATCGCTTCGCATTCCTCGGCGCGCGCTCTCGTCGATCATCCGCGCAATCTTTCGGATGATCTCGCGCGCGCAATCGCCGCGAAAGGCGGCGTGATCCAGGTTGTCGCCTACAAGGAATTCGTCAAGCACGACCCGGGTCGCGAAGCGGCGGAGAAAGCGCTGCAGAAAGCCGTCGCCAGGCAAGCCGGCGACAAGGAGTATGACGATTGGAAACACGATTATCTGCCGAGCTACCAGGAAGGCATGCGGCGGATCCAGCAACAGTTTCCGTTGGCCACGCTCGAGGATTATCTGGACCACGTTCGTCACATGGTCGATGTCGCGGGCATCGATCACGTCGGGCTGGCTTCGGATTTCGACGGCGGCGGTGGCGTTACCGGCTGGTTCAATGCTGCGGAAACGAACAATGTGACGCAAGGCTTGCGCAAGCGCGGATTCAGCGCGGAGCAGATCGAGAAGATCTGGAGCGGCAATTTGTTGCGCGTATGGCGGGACGTGGAAAAGAGCGCAAAGCACTAGCCGATGGGAACCGCCGCCGCTAAATGGTTCGTTTGCGCGGTTGCGGCGGGATTATCGGCATCGGCATGCGCAGCGTCGCCGTATGACGAGACGTTCGATGCGCTGATCGCGCGCTATCAGTTGCCGGGCCTCGCCGTTGGCGTGATCGAAGATGGCAAGGTCGCCTACGTGCGCACGGCCGGCGAACTCGAGGCCGGCTCGGGCAAGCCGGTCACTGCCGACACGCTGTTCAAGATCGCATCGAACAGCAAAGCCATGACCACGGCGCTGCTTGCGCGTCTGGTCGCCGCCGGCAAGCTCGGCTGGGACGATCCGGTCACCAAGCATCTGCCGGCGTTGCGCATGTACGACGACTGGGTCACGAAGCACATGCTCGTGCGCGACCTGCTCGTGCACAACAGCGGCTTGCGCGAGGGCGCCGGCGATCTGATGCTGTGGCCGGAGCCGAATCTTTTCACGCGCGCCGACATCATTGCCGGGCTGAAGTACTTGAAGCCGCAGATCAGCTTTCGTTCCGGGTACGCCTACGACAATTTGCTGTATGTGGTCGCCGGCGAAGTCGCGGCCGCGGCCGGCGGCGCGCCGTATGAGCAGCTGCTGCGGCGCGAAGTGTTCGAGCCACTCGGACTGTCGCGTTGCCAGGTCGGCGCATGGCGGCGCGATGAGGTCGGCAACGTCGCGCAGCCGCATATGCGCAAAGATGGCCATAATCTCGTGATCGACGCGGACGCCGAACAGATCCCGCCGATCACTTCCGCCGCAGCCGGTGGCGTTCGCTGCAGCTTGAACGACATGTTGACCTGGGCGCACAACTGGCTCGACCCGGACGAAAAGCAGTTGGCGTGGCTCAGTGCAGAGCAGCGCCGGCCGTTATGGACCGCGCACACGCCGATGCCGATCAGCAGACGCCGGCGCGATCTCGACCACAGCCATTTCTATGCCTACGGTTTCGGTTGGCGCCTGGCTGACGTCGATGGCCAGTGGAACGTATCGCACACCGGCACGCTCAACGGCATGTACTCGGTGATGAGCCTGCTGCCGGACCAGCGCAGTGGCTTTGTGATGCTGACGAACGGCGAGGGCGGCGAAGCG
>Ga0207657_10006231_pt1 | contig 12400 bp, 11 predicted proteins | sample KBSC33metaG_FD_184316 | JGI IMG/M metagenome (GOLD analysis project Ga0207657, IMG submission 184316) | Corn rhizosphere microbial communities from Kellogg Biological Station, Michigan, USA - KBS C3-3 metaG (SPAdes) (version 2) | ecosystem: Host-associated > Plants > Roots > Rhizosphere > Soil ...
GGCCGCCCGCCGCGACGTCGAAGGAGCCGCCGGCGCCGACCAGCACGCCGCCGACGTCCTGGTGACCGAAGCCGAGCTTGACCTGCTCGAAGGCGCGCTCGACGAGGAACGACGAGAACGTGTGCACGATCGGCCGCATCCCGGTCAGGGCGAGGCCCGCGCCGACGCTGACCAGCAGCTGCTCACGGATGCCGACGTTGATGACCCGGTCGGGGAAACGCGCCAGGAAGGCGGGCGCGAGGAGCCGCATGTAGCCGGCGGAGACGACGAGCTCGACGCCGTGCTCGGCCAGCCAGTCGGCCATCGCCAGGTCGCGCGCCTCGCGGTCGGGGTGCTCGTCGCGCGGGAACGCGTGGTGCTCCACGCCGGCCGCGGCGGCACGTTCGAGTGCGCGCGCCGCGGGCTGGTCGGACGCGACCGCCACGACGTCGATGTCGTCCGCGTCGAGCAGCGCCTGGAGGTTCGTGCCCGAGCCCGAGGCGAGGACGCCGACCCTCATGACACGCGCGCGAGCTTGGGGTAGGCGCCGCCGGTCGAGCGCAGGCGCCCGGCGGTGATCAGCCCGTCGACGTGGTCGAGCACCTCCTGCGCCGACAGGTGGTCGAAGCGACCGTAGGACGGCAGGCCGTCGTAGCTGTTCTCGAGCAGCTTGCGCGAGCGGCCGCCGCGCAGGATCTCGACGACCCGCGTGCGCCCGCACGCCGGCGACGCCGCGTCGACCGTGTCGAGGATCGCCGCCTCGATGTCCGCGGGCGCCGCGGCGGGCGGAACGGCTCCGGCGACGAGCGAGGGATCGCAGACGTCGCAGCACGCGCCGTGCGCCACCGGCGCCAGCTGGTCGCCGAAGTGGCGCAGGATCGCCTCGCGGCGGCAGCGCTCGCCCTCGACGTACTCCCAGATCGCCCGGTACTGGCGCCAGCGCGCCCGCGTCCCGTCGGCGACGAGCGTCCGCGTCCGTGCGCGAGCCGCTCCGTCGAACGGCGCGAGGATCCGGCCGCGCAGCCGGTCGACGGGCGCCGGCGTCGGCGCGATCACGCCCGCCTGGGCGAGGTGGCCGATGACCGCCCGCAGCCGCTCGTCCTCGTCGGGGTCGGACGCGAGCTCGCGCGCCTCCACGTTGTAGGTGCCGTCGGCACCGCGGAACTCCAGCGTGCGCGCGACGCACTCGACGAGCGCGTCGTCGACCTCCGAGCGCTGGATGAAGAACACGTGCAGGCCCTTGTCGCGCGACTCGGCGAACAGCAGCGCCTTGGCCGGCAGCCCGTCACGGCCGGCGCGGCCCGCCTCCTGGTAGTAGGCCTCGAGCGAGCCCGGCACGCTCTCGTGGATCACGGTCCGGACGTCGGCCTTGTCGACGCCCATGCCGAACGCGTTGGTCGCCACGACGACGTCGACCTCGCCGCCCATGAACCGCCGCTGGGCTTCGGCGCGCGGCTGGCGCCCGAGCCCCGCGTGGTAGGCGAGCACCTCGCGCCCGAGCGATGCGGTGAGCGCGGTGGCGAGCCGCTCCACGCCCGCGCGCGTGCCCGCGTAGACGATCGCCGGGGTCGCTCCCGGCTCGGCCAGCGTCGCGGCGATCCGCTTGTGCTTGGCCTTCGTGCTCGCGACGCGCACGACGCCGAAGTCGAGGTTCGGGCGGTCGAAGCCCGTCGTCACCTTCACCGGGTCGTCGAGACCCAGGCGCTGCTCGATGTCGCGAGCGACTGTCGGCGTCGCCGTTGCGGTCGACGCGACGATCGCCCGCGCGCCGAGGTAGCGCGCCGCGTCGGCGAGGCGGAAGTAGTCCGGCCGGAAGTCGTGGCCCCACTGCGAGACGCAGTGCGCCTCGTCGACGACGAACAGCCCGACGCGGCCCTTGATCGCCTCGAGGAACCCCGGCGAGCCGAAGCGCTCGGGCGCCACGTAGAGCAGGCGCACCTCACCGCGACAGGCGGCCTCGATCGCCGCCTGGTTCGTGGCCGCGTCCTGCTGGGCGTTGACGAGCACCGCCCGGCCGCCCAGCGCCTCGACCTGGTCCTGCATCAGCGAGACCAGGGGCGAGACGACGACCGTCAGGTCATCCCGCACGAGCGCCGGCAGCTGGTAGCAGAGCGACTTCCCGGCGCCGGTCGGCATGACGACCAGCACGTTGCGGCCGGCGACGGCGGCCCCCACCGCCTCCTCCTGACCGGGCCGGAACGAGGCGAAGCCGAAGTGCTCTTGAAGCGCGCTGCTCAGGTCCATGACGGGCGGCCGACCATAGCGGCGCATCCGGCCGCGAACGCCCGGCTACGCACTTTCGTTGCTCTTGCGCCGCTCCCACATCTGCACCACGCCCAGATCGCCGTACCCGAGCCGCGCGTAGACCGGTGCGCCGGCGGCCGTCGCCTCGAGCGTCGTCGACGTCCTTCCGCGCTCGCGGGCCTCGCGCAACGCCTGGCGCAGCACTTCGCCCGCCAGCCCGCGGCGCTGGGCCTCCTTGCGCGTGGCCACCAGGCCCACGTACGCGTCCTCGCCCACGTCGAAGATCACGAGCGTCGAGGCCGGGCGCCCATCGAGCCGGGCCACGTAGGCCCGGCCTTCCAGGCCGCTCAGCGACGGCCCGAAGTACGCGCCGCCCGCGGACTCGAAGTAGGCCGCCTCGTTGACCTCGGCGACGTCCTTCCACGCCGGCGCGGGATCGAGGTCGAGCTCGAAGCGCGGCTCGAGGTCGAGCCCGCCGAGCGCCACGCCCATCTGGCGCGGAACGCCGTCGAGCCTGTGCCCGGCGGCGCCCAGCGCCTCGCCGACGTGCTCGTCGCCCTCGGGCACCCACACCGTCCACGCCTCGATTCCCGCCGCGTCGTAGATCGCGGCCAGCTCGTCGACCGAGGCCAGCAGCGCGTCCGCGTCGTCGTAGGCGATGCCGTTGACGACCGAGCGGTCCGGCCGCAGCGGGCAGACCGAGCCGACGACGCCAGGCCGCTCGATCACCTGGGCGCCCTCCGACCCACGGCCGACGAGCCTCAGGAACTCCTGCTGCGATGCGAGCCGGCGCGCGCGGAGGTCCACCGTTACGCGTGGACGACCGGCAGCTCGAGCGCGAACTTGCCGTCGCCCTCGGCCAGCGCCAGCGGGTACTCGCCGGAGAAGCAGGCGTCGCAGTGCTGCTCGCGCGCGCCGCCGATCGCCTCGTAGACGCCCTCGAGCGACAGATAGGCCAGCGAGTCGCAGCCGAGCTCGGCCGCGACCTCGTCGACCGTGCGGTCGTGCGCGATCATCTCCTCGCGCGTCGACATGTCGATGCCGTAGTGGCACGGGTGCTTGATCGGCGGGGCGCTGATGCGCAGGTGCACCTCGCGCGCGCCCGCGTCGCGCAGCATCTGCACGATCTGGCGCGTCGTGTTGCCGCGCACGATCGAGTCGTCGACGACCACCAGCGACTTGCCCGCGACGATCTCGGGCAGCGGGTTGAACTTCAGCCGCAGGCCGTGCTTGCGCAGCTCCTGGCCGGGCTGGATGAACGTGCGCGCCACGTAGCGGTTCTTGACGAAGCCGTCGTCGGTCGGCAGGCCCGACGCGCGCGCGTAGCCGCGGGCGGCGGCGTTGCCGGAGTCGGGAACGGCGATGACGAGGTCGGCGCCGGCGGCCGGAGCCTCGCGGGCGAGGATCTCGCCCATCCGGCCGCGGGCGGCCTGGAGCGACTGGCCGCCCATCCGCGAGTCGGGCCGCGCGAAGTAGATGTACTCGAAGACGCAGAACGCCTGACGGTCGGACTCGACGGCGATCCGGGTCTGGATCCCCTTCTCGGACAGCGTGACGATCTCGCCGGGCTGGACGTCGCGCAGCAGCGTCGCACCGATGATGTCGAGCGCGCACGACTCGCTGGCAACGCAGTAGCGGTCGCCGAGCTGGCCGAGGACCATCGGCCGCAGGCCCGCCGGGTCGCGGAACGCGACGACGCGGTCGTTGGTCATCACGACCGTCGAGTAGGCGCCCTGCATCCGCGGCATGACCGCGGCGATCGCGTCCTCGAGCGTGTCCGACTCGTGCGTGGCGAGCAGCGCGGCGATGATCTCCGAGTCGCTCGTCGAGCGGAAGCCGACGCCGGCCTCGCGCAGCTCGTTGTGCAACTCGACCGCGTTGACGAGGTTGCCGTTGTGCGCCAGCGCGATCTCGCGGCGATTGCCGCCGTCGCCGCCGAGGCGGTGGACCGGCTGCGAGTTCTCCCACGCGCTCGACCCGGTCGTCGAGTAGCGGACGTGGCCGATCGCCAGGTCGCCGGCCAGCGTGCGCAGGTCGTGCTCGGTGAAGACCTGGCTGACCAGGCCCTGGTTGCGCAGCGTGATGATGTGGCCGTCGAGGTCCGCGGCGGCTATCCCGGCCGATTCCTGGCCGCGATGCTGGAGCGCGTAGAGCGCGAAGTACGCAAGTCGCGAGACGTCGTGTTCGGGGCCGTAGACGCCGAAGACGCCGCACTCGTCGCGTGGTCCGTCGCGCTCGGAGAGGAGAGGTAGTGGCTGCATGGCAGCTACTCGAGCGAGTGTAGCGACGGCCCCGGCGGCGTCCGAACGGCGATCTGCCGCAGTTTGCAGGGTCGATCGCCTACGGGAACAGCGGCGCCAGGGCGGACCAGGCGCGCCGCAGCTCATCGAGCGTCCAACTCTGCTCGCCGCAGGCGAGGGCGTCGCCGCCGACCTCGCCGATCACCCGGGCGCCCAGCGCCTCGAGGTCGGCGCGCGCGCCCGAGAGGACGAAGCCGCCCGGGCCCTCGCCGAACAGCGCCGCCTCGCCGTCGTCCTCGAGCGTCGCGCCGAGGCCGCCGGCCAGACAGCACTCGGCGACGGCCACGAGCACGCCGCCCTCGGCGACGTCGTGCGCCGAGGACAGACGGCCGGCGCGCACGGCCTCGCGCACCGCGGCGTGGGCGGCGACGACCGCCTCGACGTCGACGTCGGGCAGCTCGGCCGGCAGCGCCTCGCCGCGCAGCTTCGCCAGCTCCGAGGCCTCGAGCCGGGGCGCGAACGGGCCGAGCAGGCCGATCGCGTCCCCCTCCGCGCAGAACGCCAGCCGGCCTGCGGCCAGCGGATCGGGCAGCTCGCCGACGAGGCCGACGACCGGCGTCGGGTAGATCGGGCCGTCGGCACCCTCGTTGTAGAGGCTGACGTTGCCCCCGACGACCGCGATGCCCAGCGCACGGCACGCGTCGCCGAGGCCGCGGACCGACTCGGTCAGCTGCCAGGCGATGTGCGGCTTCTCGGGGTTGCCGAAGTTCAGGCAGTTCGTGAGGCCGAGCGGCTCGGCGCCGGTGCACGCGAGGTTCGCGGCGCACTCGAGCACCGCCTCGATCGTCCCGCGGTACGGGTCGACCGCGACGCGGCGGCCGCTGCCGTCGATCGAGACCGCGATGCCGCCCCCGTGCGGCAGGGCGAGGACCGCGGCGTCGGCCTGCTCGGGGCGCCGCGCCGTGCGCGCGCCGACGAGGCAGTCGTACTGCTCGAAGAGCGGGCGGCGCGACGCGATGTTCGGCGAGCCCAGCAGCGCGAGCAGGACGTCGTCGCCGTCGCGCAGCGTCGCCTTGGGCGCCGGGTACAGCGGCTCGCTCGGCTTCGCCGGCTCGAGGTCGTAGAGCGGGCAGTCGTCGACGAGCGCCTCGACCGGAACCTCGCCCACCGTCTCGCCGTCGCGCAGGATGCGCATGGTCCGGCTGTCGGTCACCTCGCCGATGACCGTGCCGTGGACCTCCCACTTCGCGCACACGGCGAGGACCTCGTCGACGCGCTCGGGCTCGGCGACGCAGAGCATCCGCTCCTGCGACTCGGAGACCATGATCTCGAACGGCGCCATGTCGGCCTCGCGCAGCGGCACGCGCGCGACATCGATGTCGATGCCGACCTTGCCGGCGCTCGCCATCTCGCTCGCCGAGGACGTCAGCCCGGCCGCGCCGAGGTCCTGCAGCGAGACGAGCAGCCGCCGCTCGAGCAGCTCGAGCGAGCACTCGATGAGCTTGTTCTCCTCGAACGGGTCGCCGACCTGGACCGACGGGCGCTTGGACTCGTCCTCCTCGTCGAGCTCGGCGCTCGCCAGCACCGACGCGCCGCCGATGCCGTCGCGGCCGGTCGACGCGCCGAACAGGATCACCTGGTTGCCCAGGCCGGCCGCGGCGCTGCGCACCATCTCGTCGGTGCGCGCCAGGCCCAGGGCCATCGCGTTGATCAGGCAGTTCGTCTCGTACGGGCCCTCGAAGTAGACCTCGCCGCCGACCGTCGGCACACCGACGCTGTTGCCGTAGTGGCCGATCCCGGCGACGGCGCGGTCGAGCAGGTAGCGCGAGCGCTCGGAATCGGGCTCGCCGAAGCGCAGCGAGTCGAGCACCGCGATCGGCCGCGCGCCGATGGCGAAGATGTCGCGCAGGATCCCGCCGACGCCGGTGGCCGCGCCCTGGAACGGCTCGACCGCGCTCGGGTGGTTGTGCGACTCGACCTTGAAGGCGACCGACCAGCCGCCGCCGACGTCGACCGCTCCGGCGTTCTCGCCCGGGCCCATGACGACCCGCGGGCCCTCGGTCGGCAGCGTGCGCAGCAGCTTCTTGGAGTGCTTGTAGGCGCAGTGCTCGCTCCACAGCAGCGAGAACATCGCGAGCTCGACCTCGTTGGGCTCGCGGTCGAGCTTCTCGCAGACCAGCGCGTACTCGTCCCGCGTCAGGCCGAGCGCGACGGCCTGCTCGACGCCGGGGATCGTCGCCGTGTCAGACACCCGCGAGCTCCGCGACGGAGGCGAACAGCTTCAGCCCGTCCTCGCTGCCGTGCAGCAGGTCGACCGCATGCTCGGGGTGCGGCATGAGCCCGACGACGTTGCCGGCCTCGTTGGCCACGCCGGCGATGTCCTCCGGCGAGCCGTTCGGGTTGACGCCCTGCGTGTACCTGAAGACCACGCGCACAGGGTCGGGCGAGTAGTAGCGGCCCGTCGTGTGCTTGACCGGGATCGAGAGCTCCTCGCCTCGCGCGCACGCGCGCGTGAAGGACGTCTCGGCGTCGACGACCTCTATGCCGACCTGGCGGCAGACGAAGCGCAGCGACTGGTTGGGCAGCAGCGCGCCGGGGAGCAGCCCTGCCTCGCAGAGCACCTGGAAGCCGTTGCAGATCCCGAGCACCGGACCGCCGTCGCGCGCGAACGCCGCGACCTCCTGCATGACCGGGGAGAAGCGGGCGATCGCGCCGACGCGCAGGTAGTCGCCGTAGGAGAACCCGCCGGGGACGACGACCGCGTCGACGCCCTTGAGGTCGTGCTCGCCGTGCCAGAGCAGGACGGCGTCGCCGACCCGCTCGCACGCCTTCAGCGCATCGACCTCGTCACACGATCCCGGGAACTGGACGACACCTAACTTCACGAGAGGGGCTGGATCTCGTAGTCCTCGATCAGAGGATTGGCGAGCAGCTTCTCGCACATGTCGCGCAGCTCGCCCTCGTCGGGCACGTCGAGCTCGATGACGCGGCCGACGTGGACGTTCTCGACGCCCTCGAACCCGAGCGCCGGCAGCGCACGCTCGATCGTGATGCCCTGGGGGTCGAGGATCCCCGCCTTGGGCCGGACGAGGACCCGGGCCCTCATGAAGGAGAAACCCGATCGAGCCAGGCCTGGAACGGCTCGCCGGTGATCCGCTCGTAGGCCTCGACGTACAGCGAGCGCGTCTTCTCGACGACCTCGGCGGGCACCTCGGGCGCCGGCGGCGCCTTGTCCCAGCCGGTCCCCGACGCCCAGTCGCGCACGTACTGCTTGTCGAAGCTGGGCTGGCCGTGGCCGGGCTCGTAGCCGTCGGCCGGCCAGAACCGCGACGAGTCGGGTGTGAGGACCTCGTCGCCCACGGTCAGCTCGTCGTTGTCGTCGAGGCCGAACTCGAACTTCGTGTCGGCGAGGATCACGCCGCGCTCCGCCGCGTGGTCGGCCGCGAACGAGTACAGGGCGATCGACAGGTCGCGCAGCCGCGCCATCAGGTCGCGGTCGCCGATCTCCTCGGCGGCCTCCTCGAACGAGATCGTCTCGTCGTGGCCGGTCTCGGCCTTGGTCGACGGCGTGAAGATCGGCGTCGGGAGCTTCTCGGACTCCTGCAGGCCGGGCGGCAGCTCGATGCCCGAGACCTTGCCGGACGCCTGGTAGTCCTTCCAGCCCGAGCCGGTGATGTAGCCGCGCACCACGCACTCGACCGGCAGCATCCGCAGCTTGCGCGCGACGATCGCGCGGCCGCGGACCTCGTCGGGCACGCCGTCGGTGGCGCTGTCGAAGTGGTTCGGGACGATGTGGCCGGTCCGCGAGAACCAGAACGCCGACAGGCCCGTGAGCACCTTCCCCTTGTCGGGGATGGGGTTCGGGTGGACGACGTCGTAGGTGCTGATCCGATCCGAGGCGACCATCAGCAGACGGTCCCCCAGGTCGTACATCTCGCGGACCTTGCCCGAAGCGATGAGGGGCAGGTCGGCGACTGGGCTCATTGGCCGCGATGCTAGCAGCGGGTTATGTCGACTCGGGGGCTCCCGCGATGGCGTCGAGACGCCCGACGATCTCGTGCGCGTGGCGCGTGTACGCGCCGTAGTCGAAGACCTTGTCGAGGTCGATCCCGAGCTCCTGGTGGCCCAGCAGGTCGCGCAGCGGGACGCCGCGGTCCCAGGCCTCCTGGGCGGACTCCTGGACGATCCGGTAGGCGTCGTCGCGCTGCATGCCGTGCTCAACGAGTGCGAGCAGCGCGCGCTGGCTGAACAGTGCGCCGTGGGTCAGCTCGAGGTTGGCCGCCATCCGGTCGGTGTGGACGACCATGCCGCTCACGACGCGCACCGCCAGCGCCTGCATGTAGTCGAGCAGGATCGTCGCGTCGGGCAGCGCGACACGCTCGGCGCCCGAGTGGGAGATGTCGCGCTCGTGCCACAGGGCGACGTTCTCGACGCCGGCCTGCGCGTATCCGCGCAGCAGCCGCGCGAGCCCGGTGATCCGCTCCGTCGTGATCGGGTTGCGCTTGTGGGGCATCGCGCTCGAGCCCTTCTGCTGGCCCGAGCGGAACGGCTCCTCGACCTCGCGCACCTCGGTGCGCTGGAGGTGGCGGATCTCGGTCGCCAGCCGCTCGAGCCCGGCCCCGGCCAGCGCGATCGCCTGCAGCAGCTCGGCGTGGCGGTCGCGCGGGACGACCTGGGTCGAGACGTCCTCGCGGCGCAGGCCGAGCGCGTCGAGCACACGCTCCTCGAACGCCGGGCCGAGCGTGGCGTACGTGCCGACCGCCCCGCTGAGCGCGCCGACGGACGCCTGCGCGAACGCTCGCTCCAGCCGCTCGGCGTTGCGATGCGCCTCGAACGCGAAGCCCGCCAGCTTGATGCCGAACGTCGTGGGCTCGGCGTGCACGCCGTGCGTGCGGCCGACGCAGACGGTGTCCACGTGCGCACGGGCCTGGGCGACGAGCGCCTGCGTGACCTCGCGGGCGCCCGCGACGACGATCTCGCCGGCCGCCTGCAGCTGTAGGCCGAGCGCGGTGTCGAGCACGTCGGAGCTCGTCAGCCCGAAGTGGATCCAGCGGCCGCCGGCGCCCGCACTCGAGCTGAGCACGTCGACGAAGGCGGCGACGTCGTGGTCGGTGACCTTCTCGCGCTCGTTGACCGCTTCGACCGTGAACGTCGCCGCGCGGATCGCCTCGAGGTCCTCGGGCGTCGGCCCGCTCTCGAGGCCTTCCGCCGCCGCGACCTCGACGCGGCGCCAGGTCTCCATCCGCGCCTCGTCGGTCCAGACGGCGCCGATCCCGGGGCGTGTGTAGCGCGCGATCACGTCGTTTCAGCCTAGGCGCGGCCTATCACGGCGGCGTGGATCTCCTCGATCTTCAGCTTCATGTCCGGCACCTCGCGCAGCAGCGCCAGCTCGGCCTCGAGCTCGGCGAGCAGCCCGCGCACATCGGTGAGGACGGCGGTCGCCTCGGCGAGGGTTCCCGCGACCGTGCCGAGCGTGCCCTCGACGTCCTCGAGCGTGTCGTCGACGCGGCCGAGCACGGGCTCGACGCTCTTGAGGGTGCGGTCGACCCGCTTGAGCAGATCGCCGACGGGGTTGCCCGGCAAGCGCGGCACGGCGCGAGACCATACGCATACGATCGCTGCGTGCGCCGCGCCACCGCGATGGCCATCGCTCTGCCGTTCACGGTTCCTGCCCTGCAGCACTGGACTCGGGCCGGCGGAACCTGCCGGGTCTCGGCGCATCCGCACTTCGTCCGCTCGGCGGGCCCGGCGCTCGGTCCCGAGGGCTACCGCCTGACCGTCGGGCCGCGGGCGACGACCGTCGCGTGGTCCACGGCGGCCGGCCGCTTCTACGCGACGCGCACGCTGCTGCAGCTGCGCGGGCAGTCGTTCGCCTGCGGGCGCGGCGTCGACAAGCCACGCTGGCCGGAGCGGGGGATGATGCTCGACGTCGGCCGGCGCTTCTACCCGCGCGCGTGGCTGACCGCGCTGATCAGGCGGCTGGCGGGCCTCAAGCTCAACCTGCTGCACCTGCACCTCTCCGACGACCAGGGCTTCCGCGTCGAGTCCGACAGCCACCCGGAGATCGTCTCGGCGCAGCACCTGACCAAGGCCGACGTCCGCGCGCTGCTCGCCACCGCCCGCCGCTACCACGTCACGCTCGTGCCGGAGATCGACATGCCCGGCCACATGACCGCGGCGCTCGCCAAGCACCCCGAGCTCCAGCTCGTCGACGCGACCGGACAGGCCCAGCCCGACAAGCTCGACGTGACGCTGCCCGCGGCGCGGAAGTTCGTCGGCGAGATCCTCGACGAGCAGCTGAAGCTGTGGAAGACGCCGTGGTGGCACGTCGGCGCCGACGAGTACCTCGGCGCGTTCTCCACCGCCGCCGACTACGACCGCTACCCCCAGCTCGCGGCGTTTGCCCAGGCGAAGTACGGGCCGGACGCCAACGGCCACGACGCGGTGCAGGACTTCGTCAACGAGCAGGTCGCGCGGGTCACGGCCGCGGGCAAGCGCGCCAGCGTCTGGGGCGACGGCATGAGCGGCGGCAGCAAGGTCTCGCTGCCGACCAGCGCGGTCGTCGAGTGGTGGGAGAACCGCGTCTCCCCGACGCCCGAGCAGCTCTCGGCCGGCGGCTACGACGTGCTCAACGTCGGCTGGTGGCCCCTGTACTACGTCAACGGCGGGCCGGTCGGCAGCCTGCGCTCGACCGAGCAGGACTTCTACGAGCAGTGGGATCCGTGGCGCTTCGAGGGCCCGTACACGACGCGCTGGGGCGGCGACGCGGTCGTCCAGCCGCCCGACGACCTGCTGAAGCCCGGCGACCCGCACCTGCTCGGCGCGACGCTCGCGGTCTGGAACGACGATCCGGCGAACGCCGGCGGCGATCCCGCGACCCTGCCCGGCGCGATCACTCCGCGCCTGCGGATCCTCGCGCAGAAGGCCTGGGGCTCGCCGGAGCCGGCGAAGACCTACGCGGACTTCGAAGCCCAGGCGTCGAAGGCGCGGCAGGACCGCAGCGCCGCCCGCCCGTGACAGCGCAGCTTGGTGAACGTCAGCGCGAGGTCTGACGTGACCGTTCCCGCGAAGCCGCCTGCGGCGAACGACCGCGTCCCGCCGAGGTCCACGGTGAAGTGGTGCTGCCGCAGCGCGTGGGGCGGAGCCTGCGCGACCGGCATGGCGTCCGCGTAGTCGTCGGGCAGGGGGCCGGCGCAGCGATTCGTGAACGCGTCGCTCCCGGATGAGCCCGCGAAGCTGAAGCCGCTGTTGGCGGTGCTGCTGCTGGCCGTGTTGCCGTAGGCGACCTCGAGGCGCCGGTGGCGGGCGCCGATCGCGATGAACGGCTGGATCTCGGAGACCTCCGAGTCGCTGCAGTCCGCCGCTCCGGCGGTGTGCACCAGAGCCACTGACGTGCTCTTCGCGAACAGCGCCACGAAGCCGAAGACATCCCGTCCGGCGGCGGTGAGCTCGGCGCCGGAGATGTGTGGACGGCCGATGGTCTGCGTGACCGACCCGGTCGTGTCGCAGGTCCCGTGCTGCGCGCAACCGGTCGCCTGATCGCCGTGGAAGTCCAGCCGCTGGGTCCCACCGGTGAGCTTGACCGCGTAGCGCCGCATCGGCGGTGGCGCCGCGAGCGCACCGGCGACGTGGATCGCGAACACCGCGGCGACGAGGATCCCTGCCCGGCCTCTCACGGCGCGCACCGTAGATGACGGTGCCGCAAAAGGCGCTGGTCAGGCCCTGAGGATCCGCAGCGCCAGCTGCGCCGCGTTCTTCGGGTTGTCCAGGCCGACGGCGGCGACCGGGACGCCAGGCGGCATCTGGACGATCGAGAGGATCGCGTCGAGGCCGCCCGCGGCGGTCAGCGACGAGGTCAGCGGCACGCCGATGACCGGGAGGTCGGTGTGGGCGGCGGCGACGCCGGGCAGCGCGGCCGAGATGCCGGCCACACCGAC
>Ga0207657_10006232_pt1 | contig 12397 bp, 13 predicted proteins | sample KBSC33metaG_FD_184316 | JGI IMG/M metagenome (GOLD analysis project Ga0207657, IMG submission 184316) | Corn rhizosphere microbial communities from Kellogg Biological Station, Michigan, USA - KBS C3-3 metaG (SPAdes) (version 2) | ecosystem: Host-associated > Plants > Roots > Rhizosphere > Soil ...
TGAAGGTGGGGCCGCGACAGCCGAACGGCACGCTGCCGGTGAGCGGAACGGTGGTCGCCGGCTCGCGCGTCGATGTCTACAGCGGCGACCCCGCCGGGACGGCCGCCACCAAGTTCGTCGGCGCGGCCACGCCGAGCGGGGGCGGCTTCTCGCTCGTGCCGAGCCCTGAGCCGGCGCCCGGCTCGAGGGTCAGCGCCACGGTCACGGGCAGCGGCACCTCCGAGTACGCGACCGCCACGGTGCCCACCGACGTCACCTCGCCATCCCTGCTCCGCGCGTTCGCCTTCAGCACCAACGAGGTGATCGTCACGCCCAGCGAGCCGGTCGCCGGCGGTTCGCTCAACCTCAGCGACTTCAGCCTGCAGATGGCGGGCGTGCCGCGCGCGCTCACGCAGGGCGGCGTGTCGCCGGACGGAGGTCGCATCTACCTGATCTCGTCGCAGCCCTGGAATCCGGGCGAGGCGGGCGGAATCTCACTGTCAGGCGCCGGCGTGCTCACGGACGTGGCCGGCAACTTCAACCTCGGCCCGAGCCCTATCTCGGTGGGGGCCGCGCCGGGCGATTTCTCGCCTCCCGTCGTGCTGAACCTCAAGCTGCGCCCGAGCAAGGTGTGCCTCACGAAGGCCAGGACCTGCAGGCACGTGGGCACCACGATCAGCTTCACCACCAATGAGGTGGGCAAGGCGGTGGTGGTGGTCAACCGTGCCAGCAACCGGCGGGCGGGCCAGTTCGTGAAGGCGGTAAAGGCCGCCGGTCTCGTGAAGATCCCCTGGCGCGGCACGATCCACGGCCGCAAGCTGCGCGCCGGGCGCTACGTGGTGGAGGTGTCGATGCGGGACAACGTCGGCAACGTCACCGACAGCCCTCCGTTCCAGGTGATCCACGTGGTCCGCACCAAACGCTGATTCTGAGCGAGCCCTTGCAGCGTCAAGGGATGGCGGCAGGTCGGACGAAACCAGTCTCGTGGCCATCGCCGCGACACCCCGTCAGTCGCAGCCCTTCGAGCACCTGATGCTCGACTTCCTGGCGTACCTCGAGTTCGAGCGCGGTCTGTCCCGCAACACGCTCGAGGCCTACCGCTCCGACCTGCTGCAGTTCGGCCGCTTCCTCGACGCGCGCCACGTCTCCGCCGTGACCGCGTCGAGCGCCGACGTGGCCGACTTCCTCGCGGGCCTGGCCCAGGGCAACGGCAAGCCGCCCGCCTCCACGGCCACGATCCACCGCAAGGCCGCCTGCCTGCGCTCGTTCTACCGGCACCTGCGCCGCGAGGGCGTGCGCGACTCCGATCCCACCGCGGCGCTCAGCGCGCCGCGCCGCGGCCGCAAGCTTCCGCACGTGCTCACCCGCGACGAGGTGAACCGCCTCCTGTCCCAGCCCCAGGGTTCCGAGCCCTCGGCGCTGCGCGACCGCGCGCTGCTCGAGACGATGTACGCCTGTGGCCTGCGCGCATCCGAGACGATCGGGCTCGAGCTCGCGGACGTGGACCTGGAGGAATGCGTGCTGCGCGCGCGGGGCAAGGGCTCCAAGGAGCGCGTGGTGCCGATCGGGCGCAAGGCGGTCGAGGCGCTCCGGATCTACCTCGAGCGCGGGCGCCCGCGGCTCGTGGGCGGGCGCAGCGAGCCGCACGTGTTCGTGAACTTCCGCGGCGGCGCGCTCACGCGCCAGGGCCTCTACAAGATCGTCCGCCGCCACGCGATGCGCGCCGGGCTGGCCGACCGCATGAGCCCGCATACGCTCCGCCACACCTTCGCCACCCATCTGCTGTCCGGCGGCTGCGACCTGCGCTCGGTGCAGGAGATGCTCGGCCATGCCGACGTGTCCACCACGCAGCTCTACACGCACCTGTCGAGCCAGCGCCTGAAGGACGTGTACTTCAAGGCGCACCCGCGCGCGACCGCGAGCTAGGCGGCTAATAACCTCGGGTGGCGATGCCCGAGCTGCCCGAAGTAGAGACGATCCGCCGCCAGCTGGCGCCCGCCGTGGAGGGGCGCGTGCTGGAGGAGCTCGAGGTGCTGGACGCGCGCTGGTCCGAGCCCGCGCCGCCGAACGAGCTGGCCGACGCCGTGCGCGGCCGCGGGATCGCGGCGCTGTCGCGGCGCGGCAAGTACCTGATCTGGGAGCTCGAGGACGACGTCTACGTGGCCATGCATCTGCGCATGACCGGCAACCTGCTGGTCGTGCCGGCTGGCGAGGACACGCCGGACCGCAAGCACCTGCGCGCGCGCCTCAAGCTCGACAACGGCATGCGCGTGCTGTTCGTGGACGTGCGCCGCTTCGGCACCGGGATCGTGCTGCTCGGCCACGACGCGCTGGAGGACTACTTCTCGGCGCGTCTGGGCGTGGAGCCGCTCGGCCCCGACTTCACGGCGGACGCCCTGCGGGCGCTCGCAAAGGGCCGCAGGGCGCCGGTGAAGGCGTTCCTGCTGCAACAGGAGCGCGTGGCCGGCGTGGGCAACATCTACGCCGACGAGGCGCTCTTCCGCGCGAAGATCCATCCGCTGCGCCCGGTGGGCACGCTCAAGCGCGCACAGATCGAGGCCCTGCGCGATGCGGTGGTGGACTCGCTCAACGCGGGCATCGACGCCAAGGGCGCCACGATTGACGACTTCCGCCACACCGACGGCGCGAGCGGCTCCTTCCAGGACCGCTTCCTGATCCACCTGCGCGAGGGCGAGCCGTGCGTGCGCTGCGGCACGACCGTGAAGAAGATGCGCGCGGCCGGACGCGGCACATACGTTTGCGAGCACTGCCAGCCGCGCCCCCGCCATACTCGTGCGCATGGACCTTCGCGAAACACAAAAGCCGCTCAAGGACGCGTATCGCGTTGACCCCGAGCAGGCTCAGATAACTCTCACGGCCCGCGGCGGCGGCGCCGAGGAGGGGCCGATCACCTGCAACGTCGACATCGGCCGCATGATCTACGAGGCCCAGGCCCATCCGGGCGTGGGCGGCCCGGGCACCGGGGCCTGCTCGGGCGACCTGCTGCTCGGCGCGCTCGCGGCGTGCGCTCAGCTCACCTGCCAGATGGTGGCGACGGCGATGGATCTGCCCGTGAACAGCATCGAGACGGTGGTGGAGGGCGACCTCGACCTGCGCGGCACGCTCGGCCTGGACCGCGAGGTGGGGGCAGGCTTTCACGCGATCCGCGTGCGCTTCGAGGTGGACGCGCCGGATGTGAGCAACGAGGACCTCTCCTCGCTGCACAAGAAGGCGGAGCGCTACTGCACCGTGTTCCAGACGCTGGCCACGACGCCCGAGCTGTCCACCGAGCTGGTGCACGGGTAGGCGGGAGCCCGCGGCCCGCCGAGACTGCAGCGGACCGCGGGCCGGGTACCCCACCGGGGGGCTAGGAGCGCACCTGCTCGGCGTTCTCGCGGGCGCTTTCCTTCAGCTCTTCGCCATGCTCCTGTCCGCGCTCCTTCGCGGTGTCCAGGGCGCTCTGGGCCGCCTCTCCAGCGACCTGCTTGCCGCGCTCGAGGGCTTCCTGTCCCGTGTCGACGGCCTGCTGCTTGACCTGGTCCGCCACAGGCCCGAGCTTCTCGTCCTCGACCTTCGTCGAGGGCACGAGCATTCCGGCCACGAACCCCACGGCCACCGCGCCGAGCGCGAGACCGATCGGGTTCTCCTGGGCCACTCCCACCGCCTGGCGGGCGCCGTCCTTGACCTCACCCGTATCGGGCGTCGCGCCAGAGATCTTCTCGCGCAGGCCCTGGGCCTTCTCCTGCACCGATTCCTTCGCGCGCGAGCGGACGTCGGTCCTGTAGCCGATGGCGTCGACCGTGTTGCCCATCTGATTGCGGGTCTCTTCTATCTGCTGCCGGATCGCGTCTGGGTCTTGGCCCATTGCACATCCTCCTTAACGGTTTCAACTGTTTGCTCGGGCACCGGCGGGGCGGCTTCCTGCACCTTGTCCCGCCCGCGGAGGGCCAGGACTCCGGCCAGCGCGCCCCACACGAGCGCGACGATCAGCGCGGCGAGCCAATCCGCCACGGCGTGGTTGAGGGCGAGGACCAGGCACGCGGTGAGCGCGCCCAGGCTGAGCAGGCCGGTGACGCCCGCGGCGCCGAACATCCCGGCGCCGAGGCCCGCCTTCTTGCCCTTCTCAGCCAGCTCGGCCTGCGCCAGCTCGAGCTCCTGCCGGACGAGCTGGGTCGTTTCCTGTGAGAGCCGCTTGAGCAGCTCCCCGATCGGCTCCTGCCGCAGCTCGTTGTCTTGAGTGTCGGTGGCCATGGTCAGGCGCGCGAAGGCGCGATTTCACCCGCGTGTGGCTCGACCGGAGTGGCCGCGGGGTCGGGTGCCTCGGTGTAGGGGCCCGCGGTCGGGCGTGCTCGGCCTTCCTCCCACTGGCCGGAGCGTCCGCTGCCGTTCGAGTCGCCGCTACGCGCCCGCGACTGATAGCGGTCGCGGCTCGATGCCTTGAGGAAGCGTGAGGCGGCGAAGCCGAGCGCGATGCCACCGGCCACGACGGCCCAGGGCTGGCGCCGGCCCGCCTCCTCGATGTCGTGCAGGATCCGGTCCGAGTCCGCTTCCTGCAGGTAGCCACCGACCCGCTCGGCGCGCTCGGCCACCTGGTCGGCGACCTTGGCCGGACCGTCCTTGCCCTGCTTGCGCAGCTCATCGCTCACGCTGCGGATGTCGCCGGCGGTGGTGGACACGCGCTGACCGGCCTCGGTGGAGCGCTGGTCCACCTGCTCGCGGGCGCGGCCGCGGGCCTTCCCGCCTACCTCCTGGGCTTTGTGTCTCGCCTCGCCGGCGGCGTCTTGCATCTGTGCCATCTGGATCCCTCCGTGAAGTGCCTGGGACCGGTAGGGATGTCCGGCTCCCACTAACCCAAACGGGTATCGAGGGAGAACGGTCGTTCTGGCGCCTTGGCGGTAATCAACTACATCCTCAATCTATATAGTTTTGACATATGGTTATGCAAAGAAGGTCGGCGGCCCTGGACGTGGCGGCGGTGCTCCCACAGCGCGCCGCGCGCCTCAGCCGGATGTTGTGGCGCCACTACGACGGCGAGATCTCGCGCACCGAGGCCGGCGTGCTGAGCACGCTCTCGGAAGGCCGCCGGCGCATCACCGAGCTGGCCGAGATCGAGGGCGTGGCGCAGCCGACGATGACCGTTCTCGCGGGGAAGCTCGAGGAGCGCGGCCTCGTCTCACGTCAGCGAGATACCTCGGACGGGCGAGTGGTGCTGGTGGATATCACGGGCGAGGGCCGGGTAGCTCTCGATCGACTCCGCGCTCAGTACCGCGATGTGCTCGAGCAACGCATGGCCTCGATGTCCAACAAAGAGGTCGCGGCGCTGCGCGCGGCCACCGACGCGCTTGGAGGGCTGATCGAGTCCCTCCAGCAGGGGAGGCACTAGATGACTTCAGCGGAACATGGGGGCGGGGGCTTCTTCTCCCAGCCCAAGGCTGTGTGGGCGGTGGCGTTCGCGGCCGTGGTCTCGTTCATGGGACTTGGCCTGGTGGACCCGATCCTGCCGGCGATCGCGCATGACCTGAAGGCGTCGCCCAGCGACGTCGAGCTGCTGTTCACGAGCTACTTCGCCGTGACCGGCGTGACCATGCTCGTCACGAGCGCGGTGTCGAGCCGCATCGGTCCCAAGCGCACGATGCTCGCGGGCCTCGCGCTGATCATCGCGTTCAGCGCCGCCGCGGGAGCGTCCAATTCGATCGGCGCCATCGTCGGCCTGCGCGCCGGCTGGGGCCTGGGCAACGCGCTCTTCATCGCCACCTCGCTGTCGGTGATCATCGGCTCGGCCAGCGGCGGCGTCGCCGGCGCGGTGATGATCTACGAGGCCGCGCTGGGTCTCGGGATCTCGGTCGGTCCGCTGCTCGGCGGCGAGCTGGGCAGCATCAGCTGGCGCGGACCGTTCTTCGGCGTGGCGGTGCTGATGGCGATCGGCCTGGTGGCCACGCTCGTCTTCCTCGACAAGACGCCGGCGCCCGCGCGGCGCATCTCGGTGATCGAGCCGCTGCGCGCCCTCAAGCATCGCGCCACCCGCGGCAGCGGCCTCACGGCGGTCTTCTACAACTTCGGCTTCTTCACGCTGCTGGCCTACACGCCGTTCCCGCTAGGCCTCGGCGCGCACGAGCTCGGCTACGTGTTCTTCGGCTGGGGAGTGATGCTGGCGATCTTCGCGGTGTTCGTGGCGCCGCGCATCTCGCGCCGCTTCGGTGACATTCGCGGCCTGGGCGCCGCGCTCGGCGGCCTCGCGCTGATCCTTGCGCTCATGGGCGTGTTCCACGCCTCGCAGACCGCGCTGATCGTGTGCGTGATCGTGGCCGGCACCGTGCTCGGCCTGACCAACACGCTGATGACGCAGGTGGTGATGGAGTCCGCGCCGGTCGAGCGCCCGATCGCCACCGCCGCCTACAGCTTCGTGCGCTTCTGCGGCGGCGCGATCGCGCCGTTCGTGGCCGGCAAGCTGGGCGAGCACGTGAGCGTGCAGTCGCCCTTCTACCTGGGCGCGGCGATGACCGCGGTGGCCGTCGGCGTCCTCTGGTTCTACCGGCACTCGCTGGTCCCTACACCCGAGACCCGACACCCGACACCCGACCCAGGACGCCCGGCACCCGTCCTCCGCCCCGGCCGCGCGCCGATGGTGGTCGCACTCGGCGGAGCCAGCGCCGAGCAGGTGAGCGAGATGACGGTGCCGCTGGCTCGCGCCCGCGGATCGGCGGTGCACGTGCTTCACGTGATCGAGACGGAGGTCGTGGCAGGCGAGAGCGCGATCGACCTGGAGACGCCCGGCGAGGCCGCGGAGATGCTCGAACGATCGCTGGAGAAGATCCGCCAGGCGGGCGTGCCGGTGACCGGCGAGCTGCTGCGCAGCGTCGGCGGCCACCTCGACGTGGCCGCTTCGGTCCTGCGCCGCTCGGCAGAGCTGAAGGCCGGCCTGATCGTGGTGGGTCCCGACACGCGCAAGGAGCTGCTCGGCGCGGGCGTGACCGCGGAGATCGCCGCCAAGGCACCGACCCACGTGGTCGTGATCAACCCCGCCGCGGGCTCGCTGGGCACACCGGTGCCCGGCGCGCGCGAGCGGATGACCGATCCGGCCGAGCTCTGGGCCGGCTAGAGATGCTCCGCCAGCCAGTCCGCCAGCGGCCCCTGGGCAACTTCCACGAACCGCTTCTCGAGCTGCGCACCGTGCTCGAGGAGCAGTTCGGCCACGCCCACGAAGTCGCGGTTCGGAAGCTCGTGGTACTGCGAGGCCAGGAACGTCCATGCCATCGGGGTGTCGAACTCCGCGCCGGAGCTAGCGTGCGGATCGGCGCCTCGCGCGAGCAGCAGCTCGACCACGCTCGGCTTGCCGACCCAGCACGCGTGGTGGAGGAGGGTGCCGGGCGGGCCGCCGCCCACGTGGCCGAAGAAGTCCGTTCCGATCACGTCGATGATCCGCTCGCGGTGGTCGCGCCGGAGCACGGCCAGGATGAGCACCTCCTGGGCGTCGGCGCTCAGCTTGTCGGGCAGCGGATGCGCCGGGAGCTCGCCGCGCGCCAGCGCGGCCACGGCCACGTCTTCGGGCGCCACGTCCGTGGACGCGCCCAGGTCGGCGAGCAGCCGCGCCACCTCGTCGTTTCCCCGGAGCACCGCGTTCTGGTAGGCCGTCCGGTACTCGTCCTGCGGGGTCGACCACTCGCCGCCCTTCTTGTCGAGCGGTGCCCCGTTCTCCGCGAGCAGCCGGATCATCTGGGGGCCGTTCCCGCGCCGGACCGCGTGCACGAGGACGTGTGATTCGGACAGGTCCGCACCGGCGTCGATCATCAGCCTCACGTGCTCGATGTGCTCGTAGTCGATCGCGTGCCCGACGCCGTTCGTGCCGTTGGGATCCGCCCCGTGCTCGAGCAGCAATCTCAGACAGGCCGGATCGCCTGACTCACACGAGTGGTAGACGGACTCGCCGTCGTTGGGGTCGGCGCCAGCATCGAGCAGCAGCTTGGTGAGCTCGGGGTTGTGAACGACTCCTGCCGCGCCATAGACGGCGGACATGTCGCCGTACTCGTTGCGGAAGGTCACGTTCGGGTCAGCGCCTCGATCGAGCAGCTCCCGCGCCAGATCCACCGATGCGAAGCACGAGTGCGTGACGTACAGGAGCGGCGCCCAGCCGAGCGGCCCGCCCGGAGCGTTCACGTCGGAGCCGTCGAAGCCGCGTCCGAGCGCCAGCCTGGCCCACGGGTCGTCAGCGATCTCGGGCCGCGCGTCGAGCAGGCGCTGCGCGCGCTCGCACCGCCCCTCGGTGGCCGCGCGCAGGAACGACTCCACAGTCGCTTCGGGCGCGTGCACGCGCGAAGTCTAAGCGGCCAAGAGCTCGTCGAGCACGCCGTCGCGGTCGGCTTCGAGGAGCTCGCGGAAACCACCGAGCGGGCGACCGTCGATCAACACCTGGGGAAAGGTCATCTGCCCGGTAAGGGCAACGAGATCGGCGCGGCCGTCGGGGTCCTTTGCGAGGTTGATCTCCTCGTACTGGACTCCCCGACTATCGAGCAGGGCCTTTGCCTGCCTGCAGAAGCCGCAAGGCTCCGTGGTGTAGACCACGACGTCCGCCATCCCGGTCACAGTCTAGAAAGTGCCCGGGCTGTTCAAGACAGAGGCGATCGTGCTGCGCTCCATCCGGTATGGCGAGGCCGACCGCATCCTGCATCTCTACACGCGTGACAGGGGCCGGATCGGGGCGATCGCCAAGGGCGTGCGCAGGCCAAAGTCGCGCTTTGGCGGCCGGCTCGAGCCGCTCTTCAGGGTCGACCTGGTGATGCACGAGGGCAGGGGAGAGCTGGCCACGGTCACCTCAGCCTCCACGGTCAGCGCTCACCCCCGGCTGCGCGACGGGCGCGAGACGCTCCAGCGCGCCACCCAGGCGTGCGACGCCGTGCTGCGCCTGTTCGACTCCACCGAGCCGAACCGCCCGGCCTACCACCTGCTCTGCAACGAGCTGACGCTGCTCGACGAGCGCCCCGAGGCGGCCAGCCGCGCCCAGGCGCTGGCGTTCCGGCTCAAGCTGCTGCTCGCCGCGGGCTTCATGCCGGAGCTGGCGGCCTGCGCGTCGTGTGGCGAGCGCGAGCACCTCGGCGCCTTCTCGGCCAGCGCTGGGGGCATCGTGTGCGCGGGCTGCGAGGCCGGCTCGTTCCCGCTCGACCGGGCCGCGCACACCTTCCTCGTGGAGGCGCTGGCCAAGCCGCTGGCGGAGGCGCCGGTGGCGGACGAGCCGGCGCTGCGCCAGGCGGACCGCGCGATCACGGAAACCCTGGAGCACCACGCACACGTGCGCCTCGCCCGAGTCGCGTAAGGTCCACGCCCGATGGAGGGCAAGCGGCTCGTGATCGACCACGTCGGCGTGGGGGTCCGCGACTACGACGAGAGCGTGGCGTTCTACTCGGCCGCGCTGGCGCCGCTGGACCTCCAGCTCGTGGCCCTGACGGGCGGCGACAACCGCGCCGCCGGCTTCGGCCGCAAGGGCCAGGACGCCTTCTGGATCCACGAGGGCCGCCCCGCCGGCCGCGCGCACATCGCGTTCGAGGCCACGAGCCGGGAGCAGGTGGACGGTTTCTACGCCGCAGCGATCGAGGCCGGTGCGCGCGACAACGGGGCTCCCGGGCTGCGGACCGAGTACAGCGCGACCTACTACGCGGCCTACGTGCTCGACCCGAACGGCAACAACATCGAGGCCGTTTTCCACGGCGACGCCCCGAACGAAAAGGGCCTGCGAGTGGCGCGATGACGGTCCGCAAGGCGGAGCCGTCCGAGCTGCCAGAGGTGGCGCGCCTGCTGGCACGCGCCTTCTACGACGACCCAGCCATGAGCTGGGTGTTCCCGCGCGACGACAGGCGGTTCGCTCAGACCGAGCGCTTCTGGGCCACGCGCCTGAGGTACCTCTCCCCGCAGGACCAGGTCTACGTGACAGACGACCTGACCGCGGCGGGCGTGTGGGCGCTTCCCGGCCAGTGGGAGGTGAGCTGGCGGGAGACGGCCGAGATGGGGCGCCAGATGCTCACGCCGCGGCTGCCTATGCTGCTCGCGGGCCTGCTGCGGCTGGAGCGCTCGCACCCGCACGAGCCGGACAGCTTCTACCTGCCGGTGCTCGGCACGGACCCCGCGCGCCAGGGCCAGGGCCTCGGCACCGCGCTCATGCAGCCCGTGATGGAGATGTGCGACCGCGAGGGCGTGCCCGCCTATCTCGAGTCCTCGAAGGAGCGCAACATCGACTTCTATTCGCGCTTCGGCTTCCGCGTGCTCGAGGAGGTGAAGCTGCCCCGCGGCCCCAAGATGTGGCCGATGTGGCGCGATCCGGCCCGCCCCGGGCAATAAGATGGCGGCTTGACCGGAACGAAGTGGGTCTACGAGTTCTCGGAGGGATCGCGCGAGATGCGCGACCTGCTGGGAGGCAAGGGCGCAGGCGTCGCGGAGATGACCCGCATCCTCGGCCCGGAGCGAGTACCCGCCGGCTTCACGATCACCACCGAAGCCTGCGTCGCCTACATGAAGGCGGGCCAGGAGGAACCCGAGGGTCTCGAGCAGCAGGTGTCCGAGGCCCTCACTGCTTTGGAGGAGCACGCGGGCAAGGAGCTCGGCGATTCGGGCGATCCGCTGCTCGTGTCCGTGCGCTCGGGCGCGCGCGAGTCGATGCCCGGGATGCTCGACACGGTGCTCAACCTCGGGCTGAACGACGAGAGCGTTGAAGGCCTGGCGGAGAAGACCGGTAACCCGCGTTTCGCGTGGGACTCCTACCGGCGCTTCCTGCAGATGTTCGGGAACGTGTGCCGCGGCGTGCCGGGCGAGCGCTTCGAGGACGCGATCAAGGCACGGAAGTCGGAGAGCGGCGTGAAGGACGACACCGAGCTCGACACAGATGACCTCAAAGCGCTCACGGACACGTTCAAGGGCATCTTTCGCGAGCACACGGGCGAGGAGTTCCCGCAGGAACCGCGCGACCAGCTGCGCCAGGCCATCCGCGCGGTGTTCGACTCCTGGCTGGGTCCGCGCGCGGTCGAGTACCGGCGCATCAACCGCCTGCCGGACGAGTGGGGCACGGCGGTGAACGTGCAGCAGATGGTGTTCGGCAACAAGGGCGACGACTGCGCGACGGGCGTGGCCTTCTCGCGCGACGAGATCACCGGCGCGCCCGAGCCGAGCGGCGACTTCCTGGTGAACGCGCAGGGCGAGGACGTGGTGTCGGGCGTGCGCACCCCGCTCGACATCTCGGAGATGAAGGACGTGATGCCCGAGGCGCACGCGCAGCTGATGGAGATCCTGCGCACGCTCGAGCAGCACTACAAGGACATGCAGGACACGGAGTTCACCGTGGAGGAGGGGCACCTGTACATGCTCCAGACGCGCAACGCCAAGCGCCCTGCGCAGGCGGCGGTGCGCTTTGCGGTCGACGCGGTGAAGGAGGGGCTGCTCGATCGCGAGGAGGCGATCGCGACCATCGATGCCGGCGCGCTCGATGCGCTGCTCCACCCTGCGTTCGACTCAGACGCCGAGTTCGAGGTGCTGGCCGAGGGCGTGGCGGCGTCACCGGGTGCTGCCAAGGGCGCGATCGTGTTCACGGCGGACGACGCGGTGCACGCGGCCGAGCAGGGTCGCGACGTGGTGCTGGTGCGCCCGTTCACCGAGGCGGACGACGTGGCCGGCTTCCACGCGGCGCGGGGCATCCTCACCAGCGAGGGCGGCAAGGCCAGCCACGCGGCGCTCGTGGCGCGCGGGATGGGACGTCCAGGCGTGGTGGGGGCAGCGGCGCTCGAGATCGACCTGAACGCGCGCGAGGTGCGCGTGAACGGCACGGTGCTGCACGAGGGCGACACGATCGCGATCGACGGCTCGCGCGGAATCGTGACCACCGACGACGTGCAGCTCGTGGACCCCAAGGTGGACCAGAACTTCGAGGCCGTGCTCGAGTGGGCGGACGAGGTGCGCAGGCTGGGCGTGCGCACCAACGCCGACACGCCGGAGGACGCGGCCAAGGCGCGTCAGTTCGGCGCCGAGGGCATCGGCCTGTGCCGCACCGAGCACATGTTCATGGCCGAGGACCGCGTGCCCAAGATGCGGGCGATGATCATGGCCGACAGCGAGGAGAACCGGCGCGCGGCACTCAAGGACCTCTTGCCGCTGCAGCAGCAGGACTTCGAGGGCCTGTTCGAGGAGATGGCGGGGCTGCCGGTCACGATCCGGCTGCTCGACCCGCCACTCCACGAGTTCCTGCCCGGTCTCGAGGAGGTGGCGCAGGAGGTCGAGCGCGCGCGGATCGAGCGCACGCCGGACCTCGAGGAGCTCGAGGCCACGCTCGACAAGATCCACTCGCTGTCCGAGACCAACCCGATGCTCGGCACGCGCGGCTGCCGGCTCGGCATCCTCCACCCCGAGATCTACGAGATGCAGGTGAGCGCGATCCTGCGGGCCG
>Ga0207657_10006233_pt1 | contig 12397 bp, 9 predicted proteins | sample KBSC33metaG_FD_184316 | JGI IMG/M metagenome (GOLD analysis project Ga0207657, IMG submission 184316) | Corn rhizosphere microbial communities from Kellogg Biological Station, Michigan, USA - KBS C3-3 metaG (SPAdes) (version 2) | ecosystem: Host-associated > Plants > Roots > Rhizosphere > Soil ...
AGTTCTCATCGACATGGAATGAATCGGGCGACTTGAGCGACAGCCTGGCCGTCTTCCACGTCTCTGTCGGATGGACAAATGTGGTACCGTGATCCGTGAGCGAAACCTTCACCGGCATCGCGAATCCGGGAACGACGTTGGACCAGCGGTACGACAGCTCGGAGCCGTTGACGCGATACTCGAAGGTCGGCACCATCGTCGTATTGAGGTATTCCTGGAATACCTTGCTGAGATCGATCCCGGCGTGCTCGCTGATGTAGTCCTCCACTTCAGTTCCGCTTACGATCTGGTGCCGGTACGTCTTCTGCAGGCCGCGCAGAATGCCGCGCCACTTTGCGTCGTTGTTGACGATCTGACGAATCGTGTGCAGCATGTTGCCGCCCTTGTAGTACATGTCGCCCGAGCCTTCGTCATTCACGTTGAAGTGTCCGACGATCGGCTTGTCGTTCCTGATCAGCTTGCGTGTGCCGATCACGTAAGCAGCGCCCGCAGCCTTTCCGTCCTGACATTCAGTGTAGAGGTTCTCGGAATAATTCGCGAAGCTCTCGTGGACCCACATGTCGGCGTGATCCTTCGCCGTGAGGCTGTTGCCCCACCACTCGTGCGCGCTCTCGTGCACTATGATGAAGTCCCACTTGAGTCCCCACCCGGTCCTGGAAAGATCCCGCCCCAGATACCCGTTCTCGTAGTGGTTGCCATACGCCACGCCGCTCTGATGCTCCATGCCGAGATGCGGCGCCTCGATGAGCTTGTAGCCGTCCTTGTACCACGGATACGGACCGAACCAGTGCTCGAAGCATGCGAGCATGGATTTCGCCTGCGGGAACTGTTTTCTGGCCTTGTCCAGGTTGTACGCGAGCGGCCAGAAGTCGAGCGTCAGGGTCCCGTCCTCGCCCTTGTACGTATCGCTGAAGTGGGCGTACTTGCCGGCGTTGACTTCGACATCATAGTTGTTGATCGGATTCTCGACGAACCAGTCGTACGTCGTCGTGTGATCGGCGTTGCGCGTGGTCTTCCGCAGACGGCCGTTGGAAACGTCGATGATCGAATCCGGTACGGTTATGGCAATGCGCTGACTGTCGGGTTCGTCGGCCTCGAGATCCTTGTTGGGCCACCACACGCTTGCGCCCAATCCCTCGCACGCGGTCGCGATCCACGAGTGGCCTGCACTATCGTGCGCCCATACGAAACCGCCATCCCACGGAGCGCGCTTTGCGACACGCGGCCGTCCGTGGTAGAACACCGTCATCGACTTGCTCTGGCCGACAGGCTGCGGCGCTACGAGCGAGACGAAGAATGCGTTCCCGTCACGCCGATACGTGACCTTCTGCCCATCCTGCACCATACTGTCGACTTCCATGGGGACCTGAAGATCGACCTGCATTTCGCGCGCAGGCTTCACGATGCGGTACGTGATGCCGTTATAACCGCTGATTGTGCTGTCGGACGGATCGACCTTCACGTGCAGGTCGTAGAACGTCGCGTCCCACCATGCGCGCTCAGGCGTGTCGCTGCCGCGCAGCGTATCGGCATGAGTAAACACACGCGGAGTGTCCTGTTGAGCAGCAACCGGCACGATCGGGGCGACTGCAACCACGCCCATTATGAAAGTGGTTGCACAGAGAAGAGTGATCTTTCGCATGTCTTGAGTTGCGGGGGTAACAGGTCGGACGAACGACGGCCGGCCGGAACAGGATATCGTATACAATCTTACGCCTTGACCGGCCGGCCGCCACGCCAGAATCTGTCGCGGATCGTCAGGCGGTACCCGACATGATCTCCCCGCACGCTATGCGCGCACCTGCATTGCCAGCCGGATCGCTCATGTTGTCATCCGCCGTCGCGTGGATCACCAGCGCGCTTCCGTCGGCATCGAACAGGCTGTGTGCACCCGGCGTCAGCGACACGCGGCTCGTCCTCGCATCGTACTCCGCGTTGCCCGACGCATCCACGGTCATGTTCGGCAGATCACCCGCATGCGGTCCTGCAGGATTGTTCAAACCGTGATGTTTTGATTCCGGATTGAAATGCCCGCCGGCAGATGTGAACGCCGGCGCGACACACGAACCAACTGCATGTATGTGTACTCCATGAAGTCCGGCGGGCAAGCCTGCGACTTTCATGTGGACGTGCACCATGCCGCCGGCATCCTGCGTGAGTGTCGCGGTTCCGACGCGCTCACCCGCGGAGCTCATGACGACAGCATGTGCACTCGCGGCAGGGGGAGCTGCGCTCAGCGGTGCACCCGCGGACGCGCACGCGGCCAGCGTCCCAGCGGACAATCCCGCTACGGCAATTTTCAGGATAGACATCGATTCGTCCCCGTTCGTGGTTTGTGGTTCGGGTTACTTCCGCGCCGGTCACCGTGCGAGCGACGCATCTCGTTCGGAGGGCGCAATCCTCGCGCCGGCGCGAGCGTTTCTCAAGATACGGCGTCCGGTAGGACGCTGCTGGCGATCGCGAAATGCAAAAAAGGGCCAGACCGCTTTCGCGATCTGGCCCTTCATTCGAAAAGTGGCTCGACTACTAGCCGATCTTCGTTACGTTCTCGGCCGCGGGACCCTTCTGGCCCTGCACGATCTCGAACTCGACGCGCTCGCCTTCGGCGAGAGTCTTGAAGCCGGATCCACCAATCGCGGAATGATGAACGAAGCAATCCTTCGTACCATTCTCAGGCGTGATGAAACCGAAGCCCTTCGCGTCGTTGAACCACTTAACAGTACCGGTCGTACGCATGCGTTGTCCTTTTGCAGTTTTGGCCGAAATGGGTATGCCGTACGACCATGAGTAGTGTTCGTGATCAGTGCCCTCACGATGGGGATCCTAGCCCGGATCGGGTTTTAACCCGACTGCAACGCCGGACAGCAAAAAGGAGCCTGCAATACCAGGCTCCTAGTTACATGGGAACTTGTCGTACACGAATGCACGCGTCGCACTAATGAATTTACCGTGTACGGCAGAATACGCAAGCCCCAATTTCATTCTTTTTTCGAAGACCCCTCCTTGCCGGGCCGGGACGAGCGTCCCGGCCCGGCAAGGAAGTCCGTTACAGCGCTCTTACGGGTTGCCGTCCTCTTCTTCCTCACCCCCAAAACCGGACGAGCTGTCGTCCCCCAGTCCCGGGCTGCGCTCGACGTGGACCGTCTGACGCTGCACCTCGCCGCCCACTGTCATCGTCACGAGGTAGTCGCCCGTGCCAGCCAACGGCGCCGCGCGACCGCCGAATCCGCGGCCAGCCGGATAGCTGCTTCCGGGGATCCTGACGAGCTGGAAAACGTCCCTGAGGAGCGTCTGGTCGATCGGCGCTTCCCCGCCCGGCCCACCGGGGCCGCCACGGGCACCGGCACGCGCACCGGCTGCTCCAGCACGACCAGCGGCACCTGGCGCGCGCGGAGCCGGCGACTCCGCCGGACGGGCGACGAAGCGCTCGCTCGGTGCAGTACCACGCCCGAAGCCTCCAAAGCCACCACCACCGCTCACGAGCTGTGCCTTGATGCGGGTCAGCTCCGCAGCGTTGCCACCAGCCTTCGTCATCGAGTCGATAACGAAGTCGACGCGCTGCATGTAAGCCACGCTATCGCGATGCTGCGACGGGGAGAGTGGCTCCGGCTTGGTGCGGGTGCGGAAGTCCCAGTACGCACGATTGATCGACGCACCAGACGCACGCGGTCCGTTCACGATCGCAACTGTATCTCCGCTCGCGCTCGTAACCGTGAACTTCACGGAGTCGCGCACTCCAGCGGCAAGACGGTATGTGAACTGTGCGCCGTACGGCACGCTCGTGCCCTGGAATGTCTTCTGTCCAGTCTCCTGACCTTCGACAGGCGACTCACCGTACTCGAACGCGGTGGACGGCGCGAAGAAGTGGGTGCCGTTGCCGCGCGCGCTCGCATCCTTCATCTGCTCGAGTGGCGCGATGTCGACGATCCAGATGCTGCGTCCGTGCGTGCCAGCGATCAGCTCGTGATCCCGCGGCTGGATCTTGAGATCGTACACCGGCACGGTTGGAAGACCGGTCATGAAGCGCTGCCAGCTTGCGCCGCGATCCATGGAGACGTATGCCGCGACATCGGTACCGAGGAACAGCAGATCGCGGTTGACGGGATCCTCGCGAATCACACGCACCCAGTTCGGTGCGTCTGTCGGAATGTTGTTCGCAATCGAGCGGAAGGTCTTGCCGAAATCGGTCGTCACGAACACGTACGGCGTGAAATCGTTCCGCTCGTGATTGTCGAACGTCACGTAGAAAGTCGCAGAGTCGAACGCCGACGGCTCGATGCGGCTCACTTCGGTGTTCTTCGGGACGCCGGAGAAGTGCGTCGTGATATTCTCCCACGTAGCTCCGTCGTTGCGAGTCAGCCAGACGTTACCGTCGTCTGTGCCCGCATACAGCAATCCTGCACGAATCGGTGACTCGGCGAGCGTGGTGATCGTTCCATACGTCTCGGCACCAGTGGCATCCAGCGTGATACCGCCGGTGGTGTGCATGCTGATGTTGATCTTCGCCGTGTCCTGAGTGGACAGATCGGGTGAGATCGGGAACATGTGGTCGCCGCGATCGAGCGACTTGAGAACACGATTGCCGCCCATGTAGAGCGTCTGCGGCGCGTGCGACGACAGGAAGTACGGAGACTCCCAGTTGAAGCGCATGTCGGAAACGATCGAGTCCGCCTTCTGGCGTGCCCTGATCTCCGCGAGCGTCTTCTTCATTGCGGGCGTCTCGGGCTGCGTGGTGTCGCCGCGTACGATGACGAGTGAATCCTCGAATTGCTGATACCGCTCGCGGTACGACGGCTTGCGAATCTGTGAACGCTCACCGGTCGCGTAGTTCATGCGTCCCAGTGCCCCACCCTGCGACTCGGCGTAGATGATATCCGGATTCGTCTGATCCTGAGCGGTGTAAAAACCGTCACCGCCTCCCGTGACGAACCACATCGCGTTGGTGATGTTGCCGCGGGCGCGCCGGCTCGGACCGCACATCGAGCCGTTGTCCTGCAATCCGCCGCAGACGCGGTACGGGATTCCCATGTCGTAGCTCACGGCGTAGAACTGGCCGATTGCAATCGTGTTGATGAAGTCGTAGTTCCCGCCCCTGTCCCACGTCTGCGAGATTCCGCCGTCGTCACCGACGATGAAGTGCGCAGGATCGTTCGGATCGATCCACATTGCGTGGTGATCGACGTGAATGCCGATGGTGGCATTGCGAACCGTCTTGCCGCCGTCGTCGGAGAAGTTGACGGGCGTCGATGACCAGTACACACGATTCGGATCCTTGGGATCGACGCGAACCTGCGAGTAGTAGAACGGCCGCACATCGTTGTCGTTCATCTTGGTCCACGTTGCGCCGGCGTCCTCGGAGCGATACAGTCCGCTCTCCAGTTTCTGCCGTCCCTTGGTGCTGGTGCTCTTCTTTGGATTCGGAAGCGAATCGGCTTCCACCAGCGCGTACACGATCTTCGGATTGCTCGGCGCGACGGCCAGACCGATGCGACCCTTCATCGTCGCGGGAAAGCCGCCGCCCTTGATCTCGGTCCAGGTCGCGCCAGCATCGGTCGTCTTCCACAGCCCGCTGCCGGGCCCGCCGCTCTTGAGGAAGTACGGGCCGCGCACGCGCTCCCAGCTCGCTGCGTACAACGTGTTCGGATCAGACGGGTCCATCGCGACATCGACAAACCCGGCCTTGTCGCTGATGAACTTGATCAACTTCCAGCTCGCACCACCATCGGTGGTCTTGTACAGTCCGCGTTCCTTGTTCGGTCCCCACGCGTGACCCAGTGCCGCGACGTAGACAGTGTTGGGATCCTTCGGACTTACAACTATGCGTCCGATCTGCTGCGTTTCCTTGAGCCCGATGAACGTCCACTTGTGGCCGCCGTCCGTGCTCTTGTACATGCCGCCGCCAGGCGAGATCGAATTGCGCGAGTCTTCTTCGCCGGTACCGGCGTAGATGACGTTCGTATCCGATGGAGCTATCGCGATCTCACCCATCGAACTGACTGGCTCGTGCTCGAACACCGGCTCGAAGGTAGTTCCGGCGTTAGTGGTCTTCCAGATACCGCTCGCCGCAGTCGCCACGAAGAACGTGCGCGACGGAGAGGGTATGCCCGCGATACTGGTGACGCGGCCGCCGATGTTCGCCGGCCCGACGTTTCGCCACCTGAAGCCGGCAAGAGTCGCCGAGTCGAGCGCGGGCGCAGATGAAGCCCGCGCGGCTGGAGCCTGGGCAGAGAGCGGCGCCGCAACACTGGCAGCACCAAGAGTGAGGAACCGAAGCCATCGCGATACAGGCATTAGTCCGCCGGGTGGGAGAATAGTCTTGAGACGGCGCGAACCAGCCAGCCGGCCAGCGCGTCGTTCCATCCTGGGGAAAGTACGACCTGCCGGCTCCATTCGCTGTGGCGGGGTGCAAAACTACGGGGGCTGCCTCCCGCAGGAGGGCGAGCAGTCGCCGCTCAGGCGATCTCGATCGTCTCCACTGCCCGATCCAGCGCATTTCTGACGGCCCGCGCAAGATCGTCGCGCGTAAATGGCTTCTCCACGACCGTGATCCCGAGCTCCGCCACTCTGTGCTGCAGCATCATGTCCTCCGTGTAGCCGGACATGAAGAGCACCCGAAGCCACGGGTACACCGGCAGCAGGCACTCGACCAGTTCGCGCCCGCTCATTCCCGGCATCACGACGTCCGTCAGCACCAGATCCACGTGTGATGACACCGATGCGAGCGTGCGAATCGCCTCCTCGCCGTCAGCGGCATCGAACACCGTGTAGCCCCGCGACTCGAGAATGCGACGAGTCAGGCGCCGGAGTGGCTCCTCATCCTCGACCACCAACACGGTTTCCGATCCGCGACCCGCGTCCGGGGTGAGGGTTTCGACCGACGCCGTGGCAACTTCGTCACCGACACATGGAAAGCGAAGCTGAAACTCCGTCCCTTCCTCGAGGGCGCTCTGCACCTCGATGTCACCTCCCGATGCCTTGACGATTCCGTACACCGTCGAGAGACCGAGCCCGGTTCCCTTGCCCTGCTCCTTGGTGGTGAAGAACGGCTCGAAGATTCGAGCGCGCGTCTGCTCGTCCATCCCGACACCCGAATCGGCGACCGACAATGTGACGCACTCGCCCGGAATTCCATTCGTATCGGAGGCGGCAGTTCCGGTGCAGACGCGAACAGTCCCGCCCCCTGGCATCGCATCACGCGCGTTCACCACGAGGTTCACGATTATCTGCTCGAGTTGTCCGCGATCGAGTTTCACCAATCCGATGTCATCGCTGTACTCGGTCGAGAGCGTCATGTTCTCACCGATCAATCGGCGCAGCATCGTCTCCATCTCGCGCACGACCGCATTGAGATCGAGCATCTGCGGTTGCACCAGCTGACGCCGACTGAAAGCCAGCAGCTGTCGCGTGAGTGACGCAGCGCGGTTGGTAGCGGCCTTGATCTCACGTACGTCGGCCGAAAGTGAACTGGACTGATCGCGCAGATCGTGCAACAGGAAGTCGCTCGACGCGCCAATCACGGTCAGCAGATTGTTGAAGTCGTGCGCAATTCCGCCGGCGAGCCGTCCAACAGCTTCCATCTTCTGCGCCTGACGGAACTCTTCCTCGAATTGCCGCTGTCGCGAGACGTCGCGCAACACCGCGGTGAACAATCCCTGTTTTCCAGTGCGCGCGTACGCCATCGACACTTCGACTGGAATCTCGTCCTCGTTCGGGCGAACGACCAGCGTGTCCCACACCTCTGGGCTTGCCTCGCCGAGATGCGCCGAGCGGCGCGCCGCAAGCATGTGCTCCTCGAACGCAACCGAGCTGCGCTCCGCAATCGCCGTACGTATGCGCGCGCCGGGAATCAGATTCTCATCCATGCCGAACAGGCGTCGTGCGGCGGCGTTGAAGTACACGACCCTCTCATCATCGTCGAACGAAACGACGGCGTCCGTGGCAGAGCCGAGGATTCCAGCGAGCCGCATCTCGCTCCGCTCGGCTTCGACAGTCTGCCGCAGCATCTCCGTCGTCGCGGCCTCGAGCTCACGGTTCGTGGCGGTCAGCTCGTTGGCCTGAAGCTGGAGCTGCAGCGATTGATTCTCGAGCTCCTCCGTCATGCGACGCTGCGCACGAACATTGCGCGCGTGCATGATGTTCACGAAAAAGGCGAGCAGTACGGCAAGCACTGCGGTGGCGCCGATAAGAAGAAGTATGAGCTGCCCTTCCGCGCTCAGGCCCGCTGCAGTCCCGGACGCGCTGCGATCCACCGTCACCGCGATGGAGCGGAGCAGCTCGTCGATCTTGCGATCGGATTCGTTGCTGCGCTGCGAGCGCACGACATCCGCCGCAGCCTTGGCACCCGCATCGCGCCGAAGTCGCACGGTTTCATCGAGCTCGGCCAGGCGGAGGCGGACGAAATATCCGAGCGAATCGATCCGCGCGGCCACGGCCGGATACGGCGCGGAAACGTCGCGCAACACGGACAGCGCGCGCACCGTTCCGTCCGATGCAGCAGTGTAAGTGCCGGCGTAACGCGGATCGTCGGTGACTACGAGATCGCGTTCCGCCAGATTCGCGTCGCGCATGCGACCATCGAGCGCCCGCACCGCGTCCATTACGGCCAGCGCGCTGCGTGCCTGCGCGGTCACCGATTGGGCTCCGTCCGCTCGCTGATAGGCCAGCCAACCCATCACGCAGACCATGAGCGCGGACAGGTAGGCTGCCACGACGTTCGGGCGGAGGGAAAGTCGGAGCATGAACGTGATCTTAGCGCTTCACGCGCGATCGTGCCACCGCTCCGTCCATGAGGATTCTGTTAGGGAATCAACCTGCCGCCGCTACAGACTCCTGGACGCCACCGTACCTACGGTCGCGCGCGTGGAACTCGCGCACAGCGGCGAGCAGGTCCGCCGGCGAAAACTCCGGCCACATGACATCGGTGAAATAGAGCTCGGCGTAGGCGCATTCCCAGAGCAGAAAGTCGCTGAGTCGCTGCTCCCCGCCGGTCCGGATCAGAAGGTCGACGTCGCGGACCGGGCCGGCGTGCGTAACTTCGTTCATCAGCCGCACGAAGCTGTCGCGCGTGAGTGAGCGCCCGCCAGCACGCTCGGCGGCCATCACCATCGCATCGCGCGCAGAGTAATCCAGTGCAATGCGGAGGTCGAGCCTGGTGCCGCCGCGGGTCGTTTCTTCCGCCGTTTCGGCCGTCCGGCGCAGCTCGGCCGGTATGCGGTCGCGTCTTCCTATGATCCGCATGCGAACGCCGTTCTGGACGCAGCGATCCATCTCGGAAAGCAGATAGCGCCTGAACAGCCGCATCAGCATGCTGACCTCGCGCGTGGGACGCTTCCAGTTATCAGCCGAAAATGCGTACAGCGTGAGCGCGCCGATGCCTGCATTCTCGGCGCTTTCGACGATGGTGCGCACGACCCGCGCGCCTACTACGTGGCCAGACGTCCGCGGCCGGCCGCGGGCTGTTGCCCAACGTCCGTTTCCGTCCATGATGATTGCCACGTGCAGCTTGTCACTGGGATGACCGTCCGAACCAGTGAGTAACGTCGTTCCGGTTGGTGCTGGCTTCGAGGGTGAGTGCACTGGTTAGCGTTCCCTCGTTGCGCGAATCAGCGCTTCCATGTGATCCAGGTATCGAGCAAGCGCCGATCTTCCGGTGGTGGTGAGAGAGTATTGCGTATGCGGCACGCGTCCTTCGAATGTCTTGGTGCAGGTGATGTAACGAGCATCCTCGAGCTTCCTGGCGTGGACGCTCAGGTTGCCGTCGGTGGTCTGCATCAGCGTCTTGAGTTCGTTGAAGCTGAGCACGTCATTGACGGCCAGGGCGCTGACGATCCCGAGGCGCAACCGTTCATGAATAAGACGATCGAGAGCGGCGGGCACAGCGTCGACGGCGCGTCCATTGATGGGCGCGAGCGGCGTCGGTGCGACGTGGTCGGCGGAAGCCGGAGCCACGGCCTGGGAGTGCGCCTTGGGTCTGGCGCGGCCTGCCTTAGCCACCGTACCTCCGCGCGATTGGAATTCCGAAAGCAATGTGAAAACCTCCGAACGCGATGGCGAGAATCCAGTCGTTCCACGCGAGCGGTGTGAATAGAGCGAGGGCGCCCGCGGCAAGGAAGCAGAGCCCCATGACCGGAACGATCTCGACGGAGAATGCGCCGCCCGCAGCAACGGCGGCGCCATATAGAAGAAGCCAGAGGCCGGGCAGTACCGCTGTCATCCCGGCGCGGTGGAGGACTATCGTGAGAACCGCACCGGCGAGGAGCGGCGGAGACACGGCGAGCACGAATTTGCGACCAGGTCCCGATAGGAGCGGAACGCCGGAGGCTCGTGCCTTGGCGAGCATGGCCCAGAGCTGGACCACGATGCCGGCTGCCGCGAGTGCGAGCCATACATCCAGCCAGCGGGCCGTCGATGGTTGGGCAGAAGCGATGAAGGAAGCCGCGACAGCCATGAATCCGACGATGACCATCCCCCATCCGGAAACGGCGGTGAACGCACCGGCGTTCTCCATCGTGGACCTGATGAATGCGAGATTGTCCATCGCGCGCGCGTGCAAGGCGGGCGGTTCCGGGGCCGGCTCCTCGCGTATCGGCAGCACCTTGGTCATGGGGTCGAAGTTTGCGGAGTGGCTGTCACGGTGTCAAGTACTTTTTCCGATAAAGTACACTTAGAATTGTGTTTGGCGGCGAGCGGTTTTGCTGTGGCATCCGTCATTCCCGCGAAAGCGGGAATCCATCTGTTGCCGAGAATCCGCCTGCCGTCATCGCAGCCAGAGATCGATAACATGGATTCCCGCTTTCGCGGGAACGACGAGCCCTACAGCGATTCCCGCTTTCGCGGGAATGACGAGCCCTACAGCGATTCCCGCTTTCGCGGGAATGACGAGCCCAACAGCGATCCCCGCCTTCGCGGGAAGGACGCGCACTACAGCGATTCCCGCTTTCGCGGGAATGACGAGCCCTACAGCGCCGACGGACCTGGAGCGGGATCGCTGGCCGGAAAGCTCTGCTCTATCGTTCGATCGAGCGTTCGTTCATCAATGGCAGTCGCGATTGTATCCACGAGCGCGGCGTCGAACGCCGGCAGGTCGCCGGGGTTGCGACTCGTCACGAGCTTCTGATCCGCGATCACCGTCCGATCGACCCAGTCACCACCGGCGTTCGTGATATCGGTCCGAAGACTGGGATATGATGTGAGCGTCCGGCCGCGCACGCAGCCCGCCTCGACCAGCAGCCAGGGTCCATGACAGATGGCGCCGACCGGCTTGTCGGCATCCATGAAGGAGCGAACGAATTCGACCGCAGCCGGATTCATCCGGAGCGTATCTGGGTTCTTGACGCCACCGGGCAGCACGAGAGCGTCGTACTCCCGCACCGATGCATCAGCCACGAGCCGGTCCACCTTGAACTTGCGCCCCTTCTCTCCCTTGGTGATCGACTGAATCTCACCGTTCTGCAGAGAAAGCAGCTCCGCCTTCGCTCCGGCCTGGGTTACGGCCGCCCACGGCTCAGCCAATTCCGACTCGTCAACGCCGTTCGTCGCCAGAAATGCGACGCGGCGGCCGTCCAGTTTGCCTGATGACATCTGTATAGCCTCACGATTTGCGTGTTCTTCAAGGAATCTATGCTGCTCTACACCGTCACACACCGTGCCATATTTCCGACATGCCGATCGTACCTCTAACCGGTCACGAAAACATTCGTCGGCGACTGCGGCGAATGATCGACGCCGCTACGCTTCCCGGCTCGATTCTATTCGAAGGCCAACGTGGCATTGGGAAGCAGCGCCTGGCACTGTGGCTCGCACAGCTGCTCGTCTGTGAGCATTCCGACAAGCCATGTGGAACCTGCCTGGCGTGCAGGAGTGTGCTGGAATTGCGCCATCCCGACGTCTTCTGGGTATACCCGCGCCCGCGTCTCTCCGACTCCTCGGCGACATCCGACGACGTCATCGAGGATCTGGGAGAGTCGAGCAGCGAGCGGATCGCGAGTCATGGGCTGTATCCGCGGCCTTCCGGCAGCGAGGCGATCTTTCTTGCGACCACGCTCACGATTGTCGGCAAGGCGGCGATGTCGCCGTCGATGGGTCGTCGCAAGGTCTTCATCGTGGGCGACGCGGAGCGCATGGTTGCGCAGGAAGGATCCGATCAGGCAGCGAATGCGTTTCTCAAGCTGCTGGAGGAGCCGCCTGCTGACACGACGATTCTGTTGACGTCGAGTGAGCCCGGTGCACTGCTCCCCACGGTTCGCTCGCGCGTCGTGAGCATTCGCTGCGCGCCGCTGACCGACGCGGAAGTACTGGCGTTCATTCGGGAACCGAATGTGAAGGCGATGCTCGATTCGCTGGATCTTCCGCGCGGCGATACGGAGCGCGTCGCGCTTGCACGTGGCGCGCCTGGCGA
>Ga0207657_10006236_pt1 | contig 12395 bp, 12 predicted proteins | sample KBSC33metaG_FD_184316 | JGI IMG/M metagenome (GOLD analysis project Ga0207657, IMG submission 184316) | Corn rhizosphere microbial communities from Kellogg Biological Station, Michigan, USA - KBS C3-3 metaG (SPAdes) (version 2) | ecosystem: Host-associated > Plants > Roots > Rhizosphere > Soil ...
TCCTCGCGCCGCCGCACGAGGATCCAGTACCACCGCATGACCGCACCCATCGCCGTGCCGGGGCCGACCTGCGTCAAGAGCTCGTTTTCCGCCTGCTTGAGCACCGTCCAGCCTTCTGACATAGTAGTAACATGTCAGAAACACGCTAGGCGAACGCTCAGTGGAGCGTCAATACGCGGGAGGGACCGGCCAGTGACCACGGGGGGCGCAGGCACCAGGCGAAACCCGGCCGACGCGCCGAATCTGGCCGAGCAGGCCTACCGTCAGATCCACCGCATGATCGTGCGCTGCGAGCTGGCGCCGTCCGCCGAGGTCACCCAGAACGAGCTGGTCGCCTCCACCGGGTTCGGCCGCAGCCCGGTGCGGGAGGCGCTGGCCCGGCTGACGGCCGAGGGCCTGATGATCAGCCGGCCCCGGTTCGGATACCAGGTCGCGCCCATCACCCTGGCCGATATCAGGGAGATCTTCGGGCTCCGCGGGATCGTCGAGCCGGCCGCCGCCGAGCTCGCCTGCCAGCTGGCCAGCGACGCCGATCTCGACCAGCTCGACGCGCTGTGCGTGGCGCCGGATCCGGCCGAAGACGTTGAGACCATCATGGCCAGGAACAGGGACTTCCACCTGCTCATCGGGAAGCTGTCGGGGAACCGCCTCCTAGCCGACGTGATCGAGCGGCTGGTGTGGGAAAGCGACCGTTTCTTCTTCTACCAGGCCCAGTCCGGCTACCCAGTGCAGCAGGTGCCGACCTCGCACCAGCGGCTGGTCCAGGTCTTGCGGACCGGCGATCCGGCTGGTGCCAGGCTGCTGGCGGACAGCGACGTCAGGTCGGCGGCCGCCAACCTGATCGAGCTGATCGTCTCGACCCGAGATCCCCGGCCCTGGCCGGTCTCTGGCTAACCCGGAAGCGAGCGTGCATGGACGCTGACCAGCTGGACCTGAAGATCACCGGCCACGTGGTCACACCAGGCCGGGTCCTAGAAGACGGCTGGATCGGCGTCCGCGGCGAGATCGTCGCCGGGCTCGGCCCGGCCGACTCGGCCGCGCCGGCCGCGCGGCAGGTCATCGACGCGCGAGCCAGTGGATCCTGCCCGGGGCCGACGGAGGCGGCCCGTGGGCTCTGGGACCAGGTCGCCAGCGGCGTGGTGGACATGATCACCTCGGACCACTCGCCCTGGGATATCGCGAAGAAATCCCGCCCGGACGACATCTTCGCCAACGCATCCGGGATCCCGGCCGCCCTGACCGCGGCCGTCATCCGGCTCGACGAGGAACTGGCGCCATGACCGCGGCCGGCTTCCTCGATACCGTTACCCGCCGGTTCGCCGCCGACGAGATGCTCGTCCGGGCCGGCCGCACGACCGGCGTGAACGTCGCCGCAGTGGGCACGCTCGCCACCCTCTCGCTCGGCAGTCCGCTGCTCGATGCCGCCTGGCGGGCCGCGGGGATCCGCATCGGCGGCCGCACCGCCCGCACGGACCTGGATGGCTTGCTGACCGCCCCGGACTGGGATCTGGCCCTGGTCCTTAGCCCGTTCAAGGGGCAGGCCACGGGCCGATGCGACCGACTCGCCCCGCGCGCGGCCGCGACCGGGGTGGTGGACACGCTGGTCCGGGCCAACGGCGAGGTCGTAGGCTACAACACCAACTCCCACGCCTGGGCGGCGGCGGCCACTCGGCTGATGGGGTCCGACGTCCCGGAGCGGATCCTGGTCGTCGGCAGCGGTGCCACGGCGCGATCGGTCACCTTCGGGGCGCTCCAGGCGTTCCCGCGGGCGCGGACCGGGGTGGCCGCCCGATCGCGGGCCGCCGCGGCGGCCCTGGTCAGCGAGCACGCAGGCAGCGAGTACGTGCCCGATCCTGGCGGCTTCGCGCCCAGCCTGGTCGCGCACGTGACCACCGTCGGCGAGCAGGACGACGAGCGCCCGCTCGACGTGCCGCTGGCCGCCGCCCTCCAGCCGGGTATCCGGGTCTTCGACCTCACCAACCGGCTGTCCGCGCTCCAGCACCAGGCCCTGGCGGCCGGGTGCGTGGTCATGTCGGGAAACCTGATGCAGCTGATGACCAACACCTTGCGGGCCACCCTGGCGGGGACCCGGTGAGCGGCATCAGGCCGTCGCCCGCGGACAGGAGATCGAGCCTGCGTTCCGCCTCGACCACCGACAGGCCGGGCAGCGGCTGCCTGTCCTCGATGCGCAGCCGCCGGATTCGCGCTGGTACCTGGAAATCAGCCACTCGCACCTCGGGATCGATCGGACTGCGCCGGGCTGGCCGAACGCCGGGCCGCCAGCTGGCGGAGTTCAGCGGCGCTGCGCATCACGTGCTTCTCGGTCAGCTTGCGGACCAGGCGGGGCTTCCCGTCCCGGTAGGCCGCGAGAATCGCCTCGTGCTCGGCCAGCGACCGCGGCGCGCCGGAGGTGCCGGTCGCGTAGTAGTACATGTAGCGCTCGGCCGCGCTGCGCAGCTGCTCGAACATCTCGATGGTCCGCGGGAAGCCCGACGCCTTGTACAGGGACATGTGGAACAGCCGGTCGAGCGCGACGAAACCCTCGTTGTCGGCCGACCCGACCGCCTCGGCCATCTTGGCGCTCGTCTCGGTGAGCTGGGCGATGAGGTCGGGGTCGCGGACAGCGGCGCCCTTCTCGGCCAGCAGGCCCTCGAGCGCCGAACGCGCCCCGTAGATGTCGTCGATATCGGACACCGACAGGTCGGTCACGATGCCGGTGTGATGCGGCTGCCGCTCGATGAGCCGGTCGCTCTCCAGCCGCAGCAGCGCCTGCCGCAGCGGCATCCGGCTCACGTCGAGCATCCCGGCCAGCCGTTCCTGGTCGACAGATTCCCCCGGCTGCAGCCTCCCCCGGACGATCCAGTCGCGCAGCTGCTCATAGACCATCTGCGCTTTCGTGCGGAAGACCAATGGCGGCTCCCCGCCGAACTCCCCGGCGTCGGTGCGCCGCTGCGGCTCGCCCTGGCGCACGGAACTTCCCTTCGGTGCCGGACACATCGTCGTCATTCACAAGACTGGATCCAAGATCCAAAGATACACAACACGGCAATCGCCATCAATGCCGGGGCGGCCGGATATGCGGCAGGACCGCGCCGGCGACCAGCCTCTATATCCGGGGCTTCTACTCCTACGAGCTGCCCGCCGAGCTCTGCGGCCGCTTCAGCCGCGACGCCATGCCCCTGATGGCGTTACCGGCTCGGCCGCCCGGCATACTACCGGTCATGAAGATTGGCATCGGGCTGGACGCCCGCCTCGGCCTTCCGTTCGACCAGTTGCGAGCGGCCGCGCGGGAAGCGGCGGAGCTCGGATTCGAGAGCGTGTGGACCCCGGCCGGGGGCGTGCCGGACTCATTCCACGTCTGCGCGGCCTGGTCGCACGACACCTCGCTGCGCACCGGGATTTCCGTCGTCCCGGCGGCGCGGATGTGGACCCCGCTGGCCCTGGCGGCCCAGGCGGCCACGCTGGCTCAGCTGTCGGCGGGGCAGTTCGTGCTCGGCCTCGGCACGGGAGGCTACGGGCCGGGGTTCTGGGCATCGGTGGGCCTGCCCGACCGCCCGATCGCGGTGATGCGCGAGTACGTCACCGAGGTCCGCGGGCTGCTGGCCGGCCAGCAGGTCACGGCCGGGCCGATCATCGCCAGGGCAGACTCGGCTCCGGGCGCGCCCGGGTGGCCGCGGTCCGCCTCATTGGGGCTGGCGGACCTCCCGCCGGCTCCGGTTTACCTGGCCGCGCTCGGCCCGCAAATGCTCCGGCTCGCCGGGCAGGTCGCCGACGGAGCGCTGCTCAACTGGGCTACGCCCGAGCGCATCGCGGTCAGCCGGGAGCAGATCGATGCCGGCGCCGCCCGGGCCGGCCGCGGCCCGGGCTCGGTCCCGACGACCATGTATATCCGGGTCTGCATCGACGACGACGTGGCCGCGGCGCGGCGGGCGTTCGGCGCCCAGGTCCTCAGCTACGCCATGGGCCGGCCCGGCACTCCGCAGGGCGCGGGCTACCGCGGCCTGTTCGCCCAGATGGGGTTCGATGCCGAGCTGAGCGAGCTGGAGCAGCGGCGTGACGAGGGCGCGGCCATGCCCGAACTGGTAGATGCCGCCGCAGAGGAGATGCTGCAGGCGGTCGGCTACTACGGCCCGCCGGGTCCCGCGCCGGCCGCGTTCGCCCGGCTCAGTGCCGGGCTGGACGAGACCATCGTCCGGATCGTTACCGCCCGGCCCGGCCTGGAGCCGGTCAGCCAGGCCATGGCCGCGCTGACGCCGGCGCTCATCCGGGCCGCCGGGCCGACCTGACAGCGACCGGCCTAGAGGATCTGGCCGCGGGCCGGGCCGAAATCGATGCGCATCGGCCGTATGCCCAGCCGCTGGTCCGGGGCCACCCGCTTGGGTTCCTCGCCGTCGGGGACGACCGTCCAGGTCCGGCCGGTGAGGTTGCGCAGCACCGAACGGCCCGGCTGGCGGGGGTCCGGCTCGACCACGGCGCAGGCCGTGCGGTAGTCGCGGTCCCGGTTGAGGTGATGGCTGGTCAGCACGGCGTCTTCGGACAGCACGAGAAGGCTCCCGCGGAGCTTGAGCGTGACCGGGACCGGCAGCGGAGCGGAGCAGTTCCAGCAGCACGGCCCGGCCTGCTCCGGATCGTAGAACACCGCGGCGCGGCAGGCCGGGCAGCCGGACACGCAGTCGTGCAGGCCGAGCAATAGGCGCCGCCAGATCCCCTCGGTGACCCGGCCGTTCAGCGACGGGTCGTGCAGGCCCGCGGTGAAGGCCCGGGTGAACACCCGGCGGCATTGCTCCGGGTAGATGGGCCACCAGGTCAGCGCCCGGTCGCCGGGTACCGGCCGGTTCGACGGGTTCTCGGGGTCGAAGATGAACACCGGCTCGACCCCGAAGTTACGCAGGAGCAGCTCGGTCTCTGACGTGCGGGCGCCGCGCTCCCAGGAGCAGGAGGCATCGGTCCGCACACCGGACAGCGGGTGGCCGTGCATCAGCAGGTAGAACAGCAGCACGGCCAGCGAATGCAGATCGGTGACGGTCGACGGGAGCGCCTCGTCGCGCAGGAGCTCCGGGGCCATGAACGGCCCGGTGCCCTTGACCAGCGCGCTGCCGCCGTCGACGCCGACGTTGTCCACGTCGATGATCGCCGCCTCGCGCGCGGCCGGGTCGACCCGCAGGTTCCCGAAGCTGATGTCCCGGTAGCACAGCCCGGCCGAGTGCAGCGCGGCGAACGCGTCGACCAGCTCGCGGCCGATGGTGGTGATGACCCGGAACGACGGCGGCCGCTCGGCGTTGAGCAGCTGGGCCAGCGAGACGAAACGCGGTTCGAGCAGCGGCATCACGTAGCCGAATCCGGGCACGCGCAGGGAACGGACCAGGTCGATCGGCCACACGAAGGCAGGGTGCGGCGGCCGGCCGCGCTGGATGAGCGCGGTGATCGACGTGCGCATCTCGTCGCTGCCCAGGCCGGGGCGGAACCACTTCACCGCGAACGGCGCGCCGTTGAGCCTGGCCGCGTGGACGACGCCCTGGCCGCCCTCGCCGAGCCGCTTCTCGGTGGCCAGCAGCGCGCCGGCTCGCTCCATCCGCAGCGTGTCTCCGGGCTGGATCAGCCCGTCCACGTCAGCCGTCCTCTTTACCGGGTAGCAGCAGCGCGATCGTGGTGTCGTCCCCGCTGCCCTCGGCGGAGGCGCAGCGCTGCGCCCAGTCAGGAACCTTCGGCCCGAACCAGTGACGGTCATACCAGGCGGCGAACTCGGCTAGGTCCCGGCCCACCCTGGGCTGCCACGGCTCGTCGGCCTGGGCGTTGCCGTATCCGTCGGTGGCGAGCAGCAACGCCGCCAGCGGCACCTGGCTCAGGTCGTGCGCGCCGGTCCGGAACGCCCCCAGCGCGTCCGGCTGGCACAGGCTCGTCGTGCGCCGCCCGTCGAGCCTGTCATCGCCCGCCACCGGGGAGAAGGAACCGCCGTCGGGGCACACGGCGAGCATGTCACCGTCGCCGATCTGCGCGCACACCAGCCATCGGGCGGTGATCACGGCGACGAGCAGCGTGGAGCCGTAGGGGATCACGGGCGTGTCGGCCGAACGGTTGAGGACGAACTGCTCCTCCACCGTGTAGGGCCGCGCCTCGAGCTGAGCGGCGACCGCCGAACGCCAGTCAGCCACCATGGCCCGGGCGAGCTCCTGCCCGGCCCGTTCGGCCTCCTCCTCACCGGCATCGTCCGCGGCCAGCACGGCGGCCGCCTGGGACCCCGCCCGGCAGGCGACGTCGACGGCCAGCGCGGCCCCGTCGGCACTGCGGAAATGGCGGATGTGGCCGTGCCCGTCGGCGACCGCGACGACGACACCGCCGGGCCCGTGCTGGCTGGCCACCGCGTCCTGGTTGGGCAGCCCGCTGGCCCGGTGGGTCGCTCCCCGGGCACTGCCGGTGATCACCTGCCAGGTCGTGACCTCGCCCGTGGTGCGATCTGTGGTGCTGTCCGTGGCCATGGTGGTCAGACGATCGTGTCCTGGTCGAAGATCCTCGACGGCGCGTCGGCGGGCGCGCCGAGCAGCCGGCGCGCCACCGCGCCGCGGTCCGCGCCCGCCTCTGACATCCGAGATACCGCCAGCGACGCGGCCACCAGGCGTTCGGCGATGTCCTCGCTGCTGTCCGCCACGAGCACCGGGACACCAGGGTCGCCGATGAACCGGTCGAGCGCCGCGGACCTGGCGTCGCGGCCGATCGCGATGGCCAGCCGCAGCGCGGCCTGACCCGCGGGCTCGGTCATCAGGGCGGACAAGCCCGCCTCGAACCCTCCGGGCGGGTCGGTGGCCAGCCCGTCGGTGATCAGCAGCATGGCCGGCCGCAGCGCGCGGCGTTCGATCCGGCCCGATGCCAGGGCCTGTGCGGCCAGCGCGAACGCCGGTCCCATGTTGGTCAGCCCCTTGGGGACGGGTTGCAGCGGCTTCCAGGCGAGTTCGGCCACGGGCTGGGGTTCGGCCATGTGCCACCACGGCTCGGTGGCGAACGCGATCGCCCGGATGAACACCTGGGCCTGCTCCTGGTCGCGCTCCCAGGCCGCCAGGTGGGGCAGCATGTCCGCGATCGCGAAGTTCAGCGCCTGGATCTTCTCGCCCTTCATCCCGCCCGAGCAGTCGGCCAGGATGATGAAGTGCAGCGGGCGCCGGGCGATGCCGCCCCCGGGCATCCGCGGATACGGTCCGGTCGGGCCGGTCATGACGCGGACGGGCTCGGGGAGGCCAGCGGCATCGAGGCGCTGGCGAACCAGGTGTCCAAGGCGGCGAACGACGAATTCGGCGGGCCCACGGCGGCGAGGAACGCGTCCTCGGTCGGGAGCGTCCAGGTGTAGACGGGCTGGGGCGGGCCGTTGTTGTCGCGCACCGTGGCGCACTCGAGCAGCTGGCCGGGCCGCGGCGGGAACCATTTCGCGTGCATGGGGGCGGTCCCCTGGCCACCCTTGGCCGGCGGGCAGTTGGGTCCCGCGTCGGTGCCGGAGAAGCCGATCACCTTGTTGAAGCTCTGCCAGGTGGCCTCGTAGTCGGCGTGGCTGTCCAGCTGGTACGCGTAGACCTGGGTGCCCTTGGGCAGGCCGGGATCGGTGCAGACCAGAGCCTCGACGCGGCCAGGCATGTCGAAGCCGTAGGGCGGGGGGTCGGGCTGGCACTGCGTCGCGGGATCGTCGATGTCCCCGGGCAGCAGCTGGATGAGGGGGGCCACCCCGGCCGCCAGCGTTCGGCCCGTCGGGGTTGGTGTCGCGCGCTGCGTCGGCTTCGGCGCGGGCCGGGCCGGGTGGGCCGGGGACGACGCCGCGACCGGGCGCGACGTGGTGAACGGGAACGTGTGCGCCACCGTGGCGGCGATCAGGTACCCGCCGAGCAGCGCGACCGCGGAGACGGCCGCGATCAGCCCGCGTTTCCGGCCGGACCACGAGTTCCCCGGACCGCCGGACGACGGCTGCGGCTGCGGCTGCGGCTGCGGCTGCGGCTGCGGCTGCGGCCAGGATGGCCCGGGCGGTTGCCCGGCCGGCGGCCAGGACTGCGGCGGTGCTCCGGCCGGCGGCCAGGACTGCGGCAGCGCCGGCGACCAGAACTGGCCCGGGGGCCGCTGCGGCGCCGGCCCGGGCGGGGCGGCCGCGGTGGATGGCCGGACCTGGTATCCCAGGGCCCGGGCGTACTCCGTAGCCACCCACAGGCCGGCCGCCGGGTCGATGGCCCGGCGTTCCGACAGCGCCGTGGCCACCAGCTGCACGGCGGTGTCCGGGTCGATGTGCTGCTCCTCGACGTGCTGCCTCATCTCACCCGCGATGCCCGCCTCGGCCCCGGTGACCAGCAGGCTCCGCTCACGCGGCAGGTCGGGGAGCAGGTCGGCGACGAGGTTGCCGAGGGTATGCGGGTCGCTCAGCACCCGCTGACCGTAGCTGGCGACGGCGGTGCCCAGCGCCTCGTGGGCCTCTCCTTGCGTGTCGAGCTGCTGGCTCATGTGGTTCCCCTCCCAGGGGCGGTGATGTGAACGACGGCCGCCTGTCCGACCGGAGTCAGGCGGGGGCCCGCGAACAGCTGAAGCTGATAGGTGCCGACGGGCATCGTCGTCTGCCCGAGGTCCGCGGCCGTCAGCGTGAAGCTGATGCAGCCGCTACGGTCAGGCACGGTTCCGTGCGGCAGGAACTGGCTCTCATCGGTCACCGGGGTGCCGTCAGGCTTGACGATCCCCAGCGCGACGTCCGCGCCCCGCGGGAACCCGGAGTAGCGGAAGCCGAACTCCGCCGACGCCGACGCCGCGGTCGCCCGGTGGCCCGAGCAGGCCTCCTGCTTGGTGGCGCCCACTCCGATCTGGGGCACCGATTCGCCGCCGGTCAACGGGACCAGGATCGTGCTGTGGTACGCGGCGTGGCTGCGGGCCGCGGCGATCAGCGGCCTGGCCTCGGCGACCGAGCGGAGCCGCCACGAGGTGTCGCTTCCCTCTCCGGGGATGACCGCGCTCGGCACGCCGATGAGATGGCCAGCGCTGTCGATCGCGGCGCCGCCGGAGTTGCCGTGCGCGACCCGGGCCGTGGTCTCCAGCTCGAACCGGGCGTCGGTGACGTGCCCCATCGGGTCGGGCACGAACGTGGACAGGACACCGCTGGTGACGGTGATCGACTCCGAATCGGCCACGCTCGGGAACCCGAGCACGGTCACCGGCTGATCGAGCTGAAGCCCGCGCACGTTGCCGATCGTGAGGTAGGGCAGGTGCAGCGAGCCCGGGTTGACGGGCTTCCCGTCGATCGTGGCGTAGATCTGGACCACCGACAGGTCGAGGTACCCGTCCACCGCCACCGGCCTGGCACGGTACCTGGCGACCGCCGGCGAGGACGGGCCCGTGGTCATCTCGACCGTGAGGTAGGGCGGATCGGTCTCGGGCTGAGTGGTCGGGGTCACGTAGGCCACCGCGAGCCCGGGCGTGTCCGGCCGCGCGACGTGGGTGTTGGTGAGGATCAGGCCGGTCGGGCTGATCAGCGTGCCCGACCCGCCGGTGGTGGCTTCGGCCGGCGAGCCCATTAGCAGCCGAACGGTCGCCGACTCCGCGTGCCGCAGCACAGACGCCCGCAGTCCGCCGTTCAGTGCGCTGCCGGCCGGGCGCAGCGTGAAGAATCCGAACGTCGCCAGCCCGGCCAGCGCCGCGACCGCTGCGACTGCCAGAGCGCCCCTGCGCATGCGGCCGCCCAGGACCCTTCGGCCGTGGTTGCGCGCCATCTGCGTGCTGGTCAGCGGGGGCGTGATGCCGAGTTCCTCGCCGGTGGCCGGATCGCCGAGGCGCAGCACCACCGACTCGGTGATCCGCAGCGGGCCGTTCAGCTGCTTGCCGTCGAGGAACGTCCCCCGCCTGGACTGGTCGACGTAGGTGGCCCCGCCCTGGTCCGAGGTGATCATGCCGTGGCATTGCCTGGACACCAGCGGGTTCACCGACACCAGCTCGAACGCCGGGTCACGGCCCACCCGGACCTGCGCCCCCACCGGGAAGATGCGCTGCTGACCGCCGAGCCGGGTGACCAGGACCGGCGCCTGGCCCGGGCCGGGCTCGCGCGCCGGCGTCATCTCAGTTTCTGTGGCCATACGGCAACCACGCCCCCGATCCCCCTCAATAAGGCCAGGCAGCCTTCCCCGTCGATCAGCCTCACTGTGGCCCGCGCCGCTGGAATGAGCCTGAAGCCGCGCTGAAACCGGTCACGACCGCGGAATCCGGTAGACCAAGCGTGCGACCCTGGTCGTACGTGCCGCGGCCAGGCGCCACGTCAGCGCGGGAAGGTGCGCCATGCTATCGAACCGCCAGCAGGTTGTCCGGTTGCGGCACCTGGCCGTGCAGGCGCTCGGCGCGTACCCCCTGGATGCTCCGGAGTTGCGGTTTATCGCTCACGGCGAAAACACCACGTTCCGGGTCGACGCGATGGTCGCCGGCGGTCCTGATCGTTTTCTGCTCCGGGTACACCGCCCGGCACGGCACGGCCGACACCTCGACTCCGCGGCCGCGGTCGGATCCGAACTGGACTGGCTGACGGCGCTACGGGCCGACACCGGCCTGTCGGTCCCGGAGCCCATCCGCACGACTAATGGGAAACTGACCACGGCCGCGGCGTCCCCGGACGTGCCGGAGCCGCGGGTTTGCTCGCTGCTGCGCTGGATGGACGGCCGTGTGCACAGCTCCGTACCGCGGCCGGTGCACCTTCGCCGGCTGGGAAGCGTCATGGCGCGGTTGCACAATCACGCTGGCCAGTGGTGCCCGCCGCCCGGCTTCGCGCGGATCCGCTGGGACTGGGAAACGTTCTTCGGCGACACGATGGTCTACGGGGGAATCAACGCCGCGGACGCCTGGGATCTCATTCCCGCTGACCTGCGGCGGAGGTTCGACCGGGTGGCCTCCGGCATGCAGCGGTTGATGACGCAGCTGGGCGACGGCGCCGACCAGGTCGGCCTCATCCACGCCGATCTGCACCTGGATAACGCACTGTTCTGGCGCGACGACGTCAGGATCATCGATTTCGACGACTGCGGATTCGGCTACTGGCTCTACGACATCGCCGTCTCGCTATGGGAACTGCGGCACCGGGACGACTACGAGCGGTTCCGTACAGCGCTCATCGAGGGTTACACCCAGCATCGGCCACTGCCGCCCGGAGGCCTGACCCATCTCGATGACTTCATCGCTACCCGCGAGGTCGCATTCGGACTGTGGTACGCCGGCACCGCGGAGGTCAACCCCGCGTTCCGTGCCGATCTTTCCGAGGTGCTGGGGGACATCGGCCACTCGCTGGACATCCTCCTCGGAGACTAGACGCCAGCATGCGGCGCATCGGACCTGCGCCAGATCACCAGACCGAAGCGCCAAGCGGGGAGATCGCGGAGGCTATCGTTCGGTATGCCCTTCAGCGCGCTGCCCGTGACCGCCGCCTGGCAGCACCGCGATGCCAGGGCAGGATTCGAGGTTGCCTGGTTCCGGGCAGCCGGCCGCGGCTACCACCTCAGCGGATGCACCACCGGAGCCGAGGACGGCCAGACCTGGGTGATCAGTTACGCGATCGAGCTGGATCAGACCTGGACGACGCGCAGCGCGCGGATCACCGGGCAGTCGGCGGCGGGCATCCAGCGTGCCCGGCTTCAGGCCGATGGCCACGGCCACTGGCGGATCGACGGCCAGGCCGCCTCCCATCTAGATGGCTGCCTCGATGTTGACCTGGAGTCCTCAGCCATGACCAACGCCCTGCCCGTGCACCGGATGGGCCTGCGTGCCGGTGACCGGGCACCGGCCCCGGCTGCCTACGTGCGGGTCCCGGACCTCAGGGTCGAGCGGCTGGACCAGGACTATGCGCGCATCCCCGATGAGGACCGCTGTCAGCGCTACGACTACGCCGCGCCCGCCTTCGGCTTCACCTGCCGCCTCCGCTACGACGAGTCCGGCCTCGTGCTCGACTACCCCGGCATCGCCGTCCGCGCGATGTAACCCCACGCGATAAACCCGGCGACAATCGGTGGTCATCCCCGCGATACTGGCCGACGTGGAGGAGGTCGAGGTCGTCGTCGCCCACAACGAGCGCGCGACCCTGCGCGTCGGCGACGTGTTCCTGAAGATCGACGCTGATCAGACGCGCACCGACGTCGAGGTCGAGGCGATGGCCATGGCGCCGGTCCCCACTCCGGAGGTCTTGTGGCGCAAGCCGCCCGTGCTCGCGGCCGCCGCCCTCACGGGGACGGCACTCGGCCGCCTCGGCGAGCCGTCGGGGGCGTCGGCGGCGGCGTGGGCCGCGGCCGGTGCCGCCGCCCGGATGCTGCACGACGCGCCGCTCCCGCCATGGCCCGGTAAGAGCCCCGACGAGGTGGCATCGGAGCTCGACGGCGAATGCGAGTGGCTCGTCACGAACGGCGTCCTTCCCG
>Ga0207657_10006239_pt1 | contig 12392 bp, 15 predicted proteins | sample KBSC33metaG_FD_184316 | JGI IMG/M metagenome (GOLD analysis project Ga0207657, IMG submission 184316) | Corn rhizosphere microbial communities from Kellogg Biological Station, Michigan, USA - KBS C3-3 metaG (SPAdes) (version 2) | ecosystem: Host-associated > Plants > Roots > Rhizosphere > Soil ...
CGACTGGGCGTCGGTCGACGATGACGGGTTCTGGTTCCTGCACGGCCGCTCCGACGACACGATGAACATCGCCGGCAAGCGCATCGGGCCGGCTGAGCTCGAGTCCGCCGCGGTCGGTCATCCGGCGGTTCGCGAAGCCGCCGCGATCGGCGTCCCGCACGAAGTGAAGGGCGAGACGGCGTGGATCTTCTGCTGTCTGCTGCCGGGCGCCGAGGCGACCGAGGCCGAAGTCGCTGCGCACGTCGCCGACGAGCTCGGCAAGGCGTTCAAGCCCGACCGCGTGTTCTTCGTCGACGCGCTTCCGAAGACGCGGTCGGCGAAGATCGTCCGCCGCGCCGTGAAGGCGACTGCGCTCGGCACCGATCCGGGCGACCTGTCGTCGTTGGAGAACCCCGAGTCCCTCGAGTCGATTGGAGCCGCAGTTGCCTAGTGGAGTTGCAGTGATCACCGGCGGCGGGCGTGGCATCGGCGCGTCGATCGCGCGCTCACTCGCAGGAGACGGCTGGTCGGTCGTCGTGTCCGCGAGGTCGCGAGATCAGATCGACGGCATCGCCGCTGAGACCGGCGGCCGCGCCGTGCCGATGGACGTCGCCTCGCGCGACTCGGTCACCGAGGCCTTCGCCGAGATCGGCCATGTCGACCTGCTGATCGCAAACGCAGGCATCGGCGGCGAGTCCGACTTCTGGCGCACGTTCGAAGTGAACGTGCTGGGCGTGCATCTCTGCTGCGAGGCGGCGGTCGCGGCCGGCGCAGCCCGCATCGTCATCACCGGGAGCGGTGCGTCCTACCTCCCCGGCTCGTCGAACACGGCGTACACCTCGTCGAAGGCGGCCGTCTGCCGGTACGGCGAAACGCTCAACAACCAACTCGACATCCCGGTGTTCGTGTTCAGTCCGGGACTCGTGCAGACGGAGATGACCTCGTCGTTCCCCGACGACGCACCGTGGACGCCGCCCGAGCTCGCTCCCGAGCTTGTCCGCAAGCTCGCGACGGGCCGCTACGACGTGCTGGCGGGCCGTTACATCCACGCGGAGCACGACGACGTCGACGATCTGCTCGCACGCGTGGACGAGATCCGCGAGCGCGACCTGAACGCGATCCGTTTGCGTCGATGAAGACGCTCGTCTGCTTCGGCGACTCGAACACCTGGGGCTACGTCCCGGGCTCCGACGGCGAGCGCTTCCCGCGGGAGGTGCGGTGGCCCGTTCAGCTGCAGCGCCTGCTCGGCGACGAGTGGGAGGTGATCGCAGAGGGACTGAACGGCCGCACGGCGACCGTCGACCGGCCCGACTCCGAGGGCCGGAACGGCTTGCCATACCTCCTGCCGTGCCTGCACTCGCACGCACCGGTCGACCTCGTCGTGATCTACCTCGGCACGAACGACGTGAACTTCGTCGACGACGACCGGGTTGCGCGATGCGTCGGCCGGCTTGTGGAGGTCGTGCGACGGTGCGACGCCGAGGTGCTGGTCGTCTGCCCGCCGCCGTTCGACGGCCACGAGCTCGGGCCGTCGTTCGCGACCGAGCTCGACTGCCCGCTGCTCGACCTCGACGGTATCGCGACGTACCCGGTCGTGGGCGAGGACCTCGAGCACCTCGACGCCGACGGGCACGCGGCGGTGGCGAAGGCGATCGCCGAACGTCTGCTCGCGTGAGCCGCGTCTTCACGACGCGGCGGCGCATCAGCCTCTCGGACACGGACGCGAACGGCCGGCTTCGGCTCGACGCGATCGCGCGGTTCCTCCAGGACGTCGCATCCGAGGACTGGCTCGACGCGGGCTTCGACCACGACTCGCACGTCTGGGTCGTCCGCCGCACCGAGCTCACCGTGCACGAGCCGTTCCGGCCGGAAGACTGGATCGGGCTCGAGACGTGGTGCAGCGGCGTCGCCGGCTCGGCGGCCTCGCGGCGCTACTCGATCCGCGGTGGGGCCGGCGGGCGCGTCGAGGCCGAGAGCATCTGGATCCATCTCGACCACGACCTGCGGCCGAAGCGGCTGGGTGACGAGTTCCTCGCGATCTACGGCACGTCTGCCGCAGGGAACCGTGCGCTGACGCGATTTACACTGCCTGTCCCCGGCGAGCTCGACCGCGAGCCCTGGTCGTTCCGGGCGACCGACGTCGACCGGCTCGGGCACATCAACAACGCCGCGTACTGGGTCGCGGTCGAAGACCGCTGGGCGGCTCGTCTGCGCGGCCCGGTCCGCGCGGCGCTCGAATACCGGCAGCCGATCGACCTCGGCGAGCCCGTCGAGCTGCTCGAGGGCAACGAGATCCTGTGGCTCGTGGTCGGCGACGAGGTCCGGGCGGCCGCGGCCGTCTATGACGCCACGCCGTAGGCGTCGGCGAGCGTCAGCGTCATCTGCGCCGCGCCGAGCAGCGCCGCATCGACGAACGTGCCGTCCCCGACGATGCCGACAGCGTCGTCGGCGAGCAGGGCGACGGTCGCACGGGCTTGGTCGACCTCTGCCTGCGTCGGCAGATACGCCTGCTCGATGATCTCGAGCTGGTCGGGGTGGATCGCTTGACGTCCGAGGTGGCCGAGCTCGCGGCCGCGGCGGCACGAGCGGGCAAGCCCTTCGAGATCGCGAACGTTCATGTACACCGACTGCGGCGGTCGCGGCAGACCGGCGGCGACCGCGGCGTTGACGATCCGGCCGCGCGCCCAGTCCAATCCGTCCTCCAGCGCGCCGGTGTGCGAGCGAAGGTCCGCCTCACCGAGCGCGATGCCGCGGACCGAGGGATGCGAGGCGATCTCGAACGCCGCCTCGACGCCACGAGGCGTCTCGATCATTGCGTGGACCGGAAGGTCGGGGACGTCCTCCGGACGCTCGACCTTCGGGACGACGACCCCTGCGAGCGGCAGCGGTGCGACCGCTGCGAGGTCGTCGTCGTCACCGGCGTTCACGCGCACGAAGACGAGCTTCTCGCGCGGTGCGGCGAGCAACGCCATGACGTGCTGCCGCGCGTCGGCCTTGCGGCCGGCCGGCACGCCGTCCTCCAGGTCGACGATCACCGCGTGCGCACGCGAAGCGATCGCCTTCTCGAAGCGGTCTGGGCGGTCGGCTGGGACGAACAGCCACGTAAGGAGCGGGGCGGTCATGTTCGCGGCTCGATCCAGACGGCGCGCGCCAGGCCGAGCAGCTCGCCCGAAGCGGTGAAGAGCGCGGTGACCGCGCCATGCTTGCGACCGTCACTCCCCTCGTGACGTGCGACGACGACGCACTCCTCGCCGGCCTCGGGAACGCGGTCGATCCGCGCCGCGAGGCGGCCGAGCACGACGACTCCGCGGCCGGGCACGCCGGTCGCGTAGGCGCCGGGACAGTCGAGCGCAGCCCACACGAACTCCGGACCGACGGAGTCGTCACTCGGCGTCCAGGGTGCGGCGAACACGTCGCACCCGGGCACCGGGCCGGCGTGGATGTGCAGCCCGTCGTCCCCACGCGCGTGGCCGCACACGAAGCACTGCGGGAAGGGCGAGTCGAGATCGGGCGTCGCCGCCGACATCGCATCGCCGAACGCGACCGGGTCGGGCGCGGAGACGGCGAGCTGCGCTTCGCGCACATCTGCGACCACGGCGTCGCCGGTGACGATCCGCTCGCCGTCCAGCTCGAGCGGCGTCTCGAGCGGCGGCGGCAACCGCAGCGTCACCTCGACCACGTCGCCGCCGTGCGCGAGCGCGAACAACCCCGACGAGTAGCCGCCGTTGCCCGACTCGTTCGGGCCGCGAAACCGGCGGTCGATCACGATGGCCATACTGCGCAGCAGTATGCGGGCCGATGCGCAGCGGCTGTGGCTCATAGCCGTCCTCGCCGTCGCGGCGGTGGTGAGCGTCGTCGCGAACAAGGCGAACTCGCCGTGGATCGGCTGGGTGAGCTTCGTGCTGTTCCTCTGCGCGGTCGTCATGTACTTCCAGTGGCGGCGCACCGCGCGCGAGGAGCGCCGTGCTAGAGTTTTCGACCGAGAGGCGAAAACCGATGAGACTGGCTCTCGCTCAGATCAATAGCGTCGTCGGCGACGTCGACGGCAACACCGATCGCATCATCGAGTGGCTCGGCCGCGCCCGCGAGTCGAATGCCGACCTCGTCCTGTTTCCGGAGCTTTGCGTCACCGGCTACCCCGCCGAGGACCTGCTCCTCCGCCCCGGCTTCGTGCGGGCGGCCGGGCACGCGGTCGAGGAGATCGCGAAGGCGACGCACGGTGTGACCGCACTCGTCGGCGCACCGCATCTCGACACCGACCTCTTCAACGCGTGCTTCGTGCTCACGCATGGCGAGGTGCGCTGCATCTATCGCAAGCGCTACCTCCCGAACTACGGCGTGTTCGACGAGGACCGCTATTTCGCGCCGGGCGACGACCTCTATCTGCTCCGCTTCGGCGACGTGATCGTCGGCCCGACGATCTGCGAGGACGTATGGCAGCCGGGGCCGCCTGCGACCGACCTCGCGCTCGCGGGAGCGCAGCTGATCGCGAACATCTCGGCGTCGCCGTTCCATGTGGGTAAGGACCGCGAGCGCGAGGAGATGCTGAAGGTGCGGGCGCGCGACAACTCGTGCTTCTTCGCGCTCTGCAACGCGGTCGGCGGACAGGACGAGCTGATCTTCGACGGCCACTCGGTCGTGCTCGACGACGAGGGCGAGGTCATCGCACGCGCCGCCGGCTTCGAGGAGGAGCTGCTTGTCGTCGACGTCGACCCGGTCGCAGCGATCGGCCGCCGCCTGCGTGACGTGCGGCGCCGGTCGCTCGCCCGCGCGCGCAAGCGCGTCGAAGCAGTGAGCGTGGAGCTCGCTCCGCCACGCGAGCAGTCGGAAGCCGCCCATCCGGCTCCGGCCGAGCAGCTCGGTGACCTGGAGCAGATGCGGCTCGCGCTCGAGCTCGGCCTGCGCGACTACGTCGGCAAGAACGGCTTCCGAGACGTCGTAGTCGCGATCTCCGGCGGCATCGACTCCGCACTCACCGCCGCCCTGTGCGTCGAAGCGCTCGGCCCCGAACGCGTGCACGGCGTCTCGATGCCGTCGCGATTCTCGTCGGAGGGGACTCGCGGCGACGCGAAACGTCTCGCCGAGAGCCTCGGCATCGACTTCCGCGAAGTTGCGATCGAGCCCGTCGTGGAGACGTTCACCGCCGCGCTTGCATCGTCGTTCGAAGGGCGCGCCACCGATCTCACCGAGGAGAACCTGCAGGCACGCATTCGCGGCACGCTCCTGATGGCGCTGTCGAACAAGTTCGGCTGGCTCGTGATCGCGACCGGCAACAAGTCGGAGCTTTCGGTTGGCTACTCGACGCTCTACGGCGACCTCGCCGGCGGATTCGCGCTGATCAAGGACGTCTACAAGACAGACGTGTTCCGGCTCTCGAAGTGGCTCAACGAGCGCTCCGGCCGCGAGCTGATCCCTGCCTCGATCATCGAGCGCGCGCCGAGTGCGGAGCTGCGCGCCGAGCAGCTCGACGAGGACTCGCTGCCGCCGTATCCCGAGCTCGACGCGGTGCTCGAGGCGTTCGTCGAGCTCGACCGCTCGCGCGAGGAGCTGTCGCAGGACGGGTTCGATCCCGATGTCGTCGAACGCGCCTTGGCGATGGTCGACCGTGCGGAGTACAAGCGGCGCCAGGCGCCGCCCGGCGTGAAGCTTCGCCCGAAGGCCTTTGGACGCGACCGGCGGACGCCGATTACCAACCGCTGGCCCGGCTAGGTCAGCCGCGCCAGCACAACGCCCAGAACCGGCAGCGTCAGCGTCAGCGAGTAGCTGATCCACCCGACGACGACGAGCGTCGGCCGCGTCGGCTGCTCGCCGCCCGCGCGCACCTCCGCCTGCACACGCGGGCCGTAGACGAAGTTGTGAAGGTAGGACGCGGCGAGCAGCGCGACGAAGACCGCCGCCTTGACCGCGAGCACGGCCTTGAACGATGTCGTCGACTGCCAGTCGCGCGCCGCGAGCACGACGCCCGTGACGGCGGCGACGAGCAGGGCGCCGTAGCCGATCGGGCGCCAGCGAAGCCCGAGCTCCTTCATCGCGCGGCCGCGCGGCTCGCCTTCGAGCGTGCGGATCGCGGGCACGCCAACGAAGACGAGCGCGGTCGAACCGCCGAACCAGATGCCGGCGGCGAGCAGATGGACGGTGACGAAGACTGCGGTCACGCGGTCAGCCTACGCACGAGCTCACCGAGATCTGCAGGGATCACCGTCTCGGGCGGACCGGCGAGCTCGGCGGACGTCCACCAGCGCACGTCCGTGACGCCCTCGGCTGCGAGGTCGATCGTTGGCACAGGCTCGTGCGCGTGAACACGCACGAGATAGAAGCGTTCACGCTGGTGCAGCAGCTCTCGCGCCCAAGGGAAAGTGTGCTCGCGCGTGTAGACGACGGGGCCGAGCTCGAAGTCCTCCAACCCTGCCTCCTCGCGCAGCTCACGGCGCAGCGCCACCTCGTCCGTCTCGCCAGGGTCGATGCCCCCGCCGACGGTCGCCCACCACGCGTGGCCGGTGACGGGCTGCTGGAAGCGAACGAGCAGAACACGCCCGTCAGCGTCGAGGCAGAGCGCCCGCACGGCTTCCCGTTCCGTCGGCTCGATCCACTCACGCAACGCCCGGAACCAGCGCAGCCGCTCGGCATACGGCACTGCGGCGTTTGCGGGCGACGTCGACGGCAACACGAAGAGCCCGGTCGACCCTATCGTTCTCTCTTGAGCGCCGAGCTCGGGCCGCTCGTTCCAGAGCCCGCGGTACGCCTCCTTGCCGACGAACGCGACCGCGCGCGGTGAGACCGCCTCGATGCGGGCCTCGAACCGGTCGCGATCGAAGTCGCCGCGACGCAGGTCCCCCGATCCCGGCGTCGTGCGATCGGCGGCGTTCGTGAGGCCGTAGCCGAGCTCGGGAAGCGTGTGCTGCTCCTGCGGGTCGTAGAGCCGCGGCGTGAAGCCGGCATCGTGGAGCAGCCGCCAGAAGTCGTTGCGCGGGTTCGCGAAGTGCGCCGCCGCGGCCGCCGATACGCGTCCGGGGTTGATTCCGCAGAAGACGCAGGCGAGATCAGGGACGAGAACGTCCGGAACAGCCGATGTCACGCAAGCACAGATATCACCGACTCGTGGAAGAGCCGGATCTGCTCGTCGAGCGACGGCAGCCCAGCGATCGTCACCCCCGCCCAGCTCTCGACGAGGAACGGGTCGGCAAACGTCACGAGGAGATGATTGAACCCGGACGGCATCAGGTCACGCTCGATCTTGTCGAGCCAGTCTCGGGCTGTTCCACCGACGCTGAGGGCGTCGCCGATCGCGGGCGGAGTCAGGGCGAGCGCGCGCTGCACGTCCCCCGCGTTGAAGGCTGCGATGGCAGGTGCGACATCCGCGGGATCGACTCCGTTGCGCACGAGCAGCTCGGGGGGCATCGACGACAGGTAGAAGGCCGCGACCACTCGCGCCGCTTCGCGGGCTGCTTCCGCGTCGTCTGCGATCGCCCCGAGCATGTTGTCGGCGAGGTCGAGCGTCGTCCAGTCGCGCCCCGCCCTCGTCGCGCCGCGTCGGAACGCGTCGGCCGTGAAGTCGAGCGCCTCCCGGGAATACGCCGCTGCAGTGTGTAGCCCCGCTGCGATCTCGCCGGCCAGCTCGAACGAACGAGGCCCGCGCATGCCGCCGAGCTTCAACGGCAGCGGCGACTGTCGCGGGCGTGCTGCCGTGAACAGCCCGGAGTACGCGTAGAACTCACCGTCGAAGTCGATCGCTCCGTCCGCGAGGAAGCGCGTCATGACCTCGTGCGCCTCGCGCAGCCGCTGGATCGGACGCTTCGTTTGCTCGACTGGAACCCGATACTGCTGGAGCAGCGCGAAGTTGCCCGTGCTGAACACGAGCTCTGCACGGCCACCAGTCAGCTCGTCGAGCGTCGCAGCTTGCTGCGCGACGAGCGTCGGGTCCTTCAGGATGATGCCCGCGACCTCGGGACCCAGCCGGATCCGTGACGTCCGCGACGCAGCCGCCGCGAAGAGCGACCACATGTCCTTGTGGTACGTCTCGTCGGCGCTGTAGCAGCCCCAATAGTCGAGCCGATCGAGGAGCTCGATCGTATCGAGGAGCTCGTCGAGCGGCTGTTCCGGAAGGAGCTGGTAGCTGAACCGCACGGACAAGCTAGGAGCGCTTGCCACGCGGGCGGCAGCGTGGCATGCGCTGGGTCCACGTCGCCGTGCAAACCCACGAGCTCGGGAGAGGCGCGACCGGGCGCCGGACCGTGGTGGCGGGCGGCTGCCTGCGGGACGTCCACGTCCGACAGGTGCGCGTCACGCGGCTTCCATCCCGCGCTCGTCGAGGCGCTGCTCGAACAGCACCCGCAGGTCCTCGCCGCGGATCCTCGTTCGCGGGACCGGCTTCGGGATGAGCCGCACCTGGCTGAACTGCTCGCTCTGCTGTGCGCCGTAGCACCGCGCGTAGCACTCGGCCTCGGACAACGCTCTGAGCCTCATGGCCCGCACCCTAGGACCCGGACCGGACGGATAGCGTTAGCCCCATGGCCGTGGCCGCGAAGACCTTGGAGTACGCCGTCGAGCTCGATGAAGGCGGCCGGCTGACCGTTCCCGGCGGCGGTCAGTTCGTGACGCCCGAGGGCTGGTCGGCCGACCATCTCCTGCTCGCCGCGCTCGTCCGCTGCTCGATCGACAGCTTCGCCTACCACGCGCGCCGCGCCGGCCACACGATCACGGGAACCGGCTCGGCACACGGCACGATCACGAAAACGGATGACGACGGCCGCTATCGCTTCGTCGCCATCGACGTACGGCTCGATGTGCAGCTCATGCCGCGTGTCGGCGATCCTGCCGCGCTGATCATGAAGGCCGAGCGCGACTGCTTCGTCGGCGCATCCCTGACCGTGAAGCCGGAGTACGAGTGGCACGTGTCCTGACGACGGTCGACGCCGTGCGCGCACGGTTCACCGCGCTTCAGCGCGACCTCGCGTTCTTCGACGCACCCGGCGGCACGCAGGTGCCCGACACGGTGATCGACGCGATCGCCGGCTACCTGCGTGAGGAGAACGCGAACCTCGGTGGGCCGTTCGTGACGTCGCGGCTCTCCGACGCGCTCATCGCGCGTGCGCATGCAACAGCTGCAGGCTTCCTCAACGCGACGGTCGACGAGGTCGTCTTCGGCGCGAACATGACGACACTCAACTTCGCGCTGTCTCGCACCGCTGCACGCGAATGGCGCGAAGGCGACGAGATCGTCTGCACGCAGCTCGACCACGACGGCAATATCTCGCCGTGGCTCGAGCTCGCGCACGACCGTGGGTTCAAGGTGCAGCTCGCGCGTGTCGACGACGAATGCCACATCGACCTCGATCATCTGCGATCGCTCGTCAACGAGCGCACGCGGGTCGTCGCGTACCCGTTCGCGGCGAACGCCGTCGGTACGGTCACGCCCGTCGCCGAGATCGCCGCGATCGCACACGACGTAGGCGCACTCGCCTGGGTCGACGCTGTGCATTACGGCCCGCACGGGCCGATCGACGTCGCGGCGGCGGACGCGGACGTGCTCCTCTGCTCGCCCTACAAGTTCTATGGGCCGCATCTCGGGCTCGCGTTCGGGCGGCGCGAGCTGCTCGAGTCGTGGCGGCCGTACAAGGTGCGCCCCGCGGATCCGTTCCCGGTCGGCAACCGCTACGAGACCGGCACGCAGGCGCACGAGCTGCTCGCCGGCTTCGTCGCCGCGGTCGAGTACCTCGACGACGTCGGCTGGGACTTCGTCCTCGAGCACGAGCGCGAGCTCGGGCAACGGTTCCTCGACGGGCTATCGGACGGGTGGACGCTGCACGGCGTCCCGACGATGGACGGGCGCGTGCCGACGTTCGCGATCACCCATGCTGCGCTCGCGCCGGAAGAGGCTGCGACGCAGCTCGGCGAGCGCGGTTTCGCCGTGTGGCACGGCAACTACTACGCGGTCGAGATCATGAAGCGGCTCGGGCTGCCCGACGGCGCAGTACGCATCGGGATCGTCCACTACAACACCGCGGACGAGGTCGACCGGCTGCTCGCCGCCCTCGCCGAGATCGCTCAGTAGGGATACGCCTCGCCGCCCGCCTCCGCCCACGGCGAGCCCGGCGTCCGGCGGATCGGGTCGGGGTCGATCCCCCGCGCCTCCGCGACGGCGAGCGTCAGCAGGTGGAAGAAGACGACATCGACGACCGGGTTCACCGTCGGGAGGAGATCGACGCGGCAGCCGAGGGTCTCGAGCGCCTTGACGGCGTCCTCGGCGCGTGCCTCGGCCCGGCCCTCCCCCTGTAGCACGTACGCGCGGACGTTCTCGTCGACCGCGGCGAGGTGCCCGTGCAAGATCGTCTCCGTCTGGTATGCGGTCGCGTCGACCCACGCGCCCTCGCGCAGCTTCAGCGCGGCTTCCTGCGCCGTCGGCCAGTCGCGGCCGGCGCCGACGAACAGCACGCGAGACTCCTCGAACGGCTCGACCGTCTGCTGGAGAGCGCTCTCCACCGCGGCGGGCAACTCGGAGATGTCGTCGCCGTGCAGCGCGGCGATCGCCGCAACAGCCGCTGTGTAGCTCGCGGTGTGGCACCACGACCGCTCGATCTCCGGCGTGCACACGATCACCTCGTCGACCTGCTGCGCGAGCTCCGAGTCAGGGTTGCCGGTGACCAGCCACACGTCACCGCCGAACATGCGCTCGGCCTCGATCGTCAGCTCCGTGCCGCCTTCGTGCGAGACGCAGACCATGATGTCCGCGCGCGGCGGCCGCAGAACCGCTTCGAGCGCCTGCACGGCCCAGCCGCCGGTCTGCGCGGCGTGGAACGAGGTGCCGCAGCCGGTGTGGACGACGACGGCGTCCTCGGGCAGCCGTTTATCGGTCGGCACCTGGCGCAGCCAGTCCGGCTGCGCGCGCACCGCGCGTGTCGTCTCGCCTGCCATATGTGTGTCTATACCATCGCCGCGGTGCCCGTCCGCGCGTTTCTCTTCGATTTCGACGGGCTGATCCTCGATACGGAGACTGCGTCGCGCGCAGGCTGGCAATGGCTGTACCGCGAGCTCGGCCACGAGCTGCCGCCGGACAAGTGGGCGTTGATGGTCGGCACGGTGGACGGCTGGGACATCTGGAGCCACCTCGAGGAGCAGGTCGGCGAGCCGCTCGATCGCACGAGCTTGAACGAGCAGCGCTATGCGCACGAGCTGACGCTGCTCGAAGCGGAGGAGCTCCGGCCCGGCATCGCCGACTACCTGGCGTTCGCCGAGAAGCACGGCCTGAAGCGCGCGATCGTGTCGAGCGCGTCGAGACGCTGGGTCGACATGCACCTCGAGCGGCTCGAGCAAGCAGTCGGGTGGGACGCGATCGTCACCGCCGACCACGACCCGGTGCGCGCGAAGCCGCGTCCGACGCTCTACCTCGAGGCGCTCGACGAGCTGGGCGTCCCGGCCGACGAGGCGGTTGCCTTCGAGGACTCGCCGAACGGCGCAAGCGCAGCGAAGGCCGCCGGGATCTACGTCGTGGGGATCCCGAACACGGTCACCGCCGACCTCGGCCTCGATGCGTCGGCCGACCTCGTCGTCGACTCGCTCGCCGACCTGCCTCCTGCACAGCTGGTGGCGAAGCTCGCATGACGTGGACGATCACCGAACGTGTGCGCTTTCGCGACTGCGACGCGATGGGCCACGTGAACAACGCAGTCTTCTCCACGTACCTGGAGCAGGCGCGGATCGCGCTCCTCGGCGGGCTCGACACATTCATCCTCGCGCGCGTCGAGATCGACTTCCGCGCTGAGCTCCGGGCCGGCGAGGAAATCGAGGTTCGGAGCCGGTGCACACGGATCGGGACCAAGAGCTTCGACCTCGAGCACGAGATCTGGACGGGGGATCGGAAGGTCGCCGATGCGAAGAGCGTGCTCGTGGGCTACGACTATGCAGTCGGGGCAAGCGCCCCACTGACCGACGACCAGAGAAGGAGACTCGAAAGCGAATGAGCGTGTACGAGCGTCACACCCTGTCGAACGGCCTGCGCGTCCTGACCGCGCCACTCGGTCACGCGCAGTCGGTCGCGTGCTACGTGATGTTCGCGGCGGGCTCGCGGTACGAGAACGCGTCGAACCGCGGAATCGCGCACTTCGCCGAGCACATGTTCTTCAAGGGGACCGAGCGGCGGCCGAGCGCGCGCGACATCGCGATGGAGGTCGACTCGATCGGCGGCGAGTTCAACGCATTCACCTCGAAGGAGTACACGGGCTATTACATCCGCTGCGCGGGCGAGCGGCGCGACCAGGCGTTCGACGTGCTGGCCGACATGCTGCGCAACTCGAAGTTCGACTCCGAGGAGCTCGAGCGCGAGAAGGGCGTGATCATCGAAGAGATGAACATGTACGTCGACACGCCGCGCGACTACATCGGCTCGGTGTACGAGGAGCTGCTGTTCGGATCGAACC
>Ga0207657_10006241_pt1 | contig 12390 bp, 13 predicted proteins | sample KBSC33metaG_FD_184316 | JGI IMG/M metagenome (GOLD analysis project Ga0207657, IMG submission 184316) | Corn rhizosphere microbial communities from Kellogg Biological Station, Michigan, USA - KBS C3-3 metaG (SPAdes) (version 2) | ecosystem: Host-associated > Plants > Roots > Rhizosphere > Soil ...
CCGGTTCCCTTGCCGTGAATGATGCGCAGCGCCTTCACGTCGGCACGGACGGCATTGTCCACTGCGTGCATTACTATCCCTTCGACTTCACCAACGCGCATGCCGCGGAGGTCGATCTCGCTTGCGACGTGCGTTTCGGGCACGTCGCCGCGAATGCTCACGGCAAGCGCTGGTGCGGGTCGCTGGGCGCGCGTCAGATCGGATAGCGGGAGGCTCAGCTTGAGCGTCCCAACTGCGACGATCGCGTTGTCATCGCGCATCTCCATGAGCTGCCCTATGCGTCCGCCCAGGCTCGCGACCGCAACGTGATCGCCAACCGACGGCGGCTCAGCAGTGCGTCCATCGCGAGTTGGCCGCGTCGTCCGCTCGCGCTCCTCCAGTCGATCGAGCTGGCGCGTCTGCTCCTTCGCAAGCTCCTCGACGTGCCGTCGTGCATCGCGCGCCGTTTCTTCGGGACTCTCCGACTTCTTGAGCGACCGAATCGTATTCTCGATCTCCCGCCGTGCGGCCAGCAGATATCTGCGCGACTCTTCACGCGCACGACGCTCGGATTCACGCTCGCGCACACCGGCATTGTGTTCGCGCTCCGCGACTCTGCGCGCGCGCTCCCGCGCGTCGTTCGCGATCACCTCGGCTTCGCGCTCTCGCTCGGCCAGTGCCGCGTCACGCGCCTCGAGGTCCGCGAGCAATACGTTCACATCACGCTCACCCACCGGGAGCCGCGCCTCGGCGCGCTCGAGCACTTCTGCTGGAACCCCTAACCTGCGCGCGATACTCAAACCGTACGACTGGCCCGGAATTCCCTTGATCAATCGGTACGTTGGAGCCAACTCGATCGCGTCGAACTGCAACGATCCGTTCACAACCCCGACGTCTTCGACCGCCAGCTGTTTGAGCGCTCCCAAGTGCGTCGTCGCAACCGTTCGAGCGTTGCGAGCGGTGAGCGATTCGAGGACGGCGCCGCCGAGCGCTGCGCCCTCGACAGGATCGGTTCCGGATCCAAGCTCGTCTATGATGATGAGCGATCGATCGGTCGCACCGGCCAGAATCTCGCGCAGATTCCTGACGTGCGCCGAGAAAGTCGAGAGACTCGCCGCTATCGATTGCTCGTCACCGATGTCCGCGTAGATCTCATCGTAGATCGCGATACCGCTTCCCTCTCCGACCGTCGGCGGGATGCCGGCCTGGGTACAGAGCGAGAGCAGGGCGATTGCCTTGATCAGAACCGTCTTGCCTCCGGTATTCGGACCGGAAATCAGAAAGGTGCGTTCCGACTGTCCCAGCGACAGATCGAACGGAACGACGCGTGCACCCTGCGCGAGCAGCAATGGGTGCCGTCCGCCTAGTATGTCGAAACCTTCCGTTGGATCGCGGAGTGTGACCGGCGCGGCGTTGAACTCCAACGCCATTCGGCCGCGCGCATACAGCGAATCCAGTTCCGAGAGTGCATCGAATGCGTCCGCCAGGCCCGCATGAGTCGGACGAAGCGTGTCACCCAACTCGAAGAGTATGCGCTCGATCTCGATCGTCTCCTCGGACGCCAGCTCGCGCATGCGGTTACCGGCTTCGACGGCCGCGGGGGGTTCGATGAACAGCGTACCGCCGGTGGAAGAAGCGTCGTGCACGATTCCACCAACAGTCGCGCGACCTTCGCGACGCACGGGAATCACATATCGCCCGTTGCGAACCGTCACCGACATGTCGGGGACCTGCTGACTCGGATCGAGTCGCGTCATGAGGCGTTCGAGCAGTGCAACGAGATCCGACTCCGCGTGCCGCAGCTCGCGCCGTATCCCACGCAGTTTCGGCGACGCGCTATCGCGAACGTCTCCCTCGTCGCTCAGAACGCGATCGATTGCCGCTTCCGCCTGCGTGTCGCGCAGCAGCCGCGATGTGACCGGTTCGAGCACTGCACGCGCCGCAATGGGGAGCCGCGGATCCGCCAGCGAATCCAGGGTGAGCCGAGAGCTTCGCAGGAGCGCCCGGATCAGGATGAAGTCGGCGGCGGCCAGCGTGGCATTCTCGACGCGAAGTCGTTCCAGTGCGCGTCGCGCAGCCGGTATTGCGTGTGGCGCCCAGCGGGCCTCGCTGGCTATGAGAGACCGTGCCGCGAACACCCGGGACTGCTCTCGCTCGATCCAGGCCCTGTCGGTGGTTGGCCTGAGCGCGCGGACGCGCTCCGCCCCCTCCGCCGACGTGGCGCGCTCGGCGACCACGTCGAGGACGCGGTGGAATTCCAGGACGGAGAGGGCGTGGTTATTCATTGAGCTTCTGAATAATACAGAGTGCGGCGAAAATACACCGAAGAGTCGGTGGGTTGAAGCTGGCTCACTTTTCGCGCCTGCCGCGACCCATGACAATGCTCACGATTTTCAGGTCGGTGATCTTCCGGACTGCCGGATTGCTGGTGTGCTCCAACGTATTCATGACGTTCGCCTGGTACGCCCACCTGAAGAATCTCGAAGCCAAGCCGTGGTACGTCGCGGCTCTCGTCAGCTGGGGGATCGCGCTGTTCGAGTACATGCTGCAGGTGCCGGCGAATCGAATCGGATACACCACACTCACTCTCGGCCAGCTCAAGATCCTGCAGGAAGTGATAACGCTGAGCGTGTTCGTGCCGTTCGCGTACTTCTACATGGACCAGCCGCTCAAGATGGACTACCTGTGGGCGGCGCTCTGTATCGTGGGGGCGGTGTTCTTCGTGTTCAGGGGGCACTGATCACGACGACGTGCTGCTCCGGCTTCGATCGGACGTAAATGGGCCAGGCGCGGATACGTCGCGATCATCTGGATTCGATCGGACGTAAATGGGCCAGGCGCGGATAAATCCGCGCCCTACCTAGCCAATTCTTCCTTGGCGATGCGGCTGATGATGCTGCCGTCGGCCTTTCCCTTGAATTGCGGATTCACGCGGCCCATCAACGGTCCCATGGATGCGGCGCCGGCTGCAATCGCGGCGCGCACCGCTGCGCGGATCTCGTCCTCACTCGCCTGCGCTGGTAGATACTTCTCCAGGGCAGCGACCTCCGCGCGCTCCTTCTCGGCGAGATCGGGGCGGTTCCCCTTGTCGTACATCTCGACCGATTCGCGCCTGCGCTTGATGCCCTTGCGCAGCACGTCGAGTACGTCGTCGTCAGTTGGCTCGGCGCGAAGTTCTATGCGCTTGTTCTTGACGTCCGACAGTATGGTCCCCAGCAGCAGTACCGCGCCCTTGTCCTGCGCCTTGCGCGCAGCATTGAGGTCGGCCTGCAGTTTGTCGCCGAGCAGCGACATTACATCGCGCGATGACGGCGATTCTTGCGCGTCGCCGCATTCATCTTGCGCTTGCGACGTTCGCTCGGCTTCTCGTAGTGGCGATGCTTGCGCAGATCCGCGAGGATCCCCGCCTTCTCGACCTTCTTCTTGAAGCGTTTGAGCGCGCGCTCAAAATTCTCGTCTTCCTGAATGATGACTTCTGACAAACCCTATCGCCCCCGATCCTGTAACGGTTGATGTGCAGCCTTTAATAATAATCTCAGCCCGGCGGCCACGCCATGTTTCGGCCACCCAGAACGTGGGCATGGAGGTGATGGACCGTCTGGCCGGCGTCCGGGCCGGTATTGATGACCACCCGATACCCGCCATCCAGCCCTTCCTGCCGCGCCACGTCCCCAGCCAGTGCCAGAACCTCGCCCAGAGTGGCCGGGTCGGTCGAATGGGCGAGCGAGACTATGTGCTTCCGCGGGACCACCAGCACGTGCACGGGCGCCTTTGCGTCCAGGTCGCGGAAGGCAATCGCCGCCTCGTTCTCGGCGACCATGGCAGCCGGAATCTCCCCGCGGACGATCTTGCAGAAAATACAGTTTGCGGAATCGTCCGCCATGAGAATTACCGGTCTGAGATGAGTTTCGCTTCCAGCAACGCGCGGGCCACGGCGACACCGGCGACGGCCGCCGTCTCGAAGCGCAGGATCGAGTGGCCGATCGATGCCAGCCTGAACCCGGCTGCCTGAAGGCCATCCAGCTCTTCCGCGTCGAAGCCCCCTTCGGGCCCCACTGCCACTACCATCGGTTCCGAGACCTCGATGGCGCCGAACGCCCGGCCGCTCGCTTCGAGGACCACACGCGATCCCTCAGGGGACGCAGCAATCGCGCGCTCCGGCGTCGCTTCGGGAAATATCTCGGGCAGCCACGCCGACCGCGACTGAAGCAAGGCAGAAGTCATTCGAGTACGTACCTTGTTCCGGAAAGTCGGGCCATCGCCGCGCGGCGACACACTCCGGGACCTGTGCCACAATACCGGACGCCAGCTCGCGACATTGAGTTCGGCGGCCTTCTCGGCGAGCCACAGCATCCGGTCGCGATCCGCGACTGGAACCAGCAGGTGAATCGGTAGCGGCGGCGGCACCTCGGCGATCCGATCGACTTCGACCAGTGCATTCCTGCGACCGAGCCGGACAAGTGTCCCCGACGCGATATGGCCCGCCCCGTCGCGAAGGCCGACGCGTTCCCCTACGCCAAGACGCAGCACGGTAATGTGCGACGCGTCGCTCTCCGACAGCGCGATCTGCGCCCCAACCGTGAACGGATCTTCCGAATAGAAAGCTGCCCGATCGGAATCGGTCATGAAACACGACCGGCGAGGATGCTCAACCAGTCGCCTTCCACGTCTTCAGCTTCGACGCGAAAGCCCACACGTACAAGCGCACTCGTCATGAGATCGCGCTCCTCGACAAGGATCCCGCTCAACAATGCAACTCCATCTGCTGTGAGCGATGCTGCCATGCCCGCAAGCAATTCCATCAGCACGGATGAGACGATATTCGCGAGAATCACACGCACCGGCGCGACGAGCGCGAGCAACACCGTCGCGTCACCAACCAGATATCGAATCGCACTTTCCACGCCGTTCACGCGAATGTTCTCGATCGCGGACCCTTCGGCGCCATCGTCGATTTCGATCGCTGCAACACGCGTTGCTCCGAGCTTGGCGGCTGCAATCGAAAGCACGGCGCTGCCGGCGCCGAGATCAGCGACTGAATCGCCCGCGCGGATCGTGCGCTGCATGAGACGAAGCATTCCACGCGTGGTTGGATGTTCGCCGGTGCCGAACGCCATCGCGGGATCGATCACGATGGTAGTCGCCGGATCGAACTCTGCAGCACGCCACGGCGGCGTTACGACAAGGTCTCCAACGTGGTGTGCGTCGACGCTTGCACGCCACTCGCTCCAGTCCACCGCGGGCACGACGGTTGTCGTGACGACCGCGGACGGGTCGGTGTCATGCACCGCCGTCACCACGCTTGCGGTGTCGAAGTCCGGCGGAAAATGCGTGACGAGGGCGTCACCGTCTTCGTGGACGCCCTGCGAGCCGGCTGCGAACAGTGCGCTCATCACCGCATCGCGATCCGCGCACTGCTCGACACGAACCGCGCGCCATTCCGTACTCACGCGCCGAGTGATTCCTTGACCTTGGCCCAGAATCCGCGCTCACGTCTTGCTGGTGCCAGAGGGCGAATTTCGTAAAGGCGGCGAAGCAGCGTGGCCTCTTCCTCGCTCATCACGTCGGGAGTCCAGAGTTGCAACCGCACGTGCAGATCGCCGGTACCCGATGCGTTGATGCGCGGAAGTCCGCGTCCACGCAGATGCATCACCTGACCACTCTGAGTTCCAGCGGGTATGCGCAACGTGACCGACGCCGTAACGGTCGGAACATCGATGTCGGCGCCGAGCGCGAGTTGTGGATACGTGACGAGCACTTCGGTGAGCAGATCCTCGCCGTCGCGCTCGAAGCGCTCGTCCTCATCGACCTCGAACACGACGAGGATGTCGCCACGCGGACCGCCTCGCGGGCCGGCGTTGCCGACACCGCGCAGAGTCATGTACTGACCCGTCGCGACTCCTGCAGGAACCTTGATGTTGACCTGCTCTTCCGAGCGGAGGCGCCCTTCACCGCGACACTTCTTGCACGGCGACGCGACAACCTTGCCATCGCCAGCGCAGTTGGGGCACACCGACACGCTCACGACCGGACCGAAGAACGATTGCTGCGCCCGACGCACTTCACCCGCACCCTTGCACGTAGGACAGGTACTCACATTCGTGCCAGGCTCGGCGCCGGTGCCTTTGCAGTAGTCGCAGGGATTCAACAGCTTGATCGTGACGGGCTTCTCGACTCCCGTCGCTACTTCCTGGAGCGTTAGCCCAAGGCTGATGCGAATGTCGGAGCCGGTGCGCGTCTCGGCGGCGCTGCTTCTACGACCGAACAGATCGTTGAAGCCGCCCATCCCACCCAGATCGCGCATGAAGATGTTGAGCGCTTCCGACAGATCCACATGGTGGAAGCCGCCGAAGCCACCGCCCTTGAGGCCGGCCTCGCCATACCGATCGTACGCTGCGCGCTTGTTGCCATCGCGGAGCACGTCATACGCTTCGGTGATCTCCTTGAACTTCTCCTCTGATTCCGACGAGCCGTTGTTGCGGTCCGGGTGGAACTGCATCGCCAGCTTGCGATATGCCTTCTTGATGTCGTCGTCCGACGCGGCGCGCGGGACTCCGAGTGTTTCGTAATAGTCTGCCATGCGTTGGGTGATGCGTTTGTGAATACGTTCGGTAGTGCGTCAGTCCAGCAGGTCGGTGACCAGCTGGGATGTGTGAGTCACGAGCGAAATGACCTTGTCGTAAGGCATCCGCGTCGGTCCGATGACGCCGATGACGCCGTTCAACGCACCAACGTGATACTGCGCCGTGACGAGCGTGAAATTCTCCAGCGCAGGATCGTCGTGCTCGTTGCCAATAGTAATGCTCACGCCGGAGGATTCGCTGCGCTTGCGCAGCACCTCCGCCAGATAGTGCCTCGTTTCAGTCAGCGCAACGAGCCTTCGCATGCTGTCCGCACTGGCAAATTCCGGCTGTTCGGCGAGCACGGAGGCCGCACCCAGCATTACATCGTTCGCCGAATCGAATACCTCGTCGAATATGTGCTCGCCTTCTTCCAGGAATACGTTGATCAGCTCGGCAGCTCCGACGGTCGTATCGCGGAGCCGCTGCGAAAGCGAGTTGCGTACCTCGCGCAGCGTGAGTCCGCCAAGCCGCTCGTTGAGCACGCGCGAGACTTCGGTGATCGCCTCATCGGCAATCTGACCTCGCGCATCGACGTAGATCGTGCGAACGCCACCACCCTGCACCGACAACACTACGAGGAGTCGGTCGGACGCGAGCCGCACCAGCTCGATGCGGTTCAGAACGCTCGCATCGAAGCGCGGCCCGAGCGCGACACCAAGCTCCTGCGTGATGATGCCGAGACTCTGCGCGGCGCGACGGAGGATGTTCTCCACCGCCGATCCGCCACTCGATATCTGCAGCGCAAGGCTGTCGCGCTCTGCTGTCGTGAACTTGTGCGCGGGGAGGATCGAGTCCACGTAGACGCGATACGCGACGTCCGTGGGAACTCTGCCGGCAGACGTATGCGGGTGGAAGAGGTAGCCCTTCTCTTCCAGATCGCTCATTGTGTTGCGGATCGTCGCGGGTGACACACCGAAATTGAACCGACGGGCAAGCTGACGCGACCCAGCGGGCTGGGCGGTTGCTACATACGTCTGGATCACGGCCTCGAGCACCATACGCTCTCGGTCGGTCAGTTCAGCAAGTGCCATAAGTGCAATAGTATCAACGACTTCCGGCGAGTGTCAAGGACGCTGCGATAGCATCCAGGCGAAGAAAGCCAGTCGCTGTTAGAACGATCGTTCGGTTAGTGATCTCGGCCCATCCGGCTTCGACCCAAGGACGAGCGACGTCGATTTCCGCATCCGTCGCAGGAAGACCGTCTGTCGTACGTAACCCTAGATACACCCGCTCGGACAGCCGGTTCTCCCGGGTGAGCAATTCCCGCTCGGCGACAACGCTCTCGCCGGAGCGCAGGCGCCTCTCCCAATCTGCATACGCCGCCACGTTCCAGCTACGGGCATCTCCGTCGAACGAGTGCGCGGATGGTCCGAGCGCGGCGTACGGTTCGCCTGTCCAGTAGGACGAGTTATGTCTCGAACGCCGCCCTGGCCGTGCGAAATTGGAGACTTCGTAGTGCTCGAATCCTGCGGCGCCGAGTCGTTCGTGTGCCATCATGAAATCGGCCTCGTAGCGCTCTTCCGGCGCCTCGACTACCTCGCCGCGGGCGCGCCAGCGGCCGAGCGGCGTGTGCGGCTCGATGGTGAGACCGTAAAGCGAGACGTGCTCGGGCTCGAGCGCCAGCGCGCGCTCGAGATCCGCACCCCAGTCGCGCGGGACCGATTCCGGTAGCGCGAAAATGAGATCCAGCGAGACGTTGGTGATTCCGGCCGCGCGCAGAGCCCCGACAGCGGCGGCGATCTGCTCAACCGAATGCGTGCGGTGCATCCATTCGAGAACCGACGGGTCGAACGACTGGGCGCCAAGCGACACACGGTTGACTCCGGCATCGACCCATGCGGCTGCGTTCGCAGGCGTGACGTCTTCCGGATTTGCCTCGACCGTTATCTCTGCATCGGCGGCGACCGATGCATTTTCACGGACGATCTTCACAACGACGGCCACGCCAGCCTCGAGCCGTGACGGAGTCCCGCCCCCCAGATAGATCGTGTCGAGATCCCAGCGGCGCGTGTCGTGTCGCGCGATCTCGAGTTCGACCGATTCCACGTACGTTGCGACCGGCACCGAGCTGCGCACAGCGATGGAAAAGTCACAGTACGAGCAGCGGCGCGCGCAGAATGGAACGTGGATGTACAGGTGGCGCACCGGATCCACCGTCATCTCCGCGCGATCACTCCGCCGGCCGAGCATTCCAGAAGTCCCTGAATTTCCAGTTGCGTGAGTGCGGCGAGGCAACGGCTTGCGGGCCAGCCCGTGTGCATGATGATCTCGTCGGCGCTGGCAGCCGCGTGTTGCGCGACGGCGTCCCACACCGTCGCTTCGTCGGCGCCGAGCGATACCGGCACGCGCGCATTCGCTTGCGCGGTCAGAGCCGCCAGCGCGAGTGCATCGTCGATGCTGGCGATGACCTGGGCGCCGTCACGCAGCAGCTGATTGGTGCCCGCGCTCTGTGGCGAGTCGATCGGTCCCGGCACGGCTGCGACGTTGCGGCCAAAATCTCCGGCGTATCCCGCGGTGATCAGCGATCCGCTTTTTGCGCCAGCTTCGACGACGATCGTCAGACGGCAAAGGCCCGCAATGACCCGATTGCGACGCGGGAAACATCCCTGAAACGTTCCCACGCCGGCGCCGAATTCCGACAGCACGACCCCGCGCTGTGCGATCTCGTCGTACAGCGCGATGTGCGAGCGCGGATACACGGTGTCGATCCCCGCGCCGAGCACGGCGGCGGTCGTTCCGCCACACTCGAGCGCCGCGCGGTGAGCGATTGCATCGACGCCGAACGCCATGCCGCTCACGATGCACGCACCTGCGGACGCGAGTGCGCGCGACAGATCGCGCGCCACGCGCTCGCCGTACGCAGTCGGGTGACGGCTACCGACTATCGCGACGCATGGCTGAGCGAGCACGGCGATGTCGCCGGTGTAGTGCAGCGATTTCGGAGGCGAAGGAATCGTAGCGAGCTCAGCGGGCCACTCGTCATCCTGCGGGCGCGCGACGGTGAAGTTGTGTCGCAGACTCACGGAAGCGGCGCCACCGCCTCGCTGGGTTTTGCCTCTTCCACCTTGAGACGGAGCAGCTCGCTCCACCACGCGGCGAGCAGCGGCGACAGACCTTCGCGATTGGCTGCGCTGATCGATAGAACGGCGAACGCACCGGGTGCCTCGATGGGCGGAACGTACTGTTCGCCGAAGAGATCCAGCTTGGTGAACACGACGCAATGCGGCTTGCGTGCGAGCTCCGGGCTGTATTTCGCCACTTCCACACGCAGCTGATCGTACTCCGCCTGCCAGTCCATTGCATCGATCGGAATGATCATCGCAAGGATTCTCGTACGCTCGATGTGACGCAGAAACTGAAGGCCGAGGCCCCGTCCTTCGGCTGCTCCTTCGATGATGCCTGGAATGTCGGCGACGACGAATGTGCGGTGATCTGAAAGCTGCACCACGCCAAGATTCGGCTGAAGCGTCGTGAAGGGATAATCCGCGATCTTGGGGCGCGCAGCAGAGATCACCGACAGCAGTGTGGATTTACCCGCGTTCGGCTGTCCGACGAGTCCGACGTCCGCAATGAGCTTGAGCTCGAGCTCGAGCGTGCGCTCCTGACCTTCCTCGCCTGGCTGCCACTCGCGCGGCGACTGGTGCGTAGCGGTGACGAAGAACGCGTTGCCCTTTCCACCGCGGCCGCCCTTTGCCACGATGAATTCCTCGCCGTCGGCCAGAACGTCGGCGAGGATCTCGCCGGTTACCGCGTCGCGCACGATGGTGCCCGGCGGTACGGGCATGTAGATGTCCTTGCCGCTCTTCCCCGTCATGTTGGAGCCCATACCGTGCTGGCCACGCTCGGCGGCCCACTCGTCACGATACGTGTAGTCGAGCAGCGTGGCGAGGTTGGAGTCACCACGGACGATCACGTCGCCGCCCCGGCCGCCGTCACCGCCGTCGGGGCCACCCATCGGTACGAGACTCTCGCGCCGGAACGACTGGCATCCGGAACCACCAGTGCCCGCTATCGCGCGGACCGTCACCTTGTCTATGAACATCGTCAGCTCTCCTTGATTCGATTCAATTCTTCACGCGCCGCGGCGAGCGCCTCGCGGGAGACGATGTCGGTCAACGCCGATAGCGTCAGTGCCAGATCATCCGGCGTTGCACCACAGTTGAGCGCCCCACGCAGGTGCGACTTGAGCTGCGGGATCTGTTCCGACGCAGCACACGCGGCGACGATGCACAGCTCCCGTTGTACCAATGTCATTCCAGGACGCGAGAGAACCTTCCCGTATCCGTCCATCACCATCCACGCATCCAGCGCCGGATGCAGCCGTCCAACCTTCTGCCGCAGCGCGTCGTACTTGCTGCCGTACACCGCTCGGCACGCTTCCTCTCCCTGCAGCCGATAGACGTCGGGCACCGGTGGCGTGGTCGCAGCGTCCTCGGCCGGAGCCGGCTCGCCGGACACTTCGCGCCAGATGCGCATCGAGTTCAGCGCGCGCGGAAAACCCGCGAACAGGTACGACTGCAGCAAGACCTCGTCCACCGCCTGCGGCGACGCTACGCCGACGGCTTCCACCATCATGCGTCGTGTGAACGCCAGTGGCGCACCCGCGACGGCCGCGGAAATACGAACGAGCGCACGCATCGAGTCGCTGAACAGCGCCTCGTGTTCAATGCTGGATTCCATAATGTCAACGATACGTCAAGTCACGCACAGCGCCACGGCGCATCCATGTGCGACGAATCAGATCATTGCGCGAACGACTACCTCGCCCACGACCTCGTGGCGAGTATCGCGCACGGGCTTGCGGGCAATTTCAGCAAGACGTTGTGGCAACGGATCAGGCAAGGCACCCAGGTGCTGCAGCAGCGCCAGCAGTGCGGGATACTGCGCACGAGATGCTCCATCCTCGACCTTGAGAGCTATCCCGATTCCGTCGCTGACAATAGCCGCGGAATGCACGCCCTCTGCGCCGATCTTGCAGAGGATACCCGGGGCCTCGGTCATCACGACGGTGTCGAACCGGTCGGTACCGCCAACCAGGAACGGGTTGCATAGCATCGAGCTGCCGATGCGCGCTGGAACTTCGTCGCCCCGCGACATCGCCGCCGCAAAACGTGCAAATGCGCGCGCCATGGCTTCGAGGCTGATCCCGAAAACGGGGACGCCGCAGCCGTCGCGTGCGATCATGATCTGCGAGCGACTGGTGCCGCTCCACGTCTCGATCGTTCGTACTATGGCTTGCTGCACGGGGTGATCGAGATGATCATACCCTGCGGTTGGCCAGCCGGCGGTCTGGGCGCAGGCGAGCATCGCAGCGTGCTTGCCGGAGCAGTTGTTGTGGAGCCGGGTCGTCCTGCCGCCCGATTCGCGCAACAGACGCTGACCGCGCTGTGACAGTGGTTCCGCGGCGCCGCATGCGAGATCACCCTCTTCCAGCCCGAGGTCGCTCAGCATCCGCTCGGCGATCGCGACGTGCTCCGGCTCACCGCCGTGCGATGCGCAGGCCAGCGCGATCTCGTCTGCGCCCCACCCCAGCTCATCCAAATGCCCCGAGGTCATGAATGGAATGAGCTGGAACGGCTTGGCGCACGAGCGCCAGTACGTTTCCAGCTCCGGATTCCGGGCATAGCCGACCAGGGTATCGTCCACGACGATTGCAGCAGAAACGTGATGGACCGATTCCACCGCGCTCCCGCGCGTGACGACTACATCGATATCATAAGAAGCGGCGGGACTCACCCCTTAAAATATCGTGATCGCTCCCTTGGTGTAGCGTTTCGGGTTCTTCTTG
>Ga0207657_10006242_pt1 | contig 12389 bp, 10 predicted proteins | sample KBSC33metaG_FD_184316 | JGI IMG/M metagenome (GOLD analysis project Ga0207657, IMG submission 184316) | Corn rhizosphere microbial communities from Kellogg Biological Station, Michigan, USA - KBS C3-3 metaG (SPAdes) (version 2) | ecosystem: Host-associated > Plants > Roots > Rhizosphere > Soil ...
GGCATCATTTGAATATTGCGATGTTTGCTATTTTGTTGATTACTTTATATTATCTACGTCTTTCCTTTTCGCTTGGCATCGGCATGTTTATATTTGGCATAGTTTGCCTTTTGTTCTGCCATTTGATTGAAAAATACGTGCCCGTTTCGCTTTGGCCGATTTGTGTTATTATTTTTGTTATTGCCTGGATTGGGCAGTTTTACGGGCATAATGTCGAAGGTAAAAAACCTTCCTTTTTAAAAGACATCCAGTTTCTTTTAATAGGGCCTATGTGGTTGATGAGCTTTATTTATAAAAAATTAAGTGTCAAGTTTTAAGCCACTAATTGCACAAATCAACACGAATTTTTCTATTATTTATTTTAAGCAGAATCATTAATATTCCTGGTCCAAATATTAATGATCTTGTTAATAAGCTTCCTACAAATCTTTAACGGGTTAGCAGATAAGTAAAAAATCCATCTTTCTTTTTAAGGTGAAATGATAAAGCAGTAAAACAACAAATAATCTAAAAAACCAACCGGGTTTTATCTGAATAAATTTTCTGCTTTTAAAATACTCTCCGGTTTTCCAACATCTATAAATTTTGAATCGCTATGATCAAACGCTGTAATATCGTGTGTCTTCGCCAATTCCAGATATACATCCACCATGGAAAATTTGCCTTCCATTTTTACTAAAGCAAAGATTTTGGGAGAAATAATATGAATACCGCTGAACGCCTTGAGTATATAGTTTTTTGATTCCCTGCTAATTTTTCTTTCGCCGGTTTTTTGGTTTGTCCATCCACACAAATGATTCAAATCATCAAACAAAAAATATCGGGAAGTAACACGGGAAGTAACAGCAAGTGTAGCAAGAGGATTATTTTTTTTGTGCTGAAGTATCATTTGTTCCAGGTTCATATCAGTCAGAATATCTACATTCATCACTACAAACGGTTCATCATCATTTTCAAAAAACCAGGCAGCTTTTTTTATTCCACCACCGGTTTCCAATACTTCATTTGTTTCATCCGAAAAAGTAATAGCGCTTCCAAATCCATCATTTGTTTCTATTAAATCCGTAATCTGATTTGCAAAATGATGCACATTTACAATTACTTCTTTGATGCCATAAGAAGCGAGGTATTCAATATTTCTTTGTAAAATGGTTTTTCCGTTTACAATCGCCAATGCTTTAGGATGCTTATCAGTAAAAGGCTTCAGCCGGGTACCTAACCCCGCGGCAAGTATCATTGCTTTCATAAAAACTATTTTTCGAAACCTTTTAACTCGTGAATATTTTGTTCGATGTGATTCAAATCAATCTTCACTTTGAATTTATTTCTCAGATACCTGGTAAGCGCATCAGCAGCATACACACTGCGATGCTGGCCGCCTGTGCATCCAAAACTAATCGTTAATGATTTGAAATTTCTTTTGATATAGTCTTCTACAGAAATATCCACCACATTATAAATACCATTTAAAAATTCCAGCATTTCGGTTCGCTGCTCCAGGAAATCCATTACGGGTTTATCTCTGCCTGTCAATAATTTATATTCGTCGAAACGCCCCGGATTTAATAAGCCTCTACAATCAAAAACAAAGCCGCCGCCGTTATTACTTCTTTCTTTTGGATAACCGGTTTTTAAATAAGAAAAACTATTGATAGTAACAATCAATGGTGTAGCATCATTTGCCTGCAAAGGTTTGAAACGATTTACAATATCTTCCTGCACGATGAGGCCAAGCAAGCGATCATATTCCGGTAAGGAAATTCCCATTTTTTTATTTCCCTGGAACCATTTAAGATTGGTAAGCGCAAGCGGAATACTGGTTAAGAATTGGGCTTTTCTTTCGAACAATCCCCGAAAACCATAAGCCCCCAAAACCTGCATTAATCTTATCAATACATAACCATTATATTGGCTGGTAAAACGCGTGCTGTCAATCGGCTTTTGCAAAATTTCGCTTGCACAATCAATGTAGTACGCCAGTAAAGAATTTTTCCATTCCTCCGAAAGATTGGCCCGCGCCTGCCACAGCAAAGAAGCCACATCATATTGCAATGCGCCTTTCATTCCGCCCTGGTAATCTATAAAATGTACATCATCATTTTGGATATAGATGTTCCTGCTTTGAAAATCGCGAAACATAAAATATTTGTGCTCTACATGAGTGAGGTAAGTGCTCAATGCCTCAAAATCGTCAATCAGTTTCTCTTTATCATAAGGAATTTTCAGCGTGTCGAGAAAATAATATTTGAAATATAAAAGATCGCTCAGGATGGCTTGCTTTCCAAATTCTTTTGAGGTAAGGCAATACGAGTCATCAAGGTTTTTTAGCCCATTAATCTGTAAAAAAGCCAGGGCTTTTAAGCTCTTTTTAAATAAGTCGTACACATAATCATTCTGTCCGTATTTTTCCAGCTCGTTCAAAAGCGAAATACGGCCAAAGTCTTGCTGTATATACATTTTAGCATCGTCAGATACAAAATAAATCTCTGGAACAGGAGCTTTTATTTGGGCAAAGTGTTGGGTAAAATATAAAAACGTATTGCTCTCTTTCAGGTTTTCGTTATAGGCAGCTATGAAAGATTTCTTTTCGGTAACAATGCGAAAATAAATACGGTCACCACCTGACTTGGGTAATTTTTCGATCTCCCTGATAGGCTCACTATTTACACTTTTAAAATACGCTTCAATAATTTCTGCTGCTGTTTCCATTCAAAATTGATTAACCGTAAAAATAGTGGTTTTTGAAAAAAGAACTATGTTTTACAATTGACAGATGCCGGAATGATTAGCTGGTATAACTTTTTTGTTATTCGATAAGTTGAAAATTAATTCCAAACTCATTGCGCAAATTAGCTATTTTTGAAAATCGGTATATTCAAAAAAAAGGCCACAACCTGATCATTACCGAATGCTTGCTCACCGAATTTCATCTAACAAATATTACCTAAAATGTTTTAAGGTTTTGAAGCCATGTTTCAGAGATCAACTAAAAATTATTCAACCATGAAGACTAATCAGAAATATCTGAAAAAAGTTCTTTTACTGCTTTTTTTTACAGGCATTCTATGCTCCTGCGAAAACCAACGCAATGCTGCAGACATGAGGCAGATAATGGCAAAAGATGAAATATTGAATCAATTACATAAAGTAAGCGATTTTGATATTACCGGCTTTAATGAAGACACTGTCATCAGTAGTATTCCCGGAACGAATTTAAAAAAAGTACTCAGGTACGTTTTGGATATCAGCTATGTGGATTCTAATAAAACACCTCAGGTTAAAAAAGGAATTGTATTATTTACTCCTGACGGGCGATCAATTATTAATGCTCAGATAAGTGACAAATAGTTTTTAAATCATTTAAAAAATTTAATTGCAAAATGAGTGAATTAAAAAAGAGGTTTTTATCATTAGATGTATTCCGCGGAATGACTATTTGTTTTATGATCATTGTGAATACTTCCGGCAGCGGCGCCAGCGCTTATGCTCCGTTGGACCATGCAACCTGGCATGGCTTTACACCGACAGACCTTGTATTCCCTTCCTTCTTATTTGCCGTTGGCAACGCGATGAGTTTTTCTTTGGATAAATACAGGCAAATCAGTAATTCAGCTTTTCTTACCAAAATATTTAAGCGCACCATCCTGATATTTTTATTGGGTTATTTAATGTACTGGTTTCCTTTTTTCGGTTTGGATGCTAACTGGCATATCATCGGGGCGCCAATAAGCCATACCCGCATCATGGGTGTGTTGCAACGGATTGCCTTGTGTTATTTTTTTGGTTCTTTATTGGTTTATTATTTATCAACTAAAAATGTAATTATTGTAAGCATCGCTTTATTGATAGGTTACTGGATTATTTTATTGTTATTTGGAAATAGTGCCCAGCCCCTAAGCATGTCTGGCAACGCGGGGCTTTATCTCGATAAATTTTTAATGGGTAATGATCATCTTTATCACGGAGAAAGGATTCCCTTTGATCCGGAAGGATGGTTAAGTACTTTGCCCGCGATAGTAAACGTAGTGATCGGGTATTTTGCCGGAAGGTTTATACAGAAGAAGGACAAAAGTTTTGAGTGTCTCGCAAAATTAATGCTTGTTGGTTCTTTGTTGATTTTTATTGCAATATGCTGGAACCTTGTATTCCCTATCAATAAAAAATTGTGGACCAGTTCATTTGTATTGGTGACCACCGGGCTCGACCTGCTGATTATTTCCGCTTTAATGTATGTACTTGAAATAAAAAAATGGAACAGGATTCGCTGGTCGCATTTCTTTGAAATCTTCGGGCGCAATCCACTTTTTATTTACATTCTTTCCGAACTAATGGCAGAAATTCTTACGATGATCAAAGCGGGCCGGCATGAGAATTTGTTTGACTATGTCAACAGGGTATTCTTCCAGGTAATTGCCCCTGGTTCTTTCGGAGCACTTTTGTTTGCCATTTGCTACATGATGGTTTGCTGGTTCATAGGCTGGTGGCTTAATAAGAGGAAAATATATATAAGAGTTTGATATGGAAATTTCACTTTACAACTTTTGGATAAAATAATCCCGGCGGTGGCAATCTGATTATTGTTATTTACTTTGATGAGCTCAGGTAATTTTTGTAAAAATTTTGTTGTTGTTTTACATACACTACAAGGTCATTTAATTTCTGTTGTATGTCCCCGGTATTTAGGGTTAACGTAGCTTCAGACTTATTCACCTCTCTTAATTTTTCATTCGCAGAAGCGATTTTTTTAGAAATAGTATCAAACATGCCTGGCACTTCGTTCATTTTTTTTACGGGTTGAAATTGATTGTTCCTGTAATTAATAAACTTGTTTAAAAGATCAATTCCATTATTATAATCGGCTATTGCCGAATGATAAAAATCCATGTCCCTATCCTGGTAAATCAATTCAATTTCCAGTTTCAGGCGTTTCAATTTTGTGTCAATCTTTGATGAAGGCCAGTCGAAGTTTTCAATTCTATGAAGAGAAGCAAGGTATCTTGACAAAGAATCTGAACGGTTATAAACACTCAAAGAATCTTTATAATTAAAATAAGATTCTGGCTTATTTGTCTGTTTGCCGGTAAGCAAGTTTGGTTTAATGCCGTTATAAAATTCTTTGTAAGTAAGTGGATGGTTTAAAAACTGGAACATCGGATCAAACGGAAGATGCGATGATATAAAATCATCCGGTAAATTTTCAAAATAATGCGATCCCACAAGATCTACATAATTGCTTCCGTTTAAAAATCCTGCATCCCAGGTAGGATCGTAAAGCGCCCAATTATTATTAACAAATGCGGCACACCATGCATGTCCGGTCCGGTCAATAGAACCATTTTGTTTTGTATATCCTTCTATATAAAAAGAGGGTATTCCACTCTTTTGGCAAATGTCATTGAAGATAGCTGCAAAGTTTTCGCATACGCCCCTTCTGCTCTTGAGTGCATAGATAACTCTTAGTTCCTGGTCTTCATCCAAAATAATTCTATGAATACTGTTCTTATCATATTTAATATTGTTAGTTACCCAGGTATAAATAGCGCGTACTTTATCCTCATCGGTTTTAAAATGACTTTTGATGTAGGCCGCAATATCATCCGTAGTATTAGTTTCAGAATCAGGAATATTTAATGCAGTTCTTTCTATTTTTCCAATTTGTGCATATATCGGAAGCGTGTAAAAAATAAAACATACAAATATTAATAACAACTTCATATCCTAAAGTTAGAAAGCTATTTTAGAATAAAAAAGTGAATTCTTTCTGAGGCTATTTTTTCTTGTTACGCTTCAGCAAACGGTTTTAGCTTTTATGATAATGAATCCTGTTCGTTTTTTTCCTTATTAAAATATTCAAAAATAAGGTCGGCTTTCGATTTACCAACGCTCTCTTCGAGTACTTCCCTGGAAAGATCTTTTATTTTTTTTACCGACTTGTATCTTTTCAATAGTATATCTACCGTGCTTTTTCCGATGCCTTTTATATTTTCCAGTTCATTTACAAAAGTCCCGCGACTTCGCTGATTTCGATGAAAAGTAATGCCAAACCGATGTACTTCATCTCTTATTCTTCTTATTAGTTTCAGGCTTTCGCTGTTCCACGGAAGCTTGATAGATTCCCTGTCTCCCGGGAAAAAAATTTCTTCCTCATTCTTGGCAAGGCCTACTACTGTTGTTTTTCCCATCATTCCTGTTTCTTCAAGCCCTTCCACAGCAGCATTCAACTGCCCTTTGCCTCCGTCAATAATTATTAATTGCGGGAGTGAAATTCCTTCTTCCAAAAGCCTTTTGTACCTACGAGAAACAACTTCTTTCATACTCGCAAAATCGTTGATGCCTGCAACTGTTTTAATATTAAATCTACGGTATTCATTCTTGTCGGGCATTCCATTCTTAAAATAAACCATTGCAGCCACAGGATAGCTTCCCTGGAAATTGGAGTTATCAAAACATTCAATATGAAGTGGCAATTCGGGAAGATGAAGGTCCTCCAGTAAACGAACTAAAACTTCCGTTTTCTCTTTTTCAGTTTTGCCCTCCAAATGAAGTACTTTTTTTCGCCTCATTTCTTCCCTGAAATAATTGACATTTTTCTCGGAAAGATCAAGAAGTTTCTTTTTATCTCCGCCCCGCGGAATTGTAATTATCAAATCCCCTTCGGGATATTCCATTGAAAACGGAATAATGATTTCATTAGCTTCACTGTTAAATTTTTTTCTTAATTCGGTGATAGCAAGCGCTAAAATTTCTGCATCACTCTCATCCAGTTTTGGCTCCAAAGTAATTGTATGAGTTTGTATAATAGCGCCGTTCTGAACCATTAGATAATTTACATAAGCAGTTTCGTTTTCTCTTAGAATGGAAAACACATCAAGATTAGCAAAGGATTTGCTTACGACAACTGACCTGGCCTGGTAATTTTCAAGGCCTTCTAATTTCTTTTTTATGCCCGCGGCTTTCTCAAATTGCATTTGCTCTGAATAATACTTCATTTCCTCCTTATATCTTTGAATTACAGGACTCAGGTTTCCTTTTATCATCTGGCGTATTTGTTGAAGGCCTTCATCATAATCCTCTTTGGATTGCAAAGCCTCGCAGGGGCCTTTACAGTTTCCTAGATGGTATTCAAGGCAAACCTTGAATTTTTTTTTCAAAATATTTTGTTCGGTGAGGTTCAATTTGCAGGTACGCAATGGAATAAATTCTTTGATAAAACTGAGCAATTCTCTCACTCTTCCAACAGAAGTAAAAGGCCCCAGATATTCGGAACCATCATTGATTTTAAGACGCGTTAAAAAAATCCTGGGAAAAGGCTCATTTTTAATTACGATATACGGATAGCTTTTATCATCCTTCAGGTTTATATTAAATTTTGGCTGAAACTGCTTTATTAATGAATTTTCAAGAAGAAAAGCATCCTGCTCGCTGTCAACAATTGTAAATTCAATTTTACGGATCTTTCTTACCAGCTCATGAGTTTTGTAACCGGTAAAAGTTTTCGTAAAATAGGAGCTTACTCTTTTTCTTATATTTTTTGCCTTACCTATATAGATCAGTTCATTTTGATCGTCAAAATATTTGTAGATGCCCGGCTGAACGGGCAGCGTTTTCATTATCGTTTGGAAAAATTCACTGGTCATAACAACAATTCTTTGAGGCCTTCTTAATTATGAGAATTTCAATCCGATAACCATCAGATCATTCCTCAAAATCCCAAATCATTTTTTCTTCTTTTATTACAGGCTGCTTCCCTGGTGCCTGGGTTATGGTTCTTATGATAAACCATTTATTAGAAAACCAGGTTAATTGTGTAGAGGTCTTTACATCATTATCAACCGTTTCTTTTACCAAATAAACACGCGTTACAGTATTTGTTTGCGGACTCATATAAACATCCCAATGTCTTAGGCTTATTGAATCCGGTAGTTTAACCTTTGGTTCATAAGTAAAAGTGTAAGCATTAATTGTTTGGTCAAGGAATGACTTCCCTGAAAAAAAAGAAGACATGGTGGAAGAGTCTATCTCAGGTGTAAGAAACGGAGTCGCCGCCGGCCTGATATCTTCTCTTTTCATCCAAACAGAATCAGTCTTACCATTCTCTATTGTTATTTTTAAAGGGGTAGTTTCCATACTATCTATTTCTAATAATTGTCCTTTTAAAAAATCGGTCACCGGAAATATAGATGGATTATCTGCCGGAGTATCTCCTGCCGGGATCACCGTTTTGGGACTGTTGTGGCACCCCATAAAAATAAGAAGGAAACAAAATGTAGAAGATGAAAATAATTTTTGCATGAGCAAAATTACGAATAAAAAAAACCGTTGCAGGGTACGAGGCAACGGTTTGCGTAAAATTTCTTTTTAAAAATAATAATCCGAAATTCAGGTTTAATATTTTCTTGATATACCAATTCTTATGCCATAATCTATCAAATGTTCTTCTGAAAGGTAACTATTTTTATAAGTAGATAATAGCTGATAATGAATATCAGGGCCAATATGCCATCTTATTTTATTGGAACCAAAACTGATAAATGTACCAAAGTTTCCTCCCAGATTTGTTTTTCTCATTAACTCCGGATCCTGTACATAATATTTTTTATCTGCCGAAATAATATAAGAATTGTTTTTTAAAACCACCGATGGTTCAATTGCAGAAGCAACACTAATCTGTATATTTTTATTCCCCCAAACCTGGAATTCCAATCCTATCGGTATTGAAAACTGTAAGCTATAATTAGTGAGGGCTACCTGGTTCAGACTTTGGCCATTACCATAAAAAGTGATGTAGCTTTTTGAATAGGGAATACCTGTATTCTTATCCTTTAATGTCAAAGTAGCAAAAGTGGGATGTACAAGATTTGAAACCAAATTATAATCAGAATAATTAAGATTAAGCCCGCTAAATACTTTCCATTTTTTTGATAACGCGTAAGTTACTTTTGCCCCGGCTTCAAAGCCAAAATTTGCATGATAAATCATTCCATTTGAAGCAGCATTTTGGAATATTGCCAATGGAGAAAAATTAACAGACGATGCTAAAGAACTGTTTCTAAATACAGGCATACTAACGAGCGGAGTTACGTAATAAGTCCATTCTATATTTTTATTCTTTTTTCTGTGAATCTTTTTCGATTGATTGATAGTTTTTTTCAGGGGATTAATATGAGTTTCTAAACGGGAAGATGCTATTAGTTGGGCAGATGAAGAAAAATCTTCGGTATTTTTTATTAAAGTATATCCTTCTTTATAATTAATGTAATGTGGTTCGGTTGGCTGAAATTCAATGAATAGAGATTGGCCCGGAGTCATAAATGAATTATAATCCTCAGTCAGGATTTCATTATTTTCTTCTTCAATGATTCTTTGATTTGTAATTTCATAATTAAAGCTATTAATATTATTAGTAGCTATTTTATTGCCGGGAATAGTTCTTTTAGTGTTTGGCGAAATATTTTTTCCATTTGAGGAAAATAACTGATCTCCATTTTGACCAACTGCTTTACTCTGTCTTGTATTAACAGCAGTATTTAATTTTTCATTTCCACTTTTCTTAACGGTTTCCTTATTATCAATAAATGAAACGCCGTTTTCTTTTTCTGAAGAGTTATTTTTTTCAGCATTTGTTTTATTCGCTAAAACAGAATTGGTTCCGGAAGCTACCGGATTTTGCGCCGCGAGGTAATTGTTATTTATGCTTTTGGCGTCGGAGGCTGAATCTGCCTTTGATGATAGCTTTTTGGAAGAATTATTTAAAAATCCAATAGTAAAAAGGGTTATTATAAAAACAATAGCTACGGTTATAGAAGGCCATTTGCTGCCGGGATGCAGGTTGTTATATATTCCATCCCATACTCGCCTGGAAGGAATCAATGTAAATTGATCTGCATGATCTTTTAAAGATTGCTCAAAATCGCTCATATCGAATCTTCTTTCCATCATTCTATCTGTCGTTTCAGTTAGTGGTCATATCAGTTATCACTCTTCAGTTATTACTCTAAAAAAGAGTTATGTTACTGAAACCATTCTAATATTTTCTCTCGGCTTCTGTAATATTTTCTTTTTAATAAGTATATCTTCCAACAGCCCCCTGGCTCTTGTATATTGTGATCGGCTGGTACTTTCTTCAATTTCTAATATTAAAGAAATCTCTTTATGTGAATATCCTTCAACAGCATAAAGGTTTAATACCGTTCGATATCCTATCGGCAATAATCTTATGCATTCTACCACTTGTTTTGCCTGCAATATGGATGGAATATTATGATTATTAACCGGGATAGTTGACGCAAGCGCCAAATCCACACTATCAGAGAACTTTTTATTCTTTTTCAATGCATTAATGCACGTATGCACTATTATCTTTCTTATCCAACCTTCCAAAGAGCCAACCCCTTTAAATTGGTGAATTTGCGAATACACCTTGATAAAACCCTCCTGAAGCATGTCTTCTGCATCTTCCCTGTTGTGAGCATAACGGTAACAAACCCCAAGCATCTTAGGGCTAAATTGCTTATATAGCTCTTCCTGGGCAATAGCGAGGTTATCAAGACAACCTTGAAGTATCGACTCTTCCGTCATAGCTTGTTCTTGTTTAACCCTACTAAGATAAGACAATTTTAAACGCAAAATGCTGCGTGGAAAATGTTTTTTTTTAAATAAATGATTGAAATTTTACATTTCTTTAGTATTAAGAGGTTCTTTTTCCCAATTAATTCTTTAAAAATGACAAAAAACAATCACGATAAATTCGATAATTTCAATAGAATTGAATATTATTAATATTATTTTTTCACTCCCAATTTCACGATAAGATTATGACTGAATTAAAATATCTCCCTTCATTTCCGTAGGTATTGGCAGTTTCATCATTGTAAGAATAGTAGGAGCAAGATCGCCCAACTTTCCAGGTTTGATATCACCTTTCCATTCTTTATCAATTATAAAAAACGGAACCAGGTTTTTTGTATGTGCCGTATTCGGGGTTCCATCTTCGTTTATAATATAATCGGCATTACCATGATCCGCCGTTAGAAAAATTGTGTAACCATTTTCAAGAGCAGCCGTTACAATTTCCTTAACACAGCTATCTACCGTTTCTACCGCTTTCACTACAGAATCCCAAACGCCGGTGTGTCCTACCATATCTGCATTTGCATAATTCAGGCAAATAAAGTCTGCTGATTGCTTTTTTATTTCAGGAAGTAATTTTTCCGTCATTTCAAAAGCGCTCATCTCAGGTTTCAAATCGTAAGTAGCTACTTTTGGTGAAGGAATCATAATTCTATTTTCTTCTTCAAATGGTGTTTCTCTGCCTCCGCTAAAGAAAAAAGTAACATGCGGATATTTTTCTGTTTCGGCGATGCGTATTTGTTTTTTGTGGTTTTGTTCCAACACTTCTCCCAAAGTATTGATCAAATTGTCTTTTTGAAAAATAATATGAATGTTTTTGAATTGATGATCATAAAGAGTCATCGTGGTATAATATAATTGCAAAGGTTTTATTCCCTGCTCAGGAAAAGCCGATTGTGTTAACGCCTCTGTTATTTCCCTGCACCTGTCTGTCCTGAAATTAAAACAGATTACCGCATCTCCATCTTTTATTCCTGAATCAGGCGTAGCTGCATTGATAACCGGTTTCAGGAATTCATCCGTTATATCTTTTTGATACGACGCCTTAACTGAGCCTAAAATATCATTGGTCATTTCCCCTTTTCTATTCACCAGGGCATCATAAGCTACTTTTATTCTTTCCCATCTTTTATCGCGGTCCATAGCATAATACCTTCCGGTAATCGTAGCAATTTTACCCGTAGTCTTATTGAGATGCTCCTGCAAATCTTCCAGGAAATTAAGCCCGCTTTTCGGATCTGTATCGCGTCCATCAGTAAAGGCATGAATAAACACATTTTCAAGTTTGTGCTTTTTACAAATAGTAGCAAGCGCTTTTAAATGATTGATATGAGAGTGTACGCCACCGTCGCTTACGAGGCCCATTAAATGCAATGGTTTGTTATTTTCCTTAGCATAATTGATACTATTGAGCAGATCCGGGTTATTTTCAAATTCGCCTGTTTCAATTGCCACGTTGATGCGTTCCAATTCCTGGTAAACGATTCGGCCCGCACCAAGATTCAAATGGCCTACTTCGCTGTTGCCCATTTGTCCTTCGGGCAGGCCCACCGCTCTTCCGAAGGTTACTAAAGTAGTATGCGGGTATTTTTCATAAAGTGAATTTACAAAAGGTGTTTTCGCATTTTGAATAGCATCGCTTTCTTTTTTTTTACCAAGGCCCCAGCCATCCATGATGACTAATATTACTTTTTTTTGTTGCATTTTTCAAAACTAATTATTAAGGCTTAGATATTTGTATTATTTTGTTTAAATTTATG
>Ga0207657_10006247_pt1 | contig 12387 bp, 10 predicted proteins | sample KBSC33metaG_FD_184316 | JGI IMG/M metagenome (GOLD analysis project Ga0207657, IMG submission 184316) | Corn rhizosphere microbial communities from Kellogg Biological Station, Michigan, USA - KBS C3-3 metaG (SPAdes) (version 2) | ecosystem: Host-associated > Plants > Roots > Rhizosphere > Soil ...
GCACAGTTACCGCGATTTGCCGATCCGCTACGGCGAGTTCGGCGCCTGCCATCGCAACGAGCCGTCGGGCGCGCTGCACGGCATCCTGCGCGTGCGCGGCTTCACCCAGGACGACGGGCACGTCTTCTGCACCGAAGACCAGATCGAAGCGGAAGTGACCGCGTTCCACCGGCAGGCGATGAAGGTATACGCGGACTTCGGCTTCACCGACGTGCAGCTCAAGCTGGCATTGCGCCCGGAACCGCGGCTCGGCGACGACGCCACCTGGGACAAGGCCGAGGCGGCGCTGCGCAACGCACTGCGCGCCTGCGGCGTTGAGTGGGAGGAACTGCCGGGCGAAGGTGCGTTCTACGGCCCGAAGATCGAGTACCACCTGCGCGACGCCATCGGACGCACCTGGCAGCTGGGCACGATGCAGGTCGATTTCATGATGCCGGGCCGGCTGGGCGCGGAATACGTCGACGAGACCAGCCAGAAGCGGCACCCGGTGATGCTGCATCGCGCCATCGTCGGCTCGATGGAGCGCTTCATCGGCATCCTGATCGAGCACCACGCCGGCAATTTCCCGGCCTGGCTGGCGCCGGTGCAGGCCGTGGTGATGAACATCACCGACGCCCAGGCCGACTGGGGCGAGGAAGTCCGGAAAACCCTTACGAATCAAGGCTTCCGGGTGGCCGCCGATTTGCGGAACGAGAAGATCGGCTATAAGATCCGCGAGCACACGCTGCAGCGGGTGCCATACCTGCTGGTGGTCGGGGACCGCGAGAAGGACAATGGCGCAGTGGCCGTGCGTACGCGGTCGGGCGAGGACCTGGGGACCATGTCCGTCGCCGATTTCGCCGCGCGTTTACATGGTGAGCACGCAGCAACCTGAACACTTGGCCCGGTCGCCTTGCGGCCGGCACGATCCACTCCGGAGAACGCAACATCAGCACCCCTGAAAAGCAGAACCGCAAGAACAACGAAATCCGCGTGCCGCGCGTGCGCGTGATCGGCAGCGACGGCGAAATGGTCGGCGTCCTGTCGCGCGACGAAGCGCTGGCCAAGGCCGAGGAAGAAGGCCTGGATCTCGTCGAGATCCAGCCGAACGCGGATCCGCCGGTCTGCAAGATCATGGATTTCGGCAAGTTCCGCTTCGAGCAGCAGAAGAAGGCCAACGAGGCCAAGAAGAAGACCCGCCAGGTCGAGATCAAGGAAATGAAGTTCCGCCCCGTCACCGACGAGGGCGACTACCAGATCAAGCTGCGCAACATGCGCCGCTTCCTGGAAGAGGGCGACAAGATCAAGGTCAATATCCGCTTCCGCGGCCGCGAGATGAGCCACCAGGAGTTGGGCCGTGAGATGGCCAACCGGATCGAGGCCGACCTGGGCGAGGACATCGTCATCGAGTCGCGCCCGCGCCTGGAAGGGCGGCAGATGGTGATGATGATCGCCCCGAAGAAGAAGTAGGGCTGGCGCCCCCGTATTGCGGACGCGCGCGCCGCAATACGCCGGGCTAAACCCCGGATTCGCAAGGATTTATTTGCAAGCCGGCCGCTCAGCCCGCATAATGCGCGGCCCGGTTTGCCGGGTGTGTTTGTATTTGCAGTACAGGAACCCGTCGAGGTTCCCGGGCATCTGCTTGGGATTCAACGACTTACGACCGGCAAGGGCAGGACGGAAAGCGTGGCCACAAGCCACCGCCCAGCCAGTGACAGAAACCGAAAGGACATCCCGCAATGCCCAAGATCAAGACCAATCGGGCGGCGGCCAAGCGCTTCCGGAAGACCGCTTCCGGCAAGTACAAGTGCGGCCACGCCAACAAGAGCCACATCCTCACGAAGAAAGCGACCAAGCGGAAGCGCAACCTGCGGCAGACGAACCACGTTCGTCCCGAGGACGCGGGCCGCCTGGACCGCATGCTTCCGTACCTGTGAGGAGATAAGACATGGCACGAGTCAAACGTGGTGTACAGGCGCGTCGGCGCCACAAGAAAATCCTGAAGCAGGCCAAGGGCTACTACCACGCCCGCCGCAAGGTCTTCCGCGTCGCCAAGCAGGCGGTGACGAAGGCCCTGCAGTACGCCTACATCGGCCGCAAGCAGCGCAAGCGCCAGTTCCGTTCGCTGTGGATCGCGCGCATCAACGCCGCCGCGCGCATCAACGGCATCAGCTACAGCCGCTTCATGAACGGCCTGATGAAGGCCGGCATCACCCTGGACCGCAAGGTGCTGGCGGACATCGCCGTGCACGACGCCGTGGGTTTTGCGGCGCTGGCGGAAAAGGCCAAGGGCGCGCTCGCAGCGTAAGTGTGTCCACGTCCGCGACGTTCGCGTCGCGCTCGTGACAACGCAGTACACGCATGGGGAAGGGCGCAAGTCCTTCCCCATGTTCGTTTCAGGGGCTTGTTCCTGCTCGTCATTCCAGCGGAAGCTGGACTCCAGTGCTTCCCCTGGATGGGAAGCAGTCGCTGGATCCGGTCTCCAGGATGACGACCCGCGATCTGCGAGGTCTTCGCCGCATGAGTGAAATCGATCAACTGTCCGGCCAGGCACTGGCGGCCATCGCGTCCGCGAGTTCGCCCGATGCGCTCGAGGGCCTGCGCGTTGGATTGATCGGCAAGAATGGAAGCATCACCGCGCAGCTGAAGTCGCTGGGCGCGCTTCCGCCCGACCAGCGCAAGTCCGCGGGCGAAGCGATCAACCGCGCGCGCGACGCGATCGGTGAAGCGCTGGCAGCGCGCAAGGTCGAACTCGATGCGGCCGCGCTCGACGCCCGCCTCGCCACGGAAACCATCGACGTCACCTTGCCGGGCCGCGAACCGACCCGCGGTGGGGTCCATCCGGTCAGCCGCACACTGGAGCGCATCACCGACATCTTCGGTCGCCTGGGCTACGAGTCGGCCGACGGCCCGGAAATCGAGGACGACTGGCACAACTTCGAGGCGCTGAACTTCCCGCCGCACCACCCGGCGCGCGCGATGCACGACACGTTCTACGTGTCGGGACAGGGCGGCGACGATGCCCGCCTGCTGCGCACCCATACCTCTGGCGTGCAGGTGCGCTACATGCAGGACCTGCTGGCGCGTGGCGGCAAGCCGCCGCTGCGGATGATCGCCGCCGGCAAGGTCTATCGCAGCGACAGCGACCAGACGCACACGCCGATGTTCCACCAGGTCGAAGGATTGCTGGTCGACGAGCACGCGAACTTCGCAGACCTGAAGGGGACGCTCGCCGAATTCGTGCGCGCGTTCTTCGAGCGCGACTTCGCGATGCGTTTCCGCCCGAGCTACTTCCCCTTCACCGAACCCTCGGCGGAAGTCGACATCGCCTGGCAGCAGCCGGACGGCAGCACGCGCTGGCTGGAGGTGCTCGGTTGCGGCATGGTGCATCCGAGCGTGCTGCGCAATGTCGGAATCGATCCGGAACGCTACACCGGCTTCGCGTTCGGACTGGGCGTCGAGCGCTTCGCGATGCTGCGCTACGGTGTCGACGACCTGCGCAGCTTTTTCGAGAACGACGTGCGCTTCCTGCGCCAGTTCGCATGAAGGCGGGCCCACGATGAAATTCTCCGAAAACTGGTTGCGCGAACACGTCCGCACCGATGCGACGCGCGAAGAACTGGCTGCAACACTGACGGCGATCGGGCTGGAAGTCGAAGACATGACCGGACTCGGTCTGTCGCTCGACGGCGTCGTGATCGCGCGCATCGTCGAATGCAGCCGGCATCCGGAAGCCGACCGGCTGCAGGTATGCCAGGTCGACGCAGGGCAGGCAGCGCTGCTGCAGATCGTGTGTGGCGCACCGAACGCGCGCCCGGGCCTCGTGGCGCCGTTGGCGACCATCGGCACGCAGGTCGGCGATCTCACGATCAAGGCGGCCAGGCTGCGCGGCGTCGAGTCCAACGGCATGCTCTGCTCGGCGAAGGAACTCGGCATCGATGCCGATGCGTCGGGCCTGCTGGAACTTCCGGACGATGCGCCCATCGGCAAGCCGCTGGCCGGATATCTCGGTCTGCCCGACGCGAGCATCGAACTCAAGCTCACGCCCAACCGTGCCGACTGCTTCAGCGTGCATGGCATCGCCTTCGACGTGGCCGCAGCCTGCGGAAGTGAAGTCATCCCGTTCGATGCCACGCCGGTCGCCGCCACCGGCAGCGCCAGCCTGCCGGTTGAACTCAACGCGGGCGCCGATGCCCCACGTTACGTCGGTCGCGTCATCGAAGGCGTCGATGCCTCGCGCGCGACGCCTATCTGGATGGCCGAGCGCCTGCGTCGCAGTGGCGTGCGCCCGGTCAGCCTGCTCGTGGATGTCACCCAGTACGTGATGCTGGAACTCGGGCAGCCGATGCATGCCTTCGATCGCGACCTGTTGCGTGGCCCGATCGGCGTGCGCCGTGCACGCGCTGGCGAATCGCTGAAGCTGCTCGATGGACGCGACGTCGCGCTGGATCCGGAATTCCTGGCGATCGCCGATGCCGATCGCCCGGTCGCGCTTGCCGGCATCATGGGCGGCTTCGATACGCGCGTCACCGATGCCACGCGCAATGTATTCCTTGAAGCCGCGCACTTCGCGCCGGCCGCGATCATCGGCCGGGGCCGGCGACTGGGCCTGCATACCGACGCCGGCCATCGCTTCGAACGCGGTGTCGATCCGCAGTCGCCGCGCATCGCCATCGAACGTGCCACCCGGCTGATCGTCGACATCGCCGGAGGCACGCCGGGACCGCTGACCGAAGCGGTGCTGGCCGGACACCTGCCAGCACCCCAGACGATCCTGCTGCGTCGCGATCGCCTCGCACGCGTGCTCGGTGTCGTGATTCCCGACGATGAAGTCACGCGCATCCTTGCCGCGCTCGGGCTGGCTGTTGCCAGCACGGCGGACGGCTGGCAGGTGACGCCGCCGACACGTCGCTTCGACCTCGCGATCGAGGAAGACCTGATCGAGGAAGTCGCGCGCATCCACGGCTACGACGCGATCCCGACGACCTTGCCAGGCGGCGCGACCGTGCTGGCGGCGCCGTCGGAAGGTCGCGTCGCGCTGACCACGCTGCGGCAGCAACTCGCCGCGCGCGATTATCTTGAAGCCATCAATTACGCCTTCGTCGATGCCGGCCTGCTGGCTGCATGGAAGATCGACGGCAACGCCGTTGCGCTGGCCAACCCGCTCAGTTCCGAACTCGGCGTGATGCGTACCGCGCTGCTGCCGGGACTGGTCGCTGCGCTGGGTCGCAACGCGGCGCGGCAGCAGTCGCGCATCCGTTTGTTCGAGCTCGGCAATGTGTTCGCGCGCGATGGCGTGGGCGCGCTCGAAACGCTGCGCGTGGCGGCAGTCGCTTGCGGGGACGCGGCATCCGAGCAGTGGGGAATGCAGGCGCGCCCGGTCGACTTCCACGACGTGAAGGGCGACCTCGACAGTCTGGCCGCGCTCTCGGGCGTGACGCTGGAGTACCGCCCCTCCGCGGCGCCGTGGGGACATCCCGGTCGCTCCGCCGACGTGTTCCGCGATGGGACTGCGCTGGGCTGGATCGGACAGCTGCATCCGCGCCTGCAGGAAACACTCGGGCTGGATGCGGGCGTCGTCGCGTTCGAACTGGACCTGGAGCCGCTGCGCCAACGCACCGTGCCCAGGGCGCAACCGCTGTCGCGCTATCCGTCCGTCCGCCGCGACCTCGCGTTCGTCGTCTCCGAACAGGTGCCCTGGGCGGCGGTCGAAGCGAGCGTCAAGGCGGCCGCGGGCGGCGCCCTGCGCGAGCTGCGCCTGTTCGACCGGTATGCCGGCAAGGGCGTTGAAACCGGGTTCAAGAGTTTCGCTATGGGCTTGATTCTGCAGGATGATTCGCGCACCCTGACCGACCGCGACGTGGACGCGGTGGTGGTTGAAGTGACCGCCGCCCTGCAGCGCGAGCTCGGCGCCCGCATCCGTGAATAGGGCCTCGCGCATCCACCGGCAGCTGATCGTTTACAGGGGAACGATGTGGCTTTGACCAAGGCTGAAATGGCCGAGCGTCTGTACGAGGACGTGGGCTTGAACAAACGCGAGGCGAAGGAATTCGTCGACGCGTTCTTCGATGCGCTGCGCGAGGCACTGGAAGCAGGCCGGCAGGTCAAGCTGTCCGGTTTCGGCAACTTCGACCTGCGGCGCAAGAACCAGCGCCCGGGACGCAATCCCAAGACCGGCCAGGAAATCCCGATCTCGGCGCGCACCGTCGTCACCTTCCGTCCGGGACAGAAGCTCAAGGAGCGCGTGGAAGCCTTCAGTGGCGCGGCGCACGCAGGTGCCGGACATGCTTGATCCCGGCAGCAATCGCGAACTTCCGCCGATCCCGGCCAAGCGCTACTTCACCATCGGCGAAGTCAGCGAACTGTGCGACGTCAAGCCGCACGTCCTGCGCTACTGGGAGACGGAGTTTCCTTCGCTCAAGCCGGTCAAGCGCCGCGGCAACCGCCGTTATTACCAGCGCCACGACGTGTTGATGGTGCGGCAGATCCGCGGATTGCTTTACGAGCAGGGCTACACCATCGGCGGCGCGCGCCTGCGGCTGGAAGGCGAGGGTGCGAAGCAGGAATCGGCGCTGAGTTCGCAGATCGTGAAGCAGGTGCGGATGGAGCTGGAGGAAGTCCTGCAACTGCTGCGCCGGTGAACCGCCGGCCCGCGTTATAATTTGTCGAAGTCGGGGCGTAGCGCAGCCTGGTAGCGCATCTGCCTGGGGGGCAGAGGGTCGTCGGTTCAAATCCGGCCGTCCCGACCATTTCATCGCATGTCCGATCGCGACATGCCGGCGGCCAGCGCCACAAGATCCCAGCACTTCGCAAGCGACCGCCAGGGCGAGCAGTGGATCGCGCGTGCTTGCGACCGTCAGCCGGCGGCACTCATCGAGGGCGGCCGCGCAAGTCCTGGCCAACGCCCGAGCAGCGCCGCGCGGATGCCGGCGGCGTCGAGCCCGGACTCGGCCAGCAGTTCCTCGCGGCTTGCGTGATGCTGGAACGCATCAGGCAGGCCCAGGTGCAGGATCGGCAGGGAAACGCCGGCATCGGCGAGCAGTTCCGCGACGCCCGATCCCGCGCCGCCGGCGACGACGTTGTCCTCGATGGTGGCGAAGCCGTCATGCGATTTCGCAAGCTCCAGCAGCAGCTGGCGATCGAGCGGCTTGACGAAACGCATGTTGACGACGGTCGCGCCGAGTTCGGCGCCGACCTGTTCGGCGGCGGGCACGACCGCGCCAAACGCCAGCAGCGCGATGCCCGCACCGCGCCGCCGCACTTCCGCCTTGCCGATCGGCAGCACGTCGAGTGCCGGTTGCACGGCCACGCCCGGACCGGTGCCGCGCGGATAACGCACCGCGGCGGGGCCGGCGAATGCGAATCCGGTGCTCAGCATCTGCCGGCACTCATTCTCGTTCGATGGCGCCATCACCACCATGTTCGGCACGCAGCGCAGGTAGCTCAGGTCGAGGTTGCCCGCATGCGTCGCGCCGTCGGGCCCGACCACGCCGCCACGGTCGATCGCGAACAGCACGTCCAGGTCCTGGATCGCGACGTCATGCACCAGCTGGTCGTAACCACGCTGCAGGAAGGTCGAATAGATCGCGACGACGGGCTTGGCGCCTTCGCAGGCCATGCCCGCCGCCAGCGTCACCGCGTGCTGTTCGGCGATCGCGACATCGAAATAGCGCTCCGGATACTCCCTGCTGAAGCGCACGAGGCCCGAGCCTTCGCGCATCGCCGGTGTGATCGCCAGGAGTTTGGGGTCGGCCGCGGCCATGTCGCACAGCCAGTCGCCGAAGACGTCGGTGTAGGTCGGCTTCTTCGTCCCGGGCTTGCTGACGACACCCTGCGACGGATCGAACGGCGATACGGCGTGGTAGCCGATCTGGTCGCCTTCGGCCAGTTCGTAGCCCTTGCCTTTCGTGGTGATCACATGCAGAAGCTGCGGGCCCTTGAGTTTCCTGAGCGTGCGCAGCGTGGCGACCAGCGCCTCGACGTCGTGGCCGTCGATCGGACCGGTGTAGTGGAAGCCCATTTCCTCGAACAGCGTGGAGGGCACGAACATGCCCTTCCAGTGTTCTTCCCAGCGGCGCACGAAGCGCGCGGTCGGGTTGTTCTTGTCGCCGAGCAGTTTCTTGCCGCCCTCGCGCAGTGCATTGAGCGTGCGGCTGCCGGTCATGCGGCCGAGCATGCGCGTCATGCCGCCGACGTTCTCGGAGATCGACATGCGGTTGTCGTTGAGCACCACCAGCAGGTCGGGTTCGGGCTCCATGCCGCCTGCGTGGTTCAGCGCCTCATACGCCATGCCGGCGGTCATCGCGCCGTCGCCGATCACCGCGACGACCTTGCGATCGTTGCCGGCGCGTGCGTTCGCGATCGCCATGCCGAGCGCGGCCGAGATCGACGTCGACGAATGGCCGACGCCGAAGGTGTCGTAGATGCTTTCCTCGCGCTTGGGGAACGGCGCGACGCCGTCCTTCTGCTTGACGCTGCGGATCGCGTCGCGGCGCCCGGTCAGGATCTTGTGCGGATAGGTCTGGTGGCCGACGTCCCAGACGATGCGGTCTTCCGGCGTGTCGTACAGATAGTGCAGTGCGACCGTCAGTTCGATCACGCCAAGCCCGGCGCCGAAATGGCCGCCGCTCTTGCCGACGGATTCGATCAGGTAATCGCGCAGCTCGGCGGCGACCTCGGGGAGTTCGTCGACCGCGCACTGGCGCAGGTCGCTCGGCGAGTCGATGCGCGACAGGCGTGGATACCGCGCCGCATCGATCGGGAAGGATTCGGTCATCCGCGCATTTTCGCCGCCACCGCCGTGACGGGCAAGGAAAACGCCGGATTCCACCGGCGACGCGGTGGCTTACTTGCCGCGCAGGCGCCCGAACAGGCCGCTCGGTTTCTGCGTTTCCACCGGTTCGGGCACGACTTCGGGCACGAGCTCCGCATAACCGGTGACGAGGCTGGCGTTGACGAAATCGGCGACGTCGGCCAGCGGCACGCCACTGGCGGACGCGACTTCCTCCAAGGTGGCCGGGCCCTTCATCATCGCGGTGGCGATGCGGAAGTGCTTCGGGAATTCGCGTTCGGTCTGTGGCCACTTGCCCAGCCGGTAGCGCGCCGCAGGATCGTATTCGGACAGCAGCTCACCCTTGCCGGCGACCAGGCCGCCGAACCATTGCAGGCGGTTGAGCGGTTGTGCGGCGCCCAGCGGGGCGATTTCACGCGCCCAGCTGGCGGCGTCGATCGGCTGGAAATCGTCGCGCGCGACCACGCCGTCGATCGCGTCGGCCAGCGGCTTGAGCGCCGGCGTCGAGAAATACTGGCGGGCATCGGCGTCGATCAACAGCGGCAGTGGTTCGCCGGCGCGGCGGAAACGGAAGCGTCCGCTGAGCGCGCCCGGCGCGAGCCAGTCGGCGAAACAGCGCTCGCGCGGCGGCCGGGCCGGCGGCGCGGCTTCAGCTACCGGCGCGGGCGTCGCGGCGACGGGCGCGGGACTGACCGTGGTAGGCGCCAGGGTTCCCGCTTCGACCGATGCCGGCAGGCGGGGCGAGGGCGCGGGCGCTTCGGCCTCCTCATCGACCGGCTGTGGATGCTCCTCGGGCAGCAGGTCCTGCGGCACCGGGGAAGGCGACATGCCCGAAGGCACGGCCGCAGGCTTGGCGGCAGTGTCCGGCGCGACGGGAGCGGCGCCCGCGGCCGCGGAGACGGACGCCAGCAGCGCCGCGACGCTGTCGGCATCGAACGGCCGCGCGAGATGGAAGTTGGCCTGGGTGCGCGCCGCGGACGTCAGGCCGATGACCTGCTTGCCCGCCGCATGCAGCCGCAGCCAGCTCATCGGGCCGTACATGCTGTCCATGTCGACGATGACGTGGTCGGCATCGATTTCGGACTTGAGCTGCCAGGCGTTCCCCAGGCGATTGTTGGCCTGCTGGAACGCGGTGGTCAGGGCAGCCTCGGTCGACGAGTCCATGCCGGTAAAGCCGAGCGTCAACGCCATGATGTCATCCGGAAAAGCGGGAAGGGGTCGAGTTTAGCGAAGTTGGGCGAACCCCGGCCGGCGCCGGCAGCGAGCGCTCAGGCGAGGCAGCGGCTGCGCTTGGGCAGGTGGTTTTTCAGGAACGCCATCTGGTCGGCCAGTATGTTGCGGTTGGACAGGATCAGGTGTTCGATCCAGCTCGGGCGATAGGGGACGGCGAGCAGCGGCATCGACGCCTGTTGCGGCGTGCGCCCGCCCTTGCGCGAGTTGCAGTGGAAACAGGCGGCGACGACGTTCTCCCAGACATCGCGTCCGCCGCGCGACAGCGGCACGACGTGATCGCGCGTCAGGTGCTGGCGTGCGAAGTCGCGTCCGCAATACAGGCACAGGTGCTGGTCGCGCGCGAACAGCGCGGCGTTGGTGAGCGCGGGAGTCGGATCGAGCGCGCGCGGGCTGGCGTGTCCGCGCGCGGCCACGATCGGGTGCAGTTCGAGCACGCTCTGCAGTCCGCTTTCGCGGCTCGTGCCGCCGTGCACGCTCAGGCAGGGATCGCCGAGCGTCCATGCGACGGCGCCGCGCACGTACAGGCAGGTCGCGTCCTGCCAGCTCATCCAGTCGAGCACGCGGCCGTGCGCATCGAGCGACAGCAATCGGACTGCATCCAGGCGCGCCGGAGCAGAGGGCAGCAGGTCGGGGGTCACGACGGTAGCGGGGCCGGAATCGGCCAGGATTCCGGAGCGGACCATGCGAAGTGTCGCTGTATCGGTCTCCATCGGGGTTCGAGCTTATACCTGTTCGATTCCCGTTGGGTAGGAGACCACCTCAGGCGTCGAAACGGTCTGCGTCCAGCGCCATCAGCGGCGCCGCGCCGCTGTCGACCGCGGCCTTGTGCACGAGCGTGCGCGGCAGGATGCGATCGAAGTAGAAGCGCGCGGTTTCGCGCTTGGCGTCCTTGAAGGCTTCCGATTCGCGCGAAGCCTCCGCCGCCGCCACGCTGCGCGCCCACCAGTAGGCGAGGGCGACGTAGCCGGAATAGAACAGGTAATCGTAGGCAGCGGCGCCGACTTCGTCGGCGTTGGCCGCCGCACGTCGTGCGATCGCCTGCGTGAGCTGCTGCCACTCGGATGCCTTCGCCCGCAGCGGCGCGATGAACTCCGACACGGCGGCGTTGCCTTCCTGCGCGGCGCAGAACTCCTCGACCATCGCCAGCATCAGCTTGAGGCCCGCGCCCTGCAGCTGCAGGACCTTGCGCCCCACCAGGTCAAGTGCCTGGATGCCGGTGGTGCCTTCGTAGAGCGTGGTGATGCGCGCATCGCGCGCCAGTTGCTCCATGCCATGTTCGGCGATGTAGCCGTGGCCGCCGAAGCATTGCAGCGCATGGTAGGTGCATTCCACGCCCCACTCGGTGAGGCAGGCCTTCATGATCGGCGTGATGAATCCCAGCAGCGCATCGGCGCGCGAACGCTCCGCTTCATCCGCGCCATGGCTGGCGATGTCGACCAGCGTTGCGGCGTGGTAGCCGAGCGCGCGTCCGCCTTCGACCAGCGCCTTCTGCGTCAGCAGCATGCGGCGCACGTCGGGGTGGACGATGATCGGATCGGCGGGCTTGTCGGGGAACTTGACCCCCGACAGCGAGCGCATCTGCAGGCGCTCGCGCGAATAGCGCAGCGCGTTCTGCCAGGCGCGGTCGGCGAGGCCGAGTCCCTGCAAGCCGACGGCAAGCCGCGCGGTATTCATCATGGTGAACATCGCGGCGAGGCCCTTGTGCGGTTCGCCGATCAGCCAGCCCTGCGCGCCATCGAAGTTCAGCACGCAGGTCGCCGACCCGTGGATGCCCATCTTGTGTTCGATGGCGCCACAGCGCACCGCGTTGCGTTCTCCGGCGCCGCCGTCGCGAGCGACGCGCAGCTTCGGCACGATGAACATCGAGATGCCCTTGCTGCCCGCCGGCGCGTCGGGAAGACGCGCCAGCACCAGGTGCACGATGTTGTCGGTGAAGTCGTGCTCGCCGGCGGTGATGAAGATCTTGGTGCCGGTGATCGAGTAGCTGCCGTCGTCGTTGGGCACGGCCCTGGTGCGCAGCAGGCCGAGATCGGTCCCGCAATGCGGCTCGGTCAGGCACATCGTGCCGGTCCAGCGGCCCTCGACGATGGGTTTCAGGAAGGCATCGCGCTGCCAGTCCTCGCCGTGGTGCAGCAGGGCTTCCGTGGCGCCATGCGAGAGCAGCGGGAAATTGCCCCAGGCCAGGTTCGCGGCGTCGATCATTTCCTTGACCGGAACGCCGACCGCCTGCGGCAGCCCCTGGCCGCCAAAGTCCGCCGGCGACACGAGCCCGGCCCAGCCGCCGTCCACGTACTGCGCGTAGGCCTCCTTGAACCCGGGAGGCGTCGTCACCGCACCGCTGCCGGCGTCGTAGGTACAGCCGGCTTCATCGCCGATGCGATCGA
>Ga0207657_10006248_pt1 | contig 12387 bp, 12 predicted proteins | sample KBSC33metaG_FD_184316 | JGI IMG/M metagenome (GOLD analysis project Ga0207657, IMG submission 184316) | Corn rhizosphere microbial communities from Kellogg Biological Station, Michigan, USA - KBS C3-3 metaG (SPAdes) (version 2) | ecosystem: Host-associated > Plants > Roots > Rhizosphere > Soil ...
TGGTTGGTTTCGCTGGCTATTTCTTCCTGAATTAAATAACCAATAACCACCCGACAAAAGAAACAGAATTAAAAAGAAAAGTATAAAAAACACTCTTCTGTCTTTATGTTTTTTACCAATCCGTTTCTCAATATTTGTCCACACAGCATCTGATGGAGGAATTTTCAATTCGTCCAGTTTCTGCTGTACATTTTTTTCAAAATTATTTTGTTCCATAACGGTCATTTTTCTCTTTTAGTGAAAATTTTTCAATCCACTCAATTAACAAAATTCTCGCTCTCGCGTATTGCGATCTCGATGTTCCTTCGTTGATACCCAGCATTGACGCTATTTCTGAATGTTTATACCCCTCCACTGCATGCAAATTGAAAATAGTTTGAAACCCGGTTGGCAATTGTCTTATTAATTCTGCTAATTCTTTTGTTTGTAAATCCACCGCCGGATTTTCAGTAGAAACAACATGAAGGGGCATTTCGTCATAAGAAAGGTCGTAGCGGTATTTCTGATTTGTTTTTAAGTAAGTCAATGCAGTGTTCACCATAATTTTTCTAATCCAGCCACCAAGTTCGCCATCACCTTTAAATTGACTCAACCGCGAAAAAACTTTTACAAAGCCTTCCTGCAATATTTCTTCAGCATCATTCATACTTTTGGAATACCTGAAACATACGCCCAGCATCAAAGGCGCAAAATGTTCATACAACTTTCGCTGGGCCTCCGGCTTTAGTTTCAGGCAATCCTTCAATAATTGATTATACTCCATTTGATGCATCAGTACAGTGACAACAGTTTAGTCCGTTTCGTTGCATGGAAAATAATTTTTTTATTATTCTTCTTTTCAAAACTTAAAAGTTCTGTACACACAAAAAAGCCACGCATACCATTTTATTGTGTTTTGCGGCAACTGGCTTATCTTTATATCATGAAGAAATTTCTGAAACATATAAGCCTTGATTCTCAGATCAGATTTGGCAAACCGTGCATCAAAGGAACAAGAATAACAGTTGAAGATATTTTAAACTGGCTTGCTTCTGGAATGACGCAGGAAGAAATTTTGGAAGATTATCCGTTATTGAAAAAAGACGATATCCTGGCTGCATTGGCATTCGCCGCCAATCGTGAATCCCTGATAAAAATAATTGCAGCCTGAAGATGATTAAACTTTTGCTGGATGCCAATGTATCATGGAGGTTAATTACAGATCTGAAACTTCATTTTGAGGATTGCTTTCACGTTGATCATATTGGTCTTCCTGTTCCTGCTTCTGATATCGCAATCTGGGAATACGCATTAGAACACCAGTGCATTATTGTTACAAATGATGAAGATTTCCTTTCACTTTCCAGTACTAAAGGCTTTCCGCCAAAACTTGTATTATTACGAACAGGGAATCAATCTAATTCTTTTATAAAAACGCTTCTTATTAATCACAAAAAAAATATTTCGGCGCTTAATATTTCTATTGATTATGGCGTACTCGAACTATTTGAAAAATAGCATGCCCTGATTTCATTATTTGCATCAAACACCATTTTCCCTTCCCCTACCTTTGAAAAATTTAAATAATAATTTATATAACAAAATGGACCTTCAGAAAAAAGACGAAAAATATATATGGCATCCATATACTCATGTAAAAAGTATGATGCCCGCAATACCAATAGTAAAAGGGGAAAAAGCTTTGCTTATAGATGAAAAAGGCAATAAATATATTGACGGAATAAGTAGCTGGTGGGTAAATATTCATGGCCACGGAAATAAATTTATCGCTAAGAAAATTTATGAGCAGGCAAAAAAACTGGAACAGGTAATATTCACTTCTTTCACTCATGAGCCGGGGGTAATTCTCGCAGAAAAACTATTAGATGTTTTACCGGGTGATTTTTCAAAAGTGTTTTATACAGATGATGGTTCTACTGCTACAGAAGTGGCCATAAAAATGGCGATACAATACTGGAATAATATAGGTGATACTAAAAGAAAAAAAATTCTTGCATTTCATAATGCCTATCACGGCGATACTTTTGGCGCAATGAGTGTAAGTGAAAGAGGAATTTATACATCTGCTTTCCAGGATAAACTATTTGATGTAATTTTTATTGATACTCCCGATGAGAAAAATATAGAGCAACTAAAAAGTGAAATTGAAAAATACAAAGACGAGATTGTTTGCTTCATCTACGAGCCTCTTTTGCAAGGGGCCGAAGGAATGCTGATGTATGAGCCTGAAAATCTTAACTCTCTTCTACAATATTTAAAAAGTGAAAATATTATTTGCATTGCTGATGAGGTACTTACCGGATTTTACAGGACCGGAAAGTTCTTTGCAGGTGATTATATGGAAACGAAAGCAGATATTATTTGCCTGAGCAAAGCATTAACTGGCGGCACTATGGCGCTCGGAGTTACCGCTTGCACCCAAAATATTTATGACGCATTTGTAAGTGATGATAAAACAAAAACTTTATTTCACGGGCATTCTTTTACTGCAAATCCGCTTGCATGTACTGCGGCGCTCGCCAGTTTTGAATTGATTCAAAAACACTCTTTTGTAAAAAGTATTGATAAGATTATTTCCAGTCATAAAAAATTTCACAAACGGCTTAAAGTATTTGAAAAGAAAAATTTAATAAAAAATGTACGCCAGCGCGGAACTATAATCGCATTTGAAATATGCACTTCAGAAAAAGATGATTACCTGAATAGCGTAAGTACCTATTTTACACCATTTACCATGAAACATGGTGTATATCTGCGTTCTATGGGAAATACCATTTACATATTACCGCCATATTGTATTACTTCCAAAGAATTAAAAAAGATTTACGACGTAATTATTTTATTCATAGAAAAATTTGTTGAACACAAAAATTAGCAACTTATTTCTCCGCAGCTTTTTTCAGATTGGATAATGCGGCTTCATATTGATCGCCTGAAAATTTATCTAAAAAAATTCCCTGGATTCTTTTCCATGGATACCATGTAAAACTTGTATTTATGTTCCAGGTTAGTTGGGTTTGGTTATCCATTTTAGGAGTAAGAATAAACTGGTAACTCACTTTTGTTGACGACGATGATTGTACCTCGATATCAATTGTATTTTGATTTGAATCAATAAAATTAAGCGTGATATTTTTTCCCTGCTTATCTTTTAATGTAACCGAATTGAGAATATTCTGTGCAGGAGGATTTTTTATTACGGTTATATTTTCATCTTTAAATGCAGGATACCAGTTTTTCCATTGTTCAAAATTGGTAATCTGATCGCGTACCAGCGCGGATGTGGCATTTATTTCTGCAGATTTGGTTAACGATACTTTTGAAGGAAGCAAAAGACTTAGTAACCCAATGACCAGGAAAATACTGATAAAGAAAATTAAAAATCCGGATAGACGCTTCATATTATTCCCATTTAAAAACTTTGATAGCAATAGCATAAACTACCACACCCCATAGAAGTAAAATTCCTATTTCCCATCGCTCGTCCCATAAATTATTTCCATTGAAAGCTACATCCCGGAGCGCATTATTCAAATGAGTGAGCGGCAATACCTGCGCCAGCCATTGCAGCCACTTAGGGAAAACATCAATAGGGAAGAAAGTGCCGCAAATCAAAAATTGGGGCAGCGTAACAATATTTGCCAATGGCGGAATGGCATTTTCATTTGTAGCAATACCGCTTACAACAAATCCCATTCCCATAAAAACTACCAAACCAATAAAACTTAAAACAAGTAATTCGATGAAAGTTTCAAATCCATGAATCAATGTATAATCAAAGAAATAATATCCCGCAAGAATGATAACAATAGCAGTTAACATCTGGAATATTACCCTGCTAAGCATTTCTCCCAGGATAATAAACGTACGGCTAATGGGAGTTGCAAAAAATCTTTTCAACACTAAAGTAGTTCGCAAACTGAAAAACATAAAGGCAATTCCAAAGACACCGGACGACAATAATGCAAACCCTAACTGCCCGGGAAGAATGAAATCAATGGATTTGTATTTGCGTATTACGGCAATATCCCTGGGAAAATTAAAATCAAAATCAGCATATACAAGCCTTCCGGGATATATTTTATTACTTACTTTATTAATCACGCTCTCAACAAGCGTTATAAACTGCGGCCATTTATCATTGCTCGCAGTGGTGCTTTTTATTGTAAAAATATAGGGAGGAGTTCCTTTAGGATTTTTTTGAATATTGATAATTCCCGCAAGTTTCCCCGTTTGTAAATCTTTTTCCAATGCATTTTTATCATCATACTTTATTATGCTCACGCCACGGGTGCTTTCTAAGGTTTTGTACAATTCATTGGTAGTGTCTGCTTTATTATCAACGGCAATTTTATAAGTTGTGAAGCCGCCTCCATTACCCATAAATGCAAATACCAAAATAAAAATAAACGGAAAAGCAAAGCCGAAAACTACTGCGGACGGGCTTCTGAAAATAGCACGTAAACTAGCTTTTGAAATCGCGACCATCGCCGTAATCTGACTATATTTCTTCATCTTAAAAACTATCTTTAATGCCGCAAAACTAACCGTCAAAAAATAAAAGCAGAAAATAATTTTTAAATCCAAGACAGATGTCGTACATTTGTATGACAAAAGACAGGTTTATGAAAAAAATAAAGAAATACAACGAAGATGAAGAAAAACCCAACATGGTTGAGGAACCAATGGCCATTTATGATTTGAAAAAAAACGTTCCATCACTAAAAGATTTTACTTTTGATGATTTCAAAAAAATCGCTGATAAAGCAGATCTTACCCAAAAAGAATGGTCAGATATTCTTCATATTTCTGAAAGAACATTGCAAAGATATGCGCATGATAACGGCTTTTTTAATACGGGTGTCATAGACCGTATTCTTCAAATAAATAAGGTTTTTGAGCGCGGCAAAGAAGTTTTTGGAAGCTATGAAAGATTTAATCGTTGGCTTCGTGGAGATCCATACATGCTTGAAGGACAATTATCGTTGCATTCACTTGCAAGTTTTGATGGCATCAATAACGTACTTACTCAAATAGGACGAATAGAACACGGAATTTTAGCATGATAGTTTACAGACTAACCACCGGTGAATACGCAGGCGATATTTCTGGCACCGGATCAAAAATTTTTGGTGGCCGCTGGAACCCTGTTGGATTTGCTGCCTTATATACTTCAGAATTTATTTCTCTTGCTATACTTGAAATCCTGGTACGGGCTACTAAAGATACTTCTCCTGAATCTTATACGCTCACTTCTTTTGAAATACCGGATTCAAGTATATATCCTTTACAGCTAAAAAAATTAAAAAGGGAATGGAAATTTGATTTAAAATATACACAGGGAATAGGTGAGGATTTTTTAGCTGAACATCAATCTCTTTGCCTGAAGGTACCTTCTGCCATTGTTTCACAAGAAAATAATTTTTTATTAAATCCTATACATCCTGATTTTAAGAAGATAAAAATTATTGCATCTGAATTGCTTGAATTAGACAAAAGACTACTTATACATTAAAGCAGGATGAACAAAATATTTCTAATCATAGGAGGCAATATTGGCGACAGGAAAAAGAACCTGGAAACTGCTGCTGCATTGATAGAAAAGCATATTGGCAAAATAATCCGAAGTTCAAAAATATATGAAACGGATGCATGGGGAATTACGAATCAACCTACCTTTTACAACCAGGTATTGATTGCAGAAAGCAAAATTCCGGCGCAGAAAGTGATTGAAGAGATTCTAAAAATTGAAGAAGAAATGGGCAGGGTAAGAACTATTAAAAACGCAGCCCGCATCATTGATATTGACATTTTATTTTTTAATGACGATACAGTAAACGAACAAAATCTTATCATTCCTCATCAGGAGATAGCCAATCGCCGTTTTGTTTTAATTCCATTAAATGAGTTAGTGCCTGAAATGGTTCATCCTGTTTTGAAAAAAAGTATCAGAGAATTATTATATGCATGTAAAGATGAACTGAAAGTAACTCCGATCTCCTCAAACCCCTATAAGTGAGGGGCTTAAAAACTCTGAAAGTACAGTCATCCTTTTGATGATAATTAAATAAGAATCTGGAATAATTGTTTGTTTACTGCGAGTTGTTATTTTTGGCTAATAAATTATTTTATCAGAATAAAAAGAATGAAATATAATTTCATCACTATTGAAGGAAATATCGGCGCGGGCAAAACGACACTTGCTCACCTGCTCAGCAAGCATTTTAATGCAAGGCTTATACTGGAGGAATTCGCCGATAATCCATTTTTGCCAAAGTTTTATGAAAACAAACAGCAGTATGCTTTTCCTTTGGAACTTTTTTTTATGGCCGAGAGATACAAACAATTGAAGGAACTTTTGCAAACGAAAGATATGTTTCATAATGTTACCATATCCGATTATCTCTTTACCAAATGCCTGTTGTTTGCAAAAGTAAATTTAGCTGATGAAGAATTTTTATTGTATCAGAAACTATTTGACATCATCAATCCTCAATTAGTAAAACCGGATTTGCTGATTTACCTGCATGCACCGATTTCAAAATTGAAAGAAAATATCAGGAAGAGAAACCGTCCTTACGAGCAGTCAATTGAATCTGATTATCTTTTTGCGCTACAGGAAACTTATACCCAATACATAAAGCAGCACAATATTAAAACTTTATTTATTGATACCACAAATGCCGACTTTATTGGAAATGAAAAACATTTGAAAGCCTTGCTGGATGCATTAGACAAGAATTATGACAACGGGCAGAATTATTTAATGCTGCCTTAAATAAAAGAATTAAATGCATCTCAAAACCGATCCGTTTGCTGCTGTAAAAGTGATTGAATACCGCAATTTGCTTACAGGCAGGTTTGCATTTATTATGGGCCTGCGAATGATGTCAACGGTAATTGGATGGTGGATTTATCTTTTAACCAACGACCCATTTGCAATTGGTTTGGTAGGCTTATCTGAAGTAATTCCCGCGCTTTCTTTAGCTTTATATGCAGGGCATGTAATTGATCAAAGTGAAAAAAGGAAATTACTTTTAAAAGGAATTGTCCTTTATTTTCTGGCTGCAGTTACTCTGGTTTTTATTTCAAGTCATTACACTTCACAGCATTTAAGCAATCACTGGATTGCCATCTGTATTTACTTTGTAATTTTTTGCACTGGAATTTTTCGTGCATTCACAGGGCCGGTTTTCAATGCAATGATTGCTTACATTGTTCCACGAAACGATTTACAGAATGCAACTACGTGGAGCCAGGGAACTTATCTCTCCGCCTCGGTTACAGGCCATGCAACGGGAGGTTTTTTAATTGCTATTGCAGGAATTACAGGAACATTAATTACAATAAGCATTTTAATAATTGTTTCATTTTTCTTTTTATTTAAACTAAAATCCAGACCTGCTTCTATCATAAAAGGAGCAGTGCGTACATGGGAAAGCGTAAAGGAAGGCTTGCGTTTTGTTTATAAAACAAAAGAATTATTAAGCTCATTATCCCTTGATCTTTTTGCTGTTTTATTTGGCGGCGCTGTGGCATTAATTCCTATTTATGCAAGGGATATTTTAAAAGTAGGCTCAGAGGGATTTGGAATTTTGAATGGCGCTTCGGATATGGGTTCTATTTTAATTGTGATTATCCTCACCATTTTTCCCGCGAAAAGAAAACAGGGAAAAAAGCTATTATTGGCTGTAGGTGGATTCGGCATTTGCATTATCATTTTTGGCATCTCAAAAATATTTTTGCTTTCATTCGCAGCACTAATGGTTTCCGGAATGCTTGATGGAATAAGCGTGGTAGTGCGCGGAACAATTACTCAATTAAAAACTCCTGATCACATGCGCGGAAGAGTGATGAGCGTAAACTCGATGTTTATAAATTCAAGTAACGAATTAGGCCAGTTCGAAAGTGGTGTTGCCGCTAAGTTAATGGGTACGGTTCCTTCCGTTATTTTTGGAGGGAGTATGACTTTATTAGTGGTAATTTTTACCTGGTTCAAATCGCCTACGCTTAGAAAAATGGAATATTAAATATTAATGGCTTCCATTTTTTATTAAAAAATAAATTGCTGTAACAATATCATTTCTCTTAATCCGTTTTGTTGATAGTTCTTGAATCATGTTTTTGAATGCTAAATAAAGAATAAAAAATTTAAAAACATGTGAAGGAAACGGGAAAAAAAATAATTTTGCTTTTCCAATTTCTTAATCAAAATGAAAACCCTTTGAAAAGCCATCTGTTCTTTTTTATGTTGATGTTATCCTTTTCGCAATTAGTAAATGGGCAGGATGTTATCAGGCAGGGTTCTTGTTTGGATTCGACACTTCAAATTAAGGCTGACAGCCTAAAGAAAGAAATGGCTAACCGTGGATTTATTGTTTTAAGAGAAGCAAGTTTGACTATGGAAAGCGGGTATGAAATGCCCATATTCGTTCCCTTAACTGAAGGCACATGGTATGATTTCGCTTTTATCGGCGATATGTCTTCCAACCTTTATGAAGTAAGAATGTATGATCATAATGAAAAGCAGGTGGTGTTTGAAAAACATTATGGGAAAGAGATGCAAAGTAATTTGATCAATTTCTCGTATATCCCAAAGATTACAGAATATCATGTTATAAAAACAGTACAACTTAACAACAAGAAAAAGAAGCAAATCTGTGGTTATGTAATTATGTTTAAAAAAGTAAAATAGTTTTTGTTTTTGTGTTAATACTTACCTGGGGATGAATTTTCCCAGGTTTTTTATTTTATGCATTTGAGAAAGAATAAGAATCAGGTATTTTTGTTGGTTTACTATAAGAACTTTTCTTCAATGTGATAGCATTTCGATTAAACAGGAATCGCCTCCCGATAGCTATCGGGAGGTTCGTTTACTGATGAAGAATGTTATTAGTTTATCTGCAAATAATTCGTAACAAATAAAACCCGCCTTCGACAAGCTCAGGCTGACAATTCGACAAGCTCAGACTGACGGCAACTCAACTTTATAAATGAAGCTACCTACGGTCTCGTATTTGCTTGGTTTTTAGGTTTATTACTTGACGGAGGAGGCGCTAATGAGATTCTAAGTTGCACTCCCGCGCGGGTATTTGTTGTTGGAGCTGATGAAGATATATAAGGGATTACCCTGTCCTGCGTAAAATACAACTGAACATTAATCCGATTATTGATATAATAAGAAAGCGTGGGGCTAATATTTATTTGTTTGCTTCCGGACGTAGCAAAGGAACTGTTTTGATCGAGAATACTATTGGAAGTGACATTGTTTCTGATACTGAAATTAAGACTAAAGTTGATTTCATTGTCCAGCGTTTTACTTCCTGTTTTTGAAAACGGGACTTTAAAAGGAAGCTTCATTCCCTTCTTGCGAAAACTACCTCCAAAAGTTACTTGCGAAGAATTCACTTCTGCTAACTGGTAATCAATAAGACTAAGGCTTAGTTGCCGCTGTTTGGTATAATCAAATTTCAAACTGAGTTGATTGGTAAAAGTCATATCAAGACCAATTAACGGAGCAAATTGTTCATCTATGGAAATATTAGGTACCAGGAAAAAAGGAATGTAATTATGAGAAACGGTATCAATAAAAGAAGGATAATTATAATGATCTACGTCCTGGTATAATAAAGCGGACGTGAAACTATTCATGCTTACGTGCGAAATGTATGCGTTGGTTATTGAAAAATTGGAAAATATTTTACTCAAGCCGGGAATCCTGCTTAATCCATTATAAGAAATACTCCAGTTGGGTTTTGGCAGAATTCCACTGAAAGGGTTGGATTTTATATTTGCGTTTTGCTGTTTTATCAGGGATACTTTTGACGGATCCTGGCCTGTATAGGCTGCTATAAAAGCCGGCACCAACACATCCGTGGCATATCTACCATAGCCCAATGCATAACCATCCGCGCCAATTGGATTGCTCGCCAGTTTATTATATTCATTTTGGGATCCTAATCTTTTAGAAATAATTTCCCTGTAATTCTGGAATTTCAAAAAAGTTGCAGAGATCCGGTTAGGATCATTCTTTTCAAACAGAGTATTAAACGCAATATAAGTAACATTAAAACTACCCGCCACGTAAGGACTCAAATGCGCGAAACTATTTCCTGTGCCCGTGGTGTCTTTAAAAGTCTCGGAATAATTTTTACTAAATGATTTTGAAATATTCAGGTTAATGGACAAATCTCTTACCGGCTCTAATTGTGCAGTAACAATGATATTCTGATTATAATTCTGGACAAAAAGATCGTTGAATAATGAATCCCGCGTTATCAGTCCTTTCTTTGCCGCCCGGTTCAGCCAGTTGCTATCCGGTTGCTTACCCATTATAAAGCCAAAGCCCGGGGCCATGCTTTTGAAATCCTGGCCAACAAACTTTGTACTATCTGTATATCCGGGCAATCTTGTATTACTTGTATTGGAAACGGTAACATTCACCGATTTTACACTTGTAAGCAATTTCCCCAGCACACGTAAAGGGCCTCTTATTTCCGGTAAATCCTGATCTTTTTTTGATGAAGCCAGGGTTGGCTTTCTTGCCCTTGAAGAATCATTTTGATTGTTGTTTTCCTCGCGCGGTTTTAATGGTTTATCCAAAGCCCTCAGCCATTTGGATTTGCCATACAATCTTATAAAATCCATTTGGAATGTGGCATTTTCATTTTGCCCGTTTTCTAAAAAATTACCCAAATCAACTGCAAGCCTGGACGCGCCGATCCAACTGTAGGTAGCCGTGTAAGCCAAATTAAGCGTCATCCAATCTGTGAGCGGAAACTTAGATAGTGGCGCATTATAAGAAAGGTTTACTGTTTGGTTGAAAGCAGTATTTCTTCCTCCGGCAAAAAGATTGTGCCATAAGGTATCTTTCTTTGCTTTAGTATTAATACGACCATTTGGCTCATCAACTATTGCATTGTTCAGTGCAGAATAATCGAACGAGAGCGAGTGAGTAAGGTCCCATCTTACAATATAATTCCTGTTGAAAGTGAAAAACTTATTATAAGTTTCAGGAGTCACATACTTATCGCCTCCTATACTCCTGGGTTTTATTACTCCAAACTGCCTGAATATATCTGCTTTAAAAGTAACCTGTGATGGTACGGGATTTATATTAAAGTCTTTTACCAGGTCGAACCAGTGCGTTTTAGTTTTCTTAAACATCTTTTTAAAAGGTTCAATAAACTTTGGCTTAGGCGCAAAATTATACCCCAGGCTTCCCTGTTGCTTCGTGACATTATTATATTCTATCAGTGGGGTATGCTCTTCCGTTTTTGTATAAGTATAGCTTACATCAAGATTTTCCACATCCCAGAATTGCTGCTTTTTGTTACCCGTTCGATTTTTATGCACATTTGTGAAACTGATCGTTTTCATCGAAGCAACTGTAATTGCATTATTTTTTATCGAGTCCTTTTGACTCTTATTAGCAGCGTTCTTTAATTTTCGTTTTAAAGTAATATCCATATCAAAAGGATCGTACTGGGGTGTACTTACTGTTTTATTAACACTTGCATAAAAAGGAATAGAGATAGCCGCCTTTTTTGGCAAGAGCTTGCCAAGTTCAAGGTTGGCCGCGGCATCCAGTTGAACAAAATTATCTTTAAACCTATTGTTAATCCCCTGGTCCAGTGTTCCGAATCCGGCGCTATGCGTATTGGCCGAAACAGACAGGGTCCCGAGGTCGGAAAGATTGGCATCAATGCGCGCAAGTGAGGCCCAGCCGCCACTTTCATCCAGAGAGGACAGCCGCAATTCATTAAACCAAAGTTCGCCACAGGCAAAACTTGCACCCGTATTTTGCACACCCATTAAGATGCCCGTGACTTGCGCCAGGTTTGGATTCCCCATTATCGAATAAGTTTGTCCGTTGGACTCTAATTGAGAATACAATACATTTATAGAAGTATCTGATAGATTTCGCGCTATTTTAAGATTAACAAGATCTGCGAGATTAACATTAAGATTATTGCTCTGTATCCATAAAGTATCGTTATACGCCTGGGTATCAGGTCCAAGGTTGACCGCATTAAGAGGCGTCAATGTCAGTGGAATTCTTACCTCATAATAATTGTTAACAAAGTCGCTACCGATCCTAACCACTGCTGTCAGGTCGTTATTATTTAAACTCGTTGCCACATTCCTTTCCGCATGGATGTACATTTGAAGCTGTTTAAACTGCCTTAAATCCCGGTTGGGATAAGTTTGAAAAACAGCCTTGCCACCACCTTTGGCAAGGTTGCAAAACTGAAGTGAAAGAGACTGCTCGTTCTGCAAAAGAGGTACTCCATTATTGCTTAACGTCTGTACACGCTGTATAGCGATCGGAGTACGATAAGGCAATGGAGTACGTTTATCATTCTCCTCTATGTTTACGGCGCCTAC
>Ga0207657_10006249_pt1 | contig 12387 bp, 6 predicted proteins | sample KBSC33metaG_FD_184316 | JGI IMG/M metagenome (GOLD analysis project Ga0207657, IMG submission 184316) | Corn rhizosphere microbial communities from Kellogg Biological Station, Michigan, USA - KBS C3-3 metaG (SPAdes) (version 2) | ecosystem: Host-associated > Plants > Roots > Rhizosphere > Soil ...
CCCGCGACCTGGTCGGCGATCGGGCCGAGCACGACTTGGACGCTGTCGCCGCCCGGGCGGACGATGCCGCGCGCGCCGAGGCTTTTGAGCGCCGGCTCGTCAATCGCCTTCGGGTCGACGAGGCCGAGCCTCAGCCGCGTGGTGCAGGCGTCGATCGACTTGAGATTGGCTGAGCCGCCGAGCGCGGTGACGAACGCCGCGCCGCGCTCATCCGCGAGCACCACTTTCGCGGCCTCGGCGGCGGGCTCGCGGCCGGGCGTCGCAAGGTCGAAGCGGCGGATGCACCAGCTGAAGGTCGCATAATAGATGAGGAAATAGGCCGCACCGACCGGCAGCAGGAGCAGCGGGCGCGTCGCGAGGCCGTAGTTCAGGACATAATCGAACAGGCCCGCCGAAAAGCCGAAGCCGAGCTTCACCCCGAGCGCGTCCATGATGACCATCGCCGCCCCGGTCAGCACCGCGTGCACGGCGAACAGCATCGGCGCGAGGAAGATGAACAGGAACTCGATCGGCTCGGTGACGCCGGTGAGCAACGAGGTCAGCGCCACGCTCAAGAGCAGACCCCCGACCGCCTTGCGGCGATCGGGAAGTGCATTGCGGTACATGGCGAGGCAGGCGGCGGGGAGGCCGAACATCATCACCGGGAAGAAGCCGGCCATGAAGCTGCCGGCGGTGGGATCGCCCGCGAAGAAGCGGTTGAGGTCCCCGGTCTTGCCGTGGAAGTCGCCGATCAGGAACCAGGCGAGGTTGTTGAGGATGTGGTGCAGCCCGGTGACGAGCAGCAGGCGGTTGAGGACGCCGTAGAGGAACAGCCCGAGCGGCCCCGCGCCGACCACCCAGCGGCTGAGCGTATCGACGCCGGCCTCGAACCACGGGAAGCCGTAGCCGAAGGCGACCGCACCGACGATGCCGGCCAGCCCCGCGGCGATGGGCACGAAGCGCCGCCCGCCGAAGAAGGCGAGATAATCGGGCAGCTTGATGTTGGAGAAGCGGTTGTAGAGCAGCCCCGCAATGATCCCCGAGAGGATGCCGGCGGGGACGCTGAGCTTGGCGATCTCCTTCGCGCGCCACGCCGCCTGCTCGACGTCGCTGGCGGAGACGACATCCGGTGGCAGCTTGAGCAGGGCCTTGGCGCCTTCGGTCGCGACGACATAGGCGACCACGCCGGCGAGCGCGGCGGCGCCGTGGTTCTCGCGTGCGAGCCCAACCGCCACGCCCGCGGCGAACAGCAAGCCGAGGTTGGAAAAGATCGCGTTCCCGGCCGCCGCGACGAAGGGCAGATCGAACAGGTCGGGCTGGCCGAGCCGCAGCAGCAGCGCGGCAATCGGCAGCACCGCGATCGGCAGCATGAGCGCACGGCCGAGCGGCTGCAGCTTTTCGATTCGCAGCTTCATTCGAGCGCCTCTGCGGCCATGCTGCGAACTTCGTGCGCCGAAGCTGCGGCACAAGCGCGTTCCGCGAGCTTGCGGCAATCTTCGGTTCGCAAGTTGCGGACGGCAGCCTTGATGGCGGGAACCGCCGCGGGCGCGACGGAGAGCTCGGTGACGCCGAGCCCGATCAGCACCGCGGCGGCAATCGGATCGGACGCGATCCCGCCGCACACCCCGATCCAGCGATCGTGCCTATGCGCTCCCTCGGCCGCCTGGCGGATCAGCCGCAGCACCGCCGGATGGAGCGCGTCGGCGCGGGCCGAAACGGCTGCATTCCCGCGGTCGGCGGCAAGCACGTATTGGGTGAGATCGTTGGTTCCCACCGACAGGAAATCGGCGTCCACCGCGATGGAGTCGGCAAGCACAGCTGACGCGGGAGTTTCAATCATCACGCCGAGCGGGATGCGGTCGGTCCGTCCGGCGGCTTGCGCAGCCGCGTCGAGCAACCGACGAACCTGGCGAAGCTCATCGACCTCGGTCACCATCGGCAGCATCACACGACATTGCTCTGGCGGCACGCCGGCGAGGATCGCATTGAGCTGCGTCACCAAGAGATCGGGCCGCGCGAAACTGAGCCGCACGCCGCGCAGGCCGAGCGCGGGATTATCCTCGCGGCCCAGCGCCACGTACGGGACATTCTTGTCGGCGCCGATGTCGAGCGTGCGAACGATCAGCGGCCGATTGCCGAGCACCGCGGCGATGTCGCGGTAGATGCGCTGTTGCTCGTCCTGGCCGGGCGGCGTGTCGCGATCGAGGAACAGGAACTCCGTGCGCAGCAGCCCGCAGCCTTCGGCCCCGGCGGCGACAGCCGCGTGCGCATCCTCGATCGAGGCAAGGTTGGCGAAGACTTCGATCCGGACGCCGTCGGCGGTGAAGCACAGCTCTCGCGCATCGTGGGCCTCGGCCGCGCGCCGCGCGCGCCGTTGCGCAAGTGTCTTTTGCGCTTCCGCCAGACGCTCTGGCGTGGGGTCGCTCTCGATCCGGGCGCGATCCGCGTCGAGAATCGCCGTGGTGGCGTCGGCAATGTCGAGCACGCCCGTGCCTGCGCCGACGATCATCGGAATGCCGGCGGAAGCGGCGAGGATCGCGACGTGCGACGTCGGCCCGCCGTCGGCCGTGCAGATCCCGACGAGCCGCGATTTGTCCAGGGCGAGGACCTGCGAGGGCAGGAGGTCGGGAGCGACCAGGATCGATTCGGGCGGGATGTCGGGGGCAGCCGGCGCGGCATCGCCGACGAGGATCGCGATCACGCGCCGCTCGAGATCGGCAAGGTCGGCGGCGCGCTCGATCAACAGCGAATTGCCGGTGGCGCGAATACGCTCGCGCGCGGCCTCGCAGGCGGATCGCCACCCGTAAGCGGCGCTCCGGCCCTCCGCTATTTGACGGTCCGCGTCGGCAAGCAATTCGGGATCGGAGAGGAGCGTGCGGTGCGCCTCGGCGAGTTCGGCCGCGACGATGTCGGTCTCGATCAGCGAGGCGGAAGCCGCATCGAGCGCGTGGCCGAGCCGTTCGCGCTCTTCTGCAACGCCCTGCCCGTCGCGCGGGACCGGCAAATCCGCGAGGCGGAGCTGCATCACGCGGCCGATGGCGAACCCGGGCGACGCGCAAATCGGCCCGCTGCGGGTGTCGACTTGCGGCAGTGGCGTGGGCGCCGCGCTTTCGCCGAGGCCGGCCGCAATGAAGTCGGCGACCGCTGCAACGGCCGCCTCAGCATCCGCGCCGCTCGCGGCTATGTGCAATTCGTCGCCCTGAGCGATTCCGAGGCCCAGCATGGCGACGGTGCTGCGCGCGTTGGCGACCTGCTGACCGCGAGCGATGCTGACAACCGCCTCGAACGGCCGCAGCAATGCGGCGAGCCGCGCCGCCGGCCGCGCGTGAAGGCCATGAGCGGTGTCGATGCGGACGCTACGCTCATACCTCGGCCCCGACGGCACGCCGGCGGCCTTCGTGTGGGCGCTGACCTTCCCGATCGGGTCGCCGGCGGCGACTTTTCGCGAGAGGGCTTGCGGCACGAAGGTCGAGCCTTCGCTGGCGGCGATGATCGGCGTGACCAGGCTCCGCGCCGAGCGCGCGATGCGGTCCAGATCGAGCTCGATCAGCGGGTCGCCGGCTTTGACCTCCGCTCCGGCTACTGCAGCCGCACGAAATCCAGTGCCGCCGAGCGCAACCGTCTCCAGCCCCACGTGGATGAGGATCTCCGCACCATTGTCGAGGCGCAGGGTCACCGCGTGTGCGGTCTCCGGAATTGCAATCACGGTGCCGTCGGCCGGCGCGCGCAAGACAGAGTCCGTCGGATCGATCGCAACGCCGTCGCCCATCATCCGCTCGGCGAAGACCGGGTCGGGAACCTCGTCCAGCGGCGTCAGCCACCCGGCGAAGGGCGCGACCAGGACGACGTCGGTCATTGCAGCGTCAGCCGGTCGAGCACCCAAAACGGGTCCGGGCCGGATTGCGAAAAGGTCATGCACAAATCGTGCGTGCCCGACTGGCGCGTGAGTGAGCCCGCAACCTCCGCCACTCCGGCAGTCCTGGTCGCCGGCTCCATCGGGACAGTCGCGATGACCGGACCTTCGCAGCCATCGCGGCGGACATGGAGCTCACCGGCGGCAGTCGCGGGCGGATCAAACGTGATCTTCTTGATGTCCTCGCCGATCGAGAAATTGAACGGGAGTCGTCCGACCTGCGCGGTCAGGCGGCGGACGCCGTCGAGCGGCGCGCCGTGCCAAATCCAGCACGGACGCATGATGTCCGCCCAGTGGATCGGGCGCTGGCCGTTGGTCGCGCCATCATCTTCGAGCCGCAGCGGGATCGCGTTGCCGCACAATTCCATCTCGCTCGCCGTGCGGGTGCTCAGCAATTCCGGACCGATGCTCCAGCGCACCGTCGTTCCGAGCGGTGATGCGCCGAGGAAGGACTGCGCGGAAAGCGTCGTTCCCGCTTTGAGGGTGAGCGGCTGGTCATAAGCCGCGGATCGCGCCGAAGGCGCAATCCCGTCGGTGGTGTAGCGCAGCGTGCCCATTGCCGCCGGTTGCCGCAGTGAAACGGAAATGCCGCCTTTGCCCTGCGAGAATGACGCGAGCGGGACGAGCGGCGCCTTGTTGTAGGCAAGACCCATGCGGTCCCATCGCTGCATCGCCTTCGCGAGGCGCTCGGAGAAGCTCGGCCAATTCTTGGGCGCACTCGACCAGCCGATTTCCGCCACGATCGCGGCGCGCGGCCACAGCATGCGGTCGGCGTAATCGGTCGTGCGAACGTGCTCCGTCCAGAGGTTCGCCTGGAGCCCGAGGACGTGCCGCCGCTCCTCCTGCGTCAGCGCGGCCGGCGCGGGTTCAAACCCATAAAGCTGCCGCCAGTCGATGACCTCTCCGCGTCCGGGCGGTTCGTCGCCGGACGCACTCTGGAGATGGTCGAGATAGAGGATCGGCGAAGCGGCAAGCACCGCATCGTGGCCCGCCTTCGCGGCGGCCGTGGCGCCGTCGACACCGTGCCACGACATGACCGCCGCGTCGCCCGGAACCTGGCCCTGCAGGATCTCGTCCCAGCCGATCGCGCGCCGGCCATGCTCCTCGAGATAGGCCGCGACGCGCGCGGTGAACCAGGCCTGGAGCGCATCCTCGTCCTTCAGCCCGAGCTGCCGGATCTTCCCCTGGATCGCCGGGTTGGATTTCCACTGATCCTTGACCGCCTCGTCGCCACCGACGTGGATGAACCTACCCGGGAACAGGTCCATCACCTCGTCGAGGACATTCCCGACGAAGGCGAAAGTCGCATCGTCGGGTTTGAGCAGGTTGGGTAGAATTCCCCAGTCGTGGCTCGGCGCGTTTGGCGGCGAGCCGGTCGATGCCAACTCCGGATAGGCCGCGACCATCGCGGTCGCGTGGCCCGGCATGTCGATCTCGGGAACGATCGTGACGTGATGCGCGGCGGCATATGCGACCACCGCACGGATCTCGGCCTTGGTATAATAGCCGCCATAGCGCACCGGCTTGCCGGCGGCGTCGAAGCCCGCGGCGCCCGCCGGTTGCCGCCAGGCCCCGATTGAAGTCAGGCGCGGATAGCGGTCGATCTGGATGCGCCAACCCTGGTCGTCCGTCAGGTGCCAGTGGAGCACGTTGAGCTTGGCCATCGCCATGCGGTCGATCAGTGCTTTGACGTAGGACACCGGCTGAAAGTGCCGCGCGGAATCGAGCATCACGCCGCGCCACGCGAAGGCTGGCCGATCATCGATGGCAAGCGCTGGAATGGGGCGCCCGGAGCTGCTCGAGGCGATGAGCTGCCAGAGTGTTTCCGCGCCGTAATAGAGGCCGGCGTCGGTCCCAGCCCGGACTTCGACGGCAGATGGCGTGACGGTCAGACGGTAAGCTTCGTCGCCGCCAACCGTGGCATCGCGGCGAAAGCGGATGGTGCCCGTGCCGCCAAACGCGAGGCGCGGGCCGCCGCTCCGCGCGACGAGCGAACGCAGGCGCTCGCCCGCCGCGCGGCCCCCAGCATCACTTGCGGCTATCCTGGCATTCGAAACATGAAAGCTGCCGGCGGTCATCGTCACCGACGCGGGCTGCGGCAGCAACGGAAGGGGCGATGCATCCGCCGCTGCCGCCACGGTCAGCCCGAAGGAGAGGACCGCGGCGAGAACGGCAACACGCATCAACCGACCCCACGAGTTCGACGGCGAAACTGTGTCAGAAGGTGAGCTTACCGCCAACCCAGAAGGTCCGCCCGTTGTTGTAGCGGGCCCGCGGGATGCTCGGGTCGCCCACGAAATAATAGAGCTTCCGGTTGAGCAGGTTTTGCGCGTCGGCACTGAGCGCGACATTCCTGGTGACGTTGACCAGCAGCGAGCCGTCGAGCGTGCCGAAATTGTCCTGCCACATCGGGGTCGCGCGATCGATGCCGCTGCGGAACTTGGAACGGAAGGTATAGGCCAGCCGCGCACTCAGCAGGCTGTTTTCGAAATAACCCGTCAAATTGTAAGTGTTCTTCGAATTGCCGTCGATCGTCTCGCCGTGTGCGCCCTTGGCTTTCGCATAGGTATAATTGGCGATGAAGCCGAAGCCGTAGGCGATGGGCTGCTGCCAGTTGATCTCGAAGCCCTTGTTCGTTCCTCCCGCGCCGTTGATCGGCCCGGTGACGAGGAAGTCGGCCCCTTGAGGATGCTGCTGCGTGACGAGGTGGATCGTGCTGGTCGCGGTCGTGATGAACGACGAAATGTCGAGATAGAAGAGGTTCAGCGAGACCAGCGACTGCTTGCCGTAATACCATTCGGCGGCAAGGTTATAATCCCACGCTCGGAACGGCTTGAGGTTCGGGTTCCCGCCCGCCGTCGCAGTCAGCGCGAGGTCGCTCGCGGTGAAGGCGCCGGCAAGCTGCGCATAGCCGGGCCTCGTCATCACTCGCGCAACGCCGCCACGCAGCAGCACGTCCGGCCGGATGCTGTAGGTGACGTTCGCGCTCGGCAGGATGTCCCAATAGCTGCGGTCGGTTTCGACCGAGCCGCAAGTCCCGCAGAAGATGGTCACGGCATTCGCTACCGGCGCGGTGGGCGAATATTGGGTCGTATTGAGCTTTGTGCGAACGGCGCGAACGCCAAGGTTGCCGCGCCAATGGCTGTCGTCGTCGAAGCGCGCCATCGCATAGCCTGCCTCGGTCTGCTCTTTCACCGAGAAACTCGCCTGCGGATAGAAATCGAAGATGCGGCCACCGTGGGTGCCGAGCGTCTGGAGCACAAGATCCTGGTCGGCGAAGGAATAGCCTTCGACACCGGTCAGCCCGTCGCCGAAGTCCGACGGCGTGACGCCGCCGTTGAACACGGTTGCGAGATTGACGCCCTGGGTGCCGGAGAACAGGCCGTTCCCCGGCCATGAGTAGGCAATGTAGTTCAGCGCACGCTTGTGGTTGGTGTAGCGGGCGCCGACCTTGATGGACTTCAGGAAGCTGTCGCCAAAATCATATTCGAGGTCTCCGCGAGCGTAGAATTCCTTGTCGGGCGAGACGATATGGCCGCCCCACGACCAGCTGTAGAAGTTGTTGAGGTAGGCTGGCGACGTCGGATCGCTCGGCAGGCCGGGATAAGTGACGATCGCGCCCTTGCCCTGGAATTGGTAGCTGACGCCGGTATTCCAATAGGTTTCCCAGGCGTAGGTGTCGCTCGTCGCGCCCTTGCCCTTGGTGTAGCCGAGCTGTCCGGTGACGATGGCCCGGTCTGACAAGTTCCAGCGGGCGTCGGCGTTGATGTCCCAGGTCGAGGAAAAAGCGTCGCGGAAGATGTCGTCCTGGACGCGGCCGTTGACCGGCACCGGTGCGGTGTTGGCATTGCCGGCGGTCATATTGGCCCAGCTGGCGGCGGTGAGATAGCCGTCGGTAACCGTTGCCGAGGTCAGCGCGTACGCGGCCGTGCCGGGTGTCGAATTGTTGCCCAGGACGCGGCTGATCCAGGCCATGGAGTTGCGGTTGACGTTGTTCGCGTCCAGCCGGGAATAGAGCCCGTTGACGTCGAGCTCGAACGCCGGGCTCGGGCGGAACTGCAGCGCCAGCGTGCCGCCCTTGCGCACGCGCTTCTGCGTGAAATAGGCCGAGCCGATGAGGTTGGGCGCGGCGACCGTCTGACCGGTGCCGTTGAAGTTCTGGTAGGTCGCGTAGCCGAGGAACTCCTGGCCGTCCCGACGGAAGTAACGCTCCTGGTAAAAGCCGGTCGCGAGAACGCCGAAAGTCTCGGCCGCGTTCTTCCAGCTGGCGAGGCCGGAGACCTGCGGCGCCCATTTGTCGGCGAGGTCGTTGTAATTGCCCTGCGCGGTGAGGCTGAAGCTGCCCGACGGGAGGTCGAACGGCCGGCGGCTGATGACGTTGATGGTGCCGCCGACGCCGCCTTCGGGAAGGTCGGCTTCGCTCGCCTTATAGACTTCGAGCCGGCCGACGATCTCGGACGGCAACAGGCTGTAGTCGAAGCTGCGCCCGCCCGCGGTCTGGTCCAGCACGAACCAATCGCCGGTGGCGATGCCGTGACCGTCGAGGATGGTGAGGTTGAGCGCTGGATCCGTGCCGCGGATCGATACCGACTGGTTCTCGGCGAAGCCGCCGGCGTTGGCCGAGCCGGTGACGACGTTGACGCCGGTCAGGCGGCCGAGCGAATCGGCGACGTTCTTGTCGGGGAACTTGCCGATGTCCTGCGCGGTGACGACCTCGGAAACCACGTCCGACCGGCGCTTGCGGTCGATCGACGCCTGGATCGAGGCGCGAATGCCGGTGACGACGATCTCGTCCGGGTTGGCGCTCGTGCCGGTGCGCACTTGAGCCGGTCCAACCTCGCCCTGGATCTGGTCGGTCGTGACCTTGGGCTTTTGCTCGTCGTCCGCCGGATTGGTGGTCTGCGCGAGCGCGGGCGTCGCGATCACGAGCGCAAGCGAGCTGGCGGTGCATGCAAAGAGCGCCTTGCGCCGACTGGATGAAGCTTGGAGCATGGCCTTCCCCCTCTGAAGACTGTTTTCGATTGGACCAAACCAAAGCGTGACCAATTCGCCGACCGCTTCCTCTCATTGGCGTCGGCGTACGGCGGACATTAGTCGCCAATCCGACGCTAAATGCAATACCAAAATGCAGACCAATGTGATTTTTGTCACATTTTGGTATTGAAAAGGCCTTAGCGAACCTTCAAACTACGCGCGGGAAGGATGGGGTGAATGTTCGTCGAGCGGGTGGGGAGACTGGAGACTGGCGCCGCCGCGCCGCTCTATCTTCAGCTTCAGCGCGTATTGCGGAGCGCGATCGAGAATCACGTTCTCGCGCCCGACGAAGCGCTTCCCGCCGAACGCGACCTTGCCGAGGCCTACAGCGTGTCGCGTGTGACCGTGCGCAAGGCGCTGGACGGGCTCGTCCAGGCGCGGCTGCTGACCCGGCGGCAGGGCGCCGGGACGTTCGTCGCCGCCCGAGTCGAAAAGAATTTCGCGACCATTTCCTCCTTCACCGAGGACATGTTGTCGCGCGGGCGGCAACCGCACAGCGAATGGCTGTCGCGCAGCGAAGGCACGGTCATGCCCGAGGAAGCGCTCGCGCTTGGCCTCAGTCCCGGGACGCCCGTCTATCGCTTGAGCCGCATCCGTTACGCGGACGGCGAATCGATGGCGATCGAGCATGCGACCGTGCCCAAGGATTCGCTCGAGTCGCTCGAGTCGGTCGGCGACTCGCTGTACGATGCGCTCGGCGACGCGCGGCCGGTCCGCGTGCTGCAGCGCCTGCGAGCTGTGCTGTTCACCCCGGAGCAGGCCGGACTGCTCGGCATCGAGGAAGGCTGCGCCGGGCTCGAGATCGAGCGGCGCGGCTTCGCCGCCGACGGGCGAACCGTCGAGTTGACCAAATCCTATTATCGCGGCGACGCCTACGACTTCGTCGCCGAGCTCAGCGTCGGGGCGCGGTGAATGGGCCTGGGGGGCGCCTGCTCGTCGGCGGTTGAAAGGCACGCGTCCGAGACATTGATGTATCGCGAGACCGCCGAGGCGCCCGCCGTCGTCCGACGCCAGCGCGAGCGCAATGCGCCCGCGATTCGCGAGCTTGGCGAGCGCCTGCGCGCGCTCGGCCCGCGCGCGGTCGTCACCCTCGCCCGCGGCAGCTCCGACCATGCGGCGACCTTCGCGCGCTACGCGATCGAGCAGCGGATGCGCGTCCTCACCAGTTCGCTGTCGCCGTCGATCGCGTCGCTGTACGATTCGACTCCCGACCTTGGCGGCATGGCCGTCCTCGCCATCTCGCAGTCGGGCCAAAGCCCCGACCTGCTCGCCGCCGCGGAACAGGCCCGGGCGAACGGCGCGCTTTTGATCGCGATGGTCAACGAGGAGGAATCGCCGCTCGCCGAGCTCGCCGACGTGGCGATCCCGCTGGCGGCGGGGCCGGAGCAAAGCGTCGCGGCGTCAAAGACGTTCATCGCGAGCCTCGCCGCGATCCTCGACCTGCTTGCTGCGTGGGGCGGCGATGCCTCGATCGATTTGTCCCTGTCGATCCTCCCCGAGAAGCTCGAGCAGGCGTGGGAGCTCGACTGGTCGGAAGCGACCGAAGCCCTGGCCGCCGCAACCAACATGTACGTCGTGGGGCGTGGCCCGGGCCTCGCCATCGCGCAGGAGGCCGCGCTCAAGCTCAAGGAGACGTGCGGGCTGCACGCCGAAGGCATCAGCGGCGCGGAGCTTCGCCACGGCCCGATGGCACTGCTCAGGCCCGGTTTTCCCGTGCTGCTGTTCGCCCAGAGCGACAAGAGCCTCGAAAGCATGACGGAGCTGGCGCGCGATCTCTCTGGTCGCGGCGCAAGCGTGGCAAGTGCCGGCATTCCCGGCGCGCCCGGAACCCAGCTGCCCGTCATCGCGGCGGACCCGTTGATTGCTCCGATCCTCCAGATCGCGAGCTTTTATCGGTTCGCGAATGCGCTGTCGCTGGCGCGTGGCCTCGACCCGGACCGGCCGCCGCACCTCGCCAAGGTTACCGAGACCCGCTGATGGGCACCGCGCTCGTCAATGGCCGCGTGCTGATCGGCGACGAGCTGCGCGACGATTGTTGCGTCGTCATCGACGGCGGCCGGATCGCCGACATCTGCGCCTCGCCGCCAGCAGACGCGGAGGTGATCGACTTTGCCGGACAATTCCTCCTGCCCGGGTTCATCGACGTCCAGGTCAACGGTGGCGGGGGGCGGCTGTTCAATGACGATCCGTCGGTCGAGACGATCGCAGTCATCGCGGCGGCGCATCGCCGGTTCGGCACCACCGGGCTGCTCCCGACGCTGATCAGCGACGATTTCTCGATCATCGAGCGCGGCATTGCGGCCGTCGACGAAGCCATTGCCGCCGGCGTGCCGGGCGTGCTCGGCATCCACATCGAGGGGCCGTTCCTCAGCAACGCGCGGCGCGGGATCCATCTCGCTTCGATGCTGCAGCGGTTCGAGGACCGCTTCGTCGAGCTGCTATCGTCGGCGCGCAACGGGCGGACCCTGGTGACCGTAGCGCCCGAATGCGTGACCCCCGCGCAGATCGGACGGCTCGTCCAGGCGGGCGTGATCGTCTCGGCCGGCCATTCGGACGCGGATTATGAGACCGTGCGGGCCGCGCTCGACGCCGGGATGACCGGCTTCACGCACCTGTTCAACGGAATGTCGCAGCTCACCAACCGCGAGCCTGGCATGGTCGGCGCCGCGCTCGAGGACCGCACGACCTTCGCCGGCCTGATCGTCGACGGCCACCACATCCATCCCGCGAGCCTGCGCGTCGCGATCAACGCCAAGGGCATCGACAAGCTGATGCTGGTCACCGACGCGATGCCGACCGTCGGCGCCGACGAGCAGGAGTTCATGCTGCAGGGGCGCGCGATCCAGCGCGACGGCGATCGTCTGGTCAGCGAGGACGGCGTGCTTGCAGGGTCGACCCTCACCATGGCTTCAGCGGTCGCCAACGCGATCGAGCAGGGCCGCATCGGCCTCAGCGCCGCCGTCCAAATGGCGAGCAGCTCGCCCGCTCACTTCCTCGGCCTCGGAGACCAGATTGGCGCGATCCGCGCCGGCTTTCGCGCCGACCTCATTGCGATGCGCGACGACTTCACGGTCGCGCGCTCATGGATCGGCGGAGCCGCGGGCTAGACCGCCTGAAGCGCGTTGGCGAAGTCGGCGATCAAATCGTCGGCATCCTCCACCCCGATCGAGATCCTCAGCAGGTTCGGCGTGATGTCGAGCTGCTTCTTGCGTTCGTCGGGCACCGACAGATGCGTCATCGCCGCCGGTGCGCTGGCGAGGGTCTCGGTGCCGCCCAAGCTGACGGCGAGATTGGCGATCTGCAGTGCGTCGAGAAATGCGAACGCCTCTTTCTCGCCGCCCTTCAGATACAGCGAGAAGGTCGAGCCGGGGCCGGCGCAATGGCGGCGGTAGATGTCCGCCTGGCGCGAGCCTTCCTCGAGGAAGCCGAGGTAGCCGATCTTCTCGACCTTCGGGTGGCTC
>Ga0207657_10006254_pt1 | contig 12382 bp, 9 predicted proteins | sample KBSC33metaG_FD_184316 | JGI IMG/M metagenome (GOLD analysis project Ga0207657, IMG submission 184316) | Corn rhizosphere microbial communities from Kellogg Biological Station, Michigan, USA - KBS C3-3 metaG (SPAdes) (version 2) | ecosystem: Host-associated > Plants > Roots > Rhizosphere > Soil ...
GCTGACAGATTTCCGGGGGCTGACAGATTTCCGGGGGGCTGACAGATTCTTGTGCGCGTTCTGACAGTGGCGTGAGCCACTATGGGCACATGCGATATGACGCGACAGCTAATGCGATCGAGGCGACCGGGCTGGTCAAGCGGTTCGGCAAGACGACCGCGCTGGACGGGGTGGACCTGGCGGCCCGGCAAGGCCGGGTATTGGGGGTGCTGGGGCCGAACGGGGCTGGCAAGACCACGGCGGTTCGGATCCTCGCCACGCTGCTCAGGCCGGACAGCGGCCAGGTCAGCGTCTGCGGCTACGACGTGCTGCGGGACGCCCACCAGGTGCGCCAGCTCATCGGCCTCACCGGGCAGTACGCGTCGGTAGACGAGGGCCTGTCCGGGACCAACAACCTCATCATGATCGGCCGCCTGCTCGGCATGCCGCGGGCGGACGTCCGGGTCCGGGCGCGCGAGCTGCTCGCCCGCTTCGAGCTGACCGAGGCCGCCGCCCGGCCGGCCAAGACATATTCGGGCGGCATGCGGCGCAGGCTCGACCTGGCGGCCAGCCTGGTTGGCAACCCCCGGGTGCTGTACCTGGACGAGCCGACCACCGGGCTCGACCCGCGCAGCCGGACCGATGTCTGGGGGATGATCCGCGGGCTGGTCGCGGACGGGGTCACGGTCCTGCTGACCACCCAGTACCTGGACGAGGCCGACCAGCTCGCGCACGACATCGTGGTCTTCGACCACGGCCGGGTGGTCGCGACCGGGACGCCGGACCAGCTCAAGGCGAAGACCGGAGGCCAGGTGCTGCAGGTCGCGCCCGCGGATCCGGCCCGGATGGCCGAGGTCACCGCGCTGATGACGGAGCTGATCCGGGGTGAGGTGGGCGCCGACGCCGAGAACGGCGTGGCCACCGCGCAGGTGGGCGACTCGGCCCTGGTACGGCACGTATTCCGCGAGCTCGATGACAGGGGCATCGAGCTCGCGGAATTCGCCTTGCGTAAGCCGAGCATGGACGAGGTTTTCTTCAGCCTCACCGGCCGCCGCGCCAGCGACGAAAGCAGCGACGAGGACAGCGGCACCCGCGAACTGGAAGGCAGCACACGATGACCGCGATTTCCTCCACCGTCCCGGCGCCGGTGCCTGCGCGAAGGGTCAGCCCGCTCAGCGGGATGCGGAACACCTTCACGCTCACCTGGCGCAGCGTGCTGAAGATCAGGACGAACATGGAGGACGTGATCGGCCTGAGCTTGCAGCCGATCATGTTCCTGCTGCTGTTCACCTACGTCTTCGGCGGCGCCATCGCCCACGGCAGCACGCACGACTACCTGCAGTATGAGCTGCCCGGGCTGCTCGTGATGACCGTGGTGTTCGCCACCCTCGGCACCGGGCTCATGCTCAACCAGGACATCACCAGCGGGGTCTTCGACCGGTTCCGCAGCCTGCCTATCGCCCGCTGGGCGCCGCTCGCGGGGGCCGTCCTCGGCGACATGGTGCGCTATCTCATCTCGGTCGCGATCACCATCGGCTTCGGGATGATCCTGGGCTTCCGGGTGACGACCAACGCGCTCTCCGCCCTGGCCGGCTGCCTGCTGCTGCTCGCTTTCGCGCTGGCTTTGTGCTGGGCCTCGGCCCTCATCGGCATGCTGGTGAAGACCCCGCAGGGGGTGCAGGCCTTCGGGTTCATCGCGTTCTTCCCGCTCGTGTTCGGCAGCAACCTGCTCGCGCCGACCGGCACCATGCCGGGCTGGCTGCAAGCCTTCGTCAAGGTCAACCCGATGACCCTGCTGACCGACGCGGAGCGCGGCCTGTTTACCGGCGGTCCGGTGGCCACGCCCGCGGTCCAGTCGCTGCTGTGGGCGCTTGGCATCTTCGTCGTGTTCGCTCCGCTGGCGGTGCGGGTCTACCGGCGCCGCACCTAGCCGGGCGCTGGCTGGCTAGCCAGCCGTGACGGGGTTCGCGACCGCGCTGGCCGCCAGGGCCAGCGCGTCGTCGCGAGGCAGGCAGCGGCCACGCTCGTAGGCGGCCTCGAATTCGTCCGCGCCGAGCCGGGCGCGGGCCGCGTCCCGCACCGCCGGGGCGTCGAGGCTGCCTTCGTCGAAGCAGCCCCGGACCGCGTGGGCGGCGCCGAGCAAGGTCGCCACGGCCGTCGCGCACTCCCCCGAGTGCTGGGCGAGCACGGCGATCGCATCGATCACGTCGGCGACCGGCGGGAGCTCCACCCAGCTGGTGGCGGTCTGGAGCGCCGCCGCCAGCAGGGTGCGGCAGCGGGCCTCGTCCCCGCCCGCCAGCGTGATCAGCGCCAGCCTGGCCTGGATGATCGCCTGCGTCCCGAACCACCAGGACGACTGCTTCTCCTCCAGCTCGGCGAGCAGGCCGTCGCAGATCCTCCCGGCCGCACCGGTGTCGCCCTCGCGGTAGAGGAGCTCGGCGCGTACCAGACCGAGCCAGGTCGCCGCGTCGCTCTGGCCGATGCCGCGCGCGGCCTCCTCGCGCTCGGCCCGCTCCAGGTCGGCACGGGCGGCCGCCAGGTCACCTCCCCGCAGCCGGACGGAGGCCAGCTTGCCGCCGATGTGCGACAGGTCACCCCACGCACCGAGCTGCTTACCGAGGGCACCTGCCTCTTCGAGCGCCGCGACCGCGGCCGCGTGGTCGCCGCGCAGCCTGGCGAACTCGGCCAGCTGTATGAGCACGGCGGCCGTTCCCCACGCCTCGCCCAGGGCCCGGAAGGCGGCCAGCGCGTCCTGGCAGTCCGACTCGGCCCAGTCCAGCCTGCCCAGCATGCTGCCGAACGTCCCCCGCAGCAGCGGGACCGCCGCCCGCACCCACGGATCCTCCGAGGTCATGTAGCGATCGAAGACCGCGAAGGCGCGGTTGGGCTCCCCGTCGGCCAGGGCCAGCATCGGCTCGCCCATCGCGGCGACCGGATGGGAGGGCGCGGTATCCGGTGACCAGCGGTTGAGATCGGCCACGGCCGCGGCCAGCGCGGGCCCGATCATGTCCATCTCCCAGCTGGTACCGCCGGCGGTGATCGCGCAGACCACGCGCGCCTCGGCCATCCGAAGCGTCTGCTCGCGAGGTTCGAAGGCGAGCACCTGGCGGGCCAGCGCCTCCGGCTCGCCGGGCTGACCGCGCAGCATCCAGTACCAGCCGAGCGCCCGAACGAAACGCAGCGCGGTGTCGGCCTGCTGCCTCGCGATCGCCCAGCGCAGCGCCGCGTGCAGGTTGTCCTGCTCGGTGGTCAGCTCACGCAGCCAGCGGCCCTGCCCGGCCGTGCGGAGCCCCGGATCGGCGGTCTCGGCCAGGTCCAGGCAGTACGCGGCGAACGCGTCCCGCACCGCGGCTTCCTCGTCCGCATCCGCCAGCCGCTCCAGGCCGTACGCGCGGACGGTCTCCAGCATCCGGTAACGCGGGGAGAGGCCGTCCTGGCCCTCGGCCACGCCGAGGATCGACTTATCGACCAGGCCGGACAGCGCGGGCAGTACCGCCGTCCGCGGCAGCAGCTCGTCGGCGCAGACGTACTCGGCGGCGGCCAGGGTCGCTCCGCCGGGGAAGACAGCCAGCCTGCGCGCCAGCACCTGCTCGGGCGCCGTTAGCAGGTCCCAGCTCCAGTCGACGACCGCCCGGAGCGTCCTGTGCTGGGGCAGCGCCGTCCGGCTGCCCCCGGTCAGCAAGCCGAACCTGTCGTCCAGGCGCTCCGCGAGCTGAGCCGGCGTCAGCGTGCGGAGCCAGACGGCGGCCAGCTCGATCGCCAGCGGCATCCCGTCGAGGGCCCGGCAGATCCGGGCCACGGCGGCCGCATTGGCCTCGCCGAGCTCGAAGTCCGGCCGGACCGCCACGGCCCGGTCGCGCAGCAGCCGGACCGATCCGTAGGACGCGATCGTTACCGGGGCGGCCGGCGCGGGCGGGATCGGCAGCGGGGGGACCGGGCACAGCGTCTCACCGTCGATGCGCAGCGGCTGCCTGCTCGTGGCCAGGATCCTGAGCCGCGGGCAGGCGGCGAGGACGTGGCCCGCCAATGCGGCGGTTGCCTCGATCACGTGCTCGCAGTTGTCCAGGATCAGCACGTCGTCGCGGTCGCCGAGCGCGGCGGCCAGCCGGTCCAGCGGACCCGCGCCGGGTTCGGCGGCGCGACGGGCAATGACCGGCTCGCGGATGCCGAGCGCGTCCAGGACCGTGAACGCCACCTCGGCCGGATCGGTCACCGGCGCCAGCGGCACGAACCACGCCGGCGCGCCGAGCCGTGCCGAGGCCTCGATGGCCAGCCTGGTCTTGCCTACTCCGCCCGGGCCGGTGAGCGTGACCAGGCGCGCCGCGCGCAGGCTCTTCAGCACCCGGGGCAGGTCCTCGTCGCGGCCGACGAAACTGGTCAGGGGGCTCTGCGCCCGCGAGGCGGAGGGCCGTGCCTGGGCCGCCACCTCGGCCCGTTCGGTATGAGCCGTCTGCTCCCCACCCCGCAAGATGCCGAGATAGACCTGCTCGAGCTGGGCGGACGGGTCCACCCCGAGCTGGTCGGCGAGCAGTTCGCGGCCCTCGTGGTACGCGGCGATCGCCTCGGCCTGGCGCCCGGCGGCGTACAGCGCGCGCATGAGCTGGGCCCGGGGGCGTTCGGCGAGCGGGTCGGCGGAGAGCAGCACGCGGAGCTCACCGACCAGGCTGGCTCCCTCGCCGAGAGCCAGGTCGGCCTCGATCCGGTCCGCCAGGATGCTGGAGCGCAGCTCGGTCAGCCTGGCCGCGGTCGCCTCGGCGAGGTCCGATCCAGCCGCGTCGGCCAGCGGCTGGCCGCGCCAGGCGAGCAGCGCGTCCCGCAAAACCCGCGCGGCCTGCGTCGCGTCGCCGTCGGCCAGCGCACGGCGGCCCTGCGCGGCCAGTTCCTCGAAGGCCATCACGTCGACCGCGCCCGGCGGCACGGCCAGGCGGTATCCGGCCGGATGCGACTCGATCACGTCGCCCGCGCCGGCCTGGCGCAGTTCGGCCCGCAGCCGGGAAATCAGTGTCTGCAGCGCATTGCCGGGGTTGCCGGGCGGATCGTCGGGCCAGAGTTCCCCGGCCAGCGAGCCGGCCGGGACGACACGCCCGGCGTTCAGCGCGAGCAAAGTGAGCAAGACCCGCAACTGGCGGCCGCCGACATGGACGGGGCGCCCCGTCTCGTCCCGCACCTGAAGCGGGCCCAGTAGCCCGATACCCAGCGCGTTCGGCATCTGCCCTCGCTGATCGCCCGTGTTCTGGCCCTACTCCCCCGGATCATTCAACGCGTCGGATCACCCTACGCTTCCTAGGGGTGCGGTTCTAATATCAACCGTCGGCAGGAAAGAGGCGAGAAGGTGACGGCAGGCCGGTCAGCACCGCGAGCAGGCCGCGCCGGGCGCCCGCTTCGCGCGCGGGCCGCGGGCGCGGCGTTGCTGGCTGCCCTGACCCTGGCCGGCTGCGGCACCGCCGGGTACGGCGCGCCGGTGGCCCCGGCCAGCATGTCGATCAGCAGCGAGGCGTTTGTCTCAGGTATGCTGGCGCAGCGCTATACCTGTCACGGCGCGAAAACGAACCCGCCGCTTAACTGGTCGGGTGCGCCGGCCGGTACCAAGAGCCTCGCGCTTATTGTCGATGACTCCTCGGCACCGATCACACCGACCATTTACTGGCTCGTTTTCGACATCAATCCCGGGGCGACCGACATCCAGGAAGGCGCGCTGCCCACCGGAGCACGCCAGGCGCTGAACAGTGCAGGTACGGCCACATACGACGCTCCGTGCCCGCGCGGCCGCCCGCACTCGTACCGCTTTACCATTTATGCCTTGAACACCGCGCTGAAGCTGCCCACCGGCGCGCCGCTGCAGACCGTATGGACCGCGATCGCGGCAGCCACAATCGGGCGCGGACGAATAGTGGTAACCGGAAATCCGTGATCATCTAGATACGCGTCGTAATCAGCAATTTCCGGAAGTTTTTCAATCCTGTGACACGCTCCCCGCGGGTGAGTAACAATCGATGATCAAGCGGGTTTACGGCGCTCGCGAATACGAGGGAAGGTTCGCGTCATGGCCGCGTGTGCCTAGCGAGCGCCGTCCACCAGGCCCGGCATTGTGGATGGAGACCATGTTTCTGGTCGCGGGACTGGCCGTTGCCGGGCTTGTCGGCATAGCGGCAGCCTTCTACTTCAGTATCCGTTCAAGCAACCGCGGCGATAAGCGCCTGCGGTCCGCCCGGCCCGACCTGAGCAGGCCCAATCTCAACGGCCGTACCCGGCGGACCGCCGGCGACGGCAGACCCCTCACCACCTTCACGCCCGCCGCCTCGCCGAGACCGCGCCGCGCCGAGACCGCGCGGACCGCGGAGCCGGTCGGGGCCAGGCGGCTCGCCGACACGCAGGCACTGCCCGAGGACCCGTGGCCGGGTGACGCCGAGGCCGGGAGTCCCTGGCCCGACGACGCGTGGCCGGATGACCTCATGCCCGGTGACCCGACCGTCACCGACCCGAACCTCGGTACGGCCGCGCTCGAGGCCGACGAAACCCGGCCGATCGCCACGACGGCGGCGGCCAAGCCGCGCCGCCGCAAGGGCTTCCGCAAGGGAGCCGACCTCGACGAGGAGCTGTGGCCGGCCGAGTCGTTCGGCGGCGTCAGCGACGAGCAGTTCTGGGACGATCTTGCGTCGGACAAACCGCTCGCCACCACCGCGCGTACCGCCCAGCAGGAACCGCCGAGCAGGAACCGGCTGTCGGGTCCCGCGCCTGGCGCCGGGCACCTTACCGGGCCCGCTGCCGACCCTGCTCCCGGGCTCGACACCGGGGCGGCCACCGGCCCGCAGGCCGTCCAGGCCCCGGCGGGCGACAGGAAACGCGATGAGCGGGGTCCCGGCGGGGGCAGGCGGGGCAGGTATCCGGCCCCGCGTACCGCGTCCGACCCGACGGCCGAACGGACCGCGATACAGCCTTCCTACGCGGCGACGCAGCCGGTCCAGGGTATGAAGCCGCCGCTCCCAGGGCCAACGCAGCCGGTCCGCGCGGCTGCCACTCCGCCGCGCGGGATCGCGGCCCAGCCGAGGGAGCCTGTTACTCCGCCGCGCGGGACCGCGGCCCAGCCGAGGGAGGCTGTCACTCCGCCGCGCGGGACCGCGGCCCAGCCGAGGGAGGCTGTCACTCCGCCGCGCGGGACCGCGGCCCAGCCGCGTGGGGCCGGCACCCAGCCGACCGAGACGCGCCGACGGCGGCCGAGCAGCGCCGAGGAAGACCCGCTGACCAGCGCGGCCTTCTCGCTGCGGCCGAGCGGGCCGGTCGACGGCCGGTCGTCCCTCCGGGCCCGGAACGGCTCATCGGACCGCTTCGACACCGGCGCCTCCCCCTACCCGTACTCGACGCCTTCCTACGGAAACGGGAGTCCGGCGGCGCCGGCGGGCGAACCGCGACGGCGTAACGGCAATGGCAGCCACGCCCGGCCGGAGGACCCGGGCGACGGCACCCGGCCGGCGCGGCAGGCGTACCCGCGGGGCAGCCACCAGGCCACCGGTAGCTACCGGAGCAACGGCAGCTATCCGGGCAGCGGGTATCCCGGCTACGGCTATCAGGGCAATGGGCAGCACGGCAACGGCCACCGCGCCCCTTACGACCCGCGCGACGATTACCAGCGGTTAACGCACCAGCATTGACCTGACGCACACTGGGGTCATGCCCGAGGGAGACGTCGTCTGGTACACCGCTCGCCGCCTGCACGAGGCGCTGGCGGGGCGAGTGCTGATCCGCAGTGACTTCCGTGTCCCCCGGCTGGCCACCGCCGACCTGTCCGGCGATGTCGTGACCGAGACCGTCTCGCGCGGTAAGCACCTGCTGACCAGGACCAAGAGTGGCCTCACCGTCCACACCCACCTGAAGATGGACGGCAGCTGGCGGGTCCGGCCCGCGGCCGAACGGCTCCGCGACAGCCACCGGATCAGGCTGCTGCTGGCCAACGAGGAATGGCAGGCTGTCGGGTACCAGCTGGGCGTGGTCGAGCTGATCCGCACCAGCGAGGAGCCGCGGGTCACCGGGCACCTGGGTCCCGACCTGCTCGGCCCGGACTGGGACCGCGACGAGGCGGCGCGGCGCCTGGCCGCCGAACCGGACCGGCCCATCGGCGAGGCCCTGCTCGATCAGCGGAATCTGGCCGGCATCGGCAACGTGTACAAGGCCGAGGTGCTGTTCCTGCGCGGCCTCAGCCCGTGGCAGCCGGCGGGCAAGGTAGCCGATCTCGGCGCGCTGGCCGAACTCGCCCGGCGGCTGCTCGAGGCGAACAAGGAGCGGTTCGGCCACATCACCACCGGCAGCATGCGCCGGGGCGAGGAGCACTGGGTCTACGGCCGACGGGGCAAGCCGTGCCGCCGGTGCGGGACGCCGGTCCGTTCGGCCGGACAGGACGACCGGGTCACCTACTGGTGCCCGTCCTGCCAGCCCGGCTGACCCGTCGTCACTTCTCTCAGCGTTCGGGCGGGGGTGCCAGGTCCTTGCGGCCGGTCAGCACGAACCAGATGATCAGCCCGAGGATGTCGGCGGGTGCGGCCGGGCTGCCGGGGATCAGCTGCAGCACTATGAGGGACAGCACGGCGGCGATGATCGCGCGGAGGGCCAGGTGCAGTGGGCGGCCGCGGCTGATGCGTGACGGCAGCTGGATCAGGAGCGCGATCGGGTCGCCGCGGGGGATGGCGCCCTCGGGATCGAACGGGACGCGGGGCAGCGGCTCGGTATAGAGCTGGCCGCCATCATCCAGGCCGTCGTAACCCTGAGTCCGGGCCTGCTCGACGACGTCGGCGTAGGCCTCGGACCGGGACCAGGGCACGCGCAACTCGGCGAACGCCGCCGAGGCCTGGGTGTACCGGGCCAGGTCCCCGCCGTCGGGCCGGTCCGGGTGGGTCGCTACGGCGATCTTCCGCCAGGCCGCGTCGACCTGCGCATCAGTCAGGTCCCGGCGGACGGGCAGGCCGAGGATCTCGAACGGGTTCGTGTGCCTGCTCATCGGGAGTCTCCGGGTCCGAAGATGTCATCCAGCCCGCCTGCGGGCGGCCAGGACGGGGGCGTGGGCTCCTGCCGGGGTTCGGGCGCCGGGGCCGGGGGCGGCTCCGGGGCGGGCGGGGGCAGCAGGGTGAGCGGGGAGGCCGCGGGGCGGGCGACCTGGACGAAGGTGGCGGCGCCATGGTGGATGTAGCACGCCTGGCCGACTTCCAAGCGGCGGATCAGGTCGGGGTCGGCGACCCAGGCTCGCTGCTCACGGGTGGTGCCCTCATCGCCCCAGGTGTTTCCGATCAGCTTGTGCGCGGTCTCCAGTACCCGCCGCTTACCCGCCAGGGCGACCAGCGGATCGGGGTGGGGAGTATGCAGCACGAAGATGCCGCCGTCGGCCGTCGTGGCGATCCGGTACCGCTCGTCCTCATCGGCCCCGAGCCCTTGCCAGGACTGGGCCGAGACTTGCAGCCCGATGCCGAGCGACCGGCCTCGTTCATAGAGGTTGGACATTGGCACCCGCCGCGACACCGCCGAGTAGTCGTCGGCGGCCAGCAGCATCGCCCGCTGCTCCCCGTCCAGGGCGGTGGCGGCGCGGGCGGCCAGTTCGGTAATGGCCATCGCCTGCGCCTCGGCCACGCTCGGCTCGCGGGTGCCTTCCAGGATGAAGTACCACGCGTCGGCCTCATCGAGGCGGCCGGGACCGTCCAGGGCCGGGCCGAGCCGGTCCAGAAGCGTCGCGTACCGCAACTGGATGTCGCGCAGGTGCTTCGCCGCGGCGCGGGCCTGCTCGAACTGGCGGGGGTGGCGGCCGTCGCCCCAGGCGTGCTGAAGCCACTTGGTATCCAGCCGGTCCAGGAACGACGCGGTGTTGAACGGGGGGCCAGGCGGGGCGGTGACGGCCAGGACCACGCAGGCGTACAGCATGTCGGCGTAGTAGGCGGCGGCGCCCGTGCCGGACTCGATCATCTGGTACAGCAGCACCGCCAGGTCCTGGGGCGGCAGGTCCCACATGGATAGCCGGGCCTCGTCCGGCCAGATGGCGACGCGGCGGGCGCCCGCGGCGTAGAGCAGGCGGCGGGTACGGTCGGCCTTGCGGCGGGCGTCCCGGCCGCCCTTGCAGTCCAGCACCACCAGCAGCGGCCGGCCGCCGTTCCCGGCCCGGGATGTTTGCAGGGTGGCGGTGAACCAGCCGGCCCACAGCCGGATCATCAGGTTCGTCTTCCCGCTGCCGGTCGAGCCCACGATCACCATGTGACGGGCGCAGGCACCAGGTTCGAGGGTGAACGCGGGGTGCCAGGGGTGGCCGATGGCGCGGATGGTGCCGCCGACCGGGATCTTGTTGCCGCGGGCCAGCAGCGGGACCGCACCGGGGGCGTGGGTGAGGCCCTGGGCGGTGCGGATCTGGCGGTTCCACTGGCGGGCGTCGAAGGTGATCGGCGCGGAGGCCATCTTGCCGCCGAGCCCCGCGGTAATGGCGTAGTTCCGCCACGCCCACACCAGGCCGGCCAGGGCCAGCCCGGCCGGCAGGACGGCCGGGGCCAGGGCGGCGAATACGCCGGCCAGGCGGGTGGTGGTCAGGTGGTCCCAGCCGCCCGCCCACGTCCGGCGGGGGTCGCGGGCGGCGAGGAACCCAGGCACCCGGATCTCCAGGTAGACCAGCCACGCGGCGGTGACCGGCAGCGACCAGGCCGCGGCCCGGTACAGCCGGACCGGGGGCCAGCCGCGCAGCCACGCCGCGGTGTACCCAGTGGCGGTCACCACGGTGACCGGCCAGGCCGCAATCGCGGCGACGGCAAGCAGCAGCCACCAGGTGAGCTTGAAGGCCTTGCGAATGAGCCACAAGGCCGCGGTCAGCTTCAGCCACGCCCACACGGTCACCGCGCCGCCTCCATGATCGCGGCGGCGGGCAGGTCGAGCTGGGTTATCTGCGGAATGGTGTCGTGAACATGCGCCGTCATGGTTCCTCACTGCCTCCAAGCAGCAATAGGAGCCCCGGCTGCCCCGTGTGCTCGCTGACACACGGGATGTGACGATTCTTCCGCGCGAACGCACGCGGGCAAGGGTTACGCGACGTCCGTAAGCGTATGGTCAGGATTACGTTCCGTAATGACCGGGTGGGCTCGCGGCGGTCAGAGCGTCACATGCCGCCCATCGACGCGGACGGGGACGCGGACATGCCGGTCATGGACGGGGACGGGCTCATCGAGGCGGATGCGCCGTTGCCGCTCGTGGAGGGGGTCGGCATGTTCATGTTCATCGGCGAGCCGCCGATGCCGATGTTGTGGTGCACCGCCACCCACCAGTCCCACACGTCGGTGTGCACCGGGCCGGCCACGTAGCCCATGAGGTGGCCGTCGTTCTGCGTCCAGACCATGTACTCGAGGCCCTGGGTGTAGTTGCAGAACACCCGGCCCGCGGCCTGGTCGTCCCGGACCGTACCCATGATCATCTGGTCGACGGTGAAGCTCCTGGTGTGCTGGAACAGGTGGTTCCAGCCGACCTCGCCGAACGTGTCCTGGGACCCGCAGTCGTTGAAGTTCTGCCTGAACTTGTTCGTGTTCAGCGCCGTGACCTTGGCTGTGTACGCGGCGTACAGGGCCTTCTGGTTCGGGTAGGTCTGGAAGACGACCCCGCTGATGCCGGCCGCCGGAGCGGTGCAGGTCACGAGCGTCGCGTTGGTCTGCTTGCAGGTCGAAGGCGGCAGCTTGCCGGTGGCGTCCCCGCTCTTGTTGGCCAGGATGAGCGCGGCCATCAGCGGGCTGGGCGTCGGCTTGGGCTTCGGCGTCGGCGACATCTTCATCGCGGCCTTGGCGTGCGAGCCGGAACCGCTCAGGCCGACCCAGGTGCCCACGCCCACCAGGACCAGGACCACGGCGGCCAGTGCGGCGATCCAGCGCGGCCGGCGGTACCACTGCGGCCCCCGCGGCCCGCCCGGCGACGGCGGCGGCGCGGCGGCGGGCGGGCCGGGCTCCGCCGGATCCGCGATGCCGTACTCACGGCGGTGCGAGGCGATGGTCCCACCGGAATGACTCTGTCGGGACGCCGCCCGGCCCGCGCCGGGCGTCGCCCCGTCATTGGGCTGGTCGTACGCGGCGGAGGCGCTGGGCGCGGCGGGATCCACGACGGGGCCGCCCGAGTGCACCCGGCTGGTCATGGTGCTCCAGGAGAACTGGTCCGGCGGTGGCGTCTCGGCCCGGCTGCCGGGCGGGGCACTGGTCTGCGGCCCGGAGACCGACGTTCCGTAGGCCAACGACGTCTCGGTCCCTGATCGGAAGATACCCAGCGCCAGCCGGGCGGCCTCGACGAACTCGCGGCAGCTCCCGTAGCGCTCGTCCGGGCGCTTGGCCAGCACACGGCCGAACACCTGGTCGATTTCCGGCGGAAGTTCCGGGCGCAGCATCGTGGGCATCGTGGGCGTCTCCTCGAC
>Ga0207657_10006256_pt1 | contig 12380 bp, 8 predicted proteins | sample KBSC33metaG_FD_184316 | JGI IMG/M metagenome (GOLD analysis project Ga0207657, IMG submission 184316) | Corn rhizosphere microbial communities from Kellogg Biological Station, Michigan, USA - KBS C3-3 metaG (SPAdes) (version 2) | ecosystem: Host-associated > Plants > Roots > Rhizosphere > Soil ...
ACGGCCAGATGAAAGGCACCGAGAAAGATCGTGTCATGGCGCAATTCGCCGCCGGCGAAATTCAGGTGCTGGTGGCGACCACCGTGGTCGAAGTCGGCGTCGATGTGCCGGCGGCGACGATCATGGTGATCGAGAATGCGGAACGCTTCGGCCTCGCGCAACTGCACCAATTGCGCGGCCGCATCGGCCGCGGCTCCGAGGCATCGACATGCCTGCTGCTCTATCATGAGCCGCTCGGCGAAATGTCCGCGGCGCGGCTGCGCGTCATCCGCGAGACTACAGATGGATTCCGGATCGCCGAAGAAGACCTGAAATTGCGCGGAGAAGGCGACGTGCTGGGCACGCGGCAGAGCGGCCTGCCCGGCTATCGCATCGCGCGGTCGGAAGTCCACGGCCAACTCATAACGCAGGCGCGCGATGAGGCGCTGCGGATCATGCGCGACAATCCGAAGCTGGCAGGCGAACAAGGCGGCGCGTTGCGTTGCCTGCTCTACCTGTTCGAGCGTGATGAAGCGATCCCGCTGATCGGCGCGGGCTGAAGGCTACTCCGCCTTCGCCGTCGCCGCATTCAAAGCCGCCGTGTTGGCGACACGCGCCGCATTGGCGGTTTCCGCAAGTGCTGCAATCTTCCGCTGCGGGTCCGAGCCCGGCTGCACCACGCCGGCCGACATGATCAGTGTCGCGGCATCTTCCGCGCTCATGTCGATCTCGATGATCTTGCTCTTCGGCACATAAAAGAAAAATCCGGTGGTCGGGTTCGGCGCGCACGGCAGGAACACGGAGATATGTTCCTCGACGCCAGGAAGCTTGGCCGCAACCTCGACGCTCGGCGTCTGCGAAATCAGCACGATCGACCACATGCCGGGCGACGGAAACTCGACGAGGCCGACTTTGCGGAAACTCGATCCATTACCGGAGAACAGCGTCTCGAACACCTGCTTGAGGCCACGATAAATCGCGCGCACCACCGGCATCCGTCCGAGCAGGCTCTCGCCGAAATCGACGAGCTTGCGCCCGATCAGGTTCGCGGTCAGGAAGCCGAGCAGCGTCAGCGCCACCACCGCAACGATGAGTCCGGAGCCCGGCAGCCCGAACGGCAGATAGGTTTCCGGCCGGTAGTCGACCGGCACGAACGGACGAACGAGACCGTCCACCCAGGTGACGAACCACCAGGTCAGATAGAACGTAATGGCGATCGGTCCCGCGACGATCAATCCGGTGAGGAAGTAATTGCGGATGCGGGCCATGAAACCGCGCGGTGGATCGGGCGGAAGCGTGCCCGGCGCGGGCTTGGGCGGTAGATTGTCGCGGGTCATCGGAGTTCCAGATTCAAACAAACGCGGCTGCGCGGCACATCTAGTAGCATATCGGTACTGTAACAGACTTTTGCATCACGGCGACGGTCCATTCGTTTCCGCATCAACCACGGCCTGCGCAGAATGTCGCGGTCATTCGACGGTCACCGACTTCGCCAGATTGCGCGGCTGATCGACGTCGGTGCCCATGATGACAGCGGTATGATAGGCCAGCAACTGCACCGGGATCGCATATACCAGCGGCGTGAAACCCGACGACATGTCCGGCAGCACGATGGTGACCAGCGATTCGACGGTGGCCTCAGCGGCGCCCTTGGCGTCGGTCATGAGAATGATGTTGCCGCCACGCGCCGCGACTTCCTGCATATTCGATACGGTCTTCTCGAACACACGGTCATAGGGCGCGATGACGACGACCGGCATGTTCTCGTCGATCAGCGCGATCGGCCCGTGCTTGAGTTCGCCGGCGGCATAGCCCTCGGCATGAATATAGGAAATTTCCTTCAGCTTCAGCGCGCCCTCCAGCGCCAGCGGATAGCTGGTGCCGCGGCCGAGATAGAGCACGTCGCGCGATCTTGCGATGTCGCGCGCCAGATGCTCGATCTGCGGTTCGATCAATAGCGCCGCCGACATCAACCGTGGCACCTCAATCAGGCTGCGCACCAGCTTGGCCTCGTCATCGGCGGATAGTTCACCGCGCGCCTTGCCTGCGGCAATCGCCAGCGTCGCCAGCACCATCAATTGACAGGTGAAAGCCTTGGTCGATGCGACGCCGATTTCAGGACCGGCCAGCGTCTGCAACACCGTCTCGCTTTCGCGGGCGATGGTCGAGGTTGTCACGTTCACGACCGAGAGCGTATGTGCTCCCTGCGCCTTGGCGTAGCGCAGCGCGGCGAGCGTATCGGCGGTTTCGCCCGACTGCGAAATGAAGATGGCGAGATCGCCCTTGCGCAGCGGCGCTTCACGATAGCGAAATTCCGAAGCGACATCGACTTCGACCGGCAGTCGCGCGAAACGCTCCAGCCAGTACTTGGCGACCGATCCGGCATAGCTTGCCGTTCCGCAGGCGGTGATCGAGATGCGCTGCACATCGCGAAAATCGAACGGCAGCTTGACCGGCATCTCGACGCGCTCGGTCGCCATATCGACGTAGCGCGCCAGCGTATGGCCGACGACTTCCGGCTGCTCGTGAATTTCCTTGGCCATGAAGTGGCGGTAGTTGGCCTTGTCGACCAGGAACGAAGACGCGCCAGACTTCAACACCTCGCGTTGCACCACCGTGCCCTGCTCATTGTGGATTTCGCTGCCGGCCCGGGTGAGCACCACCCAATCGCCATCCTCGAGATAGCTGATGTTGTCCGTGAACGGCGCCAGCGCGATAGCGTCGGACCCGAGATACATCTCACCGTCGCCATACCCGATAGCAAGCGGCGAGCCCTTGCGCGCGCCGATCATCAGATCGTCGTGACCCTTGAACAGGAATGCCAACGCGAACGCACCGCGCAATTGCGGCAGCGCAGCCTTCACCGCGTCCGCAGGCGACACGCCTTTGGCGAGATAGGAGTCGACCAGATGCGCCACGACTTCGGTATCGGTCTCGCTGTCGAAACGAGTTCCGTCACGCTCGAGTTGCTGACGGAGTTCGCGGAAATTTTCGATGATGCCGTTATGGACCACGGAGACATTGTCGCCGGTGTGCGGATGCGCATTGTTCTCGGTCGGCTTGCCGTGCGTCGCCCATCGCGTATGCCCGATGCCGAGATGGCCTGCGAGCGGGGCGGATTTCAAGCGGGCTTCAAGGTTCTTCAGCTTGCCTTCGGCACGCCGCCGCACGAGGTCGCCGCCCTCCAGCGTCGCCACGCCGGCGGAATCATAGCCGCGATATTCCAGACGCTTGAGTGAATCGACCAGCTGATCGGCAACCGGGCCGCGGCCCAAAATCCCCACAATGCCGCACATGCGGTTCCATATCTCCAAATCGTCGCCCTGCCGGGAACCGGCATGGCGCTCTCTTAGCTAACATCGTCGATACAGCGATATTCAAAATTTATTGCGAATTGCCACAGGGTTAAGCCATTAACCCAATGGCCGAAACCGCTCAACCGCGCTCGGCCTTCGCGGCTGCCTTCATGTCGCGAAACCGCTTGGCCCAGCCCTCACGCAATGTCTGCTGGCTCCGCTCGACGGCCAGCGCGTCGTCCGGGACGTCGCGGGCGATGACCGAGCCGGAGCCGATATAAGCGCCCTTGCCGATCTTCACCGGCGCCACCAGCGACGAGTTGGAGCCGACGAAAGCGCCCTCGCCGATCTGCGTCTTGTGCTTGTTGAAGCCGTCGTAATTGCAGGTGATGGTTCCCGCGCCGATGTTGGCGTTGGCGCCGATATGCGTGTCGCCGATGTAAGTCAGGTGGTTGACCTTGACGCCCGCTTCCAGAATGGCGGCCTTGGTCTCGACGAAATTGCCGATCCGCGCGCCATCGCCCAGCGATGTGCCGGGCCGCAACCGCGCATAGGGGCCCACCGACGTATTCTTGCCGATCGTCGCCTGCACGATGTGCGAGAACGCGTGAATCACCGCGCCATCGCCGACGCTGACGCCGGGCCCGAAGATCACGTAAGGCTCGACGGTGACATCCTTGCCGAACGTCGTGTCCGGCGCGAGGAAGACCGTTTCGGGTGCAATCATGGTGACGCCGGCATCGAGTGCCGCGCGGCGCAGCCGCGATTGCATCACCTGCTCGGCTTCGGCGAGTTGGGCCTTGGTGTTGATGCCGCGCACTTCATCCTCTCCGGTTTCAATCACGACGGCGTCGCGTCCAAGTTCGCGGACGATGGCCACCGCGTCGGTCAGATAGAATTCGCCCTTGCTGTTGGCATTGCCGATGCTTTCGAGCACCTTGAGAGCCACACGACCGTCGAACGCCATCACACCGGCATTGCACAGCGTGATCTTGCGCTCGCTTTCGCTGGCATCGGCCTGTTCGCGGATCGCGGTCAGATGACCGTTGTCGACGACCAAGCGGCCGTAGCCGGTCGGATCGGCGGCGTGAAACCCGAGCACGGCCAATCCGGCACCCGCCTTCAGCGGTGCACGCAACCGCTCGAACGTATCCGCCGAGATCAGCGGCGTATCGCCGAACGCGATCAGCAGGTCGTCGAACCCCGGCGCGATGGCCGCCTTCGCCGCGAGCACCGCATGCGCGGTGCCGAGGCGTTCGGTCTGCGTGAAGATCGCCGCATCTGGACGGACGCGCTGCGCCTCATCGGCAACCGCCTGATGGTTCGGTCCGACCACCACCGCGAGCGACGTCGCAGCACCTTGCGGCGCGGCGCCGAGCACATGCGCCAGCAGCGAGCGGCCGGCCACCGCGTGCAGCACCTTGGGCAGTGAGGCGCGCATCCGCGTGCCCTCGCCTGCGGCAAGCACAATTGTCAAAATGGTTCTGGCGGTCATGACGGGTCTGCCTGGCGAAATCGATTGGGTTGCCCGTCAATAAGCGTTTTCCACCAAAGATCAAACGGAACAACCGCTGCAAATCGCCGGTACGGGACGACCGCAGGTCAATTCCTGATACTGTTTGTGACGTGATTCGCCGGCGTCGGGGGCCCGATAGAATCGGATGGCTAAAGATCGCAAAGATAAAACGGACGACCTCGCGGCGGACGACGCAGGCGGTTGGCTGACGGGCTTCCTGGCCGACGAAGACAGCTTCGACAAGCGCGCGCTGTGGCGGCTCGGATCGTGGGGCATGGCTGCCGTGGCGGCCGTCACGATCTCCGTGCTGGCCAACAAATCATATGTGCATGTGCAGCGCGATCAGTTCGCCGCGGCCGATCTCGAGCGGCAGTCCCGGCAGATCCAGCGCTACGCCAGCGAGGCCCAGACCGAATCCAAACGACTGTCGTCAGCGGTCGAGACGCTGAATACCGACCGCGACCGGCTGTATTCGCGTGTCATGACGCTCGAACAGGGATTGGATTCGGTGACCGGCTCCATCGCACGGCAGGCGCAAGCCCAATCGCCCGCACCTTCGAATCCATCGGCTGCGACGACCGAGAAATCCACACCGAAGCCCGAGAAAACCGCCGCCCCATCCATTGCCCCCGCCAATTCGACCGATGCCACCGAAGCCTCCCAACAGAATACTGCGCCGATGATCGCCACGGCCTCGCCGCCACTGGCACCGACGCCGTCGATCCTGGCGCCGCCCGATGCCGCCGCGACGAAGCTGCAGGCTCCGATGCCGGATGCGCGGCCGCATTCCGAACAGGCCGCGGTGAACGAACCGGCGCAGGCTTTGGCCGCTATCGAAACCGGTCCGGAGGTTCCCGTGCAACGCACCGAGTTCGGCGTCGACCTCGGCGGCGCCAACTCCATGGAGGGATTGCGCGCCCTGTGGCGGCGCGTCAGCGCCGCAAACAAGGAAATTGCCGGGTTGCGTCCGATCATCTCGGTGCAGGAGCGCCACGCGGGCGCAAAGCTCCATCTCCGGCTGGTGGCCGGGCCGCTCGACGACGCAGCCGCGGCGGCGAAGATTTGCGCGGCGATGACGACGCGGCATCAGGCGTGTGAAACCTCGGTGTTCGACGGCCAGCGACTGGCGCTCAACGTCGATCCGGCACCGGCGCCGCGCGTCGTACACCGCCGAGCCGGCCCGCGACCGATCAAGCGGGAACCGCTCAAGCCGGTACAGCCGCCTGCGCCGGCCGCGCCCGCACCGGTACGGTAACCTGGCGTCATGCACAGGTTCAGCCGGTCCGGCTTGCCCGTTCAACCGATCCGAACCATAGTTGCCGCATGAAAAAAGACCCGTTCCGCCTCACGCCGTATCAGGTGCAATGGCTGCTTGTCGTCGGTTTCGTCACCGTCGGTTACGCGCTGTACCTGCGTTATCTGGCGATTGAATTGTCCACCGTGACGCTGGCCTGCGATGCAGGCCTGCAGAGCTATCTCTGCAAGGCGCGCCTGCTGGCGACCTATCTGTTCAAGAATTCGGTGTTCGGCATTGTCGCGCTGATCATTGCCGTACTGCATGTCATCCGGCCGTCGATCGTCCTGCTGACCGGCGGCTTGATCGCAGCCGGCCTCGGCATCGTGCTCTACAATGTCGGCCTGTCCGGCCTTGCGATCGGACTGCTTATCCTGGGATTTGCTCGGCCCGCGCCCGCCACAGTGTGACGCCCAGCATCAGATAAATCAGGCAGGTCCACAGCGACTGCCAGTTGGCCGGACCTTCGTTGAAGCCGATATAGATCGCCGCGCCCGCCAGCAACCCGGCGAACGCAGACTCGGCGACGGGACGAACACCGGAACGCGGCCGGTTGAACGTCATCAGCATCCAGAACGGCACCACGGCCATCGTCAGTGCTGCAAACGGAAAGTCGCGATAGCGCGGGTCGAATACGAAGCCGAGCGCGGTTTCGCAGGCAATCAGCGTCGTCACCAGCAGGGTCAATCCAAGCAGCACGACGCGCGGCGACGAGGTCCGCCCCACACGCGGGCCGAGAAATTCCAGGAACGTCGGCAACGAGCGGCCCGACATCAGCGCACTCGCGGACAACAGTGGCGCGAGAATCCCGGCCGCCAGCAGGATTCCCCAACGCAGCCAGCCCGCGATTCCGAGGCTCTCGTACAGCATCTTGTCGACGGCGACGCCGAGCAGCGCGCCTGCGGCCGTCGCCGACGCGAACACGCCGAGCCATGAGACGAAGCGCGGCGCCCATGGCCGCCGCCGCGCCGTCCACATCGCCACGGCGAAGATCAGGATGCTGAGCGCCAGCCCGGCCCCCATCTCCTGTTTCCAAAACGGGAAATTGTTGATCGGCTCGCCTGCGGGATACTTCAGCGCGCGTGCGTCGGCGTCGATCAGCCCCCAATAACCGCCGACGGTGCCTTCGAGCTGGCGCTTCCATGGCTGGTCATAGGCCTCGATCAGGTTGACACGGAAATTCTCCCGCTTGGCCAGATCGAGGATTTCCGACACCACGCGCGCCTGATTGGCCCGCGACGGCAGCGCGCCCTCGCGCATGCGCCCGGCGCTCGGCCATCCGGTTTCGCCGATCAGGATTTCCTTGCCCGGAAAAGCGATCGCGACACGTTTGCGGATGGAGTCGACATGCGCTGCGGCATAACGCGCGCGGATCGGAATATCCTCCCAGTACGGCAGGATATGGATCGTGACGAAATCCACTGCGTCATAGATATCGCGGTTGCGCAGCCAGTATTCCCAGACATCAGCGTAGGTGACCGGCACTTTGACCTGCGCCTTGACCGAGCGAATGTTCGCGGCCAGGTCGGCAGCGGTCATCTCGCCGCGCAGCAGCACCTCATTGCCGACCACGACACCGGTGATGACATCCGCAAAATCCTTCGTCAGCCCGACGGCGGTAGCGATCTCGACCAGATTGTCGACCCGATTGCTGCCGAGCCAGATGCCGAGGATGAGCTTGAGCCCCGCCTTGCGCGCCAGCTCCGGCGCCTTGTCGAGACCGTTCTCAACCGAATAGGTCCGCACGCATTTGGATATCTTGGCAAGCTGGGCAAAATCCTGCGCGATCTGCTCCGGCGGAATCATCGTTCCCTTGACCAGCGGACTCTGGCTGCCTCGGAACGGCGCGTAGGACACGCATTCCAGCTTGGCGCCGGATTCGATCGGCGCATGGGCAAGCTTGATCGGCACGGCCAGCCACCACCAGATGGCGACAATCGCGCAGAGCGACAGCAACAGGAGAGTTAACGGCGTGCGAACGGAAATCGGCCCGATCCTCCTGCTCCAAGCGATGACTTGCGCATACTCCGGACGCAAAACCGGTCCCGCCTTCGCGGAATACGCCTAGGAGTCGTCGATTAGCCGGTCGTCGGCGATCTGCCAAGGGCACGGCCCGATCCATCCACGCTTCTTATGGAATGAGCCAGGAATGAGTCCTGGCCTAGGGTCTGAAAGTTTTGACCTTTACTGGACAAAAAGCATTTTGTGCTTCATGGGATTCAAGACTGTTCTTCGCCGCATTGGAGACCCATTTACGCGGCATCTGGACGGTAGGTTTTGCCACGGGCGGGCATCGAACTCGGGGACGGTATGCGTCAAATTTTGGTTGAGTTCCGAAACACGGTTCTGCGGACATTGGCGGTGCCGGGGTTGGCGCTGCTGCTTGGCGTCGGCGGCGCGATCGCACAAAGCGGCGATCTCCGCGCGCAGGACCAGAACGCCAAACAGCCGGCGCAACAGCAAAACACCAACCCGGCCAGCGCCGCCGAGGCCGCAGCCCGGGACAGCCAGCGCAAGACCGATGAATTCGCGGAGGCCGCGAAGGCCATCAACGGCCCGGCCGGCAATCCCGAATGCGTCTGGCTCGGCCGGCGCGTTGTGGTCTTGATGTGGCGTGACGATCTCGACACCGCGTTCCGCCATCTCGACCTCTATGACCGTTTCGGGTGTCCCGGCGGTCATGTGCAGGCGACATTCCGCTGTCTGGTGCGGTTCGGCGCCATCGATCCGAAAGTGCCGGACAGCCTGAACAGCCGCGTCCATGCCTGCTGGGTTAATCCCAGCACGCAACCACAGACGGCGGCGGCAGCCGCACCGGCCGCTCCCGGATCGGCACCTGCGGCCAACCCACCGGCGCCAGCCGCGCAGCCGGCCGCTCCCGCCACGCCGCCAGCCACTCCTGCGCCGGCCAAATAATTGCGAAACGCGCTGGGAACGATCAGCAATATTTACGGTTTGGGGTACGTATCGCCCTTAAAACGCCACTGCGTCATACGAGTGGATAAATCACGTGGCAAAGCTATGCTCGATTTGCCGCAATCTCGGTCGGATCTAGGGGACGGATCCGCTTTGCTGGCAAGCTGGCCCCGTATGGTTTAGTCGCGATGCGTGCTGTCGTCGCCGTTCTGCTGTTCGTAACTGCTGCGCATGCGGCGCTTTGGGGCGTGTTGCGTGAGAAGCAGTCGGCTCCCGATTTCCGTGGCATCCTGCCGAGCGTGTCCTATGCGCCATTCGACGGCAATGGGCACCCGGACGTCGACAACATTCCGACCGTTGAAAAAATTCGCGCCGACATGAAGGTGCTGGCGCCGCTGACGCGCGCCGTCCGACTGTATTCGTCGACGGGCGGCGTCGAGTTGGTGCCCCCGCTCGCCAACGAGGTCGGCATCAAGGTCACGGTCGGCGCCTGGATCGACAAGCACACCGACCGCAACGAACGCGAAATGCAGGCGGCGGTCGAACTCGCCAAACACAACAGCAACGTCAACGGCATCGTCGTCGGCAACGAAACCATCTACCGCGCCGACCAGAAGGTCGACGACCTCATCAAGCTCATCCAGCGCGTCAAAAGCCAGGTGAATGTCCCTGTTACAACAGGTGAAATCTGGAATATCTGGCTTGAACATCCAGAACTGGCGTCGTCCGTCGACTTCATCGCCGCGCATATCCTGCCGTATTGGGAAGGCTTCTCCGACAAGCAGGCGGTCGACCAGGCGCTCATCATTTATCAGAAGCTGCGGGACGCGTTCCCCGGCAAGCGCATTGTGATCGCGGAGTTCGGCTGGCCGAGTGCCGGCTACAATCTGAAGGGTGCCGTGCCTGGCCCGTTCGAACAGGCAGTGACGCTGCGTAATTTCGTCACGCGCGCCGAGTCCATCGGCATGGAATACAACATCGTCGAGGCCATCGATCAGCCGTGGAAGTTCTTCGAAGGCGGCGTCGGACCTTACTGGGGCATCCTGAACGCCAGCCGCGAGCCGAAGTTCAGCTGGACCGGCCCGGTGGTCGATCCGGCCTACTGGAAACTCGCCGGCATCGCACTGCTGGTCGGCATCCTGCTGTCGCTGCCGATCCTGCGGCTGTTCCGCCCCACCGTCATGCAGGCTGCCATGCTGTCGATCGCGGCAAACGGCGTCGGCGCCTGGGTGGCAACGGTGTTCGCCTACTGGACCGGCCACTACTTCGTGTGGGGGTCGGCCTTCGCCATGACATTGGGCCTCACCCTATTGGTGCCGCTGATCCTGATCGCCATGGCGCGCATCGAGGAAATCGCCACCGTCGCATTCGGCCATCGCCCGAGCCGACTGCTGACGGCGGAAAAGAACGCTGCCGCGCAGGCCGCCAACGCAAACCAGACCTTCCCCAAGGTTTCGATCCACGTCCCGGCCTATTTCGAACCGCCGGAGATGCTCAAGCAGACGCTCGACGCTGTCGCGCGGCTGGATTACCCGAATTTCGAATGCGTGGTCATCATCAACAACACACCCGACCCGGCATTCTGGCAGCCGATCCAGGATCACTGCCGCACGCTCGGTGAGCGCTTCAAGTTCATCAACGCCGAGAAGGTGAAGGGCTTCAAGGCCGGCGCGCTGCGCATCGCCATGGAGCGCACCGACGCCGACGCCGAGATCATCGGCATCATCGACGCCGATTACGTCGTGCAGCCGGACTGGCTGAAGGATCTCGTGCCGGCATTCGACGACCCGCGCGTCGGCCTCGTGCAGGCGCCGCAGGACCATCGCGACCAGGACCTGTCGCTGATGCACTACGTCATGAACGGCGAATATGCCGGCTTCTTCGACATCGGCATGGTCCAGCGCAACGAGTTCAATTCGATCATCGTCCACGGCACCATGTGCCTGATCCGCCGCGCCGCGATGGACAAGGCCGGCGGCTGGGCCGGCGACACCATTTGCGAAGATACCGATCTCGGCCTCGCGATCATCGAGCAGGGCTGGCTGACGCACTACACCAACAAGCGCTACGGCCACGGCCTGCTGCCCGACACCTATGAAGCCTTCAAGAAGCAGCGTCATCGCTGGGCTTACGGCGGCTTCCAGATCGTCAAGAAGCATTGGCGCCGCTTCCTCCCCGGCGCCAGCCGGCTGTCGCAGGACCAGAAGCGCGAATTCGCGCTCGGCTGGCTGAACTGGCTCGGCGCCGAAAGCCTCGGCGTGCTGGTCGCCCTGCTCAATCTGATCTGGGTGCCGATCGTCGCGTTCGCCGACATCGCGATCCCCGACAAGATCCTGACGCTGCCAATCATCGCGGCGTTCATCGTCTCGCTGACTCACTTCCTGGCGCTCTACCGGCTGCGCGTGTCGATCAAGACGCCGCAAATGCTGGGCGCCATGGTCGCGGCCATGTCGGTGCAATGGACGGTGTCGCGCGCCGTCGCCAACGGACTGATCACCGAGCATCTGCCGTTCGCCCGCACCTCGAAAGGCGGCCTGTCGCGAATGTCGATCGAGTTCCAGGCGTTCTGGGAAGCGGTCATCTGCGTGCTGCTGCTGGCCGGCGCAGTCGTGCTGGTGGTCACCAACAGCTTCAGGCAGATCACCGAAATCTATATCTTCGCCGGCGTGCTGGTGCTGCAAAGCCTGCCATTCATGTCCGCGGTCGCACTCGCGACGCTGGAGCTCTCGCGCATCAACTCGTTCGCATTCTGGCGCCACACCCGCATCCGCACCGCCGAATTGATCGGGTTGCGGCCGGTGCCGATGCCGACCCCGGTCGGCGCGCAGCGGCAGGTGACGTCCGACGTTGCCCGGGACACGAACTGAACGCGGGCAACCACTGCACGTTCGTGATAATCGACGTCAGCATTTTGTAGCAAGGCTTGGCGCTGCCAAGCGAATTTGCGATTTTCGACACCCGCCCGCTGTTCACAGGGAGCTATTGACCCACGCGGACGAGCCCCCTACACAGCGCAGCAAGTGAGCGCGTAGCTCAGGTGGTAGAGCACGTGACTTTTAATCATGGGGTCGAGGGTTCGAGTCCCTCCGCGCTCACCAATGATTTAAAAGCCTTATTTCTAACTTTTCGACGTTTCGCTAATCGCTGATTTCCCGATTTATATGCAGTCTATATGCAAGGCGGCTCATAAAACCCGCCAAGGGCGCGCTGGGGACGGTTTCGTCCTTTCCCAGTTCGCTTCCCTTAAAAGCGCTGTAGGGCCAGCATCCTAGGTCTATTGCCCCTGTTTTGGATATCCCTACAATCTCCCTGCACCGGCGACGTTCGCCGCGCACGTAGAGATCGAGAAAATCACCGTCATGGGTAGCGCAAATTGCAC
>Ga0207657_10006257_pt1 | contig 12377 bp, 7 predicted proteins | sample KBSC33metaG_FD_184316 | JGI IMG/M metagenome (GOLD analysis project Ga0207657, IMG submission 184316) | Corn rhizosphere microbial communities from Kellogg Biological Station, Michigan, USA - KBS C3-3 metaG (SPAdes) (version 2) | ecosystem: Host-associated > Plants > Roots > Rhizosphere > Soil ...
CTTGCCGGCGTACAGCTTGATCTCGAAGCGCTTCGGCTCCGAGAACGAATACACGTGGTGGCGGATCGTGTCGTTGTTGGGGAAGTCGACGCTGGTCCCCGTCTGCACGACGGTCATCCACGGCAGGAATTCGCGGCCCCGCTGCTCGATGGCGGCATGCGCGCCCGCGCGCGCATGCGGGACCGGGCCCGCGAGCGGCTCGACGATCACGGCGGCATCGGCCACCGGGCCGCCCGCCGGCGTCTGCACGAGCACCTCGACGGACGCTGCAGAGGCAGAGGCAGCGCCGGCGCCTGCCAGCAGCAGCGCCAGCAGTGCCGGGGACGACGACGGGATCACGGATCGATCTGCAGCGTGGGCGCGATCTGCCAGACCTCGGTGGTGAGGTCGCCGTCGCGGTAGGTCAGCACGTGCCACACTTTCACCGGCACGGCGCCGCCGTAGTCGGCCTTCGCCTGCAGCGACGTGCCGCGCGGGTTGCCGAGCGCCGTCAGCTTGCCGAAGCTGGCCGGACGGGGCTTGCCGGCGTTCGCCGCGATGAATTTCTGCCAGACGGCGCGGATCGCGGCCTTGCCGTGGTAGCGGCCGTCGAGCGGGCCCCCGACCCACTCCAGGTAGGCGTCGTCCGCATAGTCGCGCATCAGCGCGTCCAGGTCGCCGGCGGCGACGGCGTCCAGGTGGACCTTCGCCTTCGCCTCGTCCAGCGGGCCGGCGACGGCTTGCCCGCCGCACCAGGGCAGCACGGCCATCGCCAGTATCAGGGATGCAACTTTCGTCTTGCGGATCATCGTGTCTCCTCCACGTCCGGTAAAAAAGTTTCCTGTCCGAAAATCATGATTACACGGAAACACGGTCGTGGCAACACGCGTGTGGCGCAATGGTGCGCGGACGCGGCACCAATGCGCGAGGTCAGCTTTCGACGTTGCTCAGCTTGCCGAGGCAGCGGCGCTGGAAGTTGTCGAGGCCGTCGGAGACGAAGCCGTCGTCCTCGTCGATGACGTGGGCGTCGATCAGGAGGCGCAGCTTGGCGATGCGGTCGCCCAGCGCGAGGGCTTGCGCCAGGTTTTCCTCGCCCGGTTCGCCCGCGTGCGCGATGGCGTCGGCGACGGACGTGGGGAAGTCCCAGTGGCGGGCGATGGCGGCCGACAGCATGCGGCCCTCGTCCAGCAATTGCAGGCCGAAGTCGCTGGAACCGGGCACCTTGCCGTCCTCGCAGACGCGGTCGGCCAGGCGGAAGCCGACGACGAGGCCCAGGTTCTGCATCAGGCCCGCGAGATAGGCCTCGAACGCGCCCGCCGTGAGGCCCGGCGCCATCAGGCTCGCGGCCAGCGCGCATTTCTCCGACTGGTTCCAGACGAGCGGCGCGGCCACGCGCGCGAACCCCGTCGACTGGAGCTTGATGATCGGCCGGAAGGCGACGCGCGCGAGCAGCATGCGCAAGCCGTTCTGGCCCAGCATCATGAGCGCCGCCTCGACCGTCTTCACGGGCGACATCGGCCGGTAGTACGCGCTGTTCGCCTCGCGGATGACTTCCGCCACGAGGACGACGTCCTGCGCGACCTGGCGCGCCAGTTCCGCGTTCGACGCCTCGTCATGCAGGCTGCGCAGCAGTTGCGGGATCACTTCCGGCACGCGCGGCACCAGCTCGGCCGCCGTGCCGGGGTCGCGCGCGAGGCCGCGCACCTCGTCGAGGATTGCGTTCTCGACGGCGGCCGGCGCGGCATAGCCGGCGGACGCCGTCAGCCAGCGGTAATACGTGGCCTCGATCTCGGCGGCCATGCCCACCTGTCCGTCCAGCTCGGCGCCGGGTGCGGGAACGGCCGGCTTCGCGCCGTCCGTGTTGTCAGCACCGCCACGCAGGCGGTTGATCCAGTTTTTCATGGGCCTATTGTAGCCCGATGCGGGCCGCGCGCGGATTACCGCTGATGCCGCGCTGCGGCATTTTGCCAAGCTCAACAGGCGCCGAGCCAGCGCACCGCCGCGCGCTCGAGCCCGGCCGTATCCGGACGACCGGCGCACGCCCACGCGACGATGCCGTCCGGCCGCACCAGCAGCGCATCCGCGCCGAGTCGCTCCCGCACGCCGCCCGCGACATGGCGCAGCCGGCCGCCGTAGTGTCCGGCGAAGGCGGCCAGCGCCGCGTCGGCCGTGAAGTCGAGCAGGAGCGCCCCGCCGCCGCGCAGCGCGTGCGCCACCGTCGTGCCGTCGTCGAAGACGTAATCGGGCACGCTGCGGCCCGCCAGCGGATGCTCCCCGCCGACATCGACATGCGTGTGCATGCCCCACACCCTGCCGGCGACGTACGTGGCGCCGTCGCGCGTGGCGATCAGGTCGCGCATGACGGCGTTCAGCGCGCGGGCCGCGGCTTCCGGCCGCATGAGCGCGACCTGGGCGCGCGACCAGTCCAGCACCCGCGCGCCGACCGGATGCCGCTCCGCGTGGTAGCTGTCGAGCAGCGCGTCCGGCGCCGTCCCGCGGACGGTCGCGGCGAGCTTCCAGCCCAGGTTCAATGCGTCGCCGATGCCGAGATTCAGGCCCTGTCCGCCCAGCGGCGAATGGATGTGCGCCGCGTCGCCGGCCAGCAGGATCCGGCCGGCGCGGTAGGCCGTCGCCTGGCGCGCGCGGTCCGTCCAGGTGGCGCCGTGGTGGAATGCGGCGACCGTCACGTCCGTGCCGGACACGCGGCGCAGCACCGCCTGCACGCGCTCGCGCGTGAGCGGCGTCCCCGCATCGTGGCCGGCGCCGCCGTCGAAATCGCCGAGCGCCAGGTGGCCCGGCTGGAACTGGATCGTCATGCCGGCTGCCGTCATCGTGCGGCCGACCGCGATGCGGTGCGGCTCGGCGAGATCGAGGCTCAGCGTATAGCCCGTGAATTCGGGCTCCGTGCCGTCGAACGCGACGCCGGCGGCCTTGCGCACGGCGCTGCGGGCACCGTCGCAGCCCACGAGCCAGCGCGCCGAGAAGACGCATCCGCCCGCGTGCACGGTGACGTCGTCCGCTGTCTGGTGCACGTCCGTGACGGCGAGACCGCGCCGGATCTCGACACCCAGCGCCTGCGCGCGGCGCGCCAGCACGGCTTCCAGCTCCGCCATCTCGGCCAGCAGATGCGGGGGCACGGTGCCGGGAAGATGCCACGGCCACTGCGCGGGGTCGACGTCGTCCCGATAAAACGGGATGCCGGCGAAGTGCCCGGCCTGGCGCCGGACGTGCGCATCCGGCGCGCCCGCGAACGGATGCGCGAGGGTCTGCGGCACGTGGAGCTCGTCCAGCAGGCCGCGCCGGTGCAGCGCCTGGATCGTGGGCGACGACAGGCCGCGCAAGCCGAACGGCAGGTGCTTCAGCGGCGCATCCGGCTGCGCGGCCCGTTCGAGGACCAGCACGGCGCATCCGCCCAGGGCCAGCTCGCAGGCAAGGAACAGGCCGACGGGGCCCGCGCCGGCTACGATCACGTCGTGGCCGGGATGGTGGTTCAGGTGAGTCATGTTCGCGATCGAAAGTGATGGACGATCGGAACGTTACCGGGCGCCTCCCCGTCAGGCTTGTACAAACCCGCCAAAGTCGCCGCGCGGCCGCGCGCGCGCGAACGCGGCGGGTGTCGTGCCGCTGTAGCGCCTGAATTCGCGCCCCAGGTGCGACTGGTCCACGTAACCCAGCGCCTGCGCGAGGTCCGCGATGCTGTCGTGCGGACGGCGGCACAGTGCATTGCGCGCGCCTTCGAAGCGGATCAGGCCCGACACCTCCTTCACGGTGTGGCCGGACCACTGCTTGAACCTGCGCTCCAGCGTACGCACCGTCGCATGCGCGGCCGCCGCGACGTCGTTGACGGCCAACGTGCCGTGCGCCTCGCGCATCGCCGCGCCGGCGCGGGCCAGCATCGTGTCGACGGGCGCGCACAGGCCCGCCCGCGCGAAGTGGCGTTCGACGAGTGCGAGCGCCTCGTCGATGCGGTCGCCTTCGATGCACCGTTCCAGCATCGGCTGCAGCGCGGCGACGGGATGACCGAGCGCGCGCAAGTCCGTCGTCGCCGCCGGAATGCCGAGCAGGTGGGCCACGGCCCACGGATGGCAACGCACGCCGACGATGTCCAGCCGCCCGCGCACGGCCATCGTGACGGGCTGGCGCAACAACCCGATCAGGACCGGCGACGCCAGCCGCCGCATGCGCCCGTCGGCCATGCCGCACGCGTCGCCGACGTGGAACACGATTTCCGCATAACCGTCGGGCAGCACCTCGAACGGCTGCGTCACCGCGCCCGCATCCCTGCGGTCGTACCAGAAGCACGCGATGGCGCTTTTCAGTGCATCCGGCGGTGCGAGTTCGCGGTGATGGATAGTCATGGCGATGGGCGTGGGGGTTGCATGGTCCTGCCAGCATAACGGCAGACGCGCAGCATGCCAACGGCCGCGGCGTCCGGCTAGTACGAACGCGACAATGTCACCCCCACTGCCCCGCGACCTGGCGCGTGCTGCCGTTCAGGCGGTTCCACACGTTGATCACGGAGATCTGCACGACCAGGTCGGCCAGCGCGCGTGCGGCCCGGCAGGCTGCTATCCTTCACGGAGGTTCCAAGGGCTTGCAGGGCCTTGAACGTGTCGGGGGCGAGGACGGCGATGTTGGTCATACGGCCTTGCATCGTGTTCCTTCGTCGGGCGCCGGACCGCCGGGATTCGGTCCGCGGGCGCATTACCCTGTTGACGAATGCAATCGAGGAGATGTGACAGATGCGCGAACCATTGTCGTTATCCGAACGATTCGAAGCGAACCGCAAGCACTTGCGCAGCGTCGCCCTGCGCATGCTCGGCAACGCCCACGAAGCCGACGACGCCGTGCAGGAAGCGTGGCTGCGCCTGGCCCGCAGCGACACGGACGACGTGGCCAACCTGCCCGGCTGGCTGACGACGGTCGTCGCGCGCATCTGCCTGGACATGCTGCGCGCCCGCAGCGCGCGCGCCGAGGAACCGATCGATCCCGACTTCGACCTCGCGTCCGACGACACGCCGGAGCAGGAGGTGCTGCGCGTGGACGCGATCGGCCTCGCGATGCTCGTCGTCCTCGACCGCCTGACGCCGTCCGAGCGGCTCGCGTTCGTGCTGCACGACCTGTTCGATGTCGCATTCGAAGACATCGCGACTATCCTCGACAAGACGCCCGAGGCGGCCCGCCAGCTGGCCAGCCGCGCGCGCCGGCGCGTGCGCGACGGCGACGCCGACCACGCGGTCGCCGATCGCCAGTGGCTCATCGAATCGTTCCTCGTGGCGGCGCGCGGCGGCGACATGACGGGTCTGCTGCGGGTGCTCGACCCCAACGTCGTGTTCCGCGCGGATGCGGCGGCCGTGACGCTCGGATCGCTGGCGGAAATTCGCGGCGCCGGTGCCGTGGCCGAGGCGTTCAAGGGCCGGGCGCACGCGGCGTCGGTGGCCCTGCTCGACGGCGAGCTCGGGGTCGCGGTGGTGCCGGAGGATTTGTTGCTCGTGCTGCGGGTCGAGGTGCGCGATGGCAGGATCGTGGCGATCGACGCGGTGGCGGATCGCACGGTGCTGGACGGGGTGGATGTGGTGGTGGGGTGATGGCTGGCGCGGGCGCGGCCACCGTGGGAATTCGTGCATTTTCCGCACAAACATTTTGCTAGAGTGGCTGCGCCCCCAACTACGCCGCCGCCCATGCGACCGACACTCTCCCTTCATGCCGCCGTCGCTTGCGGCCTTGCCAGCCTCGCACTGGGCGCCGCCGCACTCGCCGCCACCACGGTCGTCGACGTGGGCCCGGTCAAGACGCAGCGCGACGTGCGCCAGGTGCGGATGCGGTTCAGCGACGACGTGGCCACGCTGGGCAATGATCGCGCGGGCGATGCCGCCACCGTGGTCTGCAGCGACGCGGACCTCAAGGCCGTCGGCCACTGGATCGACGCGCGCAACTGGGTGGGCGAGTTTCCCCGGATGCTGCCGGATGGCGTGGTCTGCACCGTGCGTCCGCAGCCGGTCTCCGACCTGAAGGGCCAGCCCGTCGCGATGCCCGCGCCATGGCGCTTCGATACGGGCGGGCCGCTGGCAGCCATCCGGTTCTTCCAGGCTCCGCTGAAGTCGAACCTCGCACTGGAAGAGCCGGTGGCCATGTTCGTCCCCTCGGCCCCCGTCGACCCCGCGTCGCTCGCCCACCTGGCGTGCAACGTGAACGGCGCGGCGCAGCCGGTCAGCGTGCTCACGGGCGCGCAGGCGCAGGACGTCATCGACCGCTACCGGAAGGCCTATCCGCGCACGGAGAGTCAACAGGACTGGATCGTCGCCCGCTGCGGCAGCCAACCGTGGCCGAACGATGCGGACGTCGTTTGGGTGTGGGGCAAGGACATCCGCTCCCGCCACGACGTGGCCCATCCGCTCGACCAGACCTTCCGCCTGCACGTGCGTCCGCCGCTGACGGTGGCCGTGCAATGCACCGTAATGACCGGGACGCCGGGATGCGATCCGCGCGGCCCCGTCACCCTCGAATTTTCCGAAAAGATGGTACTGCCGGCGGATGACGCGATCGTCCTGGCGGGCGACGCGGACCGGCGCTATCCGGTCAAACACGCGCCCGACAACGCGTTCGATGCGAACCGGTTCCAGACCGACGCCCTGATGGCGGAAGGCGAGCGGCTGATACCCGTCTTCGTCAAGCCGCTGACCGACGTCACCGGCCGCACCATCCGCACGGTGACGCCGCAGAAGACGCCGCTCGTCGTGAGCCATTTGCCCCCGTACGCCGCCATGGCGCAGCAACAGGGCGTGGTGCCGTGGAAGCCCGGGCGGCAAGCCCGCTGGGCACTCGTCCTGCGCAACACCGAGCCCAAGGTCGACGTGCGGGCCTGGCACCTGGACGGCGCCCGCGACCGCAACGCCACCTTGCTGGCCCTGCACCGAAGCGCGGCACTGGGTGGGCTCAGGACCACGTCCGACACGCCGCGCCAGCGAGCGTTCGCGCGTTCGGCCGCCCTGCTCGACGAGGTCGGCGCACGGGCCGCGAGCACGCACGTCGACCAGGACGTGGCCCCGTCGGGCCGCGCGCTGGAACTCGCTCCCTTGACGCTGTCCGGCTACGGCACGTGGCTCGTCGAAGTCGACAGCGCGCGCTACCGCGCCCGCGTGGCGGCGGACGCCAAGGCGATCGCGTCGCGCTACCCGGGCATCGACAACGCACGCCGGGTCGACAGCGCGCGCCTTGCTCTTGTCCAGCTCACGAATCTGCGCATCCACGCGCGCCTGTCCGACCGCTACCCATCGCTCGTCTGGGTGACGGCCATCGACAACGCGGCCCCGCAGGCGGACACGCTCGTCGACGTGCACGATTGCCGCGGCACGCGCCTGTTCTCCGGCCGCACCGACGCGCAGGGACGCGTGCGGATAGCCCAGCCGCTGGCGCCGGCGACCTGCCGCGACGCCAGCGATGGCCTGTGGTTCGTCGCCCGCCACGGCAACGACGTCGCGGTCCTGCAGCATCGCCCTGGCCTGCCGCGCACGGAAGCGCCGCGCCAGATCGTCCACGCCATCCTCGACCGCACGCTGCTGAGTCCTGCCGAGACGCTGTCGATGCAGGCCGTGGCGCGCCTGCCCGGCGCGCACGGCTACACGGTCCCGCCCGCGCAGACGGGCAAGCTCAGGATCGTCGATGCGAGCGGCGCCAAAGTGTACGAGGCCGCGCTGGCCTTCGACGCCCGCGGCAGCGCGCTGCACCAGTGGCGCGTGCCGCCGGGCGCCCGGCTGGGCACCTACGACTACATGATTTTCGGCGACGACGGCCGGCAAGTGGGCTGGGGCACCTTTCAGGTCGAAGCGTTCCGCCTGCCCGTGTTCGAAGCACGCCTGGACGCGCACGTCACCGGCGAAGGCAAGGCGCCCGCCGTCGACCTGGCGGGCAGCCTCGCGTTCCTGGCCGGCGGTTCGGCGGCGAACCAGCCTGTCGTGGTCCGCGGCAGGTACACCGCCGCCGCGGCCGCCCCCGTGCCCGGCTACGGCTTCGCCGACATGAGCCGGCCGCCCATCGATCCGCCCTCCTTCACCGAACGCCGGGCCACGCTCGACCAGGCGGGCCGCTATCACGCCAAGGTCGACGTGCCGGTGCTGGATACGCCGCTCACGCTGCATGCCGAAATGGAGTTCGCCGATCCGAACGGCGAGACCAACGTGCAACCCGTGAACGTGGCCGTGTGGCCCCGCGCGCACAAGGTCGGGCTGGCGGTGCGACGCGGCACGGTCGCGGACAGCGCCAGCATCTCGGTGATCGTGGTGGACGCGGCCAACCATCCGGTGCCCGGTCAGGTCGTGACGGTGGATGCCGCGCGGACGCACTACGTTCACGGCATCGACTGGCGCGGCTACTGGAGCGAAGAACCGGGCGTGCGCGTTCCCGCGTGTACGGTGCACACCGACGAACACGGCAAAGGACAATGCACGGTCCCCTGGACGGGCAGGACGGCCAACGAATGGCTGTTCCGGGCCGCCGCGCCGGAAGCATCGACCGCCACGGCCCTCGTTCAACCTGGCCTGTTCCAGTGGGGCAGCCAGGAGTCCGCGATCGCCCTGGCGGACGAGCGCGAACCCGAGGCCGGCCAGCCCGTGAAGCTGCGCCTGCGACCGCCGTTCCTGCCGGCGACCGCGCTGCTGACGGTGGAGCGCGAAGGCGTCCTGGCCAGCCACGTGATGACCGTGACCGCGGCGGACGAGGAGGTCACGCTGCCGAGCGAACCTGGATTCGCGCCAGGCGTGAAGCTGGTCGCACAGTTCGTGCGCGCGGCGGACGACGTCCGGGACAAGGTCGAGCCGACGGCGGAACTGGAGCACGACGACACGCTCGACCTGCATTTCGCCCGCGCCAGCCACGCGCTGGACGTCGAGGTGACACTGGACCACGCGACCGCGCGGCCGGGCGACACGGTGCAGGCCGAGGTGCGGGTGCGCCACGCCGGCGCCAGCGCGGCGGGCGCCAGGGTGACGCTGATCGCCGTGGACGACGCGCTGAACCTGCTCAAGCCGAACGACACCTGGGCGCTGATGGACACCTTCTGGCGCGACCGCTACATCCAGATGGGAACTGCGCACAGCGTCCTGACGTTGCAGAGGGACTTCCCGTTCGGGCCGATCGCGCGCGCCTGGCCGGAACTCGAGTCGTTGCTGCAGCGGTACGCGACGCGGACATCGAATGAACCTCGCGGGATGGCGGAAGCGCCGGCGCCGGCGCCGCCCGCGAACGAGAGGCCGATCGTGGTCACCGGACAGCGCGCGGTCGGCGTCGCCATGGACAAAAATCTCGACGGCATCCAAGACCTCGTCGCGGCCGAGGACGTGGGCGCGCTGCCCGGCACGGGCGCGCCACGCGCTGACTTCTCCAGCCTGGCCATGTGGAAGGCCGACGTGCAGCTCGACCAGGACGGGCGCGCGCGCGTCGCCATCCCGCTGCCGGATTCGCTGACACGCTGGCGCATCGTCGCGCTGGCGATGGACGGCGCCGACTCTTACGGCATCGGCAAGGCCACCGTCCAGACGCGCAAGCCATTGCAAGTGCTGTCCGGCCTGCCGCCCGTCGTACGCGGCGGCGACGAACTGGAACAGAAGGTCACGCTGCGCAACGACAGCGACAGCGCGATGACGGTCCGCGTCCGCGCGGAAGCGTCGGGCGACGCGTCGTCACCGCTCGAGCGCACGGTCACGCTGCCGGCGCGCGCGAGCCAGCCGGTCGCGTGGCGCATCCGCGTGCCCATGGGCGTCGACCGCATCGACTGGCGGCTGTCCGCCCGCGCCGACCGGGACAACGAGAGCGACGCGTTGCTCGTCACCCAGCGCGTAACGGGCATGCCCGTCACCGTGCGCGACAGCATGCTGGTGCAGGTCGACCGCGCACGCAGCCTTCCCGTCGCGCTGCCGCGGGATGCGCTGCCGGGCCTGGGCGGCGTGACCGTACAGTGGACCGGCAGCCCGGGCGCCGCCGCGGTGGCGGGGGCGCAGGCGTGGATGGCCGCGTATCCGTATCGCTGCATGGAACAGATGGTGTCGATGGCCGTCGTCAGCGGCGACGTCGAAGCGTGGAATGCCGCGATGGCCCAGCTGCCGAAACACCTGGCCGCGAACGGCCTCGCCGAGTATTTCCCCGACACGCCGGGCAGCGACGTCCTGACCGCCTACCTGCTCGACATGTCGGCGGCCACCGGCTGGCCGCTCCCTGACAACACGCGCGACCGCATGCAAGCGGGCCTGCGCAACGCGCTGGCCCATCCCGACCGCGCCCAGTGGCCGTACGACCTGGGCTTGCTGGACCGCCGCCTGGCGCTGCAGGCCGCCCTCGGCGCGACCGTGCGCGCGGCGGATGCGATCGTGCCGGAAGACCTGAACGCCCTGCCCACCATCGCCCTGCTGGACTGGGTGCGCTATGTGCTGACGACCCCCGACGACCCGCTGCGCCGCGAGCGCCTGGACAGCGCCGCCGCGAGCTTGCGCAACCGCTACGACCTGCAGGGGACCCGCCTGCGCTGGCGCGGGGACGGGTCGCAGCAGCGCTGGTGGATGATGTGGACGGGCGACGTGGTCGCGGCCCGCACGGCACTGCTGGTGCAGCAATGGGCGCAGGCGGACGCGCGCTGGCGGGACGACGTGCCGCGCATGATCCAGTCGCTCGTCGACCTGCAGGCGAACGGCCACTGGAACACGACCGTGGCGAACGCCTGGGCCGTCGTCGCCCTGCGGCGCCTCGCGCAGACGTCGGACGGCGCGCCGGTGACGGGAACGTCGACGGCGACCTTGGCCACGCAGAGCGCGACGCGCACCTGGCCCGATCCCGCGCCGGCGCTGCTGGCCTTACCGACGGACGGCACCGGTGCCGCGCTGGCGCTCGACCACAAGGGAACGGGGGCGCCGTGGGCGACGGTGCAGGTCAAGGCCGCCATGAAGACGGAGCAGCCGATCGCGCACGGCCTGGCCATCAGCAAGACCATCGCCCCCGTCCAACAACGCGTGCCGGGCCGCTGGTCCGAAGGCGACGTGATGCGGGTGACCTTGCACATCGTGTCGCACGGCGACAATGGCTGGCTCGCGATCGACGACCCGATTCCGTCCGGTGCGACCATCCTGGGCAAGGGCCTGGGTGGCGAAAGCATCACGGCCCAGTTGAAGGAAGTCGCTGCCGGCGTGCCGTGGACGGCGCGGCCGAGCTACGTCGAGCGGGGTAGCGACAGTTATCGTGCCTACTATGCCCGGGTCGCGGCCGGGGAATGGGATCTCGTTTACACGGTGCGGCTGAACAATGCGGGGACGTTTCGGTTTCCGGCGACGCGGGTTGAAGCGATGTATGCGCCGGAGATCTTCGGGGAAGCGCCGAACGTGCGGTTGGACGTCGCGCTATGACGTGTGCGCCGTGCGCGTGTTCTCGGTCCCGGCATTCGGTCGCCGGGGATTCGCCCCGTCGATAGGCTATGAACCTTTAAATAGGGTATATCGAGGGGATTAATGACATGTCGAAATTCTTTACATATAGAAATTAGATGTGCCCAGGGAAAAAACAAATTTCTATAAAAATCAATCACCTAGCCACGTGTGCGAGGCTGGCATACTTGTTGCTTTAGTTACGACTGGTCAAACCTCTAACAACTAGGGAAGAAAAAAATGAAAAATACGTTCGCAAAACTGGTGTCCTCTGCCGCTGCAGTCGCTGTCGTCACCCTGGCTGCCCCATCCGCCATGGCCGGCGTTGAATTGGTCACGAATGGCGACTTTTCGTCAGGTCTTACTGGATGGGACAACCAAGGCATGAGCTTTGGCAATAATTGGGGCGCGGGCGGATCGACGGCCGCCGTCACCGGCTGTGTTGGCCACAACTGCGTGTCGACACTCCATGGCGGCGCCTACATCGGGCAAACCATCGCGACTACGGCGGGCGCGACGTACAACTTGAGCTTCCTGGTGGGCGAAAATTATGGTCCTACGAGCGAATTTTCCGTGTTTTGGAACGGCTCGATGGTTGCGGACGTCTTGAATCCTGCAAACTTTAGTTTGAATTTTGCTACCAACCCGGGCATGGTCGGTTTTTCCTATAACCTGCTGGCAGACAGCGCAACGACCACGTTCGAAATCCATGGCCGTCAAGATCCGGCCGGCATCAGTTTCGATAACGTTTCGGTCGAGCAAGTCAGCGGTGCTGTACCTGAGCCGGCCTCGATGTTACTGCTCGGCATCGGCATGCTCGGTGCGTTCGCCGGCCGCAAGGCAGCCAAGCGCAAGTAAAGCTGCGAAAGTAGCTGAGCAAAGCCCGCTATGTGCGGGCTTTTTTTTTGGCTGTGTTCGCGATAATTCGGCGACTCAGCCGTTTAGCCGAGCTGAACGGCAGCGCGCAGCAGATGTGCCGGCGTCGTCAGTCGG
>Ga0207657_10006258_pt1 | contig 12374 bp, 10 predicted proteins | sample KBSC33metaG_FD_184316 | JGI IMG/M metagenome (GOLD analysis project Ga0207657, IMG submission 184316) | Corn rhizosphere microbial communities from Kellogg Biological Station, Michigan, USA - KBS C3-3 metaG (SPAdes) (version 2) | ecosystem: Host-associated > Plants > Roots > Rhizosphere > Soil ...
TCTTCTATTTTTCGCTGACTGGCGCCATTGCCGGGCTGCTCGGCGCTCTCGCCGGCGGTGAAAACATCCTGCTCCATAAACATAGCAGCAAGGGGTTCGCGCTCCTGTTGTCAATCGGCATCACTGCCGCTATCGCGCAAATGGCGATGACGCGCGCCTATCGCCTCGGCAAGACACTGGTTACCGCCAACCTGCAATACACCGGTATCGTATTCGCCTCGATATGGGGCGTACTGTTATGGGACGATCGCATGGGCTGGCAGGGGTGGCTGGGCATCGGTATCATTTTGGCAAGCGGTTTGGCTGCGACCTATTACAATACTCGCAACACAACGGTACCAGCCAAACATTCCATCGCCGAATCCAACGACCCGATTGCCAACGAGGTATGACATGCCCTACACCACCCTGATTTCAGCGCAGCAACTGGCTCAACACATTAACGATCCCGCCTGGGTAGTGCTTGACTGCCGGCACGACCTGCTTGATTCCAATTTCGGACTGCGTGCCTTTGCAGCCGGCCATCTGCCGAATGCTCAATACGCCAACGTCGAAACCGACTTGTCGGACAAATCACCAGGGCAAAACGGCGCATTCCGCGGCCGCCACCCGCTACCGAAGCGCGACTCATTCATCGAAACCCTGCGACGCTGGGGCGTCAATCGCGACTCTCAAGTAGTTGTCTATGACGCGCATGGCGGCATGTTTGCCGCGCGCTTGTGGTGGATGCTGCGTTGGGTAGGACATGAAGCGGCAGCAGTACTCGACGGAGGCTTGCCGGCATGGCAGGCCCTGAATCTTCCGCTGACGACCGAGGTGACAACCAGGCCGCATGGAAATATCGCACTCAAGACGCCGCTGGTCGGCACAGTAACGGCAGATGAAGTGAACGCCAATCTCGCCACGCAACAACGGCTCGTGATCGATGCCCGCTCACCGGATCGTTTTCGTGGAGAAAACGAAACCATTGACCCGGTCGGCGGCCGCATTCCCGGCGCGAAGAACCGCTTCTTCAAGAACAACCTGGATGCCGAAGGGCGTTTCAAATCGCCGGAACAATTACGCTCGGAATTCGGTGACCTTGTCCGAGAGCCAGCTTCGGCGATCATGCAGTGCGGCTCGGGCGTGACTGCCTGCCACAACCTGCTCGCACTGGAAATCGCCGGCATGCCGGGCGCTTGGCTCTATCCGGGGTCGTGGAGCGAGTGGTGCGCCGATCCGTCGCGACCAGTAGCCAAGGGGGAATAAGGAAAACGGCCACCTCAGTGGCCGTGCACCTGCCCGTTCAGGAACAGCACCACACCGACGCCAACCGCGATCAGAATAATCTGCGGAATCGTCTCGCGCAGCGTAGCACGGCGCTGCATCTGCGGCATCAGGTCGCTGACGGCGATATAGATGAATCCTGATGACGCGAACACCAGCACGTAGGGAATCCATTCCGCCGCACGTTCCAGCATCGCATAACCAAGCAGCCCGCCGAACACTGCCATCAGACTGCATAGCAGGTTGTACAGATACGCCCGTTTGCGCGAAAAGCCGGCATTGAGCAGCACGATGAAGTCGCCTATCTCTTGCGGAATCTCGTGCGCGATGATTGCCAATCCTGTGATCAGCCCGAGGCTGGGATTGGCGAGGAAAGCTGCCGCGATCAGGATGCCGTCGGTGAAATTATGCAGACCGTCGCCAACCAGGATCATCCAGCCGGCCTTCCCGGCTTCATGCGCATCGTGACCGTGCTCATGCCCGTGCCCGTCCCCCTCGTGATGATGTGAGTGGCGCAGGATCGCGAACTTTTCGAGCAGAAAAAATCCGAGTAGGCCGCCCAGCAACGTGGCGAATAAGGCGTGTGCGTCGGCTTGCGACTCGAAAGCTTCCGGCAAGGCGTGCAACAACGAAGTGGACAGCAGGATGCCGACCGACAGGCTTACCATCCGCTCCACCATCTTCGACAGCAGAGAAAACGAAAACACCGCCGCAGCGGAAATACTGACTACACCGGCAATGGTTGTGGCGAGCAGGATGGAGAGAAGAGTGGAGTTGATTTTGAATCCCGGCAGATATGCAACAAGGTTGCAAATTAAAGCACAGACAGCCGTGTTCGGCAAACCGCATATAAGTTACCCGCGCGGGCGTCGCAAACACGAACGGCCATCGCGGCTTCTGCCGAGATGGCCGTTGATTTTCAATCCCCCGGTTGCGAGTCAGGCCACGCCATGCGCCTTGAACCATGCCAGGCAGCGGCGCCAACCTTCCTTCGCATCGGCCTCGACATAACTGGGCCTGTAATCGGCGTGAAAGGCATGGCCGGAATTCGGGAATACCACGATTTCCGACTTACTGCCCCCCTTGGCCAATTCAGCCTTCATCTTTTCCACGGTATCGAGCGGGATGCCTTGGTCCTTCCCGCCGTACAAGCCGAGCACCGGGACTTTCAGGCTGGCGGCAATGTCGATCGGATGATCAGGCGAAAGCGGCGTTTTATCACCCACCAGACGGCCGTACCAGGCAACGCCGGCTTTCACTTTCGGATTGTGCGCCGCATACAGCCAGACGATGCGCCCTCCCCAGCAAAATCCCGTGATACCGAGCTTGTCGACGTTACCGCCATGATCCTTGGCCCAGGCAACGCAGGCATCGAGATCGCTCATCACCTGAGCATCGGGCACCTTGGAAATGATTTCTTTCATCAACGCCGGAATCGAGTCGTACGATTGCGGATTGCCCTGCCGTACAAAGAGATCAGGCGCGAGCGCAAGGTAGCCTTGCTTGGCAAAGCGGCGGGCGACATCTGCGATATGTTCGTGCACGCCAAAGATTTCGGACACCACCAACACGACCGGCAGATTGGTCTTGCCTTCCGGCTGCGCACGATACACCGGCACTTTCTGGCCTTTGACATCGATGCTGATCTCACCGGCAAGCAGGCCAGCAGTATCGGTCTTGATCATGGTTTGCGCGCAGACGGGCAGCACTGCAGCAGCAAAGCCTGTGCCCAATGCAGTCTTGATGAAACCGCGCCGGTCCAGTCCTTCGGACAGAGAGGTTTTTGCAACCAAGCTATCGAAATCGTCTTTGAAATTCCGCATGCATCTTCTCCGTAAATGAGATTGTTAATGCGCTTCTTCCCAATTTTTCCCGACCCCAACCTCAGCGATCAAAGGCACCTTCAGCTTGGCGACGCCGCTCATCAATTCGGGCAGCTTCTGCCGCATATGCGGCAATTCGTCTTCGCGTACTTCGAACACCAATTCATCGTGCACCTGCATCACCATCTTCGACTGCAGGCGCTCGCTCTCCAGCCAGTTCTGCACCGCGATCATCGACAGCTTGATGAGGTCGGCAGCCGTGCCCTGCATCGGCGCATTGATCGCTGCCCGCTCGGCCGCCTGGCGGCGCGGGCCGTTCGGCGAATTAATTTCCGACAACCACAAGCGGCGACCGAATACGGTTTCCACATAACCGCGCGCCTTGGCTTGCGTTCGCGTGTCGGCCATGTATTGCGCCACACTGGGGTAACGCTGAAAGTACTTGTCGATATACATCTGCGCCGCCGAGCGCTCGATGCCAAGGTTACTGGCCAGGCCGAAAGCGCTCATGCCGTAGATCAAACCGAAGTTGATGACCTTTGCATAACGGCGCTGCTCGCTGGTGACTTCCAGCGGCGTGATGCCGAAGATTTCGGCAGCAGTCGCGCGATGGATATCCTCGCCCTGCGCGAAGGCGCGCAACAAATTTTCATCGCCCGAGATATGCGCCATGATGCGCAGCTCAATCTGTGAATAGTCAGCCGACATGATCATGCTGCCAGGGGGCGCAATAAAGGCTTCACGGATGCGCCGGCCTTCGGCGGTACGCACTGGAATGTTCTGCAAGTTGGGGTCGTTCGATGCGAGGCGTCCGGTCACGGCCACTGCCTGCGCATAGTTGGTATGCACGCGCCCGGTGTTCGGATTGACCATCTTCGGCAGCTTGTCTGTATAGGTGGACTTGAGCTTGGACAGGCCGCGATAGTCGAGCAGGATCTTCGGCAGCGGGTAGTTCTCCGCCAGCTTCTGCAGCACTTCTTCATCGGTCGAAGGCGTGCCCGACGGCGTCTTCTTCACCACCGGCAATTGCAGCTTGTCGAAGAAGATTTCACTGATCTGCTTCGGCGAATTCAGGTTGAAAGGCTGACCGGCCAGCTCGTAAGCCTGCTTTTCCATCTCCAGCATGCGCATGCCGAGTTCCTGCGACTGCGTCGCCAGCAGTTCGGCATCGATCAAGACGCCATTGCGTTCGATCTTCTGCAGTACGACCGAAGTCGGCACCTCGATTTTTTCATAGACGAACCTGAGCCCTTCGTCCTGCGCAACCTGCGGCCACATTGCATGGTGCAGTTGCAGCGTCACGTCGGCATCCTCTGCTGCGTATTCAGTGGCGCGATCGAGCGCGACCTCGTCGAAGCAGATTTGGGATGCGCCCTTGCCGCAGACCTCTTCGAACGTAATCGTCTTGCGATTCAGATGGCGCAGCGCCAGGCTATCCATGTCGTGGTTTTTGTGCGACTCGAACACATAGGATTCCAGCAGCGTGTCGTGCGCGATGCCGCGCAGCGCAATAGCGTAGTTGGCGAAGATATGGCTATCGTATTTCAGATGCTGGCCGACCTTGCGCTTGCTCTCATCCTCCAGCCAGGGCTTGAGTCTGGCGAGCACAAGTTCGCGCGGCAGTTGCGCCGGTGCGCCTTGGTAGCGATGGGCAACCGGAATGTAAGCTGCCACGCCAAGTTTGCAGCACAGCGAGATGCCGACCAATTCGGCGCGCATCGCATCGAGCGAGGTGGTTTCGGTATCGACCGAGGTCAGTTCGGCAGCCTCAATTGCGGCCAGCCAGCGTTCGAGCTGCTCCTCCGTCAGCACCGTTTCGTATTCGATTGTGGCAGGCGGATCAGCCGCGTCGAACAGACCGCCCTGCGCCTCCGTTTGCACCGCCGGCGCAGCCCCGTTATGCACCTGCGCTACGGGGCGCGTTCCAGCCGATTCGCCGGTCAGTTCGCGCAGCCAAGTCTTGAAACCATAGCGGCGGAAAAAATCGATCAACGCCTCGTTGTCGACCTCCTTGGCGACCAGCGTCTCGGGAATCGAAGCGAGATGTGCGGAGAGGTCGCAATCGGTCTTTACGGTCAACAGCACTCGCGCCTGCGGCAGCCAGTCGAGCACGCGGCGCAGGTTCCCGCCGACTGCGCCGCCGATGTCCGCTGCATGCGCGATGATGTTATCAAGCGAACCATATTGCGTCAGCCATTTCACGGCAGTCTTCGGACCAACCTTGTCCACACCCGGCACATTGTCGACAGCATCCCCCACCAGCGTCAAATAGTCGACGATACGCTCCGGCGGCACGCCGAATTTGGCGATGACGCCCTCGCGGTCGAGCTTCTCGTTGCTCATCGTATTGATCAAGGTGACATGGCCGTTGACGAGCTGAGCCATGTCCTTGTCGCCGGTCGAGACGACAGTTTGCATACCGTGCTCGACTGCTTGCACCGCGAGCGTGCCGATCACGTCGTCAGCCTCGATGCCGTCCACCATCAGGATCGGCCAACCCAACGCGCGTACCGCCTCATGTATCGGCTCGATCTGCCGGGCGAGGTCTTCCGGCATGGAGGGCCGGTGTGCCTTGTATTCGGGATAAAGATCGTCGCGGAAGGTTTTCCCTTTTGCGTCGAACACACAAGCGATGTAAGCTGCAGGAAAGTCGTTGCGCAATTTGCGCAGCATGTTGATGATGCCGTAAATAGCACCGGTGGGAGCGCCCTCGGCGTTACGCAAATCCGGCATTGCATGAAAGGCGCGATAAAGATAGCTGGAACCGTCAACCAACAGCAGGGTTTTATTCATATGATGTCAAAAGGAAAAAACATCCCGCGTCTGCGCGAGTTGGCAGACGTCGAGCGCGCCACTGCAAAGAAGGCGCGGGAGTCGTGGCACATGCTCACGATTATGGCAGAGTTTATCGACGCGACCGAACGACTGGCCGAAGTGCGGCCGGCGGTATCAATCTTTGGCTCGGCGCGCATCAAGCCCGACAATCCCTATTACGAAAAATGCGTGGACGTTGCGCGCCGGCTGTCCGATGCGGGGCTGGCAGTGATCTCCGGCGGCGGGCCGGGCATCATGGAAGCAGCGAACAAGGGCGCGTTCGAGGGAGAATCGTCTTCAGTCGGTCTCAATATCGAATTGCCACACGAGCAAGCCAGCAATGCGTGGCAAAACATTTCGATCAACTTCCGCCATTTCTTTGCACGCAAGGTTGCCTTCGTCAAGTATGCCGATGCCTATGTCGTGTTCCCGGGCGGCTTTGGCACGCTGGATGAATTGTTCGAAGCGCTGACCCTGATCCAGACCGGCAAATCGCGCCGCATTCCGCTGATCCTGGTTGGCACCACATTCTGGCGAGGACTGTTCGACTGGTTCCGCGAGCGTCTGGTAGCCGACGGCATGATCGCAGCCAAGGATCTCGACCTGGTGCAACTGATCGATGAACCCGCAAATGTGGTGGAAGCGATTTTTGCGTTCTATGAAGCACGCTACGATTTGTTGACAGCAGATAGCAAGGAAGCGGGCGCCTATTTGTAGCGACCGACTGGGTACGGTTTGCTAAAATGTTTCATGTGGCTCATCGCCACCGCATTTCCCACGATACCCCGGATAACATCATGCGCTCACTCAAGGTTCTGCACCTCGCAGCCTTCGTTGCCAGTTGTGCAAGCATCTTCCCCGCCGCAGCACAACAAGACCCGGCACCGCCTCCGCCCCGGATGCAAAAACTGGAAGAAGGCGAGGAACCGGCAGTCACTATCCGCAAACCGAACGAGGAACGCAAGATCGAAGAAAAACGTGCGCCCGGCGGCAAGGTGAAGGAAATCAAGGTCACCAGCGGCAAGAGCACTTATTACCTGAGACCTAACGAACCGGCCGGCAGCGCGTATCCAGGCGATCAGGAAGGAATGACAAATCGCGCTGCGCAATGGGAAGTGCTGGAATTTGATATCGGCCGCCAGGCAAAACAAGGCGAAACCGAACAGCAAGAGCCGGATGTACCACCGCCACCGGCAAAACCCGCGAACAAGAAATAAATAACTCTCTACTCAATTCGGCACATGGCAGTTTTCACCCCGGTCACACTGGATGACCTTACGCAATGGATTACGCAATTCAACCTCGGCAAAGCGCTTGCGATCAAAGGCATCTCTTCCGGCATTGAAAATACGAATTTTTTCCTCACTACCGAAGCCGGCGAATTCGTTCTCACCATCTTCGAAAAGCTCAGTTTCGAGCAATTGCCCTTCTACCTGGAATTAATGCGCCATCTCGCCGAGCGCGATGTGCTGGTGCCGGCGCCGATTCCTAATAAGCAAGGCAACATTCTGCATACCCTGCACGGCAAGCCGGCAACCATCGTGACCAGATTGGCGGGAGCATCCCAGCTTGCCCCCAAGCCGGTGCACTGTGCAGCGGTCGGCGCAATGCTGGCAAAGATGCACCTGGCCGGCCAGGATTTCGGCATCCATCAGCCCAACCTGCGCGGACTCGATTGGTGGCTGACCACCACGCCGGTAGTGCTACCCTATCTGCCGGAAGACGCTCAACATTTGCTGCGCGCTGAAATCCAGACGCAGGAAGCCTTCGCAGCATCGACCGCGTACCGTGCGTTGCCGCGCGGCCCCATCCACGCCGATCTTTTCCGCAACAACGTGATGTTCGACGGCGAGAGACTGACCGGTTTCTTCGATTTCTACTTCGCCGGCTGCGACACTTGGCTGTTCGACGTGGCAGTCACAGTCAACGATTGGTGCATCGATCTGGAGAGCGGCGTCTTCGACGAAGCACGCGTGCGCGCCATGCTCGACGCCTATCATGCCGCGCGTCCTTTTACCAAAGATGAAAAGGCTTCCTGGCAGCCGATGCTGCAAGCTGCGGCGCTGCGTTTCTGGCTGTCGCGGTTATACGACTTTTATCTGCCACGCGAGGCGGAAATGCTGACGCCGCACGATCCCAAACATTTCGAGCGCATCCTGCGCGATCGCATCGCCAACCCGCCACCGAAGCTCTGCTGATATGCAAAAATTACCCGCAAGCACAGGCTGGCTCTGGGTGAAGGAAGGCTTTTCCCTGTTCCGCCGACAGCCGCTCGAAATGTCGACGCTCTTTTTGAGCTACTTATTCCTGTCGCTGGCACTGAGCCTGCTACCGGTCATCGGCCAGATCCTGCCGATGCTGTTGGTACCGGTCTTCTCTCTGTCCTTCATGCAGGCATGCCTGCATATCGAGCAGGGTCGCAAAGTTTATCCAGGCGTCCTGTTCGACGGCTTTCGCTCGCCGGCCCTGCGCAAACTGCTCACGCTCGGCGTGCTCTATCTGGTCGCGGTAGTGGTGGCGATCGCCGCCTCCGTACTGGTGGACGGCGGTGTGTTCTGGGAGGTCATGAGCGGTCAGCGGCAACTGACTCCAGAGACGATACGGAACTCCAACCTGTCGCTGTCCATCATATTTTCGGCAGCGGTCTACACACCGGCTCAAATGGCGTTCTGGTATGCTGCACCGCTCATTGGCTGGCAAAACATGAGTGTATTCAAGGCGATGTTCTACAGCTTTTTCGCCGTACAGCGCGCCGGTCGCGCCTTTCTCGTCTATGGGCTTGCCTGGGCGCTGATCGGCGTGCTGGTGCCGACCATCGCCAGCAGCCTGGCCGCCATCGTCTTCGGCCGAATCGCAGCCGTCATACTCCTGATGCTGCCGCTGTCGCTGGTGCTGACGGTCGCGATGTATTGCTCTTTCTATCCCACCTACACGCACATCTTCAACCGTCCGGCCACGGATCAACCTTGAGCCTCTCTAAGCAGTTCGATACTCGCTGTCCAAGAATCAAGGTTGAACCGAGTGCGAAGGCAAGGTTGTGTGAAGCATTGCTCTGCCCTAACCGCTCGCGCCCACCTGTGTGATCGTGGGCGCCGATATGTACGAGATGCTTGCCAGATCGGACTCATGCAGCCTTCTGCATATCCCCTGGAAAATAGCAAGCCCGCATCCTCTCGACGTACTGAACCAAATTCTTGTGAGCTTCAGCGGCTGTGCGCAGAGGGGTTTCAAAATGCGCGCATAGTGTGCTAGCCATGAAGGCAAAGAAGGTGGCATCGACACCGCATGGTTTGGGTCCCATAAGATAGGGCTTATCGGCCAAAATCGCCGCGAGCGAGTCGATGGTTTTTGATGCGATCGCAAGCTGCTCATTTAGCGTATGGCGCCCCATTCCATGGGCATGCAGGTTCTGCTTAACCTTGCGTCGCACTACTGTCTCAACAACAGGCCGTATTGGCCATGGAATTTTCCGAAAGAACATGGCGGGGCCGCGAACGAAGTTAGTGTCGTCAAGCCAGCGCCATTGCATCGCGGCCCAATACAAATTGTCTTCAAGTAGTTTTTCTATAGCCCACGCAACGCCACGCTCTTCTGGGCTCAAACCGTCGTCGAAGTCGAATCCGTATTTTTTCTCGATGTGCCATCGGATAAAGGTGGAATCCGGCACCACTTTGCCCTCATCTTCGATATAGGGCAGCTTTCCTTTTGGAGCCTTCCGAAATCCTGTTATGTCTTTGCGATAGGGTATGCCAGCCAGCTTTAAAAGCATCTCGGCTTTTGTCACGAATGGGCTTGGATCTGGCAATCCGAAGGCTGGGCCAAAGGAGTACAGTGTAATCATCTTTCCATCTATTAAAGTGGTAGTTGTGGACAAGCGTACCACTTTTCCGATTCGATCCAGATACTACATTGCATAGTAATGCAGCCCGACATTACGCCGAGCTGCATCATCATGCACGAGCCACACGCTCCAACTTTGCGATATTCAAATCCAGCAGCTTCATCCCGCTCCGCCCGAAGTTGATGTGCGCCCGACAGTTCGCGCCACTGCCCTCAAGATTGACGATCACCCCTTCGCCGAACTTCGCGTGCATAACGGTTTCGCCGATGCGCCAGCCTGCATCCTTGCGACCGAAGCCTTGCGCGATTGCATTGGCGGCGGCTTGCGGCGGCTCGTCCCATGCCGACTTGCGGGAGGCGAACCAATGATGCTGCTGCACCTTGGGCGCCAGCCATTTCAATGACGATTCCGGCAACTCGTCCAGGAAGCGCGAGCGCATGTTGTAGCGCGTCTGGCCGTGCAGCATGCGAGTTTGCGAGAAGCTGATGTACAGCCGCTTCTTCGCACGCGTGATGGCGACATACATAAGCCGCCGCTCCTCCTCGATGCCGCCCTCCTCCTGCGTGCTGTTTTCATGCGGGAAAAGCCCCTCTTCCAGGCCGGTAATGAAAACCGCATCAAATTCGAGGCCCTTGGCCGAATGCACTGTCATTAGTTGCAATGCGTCCTGTCCGGCCTGCGCCTGGTTGTCGCCCGCTTCCAGCGATGCATGCGACAGGAAGGCCGACAGCGGCGACATCACGGTCGGCAGAGGGGCATCGGCATCGAGCACCTCGATGCCCTCGTCGGTGGTCAAGGCTTCGCCCGCCGCAGGCTGGCTCTTCGGACCGAGGAAAGCTGGCGCATCGATGCCGAACCCTTCCTCGGAGACGAACAGCATCGCCGCGCTGACCAGCTGCTCCAGGTTCTCGATACGATCCGCGCCTTCCTTTTCGGTGTGGTAATGCGCAATCAGGCCGCACATGTCGAGCATGACCTGCACCATTTCCTGCAAGGGCAGGTTCTGCGTCTCGAAGCGCATGCCTTCGATCAGTTTGACGAAGGCACCGAGCGAAGTGCCGGCCTTGCCCGTCACATAAGGCACGGCGGCATACAGAGAAATACCGTACTGCTTCGCCGCATCCTGCAATTGCTCAAGCGACCGTGCGCCGATGCCGCGTGTCGGGAAGTTCACCACGCGCAGGAAGGCTGAGTCGTTGTGCGGATTGTCCATCAACTGCAGATAGGCGATGGCGTGCTTGATTTCAGCACGTTCGAAGAAGCGCTGACCGCCATACACCCGATAGGGAATGCCGGCATTGAACAAGGCATGTTCAATCACGCGCGATTGCGCATTGGAGCGGTAGAGAATCGCGATCTCGCTGCGGGCCGCGCCTTCGTTGATCAGACTCTTCGTTTCCTCGATCACCCATTGCGCTTCCTGGACATCGCTGCTCGCCTCGTACACCCGCACTGGCTCGCCGTGACCGGCATCTGTACGCAGATTCTTGCCGAGACGCTTGCTGTTATTGGCAATGAGCGTATTGGCGGCATCGAGAATATGGCCATGCGAGCGATAGTTCTGCTCCAGCTTGATCAGGTTCTGCACGCGGAACTCGCGCTCGAATGCCGCCATGTTGCCGACGTTCGCACCGCGAAAGGCATAAATGCTCTGGTCATCGTCGCCCACCGCGAATACCGCGTTGTGCTCGCCCGCCATCAGCTTGAGCCACTTGTACTGCAGGTCGTTGGTGTCCTGAAACTCATCGACCAGGATGTGCTGAAAGCGCGCCTGATAATGCTCGCGCAAGGGTTGATTGCGCGTGAGCAGCTCGTAAGTGCGCAGCAATAGTTCGGAGAAATCGACCACGCCTTCGCGCTGGCATTGCTGGTCGTACAAGTCGTATAGTTCAACGAACTTGCGGTTGTAGTCGTCGTATACATCGATATCGTGCGCACGCAGTCCCTGCTCTTTCGCGCCATTGATGAAATACATCAGATTGCGCGGCGGATATTTTTCGTCGTCAACATTCAGCGTCTTCAACAAGCGTTTAATGGCAGACAACTGGTCGGACGAATCCAGAATCTGGAAAGTTTGCGGCAAACCGGCATCGCGGTAATGCGCGCGCAGCAGACGATTGCACAGGCCGTGGAAAGTGCCGATCCACATCCCTCGTGTATTGATCGGCAACATCGTCCCCAGGCGAGCAACCATTTCCTTCGCCGCCTTGTTAGTAAACGTCACGGCAAGAATACCGGCAGGCGAGACCTGTCCGGTCTGAATCAGCCAGGCAATGCGGGTGGTCAGCACGCGGGTTTTGCCGGAACCGGCGCCGGCAAGAATCAAGGCAGGCTGGGACGGAAGCGTGACGGCGGCGAGTTGCTCTGGATTAAGATTGTGGAGGAGGTTTTGCATCCAGAGATTATAAGCCCGCAGCGCAAGCTTCCTTAGGGCTGGTGCAAGCAATACGTTGTGCATCCAGACGATCGTAGCGAGGAGCATCGCTGTAGTGCGCTCAGGCCGACGCTTCATGGAACTCTTCGACGCTATTCGCCACTTATCTTGAGTTAATTCCTTTACATCAATGTTGCACAGGAAAGATATCTCATGCTCGGCCGCGTCACTTTTACCCCAACATTTCTGCACACCC
>Ga0207657_10006260_pt1 | contig 12372 bp, 7 predicted proteins | sample KBSC33metaG_FD_184316 | JGI IMG/M metagenome (GOLD analysis project Ga0207657, IMG submission 184316) | Corn rhizosphere microbial communities from Kellogg Biological Station, Michigan, USA - KBS C3-3 metaG (SPAdes) (version 2) | ecosystem: Host-associated > Plants > Roots > Rhizosphere > Soil ...
GGATACCATAATACTTGTAGTGGTTTCATTTGTACTCCACTTTAATGATCCGGTAAAGCCACTGGCAGTAAGAGTAGATGTTCCATTACAATTATCAACTACTCCTACGCTTGGTGCCGGAGGGTTCGTTTTAATTACAACCTGGGCTGTAGCAGTTTTAATACAGCCATTACCACTATTATAAGTGTATGTAACAGTGTAGGTATTGGGTGTGCTTGTTCCAAGGTTAATTGCGCCTGTAGTACTATTAATACTTAACCCGGCCGGGCTTGCAGAATAAGTACCACCTATTATACCTGTTTGGTTAACGGTAGCCGTACCAACCGGACAGAAAGGCCCTCCCGGATAGTCAATCATCGCTGTACCAAAATTAAATGACACTGATATTGGTTCTACAAAATCTTTCAAGGCAGCAGTCGAAGATGCAGAAGCTTTTGTTTTGATCCAAAGCGTTTTAACACTTAAACCGGTGCAGGCATCACCTGAAGCCTGCAAGAGTTTGGTAACATTGATTGCTGCTTCCACAAATGCAAAAGGCGGATAAGTGGTTAAGCCAAATGCGCCAAAAGGTACTGATTCATTTGCACCATTTGTAACGGCGAATGCAGCGGTAACTTTTGAAGAACCCGTGCTGTCCCAAAAATAGGTACTTCCGGACTTCTTCCATGTATAGAAATAAACATTTGCTGCCGTTCCACCGTTAGTGTACTCCATTGAAATAATTCGGTCACCTATGGTTCTGCCCCCATCAGGGCCTCCCCCGGTAAAATGCCCTCCTGTAGGATTTCTTGTTAATGTGTTTTGTAAAAATTCAAAATCAATATAGCTTGTTCCGCTTGTAGATAATCTATCGCCTCCAATCATTATCCATTGATCATGCCCCCCGTTTGCATTTAAGGCAGGATCCTGAGAGACATGATACATGGCGTTATTGATATCATTTTTATTTGGAGCAGAGGATTGTGTCCATTGAAGATTTGGAATAATATCATTAAACTTGCTTCCGGTTGTAAAAATAAAATCAGAGCCGCTATTATAAGCATCTCGCTGCAGACCGGTGGTAGCCGTGTTTGGGGCACTACCATCATCATTTAAAACGAATCCCCCTGTGCCAGTGCCTTTTACCCAGTCACCGACAGAAGTGTTTGCTTTAAGACCACCATTAATATTAAATCCACCAGAGGGAGGATTTACAGGAGCGACTTGCGCATAAGAAGTCGTTGAAAAAATTAAAAGAATAGATAACAACAAAAGCATTGACATGCTTTTTGAAGAACGGAGTAACTCAACACGCCTTTTGTGTGTGGGCGGTTGGTTATAGGGTATTTTTGTTTTCATTTGTATGCGATTTAAAATTATTGATAATAGAAAGGCGAAGAATGAGGCAATAGATTAAAGTGAGTTTTCCTTCCGGGAAATAGTGTTCTATTGCATGACAAAACATTAAGGAGGAGATAATCCGACACATCGATTGTACACAAGCAGATAGGGAATATAGTGTTGATTTTGGGCAAGGCGCTGACTTGTTTTCACGGAGGTACTTTTTGGGTTATGAGGATAATTTTATTTTATAGACGATGCTTTAAAACACCTAACAAGAATGGCTGCAAACAACTATTCCTGTTGACGAATTATAAAACCAATTGATGTAGTTCAGATTAGCAAGAAAGATCTTGCACAGATATTGAGAGCATGTAGGAGACTGGAATGTGTAAGTGGATTAAAAACTAAAATCTATTTTGCAATCACTATATTGTGAGTAAATATAATTAATTTTTGATTTTAAAATTTTTTTTATTGTTTCCTTATTATAATTATAATCTTTCTACCTCTTCCCATATTTTATCATTTATTGTAATCCCTTCTTTCAAACTTTTAGTTCTTGAGGCAAGTACCTGCTCTCCTGGGTATCGAACAGATATATCTTTTCCTTTTGTAAACAAAATAATGTTTTCAATAATTGATTTTGAAACATTCTTGGCATCTATACAAATAAAAATTTGAGAAAGTCCAAATTCTTTTCCAGAGTTAGTTATTTCTGCTACAGTTTTACCGCCGCTTAAACCGGCCACTAAAAGATCTATCATCAGCGATAATCCCGAACCTTTCCAATAACCAATTGGCAAAGTTCGCTGTGATTGCCTGATTTTTCCAGGAACATTGGTTAATACATCAAACTCATCATAACCTCCAGGCACCGGTAAATCTTTTCCTGCTAATTCATACTCTTGCAACTTCCCGTATGAAAATTGACTCATTGCCATATCGAGAACAATATGCCCTTTTTTTCTTGGTATAGCAATTATAAGAGGATTATTACCTAATCGAGGCTCTTTGCTTCCCCATGCCGGCATGTTAGCAATTGTATTAGTGGCGCAAATCCCAATACAACCTTCTTCGGCTGCCTGCCAACCGTAAGTGCCTCCCCTCATCCAATGATTAGTATTCCTTAATGTTACACACCCAATATTATTCTCCTTGCCAAGTTTAATCGCTCGTTTCATTGCCAAAGTTGCGTTATATATACCCGGACCCAGATTTCCCTCCCAATGTTCAATAACACCTTCCCTTTCAATCATCTTTGGCTCTCCATGTATATTAATAATTCCCTGTTTAGCATATTCGATAAATACCGGAAATCGATTAACGCCATGAGAATGAACTCCATCACGGCTGTTATCTGCAAAAATTTTTGAACACAGTTCCGCCTTTTGCTCAGAAAACTCCAGCCTCCTGAGTATATTTTCAAGTTTAGTTTTTAATTCTTCATACGAAATCAACATAGTTAGTTTTTACTCTTTCTTCCAAAGAAAAACAATAACGATTAAAATTTCTTTTAAAAAATATTTTTAAACCAAGATTAAGGCACGGTTATTGTAAATATTTTCCCAGTTTTTTAAGGGTTTAGGGTTGAAAAAAATCGCCTTGGTTTTCTTGCCGAGGCTTTTTTATTCGCATGATCAATTACTACTCTCGTTAATGAACAAGCGCTTAAGCATTATTAAATAAGTTGGAAAATGATCGCTATACCCACCGCGATAGATATTTCCATCCCAGGTTCGCATTGGATATCCTTTATACTTACCAATATTTTCTACCATGAAAGGCTTATTAAAAATATGTTGTTGGTAATAAAAAAAACCCGCCTGATCTTTACTGAGCCACGGATAATTTATAATGATCTGATCGAATAATCCCCATGCGTCGTCATATGCCAGTGTTCCAATTCCTTTTTTATACAAATCAATCCAGGGGTTAAATAACTCACCCGGCTTTACATTTTCAGTTTTCCATTTTGCTCCAAGAACTTTTGTTGTCGTAGAACTAACCGGGTCATCATTCAAGTCACCCATCACTATAATTTTCGCATTTATATCTTTTCTCTCAATTGAGTCAATAAAATTTTTATCCACTTCAGCCGCTGCTTCACGACCCGGGGCACTTCGTTCCTCTCCTCCCCTTTTACTTGGCCAGTGATTTACGAATACATGTATCGTTTCTCCGCCGAGTTTTCCGCGTACATATAAAATATCTCTCGTAAATACAGCTTCCTTTGCTCCTTCCGGTAAACGAACAAAAAGCTTTTTACTGGTTTCAACAGTAAAATATTTTGGATTATACAAAAGTGCGACATCCACACCTCTTATATCCTTTGAATCATAATGAACAACTTTATAATCACGACTTTTCAATAAGTGATTACTAACAAGATCATTTAAGACAGTATCATTCTCAATTTCTGCAACACCAATAATTGCCGGTCCATCTGCATTTACATTGGTTCCAATCTGCGATAAAACATTTGCCAGGTGTTCCACTTTATCCCAATAAATAGTGCTGTTATAATTTTTGTCGCCATGAGGTGTAAAATCATCGTCATTAACTATCGGGTTATCTATTGTATCATAAAAATTCTCGCAGTTATAAAAAGCTACGATGGCAGTTTTATACTGTTGTTGAGCTAAATCAGATTTACAAATTGCAATTAAAAAGAGAAAGATGATTATTCTTTTCATGGTCACGGAAATTTTAGGGTTGCTGTAGTTTTATTTAAAGATAATTTTTTGTTGACAAACTTTAGTAAATATATTAAGCTTCCGTTGTGTCACTCCCTTGTACGTTCGGTCCTCTATGCTGCCTTTCTTTGGCTCGTTAATTACTTTGTTTAAAGAATGTTTATTAAAATCAAATTAATTATAAAAAACTTTTCCTCCCTGCTTTTACATTTGCGCTTTGTGTTTGACTTGTAACTTGATTCCTGGATCTTGTTTTCTTAAAATGATCTCTCCGCAAACCATACAACAAATTACCAATCGCATCGATATTATCGATGTTGTTGGCGAATTTGTGAAATTGAAAAAACGCGGAGCCAATTATCTCGGGCTTTGTCCTTTTCACGGAGAGAAAACACCTTCATTCACCGTTTCTCCTTCAAAAGAAATTTATAAATGTTTTGGTTGTGGTCGCAGCGGTAACACCATTACATTTTTAATGGAGCATGAAAAATATTCTTATGTAGAAGCTCTGCGATGGCTTGCAAATCGTTATAATGTTGAGATAGAAGAAACGGAAGTTAGTAATGAAGTAAAGCAACAACAACAAGCAGCGGAGAGTTTGCACATCATCAACAGCTTTGCACAAAAATTTTTCACTGCGCAACTTGAAACAGAAGAAGGAAAAGATATTGCGGTAAGTTATTTACATGAAAGAGGTTTCAATAAAGAAACGATTGAAAAATTTCAATTGGGTTATAATCTGCAAACGAGAAATAGCTTTGCACAAGCTGCTTTGAAAAATCAATTCAATACAGAGTTATTAATTAAATCAGGTTTGGTTGTAAGCAGAAATGATGAGCTTGTTGATAATTATCGCGGCAGAATAATTTTTCCGGTACACAACAATACTGGAAAAATTATTGGCTTTGGCGCCAGAGTAATTGGCAAAGCGGATAAAGCACCGAAATATATCAATACACCGGAAAATGAAATTTATGTAAAAAGCAAAATTCTTTACGGACTATATTTTGCAAGACAGGCAATTGATAAGAACGATGAATGTTTGTTGGTGGAAGGATATACAGATGTTATTTCACTGCACCAGGCAGGCGTTGAAAATGTTGTTGCAAGTGGTGGCACATCGCTTACTACAGATCAGCTTCGGTTGATAAAAAAATACACCAACAATCTTACTATAATTTATGACGGGGATGCGGCAGGTGTTAAGGCCGCTTTGCGTGGTTTGGACATGGCACTTGAAGAAAGCCTCAATGTAAAGCTGGTGTTAATTCCCGACAATGAAGATCCCGACAGCTACGTCCGAAAGGTTGGTGCAAATGCCTTTAAAGATTTTGTTGCCGCGAATAAAAGAGATTTTGTGCTCTTCCAGTTGGAAGTGATGCTGAAAGAAGCAGGCAATGATGTAAGTAAAAAGAATGAAGTTGTTAATCATATTGCTGAAACTATCAGCAAGATCAACAAAGCAGAAGATTTTACAAAACAGCAAGAGTATATTCGTCAATGTGCGTCGTTATTGAAAGTTGATGAAGTTGGTTTTACTAATCTTGTCAATAAATTTATTCGTGATAAAATTTCAAAAGAAGAAAAGAAGTTTCAGGCATCAGAAGCAAAATTCTTTGAAACAATAACCAATGAAAAAAATGAACAGGCTTTTGATAATGCGATAAACTTATTGCTCGAAGATGAATACCAGGAACGTGAAGTAGTAAAAAGATTAATTGAATATGGCAATTACAATTGGAGCTTGTCCGACGGACAGGCAGGTGAAGAAACACGTGTTGCTGATATAGTTTTTGAAGTGCTTGATCAATATCATCTCAACAATAATAAGCTTGAGAAGATTGTTGAAGCATACCACCAAATGCTTCACGACTCCGGATACATCGATTCCAAAACGTTTATTTACAGCAACGATACTGAACGAAATGCTTTTGTAGCGGGGCTTTTAAACTTTCCTTATGAGTTGAATGACTGGAGCAGGAGAATGGAAGGCTACATCGTAAAATTGGATAACGATATTCATAGGGTGATTAACTCCGCACTCAATATGTATAAACTTCGCAAGATAAAACGCATGTATCTTGAACTGGAGGATGAACTGATGAAAGAAAAAGAAGAAGATAAATACACTGGCATTATAAAAATTTATGAACACTTAAAACAAATCGAAAAAGATATAACCAAAGACATGCAAACGGTGTATTTGAAATAAATTCAACTTTTCTAACAGTTCAATACAGTTCAGAACGCACAAGTGAGTGACACAACAGACGATGAGGAGTATTACAAAAGCCGGCAACAAAAAAATTATCCTACTGCTTCACAGAAAATTCATATATCGTGGTTGTCTTATACACTTCTCCCGGCGATAATGTTGTTGAAGGAAAATCAGGATGATTGGGTGAATCAGGATAATGCTGCGTTTCCAAACAAAAAGCAGTTCTGTAATTATCTTTTTTTCCACCTTTGATGGTGTGTAAGCCATCCATAAAATTGCCGCCATAAAATTGCATACCGGGTTGATCTGTGTAAACATCCATGACAATGCCGCTTTGATCACCCATTACTTCAGCAGCTTTAGTTAAACTGTCGTTTGTTGGATTTATAACAAAATTGTGATCATAACCTTTTCCATATTTTAATTGAACACTGCTTGTATCATTTATCCTCGCACCAATTGCAGTAGGTGAACGAAAATCCAAAGGCGTGTTTGCAACAGACTCAAGATTTCCGGTTGGAATTAATGTTGAATCAACAGGTGTAAATTTATCTGCGTTGATCATCATTAAATGATTATTGATCGTGCCACTTCCTTCACCATTCAAATTGAAATAAGAATGATTTGTAAGATTCACAACGGTTTTTTTATCAGTCGTTGCATGGTAATCGATCTTCAATCCCTGGTTGCCCATTACTGTATAAGTGACTTTTGCAGTAAGCGTTCCGGGATAACCTTCCTCGCCATCTTTTGAAACATAAGTAAGTTGTAAAGTGGAATCATTCAATTGCTGTGCATCCCACACTTTACGCGAAAAACCTGTGTCGCCGCCATGCAAAGAATTAGGTCCGTTGTTTGTCGGAAGTGTATATTCTTTTCCATCCAGTTCAAATTTTCCTTTGGCAATGCGGTTTCCATAGCGCCCAACAATGGCACCGAAATATGTATCACTACCCTGTGTATAATCATTTACATTATCAAAACCAACCACAACATCAGTCATCTTTCCATTTTTATCAGGCACTAAAAGACTCACTACTCTTGCACCATAATTTGTAATAGCAGCAACTATATTACTATTCTTTAAAACATAAAGATTGGAAGGTTTTCCGTCAATGGTTTGCTGAAACGCTTTAGCATCCGGTATTTGCATAGGTTGAGGTTTTGTTGTATCACTGCTTTGTTCCTCTGTAGTTTGCTGCGCATTGTGGCAGGCACCAAAAGCAAGCGATACAAAAATTGAAATTGAAAATAGTATTCTCATATAGTTATTAATTTATAAAATTGTGCATATTCTTATTTTTTTTCTGTAAGTGATTTAATAAAGTCAACTTCTTTTTCATCATAAGGTACACCGTTTGGTCTGAATATATCATGAAACCAAACCTTTGGTTCTTCGCCGCCGGGCATTGGCGTGTCCCATGCATACATTGTATTTGTTTTGCCTGCAACCAAACCCCAATTGATCGCAGCGATATTATTCGCCTTCAGTATCGGCATAATATTAAAAAATTTACTGTTGCGCAAACGTGCCATATATTCTGTGCAAAGCAAAGGACGCCCATATTTCTTCAACGTATCAATACAATGCTCGTGATGAATTGCATCTTCATAATTGTGATAACTGATCACGTCCGAATTGGCTAATTGATATGTATTCAGGTCATGCAGATCCTGGTTCCACACACCTGCAGTTAACGGTTGGTCAGGATTTATTTGCCGTGACCATGAAAATATTTTTTGCAGCAAGGGCAAGCTCTTGTTTGCATAGCCGGAGTTTCCCGGCTCGTTGTAAAGGTCCCAGCCCAAAATTCTTTTATCATGCGCAAAAGTTGTGAGCACATCTTTCACGTATTGTTCAAGCAACGTTACAAGCGTTGGATCATCATAATATAATTTGCCCGGATCTCTTATCCACCCTGAATTATGAATGCCCGGTTTTGGCGGCGGCTGTGGTCCTGTTTTATAACTTTCATTCCAGCAATCATCAAAGAAAACAAATAACGTTACAATATGATGTTTGTCCGCAATGTTCAAATAGGTATTCATCCGTTGTTTAAAACCGCTGCTATCAACTTGCCATGCCGCATGGTGCAAAAACACGCGCATACAATTCATGCCGATAGATTCTGCGTAGCCCAATTCCTTATTGATTGTCGCGCTGTCAAATGTTGCAGCTTGCCACATTTCTAACTGATTAATTGCAGTGCTGGGTATAAAATCGCATCCGCGCAACCATCCCCATTGTTTGTACCATTCATTTGCTTTTTCTTTTGTCCATACTGCGCGTTCGCTTTGTGCCATTGTGCTGCACGAAACAAAAAGTATAAAGACCGCTACAAAAAATTTCGGTTTAAAAAAATGCTTCATGGTGTTTCTTTTTGTTAATGTTTTTGAACAGTCACTTGTTTTTATATTCGTTTATAAGTTTAATTGTCATTTTGATACCAGCTAATCTTTTCATGGCATCTTCGTTGCTTCGCAATCACTTCATCTCTTATGCTGCTATTAAGCTGTAGCGTTCAGAACTCATTTACTTCATAATACAAAATCATTCCTCTGAAACAACTAACTATTATGTTTTTGTTTTGTTTCCCTTCAGGGGTCAGAAGTTTTTACAACAGGAAATGCAGATATCCTCAATCTCGCAGCACCCATCGGAATTAATTCAATCGTCTCTGCTTTTGTATTGACTGCAACAGGGCTTGGCGGCAAAGTATCTACCAATCCATATTGATCAATTTTCCACTGCGGAATAATTTTTCCTTTTGCATTTAATTCAATCGGCACATTTTGTTGTGAAAAAGGAAAATCATCAGCTGGCCACGGTTTCTTTACTACTTCAAATAATTTGGAAGTATCTTTTTCATTCAATAACAAACCATAATTCCAGTTACTTGCGGGGTAAATTTCATAAGAAGGCCACTTGCTTGCATCGGCGCTTGCCTGCCAACGCGAATCTGATGTCGCGGATGTTTTACTATTTTCTTTTTTATACTCTTCTTTTATTTTCAATGAAAATGTAAGCGGACCATAATTCACACTTACGCTGTTTTTATTTTCTTTCCATTCCGTTAATTGAATCTTCATAGGAAATTCAACTTGCACCACATCTCCTTCTTTCCATAATTTTTCAATGCGTGTATAAGTTGCTGCTTTATTAGTATTATTTACTTTTTCACCGTTTACAAAAATTGCCGCATCATTGCACCATTTCGGAATTCTTATGTACAAAGGAAAGTTTACATCTTTTGATGTTGCCACTGTAATTTTTATTTTGTCATCAAACGGATAATGTGTTTCCTCTTTCAATGTTACTGCTGTGCTATCTCCAACTTTTGCTGTTACATTGCAAGCATTGTACAACATTGCAACCAAACCATTATCCGGTGTAGCCATCCATAAATTCTCTGCATAATAAGGCCAGCCTTGTGAATGATTGTGCTGACAACACCTGCTGCTAAAAGGATTCATTGTTAAAAATGGTCCATCGTTTTCAATTCCCGGACTGTGATTCTGACTATTACTGATCGCCATATTCGGACAAGTGATATAGCGCAACGATTTAAAATCAGGCATTACTGCAGCAGGATAAGTATTGAAAGCAACATCTTCGCAATGGTCAGCCCAGAAAGGATCGCCGGTTATTCTCGCAAGCATTTCATCACTCGACATTTGTTCAACCATCCCGCATGTTTCAACTCCCTGTCGCGGATCGGTATATCCTTTTCGTGCATCTTCATCTGCACCAAACATACCACCGGGAACTTGTCCGTAAATATTTCTTATCAACCAAAAATCATTGTATGTAGCGTTCAGATAAGTTGAATCTTTTGTTTGCATAAAGTATGTTGCAGGTTCACGAAAACTTTGTGCAACGTTTACATTATGCCAGTTAGGAAGGTTGTTTGTCTGCATCCAGCTCGCAGTGTTGTTATGAACTTTCCTCGCAAGATCAAGCAGCCATTGTTCGCCTGTTCTGTTGTACAACCAATAAATGCTGTAAAGATTATCTCCTCCCCTGCTGTTCTCCCAATATGTTTCGAGAAACAAACTATCGGGTACAGTTGATTGCCATTTGAAATACTTATCCATTAAATTAATTACACGATCATCGTGACTATAATCATAATAAGATTGCAAGGTCCAAAGCATGATCATATTAGGCCACAGATCCATTACTCCTTCAGAGTGTTTATTATTCTTCACTATTGTTACAGGACCAAAATATCCATCAGATCTTTGACTTTTAAAAACTTTTTCCAACCATAATCTTGTTTCATTAATTATTTTTTCATCATGCAATAAATAACCAAGATCACCATAACCTTTCAGCCAATAAGGCACTTCTTCCCAACCACGTTCGCCTTTGCCACTGTCACTGAACCATGCATTATTTTTCTTTTCAAGCCATGCACTTATTTCACCTAAGTGCCCGGTGAGACCATCGCGTTGCAGCTCAAGATATTTTTTTATCCATCCTTCCGGTTGAATGCTGCCGACAGGAAGTTTTATAAAATTTAACGGCTGCAAAGGAGCTTTGTTTGATACATAAAATGAATTGCTTGTTGTTATTGATGGACGTATTACGGTTGTCGAGCGCACTCCATCAATTTTTTTTGCATTAATAAACACAGTGGCTGAAGCGATCGATAAGAAATAAAAAAGAGAAAGAAACTTTTTCATCGGCATTTCATCTGATGTTTTTTATATGCGCAATTATTTTACAAGGTTATGCAATCTCAACACAAACACAAAATCGCAAACACAAAACCTTAAATCTCTTCATAAATTTTTTCAAGCAGTTTAATGTTGTTTTTTATATCGTGATGTTCCATCACATAATTTTTTCCTGCCTCTCCAATTTGTTTTGCTTTTTTGTTGTTCGTGAGAAGAAGAGAGATGGTCTCAACATATTCTTCTCTTGTAACACAAGAAAATCCATTGACATTATTATCGATCACGTCAATATTACCATCGCATTTGCTTACAACACAAGGAACTCCTTCATACATCGCTTCAAGCAAAGCGTAAGGCAGACCTTCAAATTTTGAAGGCAAAACAAAAACATCAATTTGTCGCAAAAAATTCAGGGAGAGAATATGATCACCCATGTTGATAAAATGAAAGTTTTTTTCAATCGCATGTTTTTTTATTCTTTCATCTACTTCTTTTTTTAAATGATCATGATAGCCTGCGCCAAGAAAATAAAAATGCGTTTCGGAAAATTTTTTTATTACATCTGCTGCAATATCCACATACAGCAATGGATTTTTTTGGGCAGTTAATCTTGCAACCGTTCCCACTTTCATTGCTCCTGCGAGCTTTCCAAGTTTATCGGGAACAGGAGCAGATAAATCGTATAAACTGAGAGAATTCGGAATGACATAAACATTTTCTTTCTTCAATCCTATTTCATTGATGCACCTGTTTGCTTCTGAATGAGAGACAGCGAGTATTTTATAAGTATATCTTTTTGCAAATAATTCAAGCGAAAAAAATAAACGTCTTTTAAACCCTGTGAAAGAAAGATAAGAAACACCATGCGGCGTGAATAATGATTTACTTTTTTTTGTTTTTGCAGCAATTCTTCCTATAAAACCTGCTTTGGAACTGTGAAGATGAACAAGGTTTGGCTTTTCTTTTTTTATCAATCTTCTTACTCTAAAAACGGAAGCAATATCTGCAAAAGGATTCACTCCTCTTGTCATGTTCAGTATAAGATGCTTCACATTATTTTCCTCGCAAAAATTTTGAAGAGTATGTTTTTCAGGTGAAGCAATAACAATTTCGAATTTGTTTCTGTCGATATTCTGAATAACCTGCCGCAGGTAAGTTTCTACACCCCCAAAAGCTTGTGTTATGTGTAATACTTTTATTTTTTCCATGCGCAGGTTTGGTTGATTTATATCCTGAGTGGTGAGTGCGAGTGGCAATTCACCACTCACGAAAAAGTTCAAGAGAGTTCAGAACGTACAAGTGAGTGACACAACAGGCGATGATTAAAGTTGTGTAGCTCATAACAAAAATATTTTAGCAATTATTTCGTACCAATACCATAATAAGTAAATCCTTTACTTTTCATTTCATCCGCGTTATAAATATTACGCCCATCAAAGATCACATGATCTTTCATAT
>Ga0207657_10006261_pt1 | contig 12371 bp, 11 predicted proteins | sample KBSC33metaG_FD_184316 | JGI IMG/M metagenome (GOLD analysis project Ga0207657, IMG submission 184316) | Corn rhizosphere microbial communities from Kellogg Biological Station, Michigan, USA - KBS C3-3 metaG (SPAdes) (version 2) | ecosystem: Host-associated > Plants > Roots > Rhizosphere > Soil ...
TCGTAGCCGGCGATTTCCAGCGTCTCGCCGGCCTGCAGCGCGGCGCGCAGCGCCTTCGTGCCCGTCTGCGCGGCAGGATCGTCGCCGAGCATCGCGTTGGCCGTGCGCAGGCGCAGGAACTGCGTCAGGTAAGTCGAACCGCTGGCCACGGGTTGCCACAGCAGCAGCGGCGCGAGCGGGCCTTGCGCCGTGCGCGCGTAGTCGAGGGCGAGCAGGGCGCCCAGGCGCAGGCCCCACAGCGTGAGCGGCGCGTCGATGCGCGCGCGCAGCCACGTGGCAGCCGTGTCCAGGTCGTCCTTCCACAGGTCCCAGCGCGCGTCGGCGAAATCGCCCGCGCTGTCGCCCGTGCCGGCCAGGTCGATCTGCAGCACGCCATAGCCGTGCGCGGCCAGGCGGCGCGCGCCGAGGGCGGCCATGCGGCGGCTGCGGTTGAGTTCTTCGGCGAACGGCGGGACGTACAGGACGGCCCCGCGGCAGGCGCCGGCCGGCCGGTGGAACAGGCAGAAGCGCTGGTGCGCGCCACTGCCGAGGAAGAACGGCTCCGTGTCCACCGCAGCCGGCCCGGAGGTCATTCGGCCCGTTTCGCGGCCACGAAATTGGCCAGGCTGCCGAGGGTTTCGAAGGTGCTGGCGCTGATGTCGTCGTCGTCGATGGCGATGTCGAAGCGCTCTTCGAGGGCGCCGATCAGGCTGACGACGGCCATCGAATCGAGTTCGGGCAGGCTGCCCAGCAGGGGAGAGTCGGCGGTCAGGCGCTGGCCGGCGTCGCCCAGGCTCAGTACGTCGATCAGCGTGGCTTTGACTTCGTCGAGATACGTCATGATGGTCGTTCGGTTCGTGAGCGCGCGCTTGCGGCGCGCGGTCGATTATACATTCGGACGCAGCAGGGCCAGGCGGGCCTTCAGCGGCGCGGCGAGGCGGTGCACTTCACCCACCAGTTCGTGGCGGGTGACGCGCAGCAGCAGGTACCAGGTCACGGCCAGCGGCAGCGCGAGCACGAGCAGGCGCGCCATCGGCGGGATGGCCGCCGGCAGCAGCAGCGCGAGCAGCCAGGCGACGGCGCCGGTGCCGATCGCCACGAGGGCGCTGGGCAGCAGGGCGCGGATCATCAGCGCGGTCGTGAAGCCGAAATAGCGGCTTTGCTGGATCGCGGTGACGGGGGCGCTGGCGAGCGTCGCGAAGAACAGCGCCCACGCAAATCCGTTCAGGCTGCCGTCGAACAGCAGCACGCCGAACAGGATGCGCGTCCCCAGCGTGACGACGACGGGGAAGGCGCTCAGGTAAGGGCGGCCGATCGCCGTCACGGCCATCGGAATGTAGTTGAAGGCCAGCGTCGCGGCGGCCGCCAGCACGAGCGGCAGGATCGCCGGCACGCATTCGAGCCACTTGGCGCCGTACAGCGCGACGACGATGTCCTGGCCCAGCACGGCCGTCAGGGCCAGCGCCGTCCAGCCGATACCCGTCAGCAGCACGGTGGAGCGGGCCAGGATCGGCGCCAGCGATTCGCCGCGGTGCCACGTCTGCGACAGGTATGGAATGGCGCCGTAGTTCATCGTCGAACCGGCCACGTAGCTGAAGATCGACACCGTCGAATTGGCGCGGCTGAACAGGCCGACGTGGCGCGCCGTCCCCAGCTTGCCCAGCAGGATGTCGGGAATCGAATTGTTCAGCGCCACGGCGCAATTCGAGAGCAGCGAGCCGACGCCGAAATGCGCGACGCTGCGCCAGTGGCGCAGGCCCGGCATCCACGGCATGCCTTTCGGACGCAACGGTATGTAGGCGATCCCGCAGGCGAGGATGTTGATCAGGTTACCGTAGGCCATGGCCATGGCGCCGAAGCCCATCTTGCCGAGGATCAGGGTGCTGGCGCAGAACGAGATGGTGCCGGCCGCGTGCACGATCGCCTGCTTTTCCGCGTCATAGTTCCGCTGCAGCAGGGCGCCCGTGACGGTACCGAACGGAATGAATACGAAGCCCAGCGCGAGCACGCGCATGACCGGCACGATGCCCGGTTCCTTGAACCACATGCCGAGCCAGCCGCTGGCCCCGAACAGGACGGCCGCGATGACCCACGACGTCGTGAACACGACGCCCGTGGCCGAGCGGATCTTGTCGTTGTCGAGATCCTGTTCCCGTTGCAGGTAGTTGGTGACGCCGAAATCGCGGAAGACCTGGGCAAAGTTGACGAACACGATCGTCATCGAATAGATGCCGATCTCGCTCGGGCTCAGGATCCGCGCCAGCAGGATGCTGACGATGAATTGCAGGACCTTGGCGCCGGACGTCGAGAAAAAATTGATGATCAGCGAGCGACGCAGATTTGCCATGACAGCGCAGTGGGGAAAAGAAAAACGAGCGGGACGATCAGGCCGGCGCGCTCGAGATCAGGTGGATGGCCTCGCGCGACGTCGACTTGTACTTGTTGTTAATGAAGCGCATCGGCCCGATGAAGTGGAAGAACGCCGTCTCCGCCGTGGCGCAGTCGGGCGTGCCGTATTTCGGGAACGGCAGCGACGTCGTGGCGAACGCGTTCGCCACCAGGTAGTTCGAGGTCACCTGCTCGGTGCCCCAGCGTTTCCAGTCCTCGCCCAGCTTGGCCGTCATGCGGCGCGAGAAGTCGAGCAGCTTGTCGCGCATCGTCGCCGACGGCGGGAAGCCCGTGAAGCCGGAGCAGCCGCGCACGTAGCGGGCATCGCTCGGCAGGCCCACGTTGGCCATCTCCGCTTCCGACAGCGTCTGGATGTGCGCACCCGGCTTCACCTTCGGCAGCGCGTGTTCACGCACGGCGTCCAGCGGGCGGATCGGCGTGTCGGGGATTTCGCCCAGCACGAAGCCGGCGCCGGTCTGGATGGCGTGCAGCACTTCCGGGATCGGCTGCATGGTCAGCGTGTCGGCATCCAGCTGGATGACGTAGCTGTCCAGCGCATAGCCGGAGATCGCGAACAGGCGTTCCCAGGTGCCGCCACGGGGGATGTCGGGATGCGTGAATTCGGCCGCCTCGCGCAGGTCGACGTGCGGCAGGTGGTGTTTCAGGATCGCGCGGTCGTTCTCGTCGATCGACGGATCGCACACGACGACGATGCGGGACGGGTTCAGGAAATGCGTGAACGACTTCACCGCGACCAGATAGGAATGGACGTCGCGCTGGTGCACCATCGACAGCAAGGTGAAGGGCAGGTCGCCGCGCTCGACGGGGCGGGTATTCAGCACCTGGCGCGCGACTTTCTGGTACTGCCATCGGAAATAGTCTCGCGTGACGCGCTGGACCACCCTCTCGACTAAAGACATTCCTCGGGACTCCCTTTTCTGCTGATCGAATTCAAAGCATGGATGCGCTGTGTTTGTCGGGCAATCACAAGAATCGCTCGATGTGTGCGGCGAACTCCTTGCTTTGACGCACAACATTATATGCGGTATCGACGTGAGCACGCGCGTTCTTTCCATGCATTTTTGTTATTTCCGGATTGTCCACATAGCGCAGCACGGCCTGCCGGAACCCGACGAAGTCGTCCAGGCCGATGACGGCGCCCGTTTTGCCGTCGAGGATGGATTCCTTCGGCCCCAGCGCGGCGCTGGCGACGACGGGCAGGCCGCTCGCCATCGCCTCGACGATCGCGTTGCCGAAGCTTTCGCGCTCGGCGGCGTGCACGAACAGGTCGGCGGCGTGGTAATACGGCACCAGGTGGTCCTGGCGGCCCGCGAACACGCAGGCGTCGTCCAGGCGAAGCCTTGTTGCCTCCTGCTTCCATGCCGCGGCCGGCTCGCCGTCGCCCACGTAGATGAAGCCGATGCGGCGGTCCGGGCGGGCATCGACGACCTCGCGCACGACGTGCAGGATGCGCTCGAGCCGTTTTTCCGGCCGCGCCTGCGACACGGCGAGCAGCCAGAAGCGGTCGGGATCGAGCCCGAGTTGCGCGCGCGCGGCGGTCCGGTCGCCGGGCTGGTATTTGACGCTGTCGACCGAGTTGCGCATCAGCACGACCTTGTCGCGCGGGAGCATCTGATAACGCAGCAGGAAATTTTCCTGGGCGCCGGAATTCGCCAGGTGCAGGTCGTGCTGTTGCAGGCGCAACACACGTCGCACGACGTATTTCGCCGCCTTCTTGAGCGCGCCGTCGCGCCGGCGCGGATCGAAACTGTTGTTTTCCGTGTTGAGCGTATGCACACCCAGGCGACGCAACAAGTCGATGCACACGGTGTGGGAAAACGCGCTCATGAACACGACCACTTTGACGTTGTGACTGCGCACGAATCGTTCGATCGCGGTGCGGCCTTGCGGGGTGTTGTCGTAAAAATCGAGCTCCACCGGTTGCAGATGCTTCGGCTGGTAGCTGGGATTGCCGGACAGTGTTGGAAACGCCATGTAGACGTCCGCCCGGTCGCGCAGGTGGGCACTGGCCCGGTCGCGCACGGCGGCCGTGAAATTCCATACATACCCCGTATCGTCCGGATAACGCATGGTGAACACGACGCCTGGCTTGCCCAACATTGTCACACAGTCTCCCGGATTTGTTGCAAAGTTGCAATAATTAGCACAAAATTATAGCCCAGCCATGAATTCTGCATATTGCAGTGCAGCGTAATCGTGCGCATCCCCACCATGGCATTTCTCAACGCCGCGTGACTTGCTTTCAGGTAAGAAACGGCCGTGCCGTCACACGATTGATTTCCGAGCGACAAGCGCGTTGTGCTAGGATTGCAATACTTTTAACGGCAACACCTTAGCGCGGCATCTTCACGTGGCACGTTATCGACCATGCGCGCGCGGTGCCATCGATACGGGCTGCAAGAATTCAAAGCGATGTTGAAAAAAGCTCAGCACGTGCCTGCGCAACTGGCACCCGGACAGCGTCCGGTCCTGCTCGTAATCGTCGACACCGAGGGTGAATTCGCCTGGGACCAACCGTTCAACCGCAGCGCCATCGGCACGACCTCGATCGCCAGCCAGCCGCTGATGCATGCGCGCGTGTTCGACAAGTTCGGCATCGTTCCCACGTACATGGTCGACTGGCCCGTCGCGACGACGCCGTCGGCCGTCGCCACCTTGCGCGCCTTGCTGGACGCGGACCGCTGCGAGATCGGCGCCCACCTGCATCCGTGGGTATCGCCGCCGTACGAAGAAGCACTGTCCGACTTCAATTCCTACGGCGGCAACCTGCCGCGCCAGCTCGAGTACGAGAAGCTGCGCCTGCTCACCGAGACCATCGCCGACGCCTTCGGCAAGCAACCCCGCGCGTTCAAGGCGGGCCGCTACGGCCTGGGTCCGCACACGGCCGAGTCGATCGCCTCGCTCGGCTACGACGTCGACGCGAGCGTCGTCCCGTACAGCGCGTTCACGGAAGACGGCGGGCCGGATTTCCGCGCCTTCGACGAGCATCCGTACTGGTTCGGCGCCGGGCAGCGCGAATTGCTCGAACTGCCGGTGACGACGGGGTATTGCGGCTGGCTGCGCCGTTTCGGACCGCGCCTGTACGACGCCGCGCAGGGCCGCTGGGGCCGGCGCGTGCGGCTGGGCGGCGTGCTGGCGCGCACGCGCGCGCTCGAGCGCGTGCGCCTGAGCCCGGAAGTGGCGAGCGGCACGGAGATGCGCCGCCTGACGGGGGCGCTGCTGGCGGACGGCTGCCAGGTGTTTTCACTGACCTATCACAGCCCGTCGATGATGCCGGGCTATACGCCCTATGTGTGCAACGCGGCCGACCTGGAATGCCTGATCGCCACGGTGCACGATTACTGCGCGTGGTTCCGCGACGAGGTCGGCGGCGAGTTCATGAGCCTGTCGCAGCTGCGGCAGGCGCTGGCGGCGCGGCGCTGACGTTAGGAGCGTTGCCGCGGTCGCGCGCGGCGAGGGCATGCAGGCGGCCCAGCAGCGGCCAGCGGTAGCCGTTCAAGTGGTACATCGTGCGGATCTCGTCGGTCCAGCGGGTGTGCCATTCCATCACCCGTCCATAGAATTCGATGCGCTCGAAACGCGCTTCGTCGAACAGGCCGCGCGTCGCTTCCTCGCGCATCAGCAGCGCGGGCGACAGCTGCGGTCCGAGCGCCTCGTCGTACGCCGTCTTGAGGATCACGATGCAGCCGCCGCCTTCGACGCACAGGTCCATCGCGGCAAGATGCGGGCCGCCTGGCCCGTCGAACCAGTAGCGGTACACGCTGGCCGCGCCGCGCCTGGCGAAGGCTTCCAGCAGCGCGCGGTAGAAGCGGCCCTGGTCGTTGTCGCCGGCGACGGCCGTGCCTTCGGCGGCCTTCCAACCCGTCGTCTCCAGCCGGCCGTAGTCGGCCACGGCGCCGGCCATGCGTTCCGGTTCGCGCACGACTTCGAGGCGCGTGGCGATGCCGTCCTGGCGCAGCCGGTTGCGCTGTTTCTTCAGGTTGTTGCGCAGGTTCTTGCCGCGCGCATTCCAGTAGTCGTCGAAGCTGCCCTGCAGCGTGATGCGGGCCGTGCGGATGTAGTCGAAACTGCGCGCGCCGCTGCGCGCAGCGGCGGCCGGGCGCGCCATCAGCATCGGGTCGCATTGCGTGAGGCCCAGCATCAGCGCAGGGCCGGGCAGGGCGCGCAGCAGGCCGGCCAGCAGGGCGTCGGCGGGACGGGTATCCCGTTGCAGCCACAAGCCGACGGGCGCCTGCGCGGGCTGGAAGGTGTTCCAGGCGCCGAGGCGGCCGGGCGTCACGATCGTCATCGCGTCCGCGTCATCGCCATCGCCGTGCCAGGCCAGCAGTTCGCGGCCCGTGCCGAACACGTCGAGCAGGGCTTGCACGAAATCGACGTCGAGCAGCGGGGATGCGGGGCCTGCCGCATGCAGGCGCTGCCAGCGCGGGGCGTGGCGCGCGAAGTCGCGGGCGGGGACGACGGTCCAGCTCATGCCGGCACCGCCGCGCAGGCTTCCAGCGCCTGCCGTACCTGCGCGTGCAGCCATGCGCGTTCCGCATCGGTCAGCGCCTGGTGGCAGGGGAAGGCGATCAGGCGCCGGCCGAGGTCCGCGCTGTTGGCGCACACGCTCGCGTCGACGCCGGGCCACAACGTGGCGCCGAAGCGGGTGATCGGGACACCGGCGCGCACCAGCATCTCGGCCACGGCCTGCGGCTGGTCGACGAGCAGCGGAAACATCCACGGACATGCACCGTCGGGCAGGCGCGCAAACAGGGGACGGCAGCCGGGCGCGCCGTCCAGCGCGCGTTGCAGCTCGACGTAGTTGCGCCGCCGCCGCGCGACGATGCGCGCGGGCGACGACAGGCACAGCACGGCGCGCGAGAACCAGGACGAGCGCTTGTCGGCCCAGCGCGCATCGAAATCGAAGCTGCTGTCCGACGACGACGGCGCCAGTGCGGGCGCGGCGGATGTCGCGGCGCTGGAGTCTCGGCCGCGCGATTTGAGCGCATTCCACACGGCGGTTTTCAAGCGCAGCGGCAGCGCGAGCAGCGCCCGCAGCACGGGCAGCCGGCCGTAGGTGAACGCGGCTTCGAGCGCATTCAGCGCGGCTTTCATCTCGAAGCCGGCGCCGGCACCGTGCAGGGCGACGTCGAGCCGGTGCCGGCGCGACACGAGGCAGCCGCCCTCGTAGATGGGGAAGAATTTCATGGTGCTGCCGATCGCGTAGTCGCCCGTGCTGCCGACGGGAATGCCGTCGCGCGCGCCGAAGAACGCATGGGCGCAATCCTCGACGAGGCCAATGCCGTGCCGGTCGCACAACGCGCGCAGCGGCGCGAGGTCGTGCGGGATGCCGAAGAAGTGCGTGGCCAGGATCGCCTTGACACGGCCCTTGGCGACGAGCGCCTCGATGTCGGCCAGGTCGGGGGCCGTGTCCGGACGGACGCGGTAGAACGCGACCTCGGCACCGCACCAATGCGCGGGCGGGACCATCGAGGGGCTGTGGTAGGCGGGCACGAGGACGACGTCACCGGCGGCCACGCCGAGCGCGCGCAGCGCGAGGCCGATCGCGATGCGGCCGCTCGTGACGAGGCGCACGTGGGCGCCATCCAGCAGCGACGGCAGCTCCGCACGGCGCCCGCCCGCGAACGCGGCGAGCGACAGCACGGGTACGGGGGGAATGACGCGGTGACGTGTGGCCGGGGTATTCGTTGACGACATGCCGCTACTGTGCCACGGGCTTGACGGCGGTGGCGCCCGGCAACCGTGCTTTCAATCCCACCAGCACACCCTGCACCCAGCGCTTGAACGCGGGCCGCTTGCGCTCCGAATACGTACCCAGGATCGCCACGGTGAGCAGCGTGCAGGCCATCGTTTCCAGGTAAAACGCCGGGGTGTTCGGGTTGCCGTTGATGAGGGCCGAGAAAAACTGCATCAGCGGCTGGTGCATGATGTAAAGGGGGAAGGTCAGGCCCGCGATCCAGCGGATCGGACGTTCGAGGGGCACCAGCAGCCAGCCGAAGCGGAACGAGATGTTGCGGGAGCCGATGAAATTGGCGGCAACGATCAGGGCCAGCGGGTAGTCCATGATGAAATAGCGCGAGAACGCGAATTCCCGCGCCCAGTGCGTACCGATCAGCTTGCCCAGCAGGGCATAGCCGTATTCGGTGACTTCGTACTGCTGGAACAGCACGTACGCCACGATCGATCCGAGGAACAGCACCCACGAGATCCCTTCAGGCAGCCGGTCGAGCGCCTTCCACCGGTGCAGCACGACGCCCAGCACCCAGATCGGCGCGAGCAGCAGGATCTTCGGGCCGACGATCAGTGCGCAGGCCGCCAGCAGCAGCACCCGCGTGCGGCCCTGCGTGAACGCCGCCACCGCGAACATCGCGTAGTACCACATCTCGTAGCAGAGCGACCAGAAGGGAACGTTGGAGAACGACATGATCGAAATGTTCCAGATTTCGTTCATATAGGTCAGGCTCGTCAGGATCCTGAGCCAGGCCAGGCCATGCGTCGTCTTGCCGTCATAGAACTGGGGGCCGAGGGCTTCGCCGACGATGTCGAGTACCGGTGTGAGCAGCACGACGGGGATGACGAGCAGGTAGAAACGGGACAGGCGGCTCGACCAGTACGCGATCGGCGTGTTTTCGCGCGTGGACGTGACGAACGAGATCACATAGCCGGACAGGATGAAAAATACGATCACGGCGGCGTGTCCGTGATTACTGAATGGGACCAGCGCTTTCGTCAGCGCGCGCGTGTTCGAATGGTAGACCACGACCATGAACGACGCGATGAACCGGATGAGGTCCAGATAGATCGAAAATTCCTTGCGCATGGGCGTCGGTTGGGTATTGGACATTGTCTTGACGTCTGATACGGGGGGAGGGGGATCGCCGCCGCCTGCGCACGGAGGCCCGGTGATGGTACTAGGGAAGGGCTAACGGTATCATAAAAAAAATGCAACATGCAAGGCTTTTTGGCGCGTCGTTGTGTTCTCGTCGCCCGCCGGCGCTCGCCGGGCCCGGCCGGCGCGGCGCATACAGCCGTACGCCGTATTTGTGTACTGATGTCATGGTAATATTTAATTTTCAATAAAGATGTAAGCCATGCGCACCCGAGTTTGCATAACGATCGATACCGAGTTTTCCATCGGTGGTGCCTTTGCGGACGCATCGCGCGTTCCAGTGGCTGAACCCAACGTCTGGTGTAACGTCAAAGGACGTTCGGAAGGATTGGGCTTCATGCTCGACACCTTCCGCAAACACGACGTACAAGCAACGTTTTTCGTCGAAACGGTCCAGCGCTACTATTTCAAGGACGTCGATCCCATGCGGGCGATCGCCCGGCAAATCCACGACGCCGGCCATGAAGTGGAGCTGCACTCGCATCCCTGCTGGTCGCTGTTCGAACACGACGATTGGCGCGAGCGCGCCCGCACCGCGAAAGCGCCCGACAATTATTTCGGCCGCAGCCTGGAAGATTCGGTAAGGCTCCTGCAGCAAGGCATCGACACGTTTGCCGACTGGGGCTTGCCGCGCCCTCGTGCCTTCCGCAGCGGCAATCTGCAGCACGATGAGAACTTATTCAAGGCGCTGGCCCAGGTGGGCATTCCCTACAGTTCGAACGTGGCGGTGTCCGTGTTCGACAGCGGTCACCCGGACTATGCCTTGTACAGCGGGACGCATGAGCGCCTCGGTGTGCTGGAATGCCCCGTCCTGACCTATTCCGACTGGCAGGTCGGCGGCCGCCGGCACTTGAAGGCGCTCAGCATTGCCGGCACCAGCTTCGCGGAAATGCGCGTATTGCTGAACAAGGCGCAGGCGGCGGGCGTGCCGCTGGTGGTCATCCTGACCCACCCGTTCGAATACGTGCAGAAAGACGACCTGGCTTACCGCCACGCGCGCCGCCATGGCGTCACGCAGCAGCGCCTGTCGCAGCTGTGCGCATTTTTGCAGGCGAATTCGGACCGCTTCGATGCCTCCGGCATGGTGAAGGCCGTCGACGATCCTGCCTGCCGCGACGAACGCAATCTGTTGTTGAGCACACCGATCTGGCGTAGCGTTCCCCGCATGGGCACGCAAGTTGTTTACGATTATTTTGGGCGCTGGGCGCTCGCACGCACGAGGGCTGCAGCATGAAGAACTGGATCAACCGCCGATTCGGCACGTGGCGGGGCCTGGTGCGCCTGCTGCTGGCCTACCTCGAGCTCTACACCGGGCGCCTGCGTCCGTTCATGCTGAAGCATCCGGAACAGGTGCGCCGCGTCGTTCCCATTTGCCAGGGCAATATCTGCCGCAGCGCCTACGCCCATCACATCGTCGTCGAATGCGGCCTGCCCGTCGCATCCTTCGGCCTGTCGACCCACACGGGCGGCTCGTCGCCGCCGGAAGCGATCGCGGCCGCGGCACGCCTGAACGTCGACATGACGGCACACCGTGCGGTCGACTGGACCGACTTCAAGGTCTTGCCCGGTGACTTGCTGCTCGTGATGGAAATCCGTCAGGCGCACGAACTGCGCCGGCGCCTGGGGCCGCGCGACGACGTGCAGATCTGCCTGCTCGGCATGTGGTGCGACCCGGTCGTCCCCCATCTGCACGATCCGCATACGCTCAGCAGCGGCTACTTCGACACGAACTTCCGCCGGGTCGACCAGGCGGTACGGCGTCTCGCCGCGCGCCTGCCGCACCTGAAGAACACGGCGGGCGTCGCCACGCCGAGCGTTGCCAACCCGGTACGCGAGAGAGCCGTATGACGACATCGCTGCTGCCGGCCGTGGTGCTGGGTATCGACACCCCGATCGGCCTGACCGTCGTCCGCGACCTGGGCATGCATGGCGTGCCCGTGTATGGCATCGGCCGCACGCCGACGGCGCTGGGCATGCATTCGCGCTTCCTGCGCCGCGGCCTCGTGCGCGCCGGTTCGGCCGACGCCCTCATCGACCAGATCGTGGCGCTCGGCGACGAATTGGGCGAAGCCTGCCTGTTCGCCATTTCGGAATCGGACATCGTCCTGCTGAACCGCTACCGCGACCGCCTCGGCAAGTTCAAATGCCTGTTCGCCGACGCGCCCAGGCTGGCCAGCGTGCTCGACAAGTCGGCCACGTACGCCGCCGCGGAAAAAGTCGGCATCCGCGGGCCGCGCACGGCGACGATCACCCAGCTGCACGAGGCGGAACGCCTCCGCTCCGAACTGCGGTTCCCCGTCGTGCTGAAGTGGGCCAACCCGCACGACGCGTGGACGCGGCTGGCGCCGTTCGGCGTGCAGCCCGAGAAGACGTATTACTGCCAGACCCATGACGAGCTCATGCAATGCCTGCGCCGGTTCGAACCGGCCGGCACGTATCCCCTGATCCAGGAATACGTCGCCGGCAACGGGCTCGGCCAGTTCGTGCTGATGAAGGATGGGCAGGCGCACTACACGTTCCAGCATGCGCGCGTGCACGAGTGGCCGCCGGAAGGCGGTTCCTCGAGCCTGTGCGAATCCGTGCCGGCCCATCTGCACCGCGACCTGATGGAAAAATCGATCGCGCTGCTGCGCGAGCTCCGCTGGGAAGGCGTGGCGATGGTCGAATACCGCTACGACCCGGCCAGGAACGAAGCGGCCCTCATGGAAATCAACGGCCGTTTCTGGGGCAGCCTGCCGCTGGCGTATCACGCCGGCGCGCATTTCCCTTACCTGTACTATCGCCTGTTCGGCCTCGGCTTGCCGATCGATCCGGCACCGTATCGCGCCGGTGTGCGGTGCCGTTACATGGTGCCGGAAACGAAGCGTCTCGCGCGCGTGCTGTTTGCCGCGCACAAGATCCCCGACCGCTCGCTGGCGTTCAAGCGCGTTCCCGAAGTGCTCAGCTATCTGGCCGATTTCGTGCGTCCGCACAGCCGGTATTTCGTCTTCGACCGGCGCGATCCGCAACCGTTCCTGCGCGACGTGCGGCAAATGCTGGGCAAGGTGTTCGCCCGCCGCTCGGCGAAGCCCGCGGAGGCGCCCAAGCCCGCGTT
>Ga0207657_10006265_pt1 | contig 12367 bp, 11 predicted proteins | sample KBSC33metaG_FD_184316 | JGI IMG/M metagenome (GOLD analysis project Ga0207657, IMG submission 184316) | Corn rhizosphere microbial communities from Kellogg Biological Station, Michigan, USA - KBS C3-3 metaG (SPAdes) (version 2) | ecosystem: Host-associated > Plants > Roots > Rhizosphere > Soil ...
ATTGCTCAAACCCTCGCAAGAGCCGTGCCGACCCTCGCAAAAGAAGCGCAAGGGTGGTTTTTCGAATTATTTAACAACTTCGCCTAGCCTCGAAGGTGGAGGAGGCCCTATCTTTCCCCGGGAATCACTCCGCAGTCCCAGAATGAGGCGATCTTGAAACCTGTCTCGCTCTCGACCGGCAGATTTACATCCGTGACGGACAGCGCCGGCCATGGCGCGGCGGGCGATGCTCGCCGGCTTGCCTATGGCGGCAGCGCGAGCATTCCTCAGTCGATCGACATGCGGGCGTCGGCCATCATGGCATCGCTCGATCAGGCCGCGTTCGTTTGGGATATCGCCAGCGACACGATGGTTTGGAGCGGCCACGGCGTTTCGGTTTTTCGCGACATTCCCGAAGCGTCGCTCACAAGCGGCGCCGCATTTTCGCAACTCATCGAACCGTCACGCACGATCCGCACCGAAACCCTGACGGCCTCGACCATGGCCGATCTCGGTGATGGCGTGCCGTACTGTATCGAGTATGGCATTCGCGCCGACACCTCGGCGGCGGTGATCTGGATCGAGGAATGCGGGCGCTGGTTCGCCGATGACGCGGGCAAGCCGGCGCGGGTTCAGGGCATCGTCCGGGTCAACAACGAGCGCCACGCGCACGAAGAACAGCTTCTCAGGCTGGCGCAGCACGATCCGTTGACCGGTGAACTCAATCGCAGTCATCTCGTCGCGTCACTCGCCGAGGCATTCGAAGAGGCCGCGCGCTTCCGCTCGTCGTTCGCCTTCATGGTGATCGGTATCGATCATCTGACGCGGATCAACGATGCATTCGGATTCGATGTCGCCGATGAAGTCATCGGCGAGGTCGCCAACCGCATTCGCGCGCGGTTGCGCGGCGGCGACGTGCTCGGGCGTTTCTCCGGCAACAAGTTCGGGTTGATTCTGAAGAATTGCAGTGTCGATGACATGCATGTCGCGGCCGAGCGGTTTCTCGCCGGCATTCGCGACGATGTGGTGCCGACCAAGTCGGGGCCGGTGGCCGTCACCGCATCGATCGGTGCGGTCAGCGCGCCGCGCCACGCGCGTGGCGTCGATGACGCCGTGAGCCGCGCGCAGGAAGCCTTCGAACTGGCCAAGAGCCGCCGCCTCGGTTCGTTTTCGATGTGGCAGCCCAGCGTCGAGCGCGAAGTGCAGCGCCGTCTCAATATCCGCGTCACCGATGAGATCATCACCGCGCTCAACGAACGCCGGATCGGCATGGCGTTCGAGCCGGTGGTCGCCGCGCAGGCGCGCGACCGGACGATTTTCTACGAAGCATTGGTCCGCATGAAGCAGGACGATGGCCGGTTCCTGTTGGCGCCGGACATCGTTCCGGTCGCCGAGAAGCTCGGGCTGATCCGGCTGGTCGATCACCGCGTACTTGAACTCGTGATCGCGGAACTGGCCGAAGCACCGGAGGTCCAGCTCAGCCTGAACATTTCGCCGGGCACCACCATGGATCCCGATTGGTGGGCGAGCATCGATTCGCTGTTACGCGCCAACCCGGGCGTGGCGGAACGGCTGATCGTCGAGATCACCGAAACCGTCGCAATCCAGGATCTGGATGATGTTCGCGGCTTCGTTACGCGGTTGAAGAATTTCGGCTGCCGCATCGCCATCGACGATTTCGGTGCCGGCTACACCTCGTTCCGTAACCTGCGCAAGCTCGGCGTCGATATCGTCAAGATCGATGGCGCGTTCGTGCAGAATATCGCGCAGTCGAGCGACGATCGGGCCTTCGTGCAGACGCTGATCGATCTGGCGCGGCGTCTCGACATCAAGACGGTCGCGGAGTGGGTGCAGGACGAGGAATCCGCACAGCTGTTGTCCGGCTGGGGTTGCGATTACATTCAGGGCCAGTTGATCGGCCTAGCGTCGCCGGCAAGGCCGTGGCTCCGCGGTGGCAGCAGTGCTGCGACCCGTTAGTCCGATCTGATCCCGCCTCGCGTCACTCGTCGGTCTTGGTCGTGTCCTTCGACATCCGCTCGAGGCGATCCTGCATGTCCTTCATCTGACGGCGCAGATCGTCGATGTTGTCCGACTTCTCGGGGGCATCGTCCGGCGCGGGTTCGGGCGCGACGCTGTTGGTGCGGGTCGGCACAAACGGCTTGAACATCGAGAAGGTGCGCTCGAACAACTCCATGTTGCGGCGGACGTGCTCCTCGAGCGAGGCAAACGGTCCGGCGGTGAAGGTGGAGGTCATCTGCTTGCGGAACTTCTCCTGTTCGCGCGTCAGCATGTCGATCGATTGCTCGAGATAGCGCGGCACCACCATCTGCATGCTGTCGCCATAGAACCGGATCAACTGGCGCAGGAATGTCGTCGGCAGCAGGTTCTGCCCCGCCTTGTTTTCCTGTTCGAAGATGATCTGGGCGAGCACGGACCGCGTGATGTCGTCGCCGGTTTTGGCATCATAGACGAGGAAATCCTCGCCATTCTTGACCATCGCAGCAAGGTCTTCGAGGGTCACGTAAGTGCTGGTGCCGGTATTATAGAGCCGCCGGTTCGCGTATTTCTTGATCGTCGTGGGTTGATCTGTTTTCGCCATATGCTCACACAAACTCACCGAGGACAGGAACCCGCCGGTAGCGAGATGCGCAGGCGGGCAGCGCAATGCAACAAAGTAAGCACTTTAAATCCTCTTCGGCTACCGTTTTGTGCAGCAAAGTTAATCCCTGGACGGTCGGTCAGTATCGCTGCGCGCCATCCGCTACCTCGGAAAAGGCCATGTGCAAACAAAACGATAGCCGGACGCTTCGATTCCTGGCAGCGACAGCCGGCTTTTGCTGCAGCTCCTATGTGCAGCACGGCGCAGCATTGAATGCAGCGCAGAAGCCACTTTCTGCATCTGGCCAATTGACACGTCCCGGCTAGGTTAACAGGATGGTCGGCGAGAGGCCCGCCACTCCCGGCGGTTGCCGTCTAAAGAGCCTCGCTCACAAGCCCTCAAGCCCAGGAGATGTCCATGTCAGACGATGTCGTCATCGTCAGTGCCGCCCGTACCCCGGTCGGAAGCTTCAACGGCGCTTTCGCCACCATGCCGGCGCACGATCTCGGCGCAATTGCCATCAAGGCCGCGCTGGAACGCGCCGGCATTGAGCCGGGCCGCGTCTCGGAAGTCATCATGGGGCAGATCCTCACCGCGGCGCAGGGCCAAAATCCGGCCCGGCAGGCGTCGATCGCCGCCGGCATTCCGGTCGAAAGCCCGGCCTGGGGTGTCAATCAGTTGTGCGGCTCCGGCCTGCGCACCGTGGCGCTCGGCTATCAGGCGCTGCTCAACGGCGATTCCGACATCGTCGTCGCCGGCGGCCAGGAATCCATGAGCATGGCGCCGCACGCGCAATATCTCCGCGGTGGCGTCAAGATGGGCCCGGTCGATTTCGTCGACACCATGATCAAGGACGGACTGTGGGATGCCTTCAACGGCTATCACATGGGCAACACCGCCGAGAACGTGGCGCGGCAATATCAGATCACCCGCCAGCAGCAGGATGAATTCGCGGTCGCCTCGCAGAACAAGGCCGAAGCGGCGCAGAAGGCCGGCAAGTTCAAGGACGAGATCGTTCCCGTCACCATCAAGGGCCGCAAGGGCGACACCGTCGTTAGCGACGACGAATATCCGCGTCACGGCGCGACGCTCGAGGCGATGGCCAAGCTGCGGCCCGCGTTCGAGAAGGACGGCACTGTCACCGCCGGCAGCGCATCGGGCATCAACGACGGCGCAGCCGCCGTGGTGCTGATGACCGCGAAGCAGGCCGCCAAGGAAGGCCGCACGCCGCTGGCACGCATCGTGTCGTGGGGTCAGGCCGGCGTCGATCCGAAGATCATGGGCACGGGTCCGATCCCGGCTTCGCGCGCCGCGCTGAAGAAGGCCGGCTGGAGCATCAACGATCTCGACCTGATCGAAGCCAACGAAGCCTTCGCCGCGCAAGCCTGTGCGGTCAACAAGGACCTCGGCTGGGATACCTCGAAGGTCAACGTCAACGGCGGCGCCATCGCCATCGGCCATCCGGTCGGTGCGTCCGGTGCGCGCGTGCTGGTAACTTTGCTGCATGAGATGCAGAAGCGCGATGCCAAGAAAGGCCTCGCGACGTTGTGCATCGGCGGCGGCATGGGAATTGCGATGTGCCTCGCGCGCGACTGAGCGTCGCGGCATGTGGTCTGATGTGATGGTGCGATGATAGTCGTCACGTTGCGTCGAACGAATAGATTGATGCCCGGCCTTGCGCCGGGCATTTTTTATCGTGAAGATCGCGAAACCGCCGATCTATATCGGTGGCTAAAAAAGACCACGAGGAGGATAGCATGGCGCGTGTTGCACTGGTTACCGGCGGAACGAGAGGCATTGGGGCTGCGATCAGCAAGGCGTTGAAGGCGGGCGGTTACAAGGTTGCGGCGAGCTACGCCGGCAACGATGCGGCCGCCGAAAAATTCAAGGCCGAGACCGGTATCCCGGTGTTCAAGTGGGATGTCAGTTCGTTCGATGCGTGCAGCGACGGTATCAAGAAGGTCGAAGCGGAGCTCGGTCCGATCGAAGTCCTCGTCAACAATGCCGGCATCACCAAGGATGGCGCCTTCCACAAGATGACGCTGGAACAGTGGAGTGCGGTGATCAACACCAACCTCGGCTCGCTGTTCAACATGACGCGCCCGGTGATCGAAGGCATGCGCGCGCGCAAGTTCGGCCGTATCATCAATATCTCCTCGATCAATGGCCAGAAGGGCCAGTTCGGCCAGGTCAATTATTCCGCCGCGAAGGCCGGCGACATCGGCTTCACCAAAGCGCTCGCGCTGGAGAACGCCAGGGGCGGCATCACCGTCAACGTGATCTGCCCCGGTTACATCAACACTGAAATGGTGCAGGCGGTGCCGAAGGACGTGCTCGAGAAGAGCATCCTGCCGCTGATTCCGGTTAACCGACTCGGAGAGCCGGAGGAAATCGCACGCGCGGTGGTTTTCCTCGCCGCCGACGAAGCCGGCGCCATCACCGGTTCGACGTTGTCGATCAACGGCGGGCAATACATGGTGTGATGCAGTGAGCTGTCATTGCGAAGGGTGAATGTGACGAAGCAATCCAGTGTAAAAGTCTACATTCTGGATTGCTTCGTTTCGCCCGCATGACATCGCCATGACATCTCGTACCGCCACCCTTATCGGACTCACCGCGATCCTGATGTGGTCGCTGCTGACGGTGTTCACGGTGACGACCGGGCGCATCCCGGCTTTCCAGCTTGCGGCAATGACGTTCGCCATCGGCGGTCTGGTCGGATGCGCAAGCTGGCTGGTGCGACCCGGCGGCGTGGCGTCGTTGCGGCAGCCATTGGTAGCGTGGGTTGTCGGCGTCGGCGGATTGTTCGGCTTTCACGCGCTGTATTTCCTGGCGCTGCGACTGGCGCCGCCAGCGGAAGCGGGGCTGCTGAACTATCTGTGGCCGCTGCTCATCGTGCTTTTCTCGTCGCTGCTGCCGGGCGAGCGGTTGGCGCCGCATCACATCATCGGCGCGCTGCTTGGGCTGGTTGGCACGGTGCTGCTGTTCGCCGGCAATACCGGCACGCATTATGAGGCGACGCAGATCCCGGGCTTCATCGCCGCTTTCACCGCCGCTCTCGTGTGGACGGCCTATTCGGTGCTGTCGCGAAAACTGAAGGCCGTGCCGACCGACGCCGTCGCCGGCTTCTGTCTGGCGACGGCGCTGCTGGCGGCAACGGTTCATTTCTCGATCGAGAGGACGGTGTGGCCGGAGACGCCCGCGCAATGGCTGGCGATCGTAGCACTCGGCATCGGGCCGGTCGGCGCGGCGTTCTACGCATGGGATATCGGTATGAAACGCGGCGACATCCGCGTGCTGGGCGCTGCGTCCTACGCCACGCCTCTGCTGTCGACGGCGTTCCTGATCGCGGCAGGCTTTGCGCAGGCGACGGCGACGATTGCATTGGCGGCGCTATTGATTGCCGGGGGCGGATTGATTGCAGCGAAGGATATGTTTCGGCTGCGGCGTTAGGTGCCCGGTGTCCAGCCGCGCGGCGCCAGTTCGAAATGCGCGAATTCGAATCCGGGCGCGACGGTGCAGCCGACCAGCGTCCAGTCGCCGGTGCTTTCCGCCGCCTGCCAGGCGTGTGCCGGCACGATGGCTTGCGGCACTTCATCGGCGGTGAGATTCGCTCCAAGCCGCACGACACGAACGCCGTGCGCGTCGGCAATGCGCAATGTCAGTGCGTCGCCGGCGTAATAGTGCCACGTCTCCACAGCATCCACGCGATGCCAGTGCGAGCGTTCGCCGCGCGCCAGCAGGAAATAGATTGCCGTCGACGCCGATCGTCCATGCGCATCACAGCGCGAGTCGCGAAAAGTCTCGCGGAAATGGCCGCCTTCGGGATGCGGCGCGAGTTGAAGCCGCGCGATGATCTCGGCGGCGGAAAGGCGCGGCGCAGGCGCCATCAGGATTTGTTCTTGCGCTCGCGCAACTCGCCGAATACGTCGGCGGCACTCGTGCCCTTCATGTGCAGGGCGGCAGCCACCTCGGCGGCATCGGCGCGCAGGAATACGTTGGCCTGCTTCTCCTCGCCGAGCAGAACCGGGATCGTCGGTTTGTTTTCCGCGCGCAGCCGCATCACCTCTGCGGCGCGGGCTTTCAATGCCGGATTGTTCGGTTCGACGGTCAGCGCGAACTTGACGTTGGACGCGGTGTATTCGTGGCCGCAATACAGCCGCATGTCATCGGGCAGCGCGCGCAGCTTCAACAGCGAATCCCACATCATGGGGTAGGTGCCCTCGAACACCCGGCCGCAGCCGATCGAGAACAACGTGTCGGCGGCGAACAGCGCGCGTTCGTCGTCGAACACGTAGCTGACATGATCGAGGGTGTGGCCCGGCGTCTCCAGCACGCGTGCCGACAAGGTGCCGACCATGACGGTGTCGCCTTGCTTGACGCGTTCGTCGACCTGCGGGATCGCCGCCGTCTTGTCGTGTGGCGCGACCACGCGGCAATCGTATTTCTGCTTCAATTCGGCGATGCCGCCGACATGGTCGGCATGATGATGCGTCACCAGGATGTCGGTCAGGTGCCAGCCTTCGCGCTGCAGCGCCTTGATCACCGGTGCCGCCTCCGGCGCGTCGATCGAGGCCGTCGCCTTGCTTGCCGGATCGTGAATCAGGTAGCCGAAATTATCCGACAGGCAGGGGAACAGGCGAATCTCGGCGGCCATGATGTCTCCGTGTTGGTTTGCGCGACAACGGAAAAGTTAGCATAGCCGCGACCGCGACGGAATAACGGCATTGCCGCCGGCCCGCATCGGTGAAATCGGAACAAAGCCGGGATGCTATCCGGCGCGCAGCCATGATAAGACTGCATCCATGACGATTGATGTGATCGACCTTCGCGACTTTTATTCGAAACGTCTCGGCATCGTGGCGCGGCGCCTGATCAATCGCGGCATCCATACCTGCTGGCCCGATGCACAGGGCTTGCGTGTGCTTGGTCTCGGTTATCCGACGCCGTATCTCGGCCTGTTTCGCGAGGACGCCGAGCGCTGCATCGCCATGATGCCGGCGGCGCAGGGCGTGCTGAAATGGCCGACCGCACGCCCGACGCTGGCGTCGCTGGTCGACGACCAGTCGCTGCCGCTGCCGGATGCGGCAGTGGATCGCATCCTGATGGTGCATGCGCTGGAAATGTCGGACGATCCGGAGGCGCTGCTGCGCGAGGTCTGGCGCGTGCTGGCGCCGTCAGGCCGGATGATGGCGATCGTACCTAACCGGCGCAGCGTGTGGACGCGCACCGACGCCACGCCGTTCGGGCACGGCCGTCCTTATTCACGCTCGCAGATCACGCAATTGCTGCGGCAGACCTGGTTCACGCCGACAGCATGGGGCGAAGCGCTGTTCGTGCCGCCGGTCGGCAGCGGCTGGTTTCTGCGCTCGGCGACGGCGTGGGAACGTGTCGGCGCTTCGCTGTCGTTGCCGTTTGCCGGCGTGCATATCGTCGAGGCGACCAAGCAGGTCTATCGCGCGATCCCGGCCCACCGTGAACGGACGCGGCTGATTCCATCCTTGAATCCGGTACTGGTGCCGTCGTCGCTGCAGCGCTGAAAGCGCGGTCAGATCAGATAGTCCATCGTCGTTGCGCAAAACGAAGCGGCGAAGCAATCTGTTTTCAAACAGAATTGCTTCGCCGCATGCGCCTTAACGAATGATGGTTGTTTCGCGAACTATTCGTTGCCGGGGTTGAAATCGTCGCTCGGCACGGCCGGTGCGGCGGCGCCTTCCGGGCGCGGCCCGTGCGGGCGGCGACGGCGGCGCGGCGGGAAGCGTTCGCCGCCCTGATGCCCGTTTCCGTTGGCGTCGAATGCATTGCCGCCGTTCGGCTGCGGCTGCTGACCGGTGATGAACGACGGCAGCCGATCGACGCCGCCGTTGTCGCTAGCCGGCACTGCGGGTTGCGGCTGCGGCTGGAATTGCGGTTGCGGCTGGCGCTGCTCACGGTAGTTCTGCTCGCGCGGCTGGTCCTGGTCGCGCGGCTGAAAGCGCTGCTCACGCTGGTTGTCGCGCGGCACGAAAGGCTGCGGCTGCGCCGGAACGAATCCGGGCTCGGCGCCAAAATTCGAATAGTCGCTGCCGGAGTCATCGCCGTCATCCGAAGTGTCGAGATCGGGACGAGGCTGCTGTTGCTGCTGCGGCTGGTTCTGCCGGAACTGCTCCTGCGCGGCTGCGATCAGGCGGAAATAGTGCTCGGCGTGCTGGTAATAGTTTTCCGCCGCGACCGGGTCGCCGGAACTGCGGGCGTCGCGCGCGAGCTGGACGTATTTCTCGGCGACGTGGGAGGCGGTGCCGCGAATCTTGATATCGGGCCCGTTGGACTCGAACACCCGCGTCATTGGATTTTGGCCGCGCCGGTTATTGTTATTGTTGTTGCTATTGCTGCTATTGTTGTTCCGGTTGCGCATCCGCTTATTGTTTTGACCGTTTCTCATGTCTTGCCTTTTCACCAACCCTGGTTTGTCGCAGTCGCAATTCGAGCCTTGGCAGTTGAAGTAAGCCCGGCAGTCAATATTCGGGCAGTCGCGTCCGATGCGGCCCGCGTGAGGCGAGCCGGACCGTCTAGAACGTCCTATCGATTTTGCCGTATATCGCGTTCAACAAAGACGCGTTCCCCAACCGCCTGCGAGTGCACATGCCTCGCCGGCTGAACCAGATCATTCAGCTTGCCAAAACAAGCCCGGTTTTTCTCGCGTGAGTTTTCAAGCTTATTATCAGGCTTTCGTTCGCTTCGCGGTCGGTAAGCGGCGCAGCTCTCTCAGCCATCGCGCTTAATAGGACCTGCCTTTTTGGAACCTTTCACTCGGGCGGGCTCTCGTTCCAAGAACTTCAGCCGCGGCCCGGACGATCGACGGGGTCAGCAACCCCGAAACCGACGTTATGGCCGGAACGTAGTCGTTCCGGGGGGATATTCCAAGAGGTTTTTTGCATTGAAGGAGGGCTTTATAGTGGCGGTTTGCGGGCGGTGACGACCCGGAGGACGCCACCCAGATCGGCCCGCGGCGGCCGCAGCGCCAGCAGGCCCGCCGCCGCCAGCAGCGGCGCGACATCGCCGCTTTGCCGCTGGCCGATCTCCAGCACCAGCATGCCGCCGGGCGAGAGGCGGGCGCTCGCCTGCCTGGCGATGGTCCGATAGGCGTCGAGGCCGTCGGCACCGCCATCCAGCGCGCGGCGCGGATCGTGGTCGCGCACCTCTGGCGCGAGCGTGGCGATATCGGCCGAGCGGATATAGGGCGGGTTGGAGACGATCAGGTCGAACGGCCCGGTTAGCGCCGCGAGGTAATCGCTCGCCACGAACGCGGCGCGCCGCGCCAGGCTGAGTTGAACGGCATTGGCCTGCGCGGTCCGCAACGCACCCAGGCTGATGTCGATGCCGATGCCGAATGCGTTCGGCAACTCATGCAGCAGCGCCAGCAGGATCGCACCGGAGCCGGTGCCGATGTCGACGATGCGAAGCGCATGCTCGCCGGCGCCGTCGGCGCGCAGGATATCCAGCGCGGCTTCGACCACGGTTTCGGTATCGGGTCGCGGCACCAGGGTATCGACTGAGAGTTGCAGCGGCAGTCCCCAGAATTCCCGGACGCCGAGAATGCGCGCCACCGGTTCACCGGCGACACGCCGTTGCGCGAAGGCGTCGAGCTGCGTGGCTTCCGTTGTCGTCAGGCGACGCGCGGCATGGGCGATCATCCCGGTCAGATCGAGATCGAGGACGGCGCCAAGCAGAAGGCGTGCATCGAGCTCGGGCGTTTCGATGCCGGACGCCTGCAATCGATTGCTCAATGCGCGGCGTGCAGTCTCAACCGTCTGTCCGGAAAAAGAGTTGGCGGTGCTCACGCCGCGCCCTGCGCCGCGAGTTGCGCCGCCTGATGTTCGGTGGTCAGCGCGTCGACCAGTTCGCCCAACGCCTCGCCGGCGATCACCTGCGGCAGCTTGTAGAGCGTCAGGTTGATGCGGTGATCGGTGACGCGGCCTTGCGGGAAGTTATAGGTGCGGATGCGCTCGGAGCGGTCGCCCGATCCGACCTGGCCGCGGCGATCGGCGGAACGCGCCGAATCGAGGCGCTGGCGTTCGGCGTCATAGATGCGCGAGCGCAAAATGTTCATCGCCGAAGCGCGGTTCTTATGTTGCGAGCGGCTGTCCTGCATCATGACGACGATGCCGGTCGGAATGTGCGTGATGCGGATTGCCGATTCGGTCTTGTTGACGTGCTGGCCGCCGGCGCCCTGCGCGCGCATGGTCTCGATGCGCAGGTCGTCGGTCTTGATCTCGATGTCGACCTCTTCGGCTTCCGGCAGCACCGCGACCGTTGCGGCCGAGGTGTGGATGCGCCCTTGCGTCTCGGTGTCCGGCACGCGCTGTACGCGATGCACGCCGGATTCGAACTTCAGTTTGGCGTAAGCGCCGCGCCCCTGAATCTCGGCGATGATTTCCTTGTAGCCGCCCATGGTGCCTTCGCTGGCGGAAATGACTTCGACCTTCCAGTTTTGCAGCGCTGCGAAGCGCTCGTACATCCGGAACAGGTCGCCGGCGAACAGCGAGGCTTCGTCGCCGCCGGTGCCGGCGCGGATTTCGAGCACGACGTTGCGTTCGTCCATCGCGTCCTTCGGCAGCAGCGCGACGCGGATCTGTTGCGCCAGTTCGGTGCTGCGGGCTTCCAGCACGGGCCGCTCTTCCTCCGCCATGGCGCGCATGTCGGCATCGGTCGCGGCGTCGGCGATCAGCGTATCGAGATCGGCGATCTCGGCGCCGATGGCGCGCCAGGCTTTGACCGCCTCGACCACCGGATTGAGTTCGGCCAGTTCGCGCGTCATGCGCACGTAATGCTCGGCGCTGACCTGGCCGAGCACTTCCGCTTCAAGTGCGGCGTGGCGCGCCAGCAGGACATCGAGTTTGGATTCAGGCAGTTGGGACATATCAGGATTCACGAAAAGCAATGGGGAAGGGGCGTGGTTGCAATCGAGCTTCGGGTCGAGCTTCGCTACAACGACAGCCCTTCGGCATCGGCGAACTGCTTGAGCGCGTCGCGGATCGAGACGCTGCCGGACGGCGCGTCGAGCAGCGGCATCAGCATCGCCTCGGCCTTTTTGGCGTCGAGATCGAGGATCAGCGCCTTGACCGGTCCATGCGCGGTCGCCGACAGCGACAGCGAGCGATAGCCGAGCGCGATCAGCGCCAGCGCGCCGATCGGCGTCGAAGCCATTTCGCCGCACAGCGACGCAGTCCGCTTCGCCGCATCGGCCTTGCGCACGATGTCGCGGAGCGCACGCAGGATGGGCGCCGACAGCGTGTCGAAGCGGTCCGATACTTTCGCGTTGCCGCGGTCGACCGCGAACAGGAACTGGAACAGGTCGTTGGAGCCGACCGAAACGAAGTCGACTTTCTTCAGCAGTTCGTCGAGCTGATACAGCAGCGCCGGAACCTCGACCATGGTGCCGACATCGACGCGCTCCGGCAGCGCATGACCGTGCTGGCGCAGATAGGTCAGTTCGCGTTCGACCAAGAGCTTGGCCTCGTCGAATTCGGCGATCTCCGAAATCATCGGGAACATGATCTTCAACGCGCGGCCGCCGCCGGCGCGCAGCAGGGCGCGGATCTGGCCGCGCAGCAGGCCCGGCCGGTCAAGCCCGAGGCGGATCGCGCGCCAGCCGAGAGCGGGATTTTCCTCGACCACGGTTTCCATGTAGGGCAGCGCCTTGTCGCCGCCGATGTCGAGTGTGCGGAACGTCACCGGCCGGCCGTTGGCGGCGTCGAGCACGGCGCGATACAGCGCCAGTTGCTCGCTGGTGCGCGGCAGGCTCTGGCC
>Ga0207657_10006266_pt1 | contig 12366 bp, 4 predicted proteins | sample KBSC33metaG_FD_184316 | JGI IMG/M metagenome (GOLD analysis project Ga0207657, IMG submission 184316) | Corn rhizosphere microbial communities from Kellogg Biological Station, Michigan, USA - KBS C3-3 metaG (SPAdes) (version 2) | ecosystem: Host-associated > Plants > Roots > Rhizosphere > Soil ...
TGTCAGAAATACGGGCATCCATGCTTCGGCGATAATCATTGCTCCACAAGACCTTATGGAACTAATACCGGTTGCTTCTTCAAAAGATTCAGAGTTGTGGCTGACGCAGATCGATGGCAGCAACATTGAAAGCGCCGGTGTTTTAAAAATGGATTTCCTCGGATTAAAAACACTTAGCATTTTAAAAACGGCGCTCAGCCTCATCAAAAGAAATCATGGCGTATCAATCGACCTTGATTCGCTGCCGCTGGATGATGAAGAAACCTACAAGCTTTTTCAACGGGCTGATACCAACGGTACTTTTCAATTTGAAAGTACCGGTATGCAAAAATATCTGAGAGAATTAAAGCCCGACAAGTTTGACGACCTGATTGCCATGAACGCTTTATACAGGCCCGGTCCAATGGCTTATATACCTGCTTTCATTGAGCGTAAGCACGGACGGCAGGAAATCGTTTACGACTTGCCGGAAATGGAAGAAATTTTGAAAGATACGTATGGTATCACTGTATACCAGGAACAGGTAATGCTGCTTTCACAAAAATTAGCGGGCTTCAGCAAGGGCGATGCAGATATTCTCAGAAAGGCAATGGGGAAAAAGAAAAGAGACGTATTGGATAAAATGAAGGCGCAATTTATTGAAGGCGCTAAAAAATTACATCATCCCGAAAAAATATTAGAAAAGATTTGGTCAGACTGGGAATCGTTTGCCCAATACGCCTTTAATAAATCGCATTCCACCTGCTATGCATTTGTGGCGTACCAAACCGCTTATTTAAAAGCGCATTATCCCAGCGAATATATGGCTGCCGTTTTAAATCACGCAGGCGCCATTGAAAAGATAACCTTCTTTATGGAAGAGTGTAAAAGGATGGGATTAACCGTGCTGGGGCCAGACATCAATGAATCGCAAAAAGGATTTGCGGTAAACAAAAAAGGCGAAATAAGATTTGGTTTCAGCGGAATGAAAGGCGTAGGCGAAGCCGCTATCGAAAACATCATTGAAGAAAGGGAAAAGCATGGCCTCTTTACCTCCATCTTTGATATGATTAAGCGGGTAAACCAAAGAACCGTTAATAAAAAATCGCTCGAAAGCCTTGCCTATGCCGGCGCTTTCGATTGCTTTAATAATTTTCACCGGGCCCAGTTCTTTTTTACCGTGCCCGGAGAAAATATGACATCACTGGAAAAAATAATTCGATTTGGCCATCAGTTCCAGGCGCAGCGAAACAATAATACCAACACGCTTTTTGGCGATCTTCAAATGGATAATGTAACGCCACCGCTTATTCCCGACTGCCAGCCGTGGCCGCTGGTTCAGCTGCTCGATAACGAAAGGGACGTAATCGGCATGTACTTAAGCGGCCACCCACTGGATAATTTTAAATTTTTACTGAAGTATTATAAATTCGATACCATTGCGGAATTTAATGAATTTAAAACCGCCATTAACCTGTTTCCCAATCCCTCCAGGGCCTTCAGGCTGGCAGGGCTGGTAACGGAAGCGCAGCATCGCATCTCAAAAAAGGGAAATAAGTTTGGCATCATGCACCTGGAAGATTATTCAGAAAAAATGGAACTGATGCTTTTCGGAGAAGATTATGCGAAATATACCCATTACCTGGAGCCGGGAATGGTTCTTTGCATTTCGGGCGCCTTCAGGCCGCGGTACAATACCTATGATTTCAGAATTAGTAATATTTGTCTTCTTGAAAGTGTGATGAAAACCAATACAAAAAAATTAAATATCGATATTAATCCCAAAGATGTATCAAAGGAAATGATCAATTTTGTCGGACAAAATCTTCAGAAATTTCCGGGAAATTCGGGACTGCGCATTCATGTTTGTGATGATATCTCCAATCTGCGCTTCACCATGTGTACGATGGATAATGTTTTTGAAATGAATGACGAAATGGCCAATTATCTGCAGCACCGACCGGAATGTGACGTGACAATAGAATTAACATAATCCCGGTATGACAATTCAACATGGAAAGGATATTGGCTTTAACTTTGCAGCTTGTATTATCAATAAATTTTAAATAAAAAAAATTAATTATGGCTCAGGAATATACCGACGCGAACTTTAAAGAAAAAGTTTTGGATTCAGACAAATTAACTATGATCGATTTTTGGGCAGAATGGTGCGGCCCCTGTCGTGCGATAGGCCCTATGGTAGAAGAACTTTCAAAAGAATATGATGGAAAAGTAAACGTAGGAAAAGTAAACGTTGATCAAAACCCACAACTAAGTGTTAACTACGGAATCACCAGTATTCCCGCTATTCTGTTTGTGAAAGAAGGAAAAGTCGTTGACAAGTTGGTCGGTGCACAACCGAAGGCAAACTTTGTAAAGAAAATCGAAACACACAAATAAGAATTGTAAAATTTTGTTTAGAAAAAAATCTCCTGAAAATGGAGATTTTTTTTTGCAGTAAGCAGACAAATAAATGATTTTTTTATTTTGATAAGAAAGCTACCTCTCACGGTTGCACCATCCATTTAAAGAACAATTCCGGTTTCCGTCAGTATTTCGTTTGGCCGCGGCTTGCATAGGAAGATACGAAAGAGGCATAAAGTTGGTGTGTAATTTGAGATACGTCAATAATAATCAGTTACCCGTATGGAAGTAAAGGAAGAAGCAATCGAACCAAAAACAAAAAAATCGGTCGGCGCTATACTATTAAAGGTTTTTTTGTGGATTATTGCCTCCGTCTTATTCCTGGTGATGTTGGTTTTGATTTTAATTCAAACCTCTTTTGTCCAAAATTTTGCACGAAAAAAAGTGGTAGGATATCTTCAAAACAAGCTACACACAACGGTTGCAATTGGCAAGCTGGATATTGATTTTCCCACTACCCTATCCTTACAAAGTATTTTCATTGAAGACCTTTCTAAAGACACCCTTCTCTATGGAAAGGAACTAAAAGTGAAAATGGATATGGTGAAGCTGATAAGCAGCAACATTGACATTAAAAAGATTACCCTGGAGGGCATCGTGGCGAAAGTAAAAAGATTGCCTCCTGATTCTGTTTTTAATTTTCAATTTATTGTAGATGCGTTTTCAAGCCCGGATACGCTCAAAAAAAGCCCTTCTGATACTTCCACGCTGCAAATGAGCATTGATGAAATACTGGTAAACAAAACAAGAATCATCTATAAAGATTTGTTTACTGGTAATGATATGGACCTCACCTTCGGGCATTTCGATACAAAGATTTCAAAATTTGATCCATACCACTTGCTGTTTGACATTCCCTCAATAACACTCAACGGCCTTCATGGTTATTTCAACCAGTTAAAACCGTTGAAAGAGCCTGTAAAGACAACGGTTTCTAAAGCAGCGGCTGAGCCGGATAACTATTTGCAGATCTTTAATAAGGAAATTAATTTGTCAGATATTGATGTCGCCTATAACAGTGAACCGTCACACCTAAACACTTCATTTGTGATTGGGAAAGCGCAGGTTCGTCCAAAAACCATCGATCTTAAACACAGCATAATAACGTTAGACGATGCACTCTTAGATAATTCTGATATCAAAGTACAAACTGCTTCTCAAAAAACAGATGTAAAGCCTCCGGATTCTGTTTCATCCGCACCCGAAACGCCTTCGATGAAATTTATCGCCGGCACGGTGAAGATTAATAAGCTGAACGTGAATTACGATGACCAGTCAGCGCCCAAAGCGCCGTCAGGCATAGATTTCTCGCACTTAGGTATTGAAGATCTTTCCATAAAAGGTTCCAATATTGTGTTCAGCAGCGATACGATTCGTGCATCCGTTGAATCAGCCAGCATGAAGGAACAAAGTGGTTTTGTTTTAAATAAACTGACCACCGATTTTGAAATGAACCCTACCGGAGTTTCATTGAAAAATTTACTGATTGAAACACCTGGTTCCGATATCAAAAAACAAGCTGTCATTTCATATCCCTCATTGGCAGCGCTGAAAAGCGATCCGGGAAAATTAGGACTCGACATTGATCTGGAAAACAGCAAAATAGCCATCAAAGATCTTTGGACTTTTGTGCCACAACTGAAGACGCAGACATCGTCTCTGCCTGCAGATGCCACTCTTTTTGTAGACGCCCGCATTTCAGGGCAGGTTAATAATATGAATTTTCAAAAACTGGTGTTGAAAGGATTATCTGCCACTGATATTAATGTGAATGGCTCTGTCAGCGGCTTACCCAATGCCAAGGCGCTATACGCGAATCTCAATATTAATAAATTTCAAACTTCCGAAAGAGATATTGTATCACTTCTTCCTTCAAATACATTGCCTCAGAATATTGCTGTTCCTGCTGCGCTTTCGGTAAATGGAAAAATAAAAGGAGGAATGAAAAATTTATACGCAAATCTTTCCCTTACTTCTTCCTCAGGCAATGCAGCGGTGGATGGCACTTTGGAAAATATTACGGATAAGGTAAAAGCGAAGTATGATGTAGTGTTACATGCCGGATCGCTGCAATTAGGCAGCCTTATGAAGAATCCAAAATTAGGAGCTGTTACGGCGAATTTTAAAATAAAAGGTTCAGGGCTGGATCCCAAAACCGCGAATGCTACTTTCAGCGCAGTGATTCCGTCAATTGTTTTAAATAAATACAACTATCACAACATAGAGGCCAATGGAACGATAGCGAATAAAAATTATTCAATCAATGCTACGTTTTCCGATCCCAACCTAACTGCAAGAATAGACGGCAGCGGAAACTTTTCAGGAAAATATCCTACGCTCAATTTAAAATCAGTAATCGACAGCATTAAAACTTTGCCCCTAAATCTTACTGCCAATAAGCTAATTTACCACGGAGATATTAACGCAGATTTTACCAACCTGGATCCTGACCATCTTGCGGGAAATTTAAACGTAACCCATTCCATCCTGGTTACCGACAGCAACCGGGTTACTTTGGATACGCTTTCATTGCTGGCAACAAGTTCAGAGGAAAATGAAACAATCGAAGTAAGCACAGATTTTTTCAACGCTTCTGTAAAAGGAAAATATAAGCTCACACAATTGGGAGATATTATCCAGCGGTCTATTCAGCCCTATTACGCACTATCATCAAAAGACACTGCAACGGTGGCTCCATACAATTTTGCGGTGAATGCCTCAATAATTGACAATAAAACGTTGCATGCATTTCTGCCGAACCTAAATGAATTAAGAACGGTTGTACTAAGTGCAAATTTTTCTTCAGACAGTGGCATGTCCATGTATTTTAAAGCACCGCACATTGTGTATGGATCGATGGTGATCGACTCTTTGAATTTTGAAGCCGCCACTCAGGATAGTGTTCTTGCATTTAATACTTCCTTGGAAAAATTTGCAAGTGGTAGCTCGCTGGCGATTTTCAAAACATCATTAGACGGCAACCTGCATCACAACAATCTCGATTACACACTCAGTATAAAAGACCAAAAATCAAAGGATAAATATCGACTGCGCGGAAGCTTTAATCAATCTTCCTTAAATAACTATGTGATACAATTGAGTCCTGACAGCCTTTTGCTCAATTACGACCCATGGACTATCAGCCGGGATAATCAAATCAGAATTGACAGCAATAGTATTATTGCAAAAAACTTCGACTTGAGTAAAGGCAATCAGCACCTGGTAATTAACAGCCAGGGCGCGGGTGCTAATTCGCCACTTGACGTAAGTTTTAAGGATTTTAAAATTTCCACGCTTACCGGATTTATTCAAAGCGACTCTTTTTTGGTGAATGGTTTATTGAACGGTAATGCCACCATAAAAAATTTGCAAACTCAGCCTACATTTACAACAGACCTTACAGTAACTAATTTAAGTGTTCACACTGATACAATTGGCACCTTCACCGCTAAAGTTAATAATAATGTTGCCAATACCTATCAAGCCGATGTGAGGCTGGAAGGCAATGGAAACGATGTAAAAATTCAAGGCGCTTATAACGTAGATCCAACCAACAGCACCTTTGATTTTGTGGCAGATTTAACCAGCCTGCAGATGAAAACGCTTGAATCATTAAGTAATGGCGCCATTAAAAATGCAAGAGGAAATTTATACGGAAAAATTGCTGTGAATGGTTCTCTTAAAAATCCGAATGTAGATGGAAAAATCCATTTTAATAATACTGCTGTGTACGTGGCCAGCCTCAATAGTGTTTTCAAAATAGACAATGAAGCAATTGCCATTGTTAACAACGAAGGCATCCTCCTGAATACCTTTACCATAAGGGATACTACCAACAATACCATTGTGTTAGACGGAATGGTAAATTCCAAAGACTTTTTGAATTACACCTTTAATCTGAAGATAAAAGCCAATAATTTCCAGGCTATTAATTCAACCAACAAGAATAACCAGTTATTTTATGGAAAGATGATTTTTTCAACCAATCTGACGGTTACGGGTTCCCCGGCGCTTCCTAAAGTAGATGGCAATCTTGTAATTAATAAGAATACAGATTTTACCGTAGTGCTGCCCCAGAATACGGTCGGCATTGAAAAAAGAAAAGGCATTGTGCAGTTTGTAGACAGGAGCGCAACAAAGGAAGATTCGCTGTTTATGTCGCCTTACGATTCCCTGAAGGAAGCGCCACTCAAAGGGTATGATGTTTCATTGAATGTAACTATTGACAAGGAAGCCATTTTCAATATGATTGTGGATGCAGGCAGTGGCGATTTTTTAAGATTACAGGGTGAGGGGCGGCTAACCGGGGGAATAGATGCGAGCGGAAAAGTAACACTGACGGGGACGTATGAAATTAATGATGGTACTTATAACCTGTCATACAATTTCGTAAAGAGAAAATTTAATATTCAGAAAGGCAGCAAAATTATCTGGACAGGCGAACCTACATCGGGCCAGTTGGATGTTACTGCCGTGTACGTTGCCAATACCGCACCTATTGATCTGGTGCAGGGCCAGATACAAAGCAACAATCAAAATATTTTTAAACAAAAGCTTCCTTTTGAGGTGGACCTCAAATTAACAGGCGAACTGCTTCAGCCACAGATAGGTTTTGATATTGTGCTTCCAAAAGAGCAGAGCTATGAAGTATCCTCTTCGGTAACGTCAACCGTAAGAACCAAGCTGGCTCAATTGCGCGAAGAACCCAACGAAATGAATAAGCAGGTATTTGCCCTTTTACTGCTGAACCGGTTTGTAGGTGAAGATCCCTTTTCGAGCAGCGGCGGATCTACCAGCGCCAGGTTTGTGGCTATGCAAAGTGTAAGCCGGCTATTGTCTGAACAACTCAATAAATTAACTTCCAACCTGATTCCCGGAGTGGACATCAATGCTGATTTAGCCACCACACAAGATTACACAACCGGCACTGAGCAGGATAAAACCGACTTAAATGTGGGCCTTACCAAACGACTTTTAAATGACCGGCTTTCCGTTACGGTGGGCAACGATTTTCAATTGCAGGGCCCTGAGCAAACAGTCAAGCCGCAAAACGGGTTTGCGGGTAATGTTTCTATCAACTACAAGCTTACCAAAGACGGCAGATATGAAGTGCGGGTGTATCGGAAAAATGATTACACAGGCCAGCTGGAAGGCTATGTAATTGAAACAGGTATTGGATTTATTGTTTCGGTGGATTATAACCGGTTCAATCAAATCTTCCTGAGCAAAGAACAACGCAGAAAAAAAAGGCAAATAAGGCAGCACAATAAAGAAGTGAAAAAACAACAAACACAAAAAGAAATCGAGGATAAGTCAGTAACGACTCCATCAAAAGCAGCAGAAAAATGATCAATAGAAGAGCCATCCCGTTTTTTATAGTTTCCATTTTAGTATTTAGCGCTTGTAACGTTACTAAGCTGGTTCCAAAAGGAGATGCGCTTTACACAGGAGCTACTGTAAAAGTGAAGGACAGCACCCTTTCAAAAAAAGAAAAAAAGAAAGTGAAAGAAGCCGCCGAAAATTTGCCGCAGCCAAAACCCAACGGCCGCTTTTTTGGTATTCCTTTCAAGCTCATTTTATACAACATGGCAGGCGATACTTCCAAACACAGCTTTATCCGTAAGTTTCTTAGAAAAATCGGCGCCCCACCGGTTTTGCTAAGCAGCGTCAATTTGGATTACAATGTAAAATTGCTCACCAACTACCTGCAAAACCTCGGTTATTTTAAAACCGAGGCTTCAGGGGATACCATTGTAAAACACAAAAAAGGGCACGCCTATTATACTGTTACTCCCGGTGAGGCATACACGATAAAAGACGTTACTTTCGAAATGGATAGTTCTTCGTTAGGACAAGCGATAAAACAAACAAGGCCGCAGTCTTTTCTTAAAGCGGGCGATGATTTTAATCTTGCCATAATTAAAGCGGAGCGGGAACGCATTGATGGGATTTTGAAACAAAGAGGGTATTATTTTTTCAGTCCCGATGCGCTTATTGTGGAGGTGGATTCCACGGTGGGCACTAACCAGGTAAACATGTTTTTGAGGGTAAAAGAAGATGCGCCTGACATCATTGAAAAACCTTACATCATTGACAGCGTTTACATTTTTACCGACTATCGGTTAAACGGAACCGGTTCTGATACGTCGCTTCAGAAAAGGGCATTGTACGGTGGTTATTACATTGTAGATCCAAGAAATAAGTTCAGGTCAAAACTGTTTCCAGAGATTATGCGCTTCGATTCAGGGGATGTTTACAACAGGGACGATCACAATCTTACATTAAGCAGGCTGATTAATTTAAATGTTTTCAAATTTGTAAAAAACAGGTTCGATGTTACTCCAACACCCGGCGCGGATACGGGAAGACTTAACGCTTATTATTACCTCACACCCCAGGAAAAAAAATCCCTGAGGGCCGAGCTTTCGGGTAATACAAAATCGAATGATTATGTAGGCTCACAACTCACCATGTCATTTAAAAACAGGAACACTTTTAAAGGCGCTGAAGAATTGGAAATTCATGGTAATTTAGGTACAGAAGTTCAATATGGCGGCGCAAAAAGTGGCTATAATACTTACACATTTGGCGCCGGTGCATCGCTGACCTTCCCAAAATTTGTGGTGCCGTTTTTCCACTTTAATACTACCAATGCATTTGTTCCAAAAACGAGGATCAGTTTAGACTATGACCTGCTAAACCGCCGGAAACTGTACACGTTAAGTTCGGTAAAAGGAGAATTGGGATATGAATGGAAGCCGAGCTATGATGTGTCTCAACAATTCAATCTCTTTTCGATTAATTATGTTCACTCGGTGAATGTAACCAGAGAATACCTTGATAGCATTGCCAACAATCCCTTTTTAAAACATTCGATAGACACGCAATTTATTATTGGCTCTAATTATACGTTTACTGTCAATCCTTTTGTCAGCAATGAACGGGGAACCGGGTTTTTCTTTGAAGGCCTGGCAGATTTCTCCGGTAATGTTTCCGGCCTTTTTATTCCTGAAGATCCGGTAACGAAGCAAAAGAGGCTCTTCGGGGCACCTGTTTCGCAATACCTGAAAGCTCAAACAGACGTAAGATATTATTTGCAGTTTAGCAGTAAAGCCCGACTGGCAAACCGGCTTTTGCTTGGTTTTGGCTATCCCTACGGAAATTCAAGTCAATTGCCCTATATCAAACAATATTTCATAGGCGGCAACAACAGCATTCGTGCATTCAGAAGCAGGAGCATTGGCCCGGGTACTTACAGGCCTGCCAATGCAGACAGCGCCACATTCTTCCCTGATGAATCCGGCGATTTGAAATTAGAGATGAATACGGAATTAAGATACCAGCTTAATAAAATAGTGGGCGCCGCAGTTTTCCTGGATGCGGGAAATATCTGGCTGTATCATAAAGACACCACCACAGTTCCCGGCCATCCTGATCAATTGCTCAGGCCAGGCGTGCAGTTCACGTCTCACTTCCTGAGCCAACTGGCCGTTGGAACCGGAATTGGATTGCGCCTGAATTTTACCATTCTGCTGTTAAGATTAGACCTCGGAATGCCACTCAGAAAGCCCTGGTTACCCGAAGGACAGCGATGGGTGTTTAATAAAATTGATTTTGGAAGCAGCGAATGGAGAAGAAAAAATCTCATATTAAATATCGCAATAGGTTATCCATTCTAAAAAGATTTTATTAAATTACCCGTATGAAACCAATTAGTATTCTTTTATTGGCTGTTATATTTATCAGCGCCTGCAATTCCAACCAGGAAGACACCGTCAAAAACCCGCCGCCGGAGGAAGTCACAGATTCAGTTACTACCATTGTTAACAATCCGGATTCTATGCGCACGATTATTAACCGCTCCATGATTTGGACGGTGCAGCCTGAGGGCGCTAACAAGGATAAATTAAAAGCTCCGGATTCTGCTCAAATAAAAAATTATTCCTATTCGCAACTGATTGATCTTTTAAACTCAAACTATCCGGATATTCAGATGAATTTTGAAAAAATTTCTCATGATACGATCTATATCAAAATTCCGGATAGCCAAAAGCTTACTAATGGATTAGGCGATACAGGAGCAGAAAATTACCTCGCTTCTGCAACGTATACGCTTACAGAAATGCCGAACGTTCATTTTGTAAATATAAAGATGAAATCAGGCGACCACGCGGAAGCCGGCGTATATAGCAGGGACGATTTTAAAGACCTGAGATAACAGTAAACCAATAAATAAAGAGATTTTTTGCTGAGGTACAGTAAAGCAAGAAAAAAGCAGATTTTTATTCTCCGATAGATTGAGGCACACCTAATGTTTTTTTCATGCCGGAAAAAATCGTTTTCCATACCAGGTTAAAAAACGATTTATAAATATTGCGTTCATATTCTGCTATAAAAGATTTGCCCGAATTATTATTCTCTACAAGCAGGTTGGCAGCAAGACTTAGCAATCCCCTTTTTTTAATTTCTTTGGTTTCTTCATCGCGCTTCAACACATCAATTTTCATATCCTCATAGTTCATTAAAAAGCTTCCTGAAGCTTTTTTGTTATTCCCCTTGAAATGAAAATCAATTGAATTAATTTTTCCTGAATTGATTTTCACAAGCGCCATCGGTATGGAAACTTTATTGAGCACCTTCGCATCAAAGGCCGTAGCATGCGCATTTACAAAGAAATTGCCGCGTTGGTCGGTTAATACAAATTTAAAATTACCCTTTAAAGGTATTGCTGCCAGCGCATTGGCTTCAAAGGCAATAGTCAGCACATTATTTTTTTGTAACGCATCGGGCATATTCGTAACATTTGAAATATCAAAACTGGCTTTGGAAAATTGAACCACACCTACACTATCACTCGATTTTTGATTTTCACGATATACAACATTGGCGTTTTTAACTTTTATATTTTTTATATTGATCGGAATATCCATTTTCATCAGCAATTGCGAAGGATAATTTCCCACTTTGCTTTTGTGTTGAAGAGGCTTGTGCAAATCCCTTGAAATTTTTGCTTCTGCATTATTAATCACGAAATCAGAAGCTTCAATCTTTTTGTCAAGCAAACTGTTCATGTTAATTCCCTGTAACGAAAGGCCCGTCAGGATTAAGTCAAACCGATCCCTTTGAAAATGAAACGCATCAGCAAATTGTTTTTCAGTAGTAAAAGGAACAATCTTAAATGATTGAATGCGCAAGGCTTTTTGTAAAGAGTTAATGGTTATTCCATTAAAATTAAAATGATAATTTTTATCTTTTGATTGCAGGGATAACCTGTCAACATCCACCTCGGCTTCTTTTGTATAATCCATCGGATGATGCTGAAGCCAAACAATTTTATCCGCGTTTACATCATTCAGTGTAATAGCTATATTCCCGATGGAAAATTTACTTTTTGCAAAGGGGATAAAAGTAACTTTGGGAAAATGAAGATGCTTTAATGAAACACTGTACACGTTCGTGAAGCCGGTACTGTCTGAAAGAGTATTCTTACCACCGGCAGCCGTGGTCTTGAGGTTCTCTACAGGAAGCTCATAGATATTAATTTTGCGGCACGCAATCGTGTCTACCCATAGATTTTTATTTTTCACTATCTCATTGGTATTTACACCGGTAAGTACCAGGTCGCCGGCATCCAGCAAGCTTATAGGCCGCGAGGTGTCATTGATAAACCTGTTTATTTCAATCTGCTTAAATAAAAGCCTTTTTTGTTTGCCCAGAAATTGAACCTGTTTAACAGCAAGCTCTCTACGGTCATGGTTAAACGAAAAAAAAGAATCGATTGTAAACGCGGCTTGTTTGCAGAAAAGCACACGGTTGGTATCATTGTTATGAGAGCTGTCAATTAACACATCGTCAAGCAAAAATTTACCGTTAAACAATTCAAAGTTGTTTTCTTTTTTAAAAAAGTCAATTCCTTTTACATGCACATTGTTTACAAAAACAAAACCTACTTTGATGAGATCC
>Ga0207657_10006269_pt1 | contig 12364 bp, 14 predicted proteins | sample KBSC33metaG_FD_184316 | JGI IMG/M metagenome (GOLD analysis project Ga0207657, IMG submission 184316) | Corn rhizosphere microbial communities from Kellogg Biological Station, Michigan, USA - KBS C3-3 metaG (SPAdes) (version 2) | ecosystem: Host-associated > Plants > Roots > Rhizosphere > Soil ...
GAGCCCACATTGCCCAAACTACGAGCCGCGCCCCCGGAGAATTACCGATGACGGATTCCGGTCTACAGCGTACAAGGACTGTCAAGGGTTTTCCTGACGCGAGAACGCGCGCCCACGAACTAATGTGAAGCTATGAAGCCTTGGTTCGCCCTCTCACTTCTCGCCCTCTCATCTGCCTCTTATGCCGATATCTTCAGCAACCAAGCCCCAGCCGCGAACGGCGGCAACTACCGCTGGTCCAAGCTCTGGGTCGACCCGACCGGCCAGAACAATTTGGACGGGGATGCGATTTGCTATGAGGACTTCACCCTAACAACCACATCCACCATTAACCGCCTCGAATGGTGGGGCGATGCAAATCCGAACAAGGGCTTCCAAATTGAGTTTTGGAAGCAGGACCCAGGCACGATCGCCTACCAGCCCTACGGCGTCTTCCGTGATTCTGGTGCTAAGGCGGAAAAGACCTACATAACCACCAACTACAGCTTCAACTCCGACCCGTCGGGAACCGTGCACTTCAGCTACGATCTTCCCACCTCAGTTACGCTGGCCGCTAACGACGGCGCAAACCCACGCTGGTTCATTGCAGTCATCGGCTTGACTGATGTCGCCTACCTTGAGTGGAACTGGGCGCAGGGACTTGGCGGATCCAATCAAACCTTCCAGTTCATCCGTGGAGGCAATGAGGGTGGCGGAGATCGCTATCAGCGATTGGGAGACGGCCGAGCGATGGTGATCTCCGGATCAGCCGTGCCAGAGCCGGCAGCCATTTTCGCATTCCTCACCGGAGTAGTCGCTTTCCGCCGACGTCGCAACCCCCGCAAGGTGAGCGCATAATTCCTCATCGAGGAAATTAGCCCTTACTACAGGAATCCCAGGCCCGACCTCTGGGAGTTCTTGCCTCCTTCTGTGTCGCGCCTGCTGGACGTCGGCTGCGGAAGCGGAGCGTTCGCGATGGCCTGTAAAGAGCGGACCGGCTGCGAAGTCTGGGGCATCGAGCAAGTCCCCGAAATCGGTGCGCTGGCGGAAAAGCGCCTCGACCGCACGTTCATCGGAGATGCGGTCCAGATCGTCCCAACGCTACCCAAAGCGAGCTTCGACCTGATCTCTTTTACCGATGTTTTGGAGCATCTCGCCGAGCCCGCCGATATGCTCCGATCCATCAAACCGCTCCTCGCACCCGGCGGCAAAATCCTAGCCTCACTCCCGAATATTCGTTACTGGGACGCACTCCTCGAGATCGTGCGGGACAAAGATTTCCCCTACCGCGATTCGGGCATCTTCGACCGAACTCACCTGCGCTTCTTCACGAAAAAGAGCATCCCGCGGCTCTTCGAGGATGCCAGCTACGAGATCGAGCGACTCCAAGGCATCAACCCAACACCCAGCCGAAAGCTCCGCGCCCTGAATCTCCTCACCTTAAACCATTGGGAAGACTGCCGCTACCTCCAGTTCGCAGTAATCGCGGGGCCAAAGGTCTAGAGCGCGCTAGCGGGCTACTTTTTGTCCGGCACAACACACACCTCAGTGATCCGCCGCGGGCAAGCCGTGCCGAACCGCAGATCGGTTGTAATACGCCCCAACACCACAAAGCCCAAACTCTACAACAACTCGACTCGCCCAGAATGCACGTCGTAAATCCCGGTCACGACGTCCAGCTCGCCCTGGTTCACGGCCTGCCGCACCGCAAAGCTCTCCGCACGCAGCAGTTCCGAAGTTTGCTTCGCATTCTCCTTGACTGCCTCAAAGAACAGGTCCTGAGGATGCCGCATCTTCGCCGTATGCACCGCCCGCGAAACGTCCATCCGCAACGACCCACCAGAGCCGGTCGCACTCTCGATGACGCCCTTGATGGCAAGGCACTCGGTATGCCCAAGCACGACGAGAAGGGGCACCTTCAAGTCGGTAACCGCAATCTCCAGCATCCATTTCGCGCTGTCGGACGCCACATTTCCGGGCACTCGGCTCACGAACAGCGTCCCGAGCGGCTGATCGAACAAAACCTCTGGAGCTACTCGCGCATCGATGCAAGACACAATCGCAGCCCGAGGCTTCGGCCCTTTGGCAAGCTCCGAAATGAACTCCGGATGATATTGATAATGCTTGCTCTGACCGTTACGGAACCGCTCGTTGCCGTCGAGCAAACTCTGCAAAACTTCTGCCGCTTCTGGATTCACGAAAAGAAAGTCTACTCTTCCACGACGCGAAATCCTTGATTGCTGAACGAAGCATGGAGGCCAACATTCCCAATATCAGCCGAATTGAAGAAGCAGCAAGAGCTAGCGCTGCACCACCATGAGCCGCCTCTGGAGTGCCGAGTCAAAGCCGAACGGTCCCCCATGAGTGTGCCCGAGCAGAACTCGAATACGTTCCCATACATGTCGTATAGACCCCATGGATTTGGCTTAAAGCTGCCAACTGGCGAAGTCCACCGATACCCATCCGAATCATCCCAGCGCGTGTGGTTGCGGCCATGCCAGACATTCGCATATGCGCCGATCTTAGCTGCGGAAGAACCGAAGAAGTAATCGCCCGTCATACCCGCGCGACAAGCCACCTCCCACTCGCTGAGCGTAGGGAGCCGGACATGGGCCCACTTGCAGTAAGCGAGCGCATCGGCGAAGCTGATCGAAGTGACGGGGTGGCGTCCCTTGCCCTCGATGCTCCCGCGAGTTTTCCCGTTCGGGAACCGCCAAGTCGCACTGCGGTCGCGAATCCAGCGGAACTCCGGCAGCGGCGGCTCAAACACCATGCCGTTGTGCAACCGCTCCGCGTCCGTCACGTATCCAGTCGCCTGAACAAACGCGCCGAACTGCTCATTCGTCGTCTCGAACTTTGCAATTCGAAAGGAACCCACCCGCACCCATCGAGGCGGGTTCTGCACATGGCCCGCCTTGCCGATCCGATACTTCGCCGCCGGCACTTGAAGGAAATCGCCCGAAGACAAACCCGTAATCAGCGCAAGCAAAGGAACGACCATCAGCCCCGCCGAGACCGATAGAAGCCCATAGCTCGGTCGAACATCAGCTTCTGATTGCCAGGATTCGCCTCGACGAACGCCTGATAGTTCGCACCGTTCCCGTACAGCTTCTTGTAGGTCGCCGAGCTCAAGAACGGCTGATACTTGCCCTCCTTCATCAGTAACATCAGCACCGTCAGGATATCTTGGTCCTTCCGGTCGTAGTTGTAGACCTTAATGAGGTCAGGGATCAGTTCGACCGCATTTAGCTGGACCACTGCGCCCTTAAGATTCGCCCCGACGCGATGCCGCGCCTGGAAGGTAGAGCGCAGCAAGCGTATGAACTCACCCCGGTGCGCTTTCATATAGCTTCGCTGCCGCTCACTCCAGCCCGCTTCCTCGCTGTCGAAAGCACCCGGGAGGTACGCAAACACTTTGTGCTGCTCACCCTCGAGCCAAGGCATGACGTCGCAGTTCTGCATCATGTCTTCGCCGTGAATCATGCAGTAGGTGAACTTCTCCTCCGGCGTCAAACTGTTCCACCGCTCGGCGGAAAGCCTACGGTTGTCCTCACTGTCCGGCTTTAGGGTTGCCACCAGTCGGCTAACTTTGGCCAAACCAAATGAAGGCTTCGTCATCTCGAAGCGATACTTGTGATAGCTCCGGGTGGACGGGCTAACGCTGTCGGGCCCTTGCGCAAAAGCGCTGAGCGAGAATGCAGCGGCGAAAAACAAAGCAGTGAATCGTCTCATGGTCTTGCTGATATAGTCGCGCAGAGGGCGAGAAACGGTTCAGGAGTCCTGGGTCTCTTCCTTCCGCCAGAGGCCCCAGATGTTCTTCTCTTCCCACTCGTCCGGCAATTCCTGCCCGATCGCCCGGAAAGTCCGAATGATCGCCCCCACATGCCAGCCCTCATGCCAGATCATGTGCTGCAAGAACAAAATCGAATGATCGTAAGGCCCCGCCTTGTCCGTATCGCTAGGACGTGTCTCGACGATCTGCCGCACGGCACGGGCACTCTCCGCGAGAGCCGGCTTGATCTTGGCCAGATCCGGTTCGAGCTTCCAGTCCTCCCCCTCTTGCCAGAACAGAGTAGGCATTCCCTCCACTGCCGCCTTATCGATCTGACCGGCCCAATCCCATCTCACGATATGGATGTGCGCAAGCTGCTGCCAAAGCGGCCACTCGCCTTCGGCCGAAACCGCATTCTTGTTCTCCTCCGTCACAAGCGCGGCGATGTTGTTAACGATTTGGACCTGCCGGTCCCAAGACTCCAGAATTGCTTCTCCCAATTGCATAGACGGAACTCTACCTATGCGCCCGCTGCCGAAGATACTCCCGCCAATCCCAGGTCTCCTGATCGTCGCAAATGCGCAACGGCTCAGCAGAGGTAACCCTCGCAGATATCTCCGCAAGCAGCTCCTGAGCCCCAGGCTTAGCAAGATTCTCCTCCGAGCCACACGGCCTCGCCACCATGCAAGCCTCGCAAACCGCTCGCAAGTTGATCGGACGATTGCACCCGGTCGCAATATGATCCACAGTCGTTGCGGCCCCGCCGCAAACCTGACAGACATGCCTCTCCCGCTCTAGCACCCGGAGCACCGCCTTCTCGGGAACGAGCGTCAGCCGAAGCGGACGCCCGCCTCCAATCAGGTGCCACAGCACCTGCCCCATTGCCAGCTGCTTCTCAGGATCGCGCAGCACGCCTTTGGCAAGCCCGGCCCGAAACTGACGAACAAAGCTCGACACCTCGCGGCACCGCTCCCCACAGTAGGGGCTCTTTGTCGAGCCCACCAAAACCCCGCAGTTCGGGCACGTCGTGGCATCCGGTTCCACCCGCGTTCCCGAAGCACCCGCAAGGATCAGCCGAAGGACGGCCCGGCATCGCTCCTCATCGGAGCCATCTGGATCAGGCAGCAGGGAGGCGAACTCCATCAGAGGTATCGACCCCGCGCTCATGGCTCATTGTGGCCGCCCTCCAAGAAGAAAGCGATGCAGAATAGACCTATGACCGAGACCGAAGTCGCCCATCCGCCCATCGTCACCCGCGAGGAGTGGCTTCAGCAACGCGTTGCGCTCCTGAAAGAAGAGAAAGAGCACACCCGCGCCGGAGACCGCCTCGCCGCCAAGCGCCGCCGCCTCCCGATGGTCCCTGTCGAGAAGCAGTACACCTTCGAAGGGCCGGAAGGCAAGCGCAGCCTGCTTGACCTCTTCGACGGCCGTCGCCAGCTCATCGTGTACCACTTCATGTTCGACCCGAAGTGGGAGAATGGCTGCCCCGGCTGCACTTCCTACGTCGACACCCTCGGTCCGGGCACGATCCCCTTCCTCCGCGAGCGAGACACCAGCTTCGTCCTAGTCTCCCGCGCCCCCCTGCCCAAGCTCGAAGCTTACAAAGCCAAGAAAGGCTGGTCCGCCCCCTGGTACTCCTCCTTCGAGAGCGACTTCAACTACGACTTCCACGCTACCAACGACAAGTCCAAAGCCCCGATCATGTACAACTACATGGACGAGGCCCAGCTCACCGCGCGCCGTGGCGAGGGCAACGTCGAAGGCGAAGACCACAGTCTCTCCGTGTTCTTCCGAATCGGCGATGAGGTCTTCCACACCTACCAGGCCTTCGCACGCTCGACAGAATCGATGGGCACCGGCTACGGCCTTCTGGACGTGACCCCCTACGGGCGCCAAGAGGATTTTGAAGACTCGCCAACAGGTTGGCCGCAACATCCCACCTACGGCTAGATGCTCCAAGTCAAAGATCACGCGCCGTACGTTTGGTTTCTGTTCGCCGATGGCGAAGACCTTCTCCTGGACGTCAACTGCAGCCACGGCGCCGTCTCGTACTCGATCGTGCTGCGCCTTAATCCCTCGGAGCGCCTGGAATATGCGGCCGGAGGTCACAGCTACCTGAACCAACTCTCTGAAGCGGCGCAACACGCCGGCCCAGGAAGCGAGCTCCAGAATCGCAGCCTTCATACGGAATACAGCGAACAGACCCTCCAAGCCGTCCAGCGCTGGCGAGCAATGGAGGGTCACGCACCGTCGTGACCGCAAACAGGTGCCCCAAGGCCACAACACCTCAAAACCCTAAGGCCGGCATGCATCAGCTCTGATATTCCCCGCTCTTCTCCGGATGCTCCTTAGGAGGAGTCGGGAACGTCGGTGCGCCCTCCTCATGCTGCGGACCCCAGTGGCTGTGGAACACGCCCTCCTTATCCATCCGCTCGTAGGTATGCGCCCCAAAGTAGTCCCGCTGCGCCTGAATAAAGTTCGCAGGCAGCCGAGCCGACCGATACCCGTCCAGATACGCCAGCGAAGCCGCATAGCAAGGCGTCGGGATCCCCGTGTCGATCCCAAACCGGCAAACCTCCCGCAAAGCACTCTCCCGAGCCAAGATCTGCGGCGCGATCGAAGGAGCGACCATCAAATTCTCGAGTTCGGGCTCTGCCGAGAAGGCCGACATGAACCCAGGCAGCAGCCCAGACCGGATAATGCACCCGGCCCGCCAAACGCTAGCCACGTCCTCTAGATTCAATTCAAACTCGTGCTCGCCAGAAGCCGACCGCAGCATCGCAAACCCCTGGGCGTAAGTCCCAACCATGGCGACATAAAGCGCCTGCTCCAAGAACCCGAGCAGCTGCGCCCTTCCCGCCGAAACCCCACTCAACGGCAAAACGGCGGAAGCCCGCTCCCGCTCCTCCTTCAAGCCGCTCATCTCCCGCGCCGCGACCGCCGCATCGATCGTCGGCAGCGGCACCCCAAGGTCCATCGCCTCTTGCGAGGTCCACTTGCCAGTGCCCTTCTGCTTCGCCTTGTCCTTGACCAGATCGATCAGGTCGCGACCAGTGTCGGGGTCGGGCGAACGCAACACGTCGCTCGCAATCTGGATCAGGAAGCCGCCGATCTCCGTACCGTTCCAACTCTCAAAGACCGATGCCATGTCGGCGTTCGACATCCCAAGGCCGCGGTGCATCATGTCGTAGGTCTCGGCCAGCAGTTGCATGATGCCGTACTCGATGCCGTTGTGCACCATCTTCACGTAGTGCCCCGCGCTCCGCGGCCCCAGGAGCTTGACGCAGGGCTCACCCTCCGCCTTCGCCGCCACCGCCTCCAGCAGAGGCCGCACCCGCTCATAGGAGGCCTGATCGCCACCCGCCATCATGCTCGGCCCATGTCGAGCGCCCTCTTCCCCGCCGCTCACGCCAATCCCAATGAAGCCGAGTTGCTTCGCCTTAAGCTCGGCCCCCCGCCGCTCCGTGTCCTTGAAATAGCTGTTCCCGCCGTCGATGAGAAAATCATTCGGCTCCAGCAAGGGCGACAGCGTGGCAATCACCGAGTCCACCGGAGCACCCGCCGGCACCAAAAACATGATCGTCCGCGGAGGCTCCAGCGCGGCAACAAACTCGCGAGCATCCGAGAACCCCTTCGCGCCCTTCGCGGAGCCTTCGTCGGTAAAAGCCTGCGCTTTGGCGGGATCGAGGTCGAACCCCACCACCGGATATCCATGCTCGGCAATGTTCAAGGTCAGAGCCTTCCCCATAGTCCCAAGCCCCACCATCCCAAAGCGCGCCGTGCCTGCCATAACTCGGCAAGGTTACACGGTCTCACGCAGGAAGACGGGCGAACATTAAATCGACCCACCCCTGATTCAGGGGCAGGTCAGAACAGATGAGCGCGGAGTCAAGCGTCAATCTCTGGCCTGCGCAGGCACGGCACTATGTCGCTTGCATGCTCGGCCGCCCGGAGACGACTTAAACCTACGCCGCTTTCTTCTGCCGAACCGTCTTTGGCTCGACTAGTTCCAGAGCGACTGTGACCTGCTGCACGGGCAGCGGCTGCAGGGGTGTTTCTTGGCCAGTCGCGGTGTTCACGAACTTATAGGCCGCGGCCCAGTAGCCGGGGGCGAGGGTTGCCGTGTAGGTGTGGGCGAGGTTGCTGAAGTTGTTGAAGGCCTTGGTGCGGTACTTGGTGGGGTCTGGCTGGCGGTTCTTGGAGGGGAGCTGCTGGAGGAGGATCTCGGTCTTGACTCCGGTGGCGTTCGCAGCCGTGGCGGTGAAGGTGAGGGTTCCCGTGCCTCCGGCGGCGGTGATGGTGATGCTGTCGCCGATGAAGCCGCTCGTCGGCGGGTTCGCGGGGATGGTGCCGCTCGGGTTGATCTGCAGGAACTTGACGCCGAGCGCCACGAAGGTGTTGAAACCGCTCGGGTGGTACTGCGCGCCGGAGACGGGGTTCACCTTGGTGAGCGTCTGGGCGTAGGCGTTCCAGGCGGTTGCTTGGGCGGTGTCGAGGTTCTTCCACGCGCCGGCGGCCTTTGCGAAGTAACTGCGGACGGTCTGCTGGCTGGCAGTGCGCGGGTTCTTGGCGGTGACGCGGTTCTTCAGCACAATGCCGCTGCGACCTCCGCTAACCACAACATTCCCCGCCTTGCCACGGAGGTTCTCAAAGGCGATCGACAATCCGGCTTTCATATTGTTGTTCTTGTCGGCAGGAGCGCCTTTCCTCTGTAGAGTTGCCGGGGTAGTTAGAGTTCTGAGGCTTCTTTCATTGCGGCAAATTCGACCTCGACAAGTGCTTCGAAGTGCCGCTTGCCACAGGTGATCTTCGCGTTCTCCCCAAAGCGTAACTGCGCTCGATCTGTAGTGCCCTTTGTCTCCCTAATCATGTAGACGCGCTCCCCTTCTTCTCTGACGATGGCCCAGTCGGGGTTGTAGGTACCCAGCGGCGTCTCGACCTTGAAGCTGCGCGGGAGCTTTATGAACAGCTTTATTTGGTGGTCGCGGTCCAAGGCAGACGCGAACTTGCGTTCGATTTCAGAGTCCACCTCGATCTCTTCAAAGACGGAGTGTTCGACATCGATGAGCCTGCTACCGAAAGCATCCGTCTGAGCCTCTTCAAAGAGGCGCTGATCGTATTCGAGCCCATCGACTTTAACGTACTCAATCCCGTCAACAAGGAACTCCTTGACCACGGTGAGGATGGCTGCCCTGGCTTGGTTGAGGAACTGCTGAGGGTTTATGACGGCATCTTTCAAACGCGAGGTCTCAGGGCCAGACTATGGGCGCGGGGGGTGGCTGGAATGCGCGTGGGTAGCGGTCGATAAAAGCCCCAAACGTTTGCGAAGAGTAGTAGTTGGTGGTGTTTCGAGTGCTCGTCTCCAAGAGCATCTTGTCGAGGAAGGTCAGTCGGCCGTCCTTCTGCGTGACCATCATTGTCCCATCGTTCGAGACGTCCATATCCACGCTGTAAGCCGTGGAAGTGAACGTCATGTTCTGCATGACCGTCAGCCCGTTCGGCGTAAGCTTGATAATCCTCCCCGTCCCTTCGCTCAAGTAGATGTAGCCGAGAGCGTCCACAGCGATAGAGCAGTTGCCGCTGCCGATCCCGAACAAGAAGGAGTTCGGCAGTTTGATGGTCTTGATCAATGCTTTCGTTACAGGATTGAAGGCCTTAATTGTGCGTCCGGGTGGGCTGCCTTCGCCGTATAGTCCATAAAGATAGCCATCCTTGCCGATCGTGAGGTCGATAGGTCCGTCCGCGGTTGTGGACGCATCGAAACGCGAAAGCTGGTTCGTCCTGGTATCGAGCATAACGACACCACTTGTGTCGAGCCCTCCCATGAACCCGTCGGTAGCGAAAGCGAAGTGGGAGTAGACGGCCAGTTTTCCTGTAGAGAGGACCGGATGGATGTTGAAGTAATCCATCGCATAGTGCGCCCAGACGCCGGTTCGCACGTTGTAGGTCGAGAGTCGAACGTTGTAAGTGCCGGTGAATACCACCAAGTTGCCGGTCTCATCGATGGCTACGTCGCGAACCGCATCCGGGGATGCTTGCCCCGGGGCATAAGGGACGTCGATCGTTTGCACGAGGAACCCGTCTCGCGTCCACTCCATGACCTGGCGCATCCCCTCGGGTCCATCGCGAGTGGTCAGGATGTCGCCTACCGTAAACGGAGCAGCCAGCGCAGGTGACAGAGACCACAGCATCGAGCTGCATGCAAGTGCAATTGTCATTGTCTGGCGCATGGTTCATTGTACGCGCATTCCCTCGACCGCACAAGATTGACGCGGGAGCCCGCCTGCGCGTGCCGGCTCGGAAGTGCCTCATTCATCAAGAGGATTCCTTCGAGGGCACTGGCTCCTTCGAAACGTGCGGCGGGAGATCACCCACCGCCAGCGCCTCCCTCACGGGAAGGGAGTCTCATGAAGCGTAGGTGCCTTGGATGGTCGCGGCGGAAGATCACCCCGCAACCCCCCTCAAGGGGCGCTCGTTTGTGGCTTCCCCTCCACTTCCCCACCGTTTACCGTCCACTTTCCCTCCGTCTCGATCCGTTGGAAAAGTCTTGAAAACGCCTGCCTCCCATCAGCCATAATTAGCAGACAGAGCACAAGAGTGCCAAACTATCGAGAATCGTGAGTCGTGAATCGTGAATCGCCGAAGGTGCGGTTCTGGTTCCTACCGACAATCGTGAGACGTGAGTCGTGAGCCGCAGAACGGCAACGGCCCGCATGAAAAACTGAGAACAAACCATGGCTGCCAAAGATATCAAATACACCGACGACGCACGCAAACTCCTGGAGATCGGCGTCGATAAGCTCGCCAATGCGGTCAAGGTCACCCTTGGCCCGCGCGGACGCAATGTCGTCATCGAGAAGAAGTTCGGCTCGCCGACCGTGATCAACGACGGCGTGACGATTGCCAAGGAGATCGAGGTCGAGAACCGCTTCGAGAACATGGGCGCCCAGCTCATCCGAGAAGTCAGCAGCAAGACCAACGACACCGCAGGCGACGGCACCACCACCGCCACCGTCCTCGCGCAGGCCATCTTCAAGGAAGGCATCCGCAACGTCGCCGCCGGCTCCAACGCCACCGAGATCAAGAACGGCATCGACAAGGCCGTGAACGCCATCGTCCAAGAGCTCATCAAGATCTCCACCCCGGTCAAGGGCGAGGCTGGCGCGATCGAAGTCGCCAGCATCTCCGCCAATGACCCCGAGCTCGGCAAGCTCGTCGGAACGCTCATCAACAAGGTCGGCAAGGACGGCGTCGTCACCGTCGAAGAGTCCAAGTCCACCGAGACCACGACCGAGACCGTCGAGGGCCTGCAGTTCGACAAGGGCTTCATGTCGCCCTACTTCGTCACCGACGCCACCCGCATGGAGGCCGTCTACGAGGATCCGCTCATCCTCTTCTATGAGAAGAAGATCAGCAACATCCAGGACCTCATCCCCATGCTGGAGAAGGTGCTCAAGCTAGGCAAGCCGTTCGTGATCGTCGCCGAAGACGTCGAGAACGAGTGCCTCGCGACCCTCGTCCTGAACCGCCTCCGCGCCAACCTGCCCATCGCCGCCGTCAAGGCCCCCGGCTTTGGCGACCGACGCAAGGCGATGCTCGAGGACATGGCCATCCTCACCGGAGGCCAATTCATCAGCGAGGACCTTGGCATCAAGCTCGAGAACGTCACGCCGGACATGCTCGGAACCTGCCAGCGACTCGTGATCACCAAAGAGAACACGACCATCGTCGGCGGCAAAGGCAAATAGCCGCGGTTCCCGAGCTTTCCGCCTGCTCAATCGACTAATCGTCACAATGCCCATCCGATGGGTGAGCACGAACAGGTGGGGTCGGTGGCAAGCGGCAATCCGGTCGAGGGATCGGCGGTCTTCCCTGCCGGCAGCCGCGTCAACGGCGAGGGCCACCTGGAGATCGCCGGCTGCGACGTGGTCGCGCTGGCCGAAGAGTTCGGCACCCCGGCCTACTTCTATGCCGAGGACGACGTCCGTGCCCGTGCCCGCGCCTACCGCGAGGCTTTCGAGCGGCGCACCGGCGAGTTCGAGGTCCTCTTCGCCAGCAAGTCACTGCCCTGCACCGCCGCCTACCGGCTCTTCGCCGAGGAGGGACTGTCGGTCGACGTCGCCTCCGGCGGCGAGCTGCACATGGCGCTCAAGGCCGGTTTCGACCCAGACCGCATCCACATGCACGGCAACAACAAGTCCGACGAGGAGATCCTCTTCGCCGCTCGCGCCGGCATCCGCCACCTGATTCTCGATTCCTTCGACGAGATCGAGCGCTGCGAGCGGCTGCTCGACGAACCGCAGCGGGTGTTGATCCGCGTCACCCCGGGGATCAAGCCCTCGACCCACGACTACATCACCACCGGCCAGCTCGATTCTAAGTTCGGCTTCGGGCTCGAGGACGGGCTGGCGGCGCGGGCGATCGAGCGCGTGCTCGCCTCCGAGAAGCTGGAGCTGGTCGGGCTGCACGCCCACATCGGCTCGCAGATCTTCGAGCTCGAGCCCTACAAGCTGGCGATCGAGGCGCTTGGCGGTCTCGCCGGCGAGTGGTGCAAGGTCGTCAACGTCGGTGGCGGTCTCGGGGTCGCCTACACCGCTGAGGACGAGCCACCCT